>Ga0114129_10003510_pt1 | contig 22057 bp, 14 predicted proteins | sample RhiMetdeltSRZDD1_FD_80071 | JGI IMG/M metagenome (GOLD analysis project Ga0114129, IMG submission 80071) | Populus rhizosphere microbial communities from Tennessee, USA - Rhizosphere MetaG P. deltoides SRZDD1 (version 2) (version 2) | ecosystem: Host-associated > Plants > Roots > Rhizosphere >... | reverse complement strand
TGCGTGCCGCGGCGACGTTCGAGGCGGTGTGCTTCTCCGTAGCGAAGACGCCGTCCGCGGTCGGGTCGTACGCGGCCCACGCGTCCCACATCGCGGCCGACAGGTGATAGAGGTTCCTGGCGTGGACGGGCGGATTCGGGAGGGCTCGCCGGATCGCGTCGAGGAGCGCCTCGTCCCAGCGCCGCGCGACGGACCACTCGGGGTGCTCTCGCGTCGCGGTGCAGGTTGGTGTGTTCTCCCAGGGTCGCGTGATCAGGAGGCCGCCCACGACAACGCCGACGAGCGCGATCGCTGCGACGGCGTAGACGGCGCGTCTCGATCGCTTCGGAGCCGTGCCGATCGCGCTCTCGTCCAACGTCATGTTGCCTCCTCCGGGGCTGGCGATGCTACCGCGTGGGCGAAGCGGATCGTCACCGCCCGCCGGCCGCTTCGAAGATCCGCTCGATGACGCGGAGGTTCGCGATCGCGTCCTGCGGCGGCGTCGGTGTCGGCATGTCGTCCAGGATCGCGGCCGCGAAGGCCTCGGCTTCAGCGGTGTAGGGATCCTTGGTGTCGAACCGAATCGTCTCGGTCGCCGGCGCGACGGGCGGGTCGCCGCCTGTAGTGACGTAGATCTCGGTCGGCCGGTCGGGCGGGATGTTGAACGGGATCCCGATCGAGATCCGGCCGTCGGTCCCGTAGACGTGGACGCGCTGGTCGTCCTCGGCCCGGGTCGAGCAGGTGAAGGTCGCGATCCCGCCGCCGAACTCCATGAGCGCGCTCGTCAGGACGTCCACATCCGTGGCCGGGTCGCGGGTGATCGAGGCTTCGACGCGGCCGGGCTCGCCGTCGAACAGGAAGCGGGAAAGATTCACGGAGTAGCAGCCAATGTCGAAGAGCGCCCCGCCGCCGGCCTCGCGCATGTTCCGGATGTTCGTGGGATCGTCGTTGTAGTACGAGAACCAGCTCTGGACCGAGGTGAGTCGCCCGATCCGGCCGCCGGCGACGAGCGCCTTCACCGCCTGCCAGGACGGGTGATGGCGGTACATGAACGCTTCCATCAGCCGCACGCCCTCGGCTTCGCAGGCGTCGACCATGGCCTGCGCGTCGGTGGCGGTCATGGCCAGGGGCTTCTCGCACAGGACGTGCTTGCCGGCGCGAGCCGCGGCGATGGTCCACTGGGCGTGGAGGTGGTTCGGCAGCGGGATGTAGACCGCGTCGACGTCGGGATCGGCGAGGAGCGCCTCGTACGAGCCGTGGACGTTCGGGATGTCGTAGCGGTTCGCGACGGCGTTCGCCCGACCCACATCCCGTGAGCCAACCGCGACGATCCGGCATAGCTCAGCCTTGAGGATCCCCGGGATGACCTTCTCGGTGGCGATGTTCGCGGTCGAAAGGATGCCCCAGCGCAGCTCGTCCATCAGGCGGGCGTCAGCCCCATGAACCCTCGGTGACCGGCCGAAAGGCGATCTCGAGGAGGCGGTGCTCGCGCGGTCGGGTGAGGACGAAGACGACGACGTCGGCAACGTCCTGGGGACGCATCATTCCGGCCAGCTGGGGCATCTCCGGCGTCCGGCCGTGGCCCATCGCGAAGTCCGTCGCGACGCCGCCCGGACAGACGCTCGTGCAGCGCACGCCGCGCTCGCGCAGCTCGTGGTCGAGCGCCCGCGTCATGCCAACCTGGGCGAACTTCGAGGCGCAGTACGCGGCCTCATACGGCAGCCCGCGGCGGCCGGCTTCGCTGGCGATCGTCACGAGATCGGCGGCGTCGCTCTCCAGGAGGTGCGGGAGTGCGGCGCGGACGGAATAGAGCGCGCCTTTGACGTTGATGTCGATCATCGCCTCGAGGTCGTCCGGCGGCAGGTCGAGGAACGGGCCGTACGCGCCGACGCCGGCGTTGACGACGAGGATGTCGAGGCCGCCGAACCGGTCCACGGTCGCTGCGACGATCGCTTCGAGCGCCTTTGGGTCGCGAACGTCCGTCGGCCGCGCCACGGTGTCCGGGAGACCGAGGTCGTCGCCACTGCGCGATGCCAGGCCGAGGCGCGCACCCTCGGCCGAGAGAGAGCGCGCGATCGCCGCGCCGATGCCCCGGCTCGCCCCCGTGACGAGCGCGACACGACCGTCAAGCCGGCCCATGGAAGCTCCTCCTCGCGCGGCTGAAGCGCCGTTCGCCTTGACACCGCCGCAGCGTTGTAAGAGCCTAGCACGGCGGTTTTAGGCAAGAGGATGACAAACCTGTTGACGATGCGTCTCCTCGCGGTTGGCCAGCGCAGCGAGACGGTTCGCCGGGCGAACCTCAGCGCCATCGTTCGCGAGCTTCACGACCGCGGTCCCCTCTCGCGCTCGGAGCTCGTCACGCGCACTGGACTGACCCGGAGCGCGATCCGCGGACTCATCGGTGAGCTCGTCGCGGCGGGTCTCGTCGCGGAGGAGCGCTCGCTCTCGTCCGGCACGCCGGGACGGCCCTCGCCGGTCGTCCGCCTGGCATCGACGAACGCTGTTGTCCTCGCCTTGGAAATCTCGGTCGACTCGCTCGCGGCGGCCGTCGTCGGGCTCGGTGGTGACGTTCTCGATCTCGTTCGCGTGGACCGCCCGCGCAGCCACCTGTCGCTCGAACGGACGGTCCAGGACCTGCTCGACGTCCTCGAGCGGCTCGCGCCGCCGTGGCGTGAGGACGACCGGCTCATCGGCATCGGCGTGGGCGTCGCCGGGATCGTTCGCCGCAGCGATGGCTTCGTGGCCCTCGCCCCGAACCTCGGCTGGCGTGACGTGGCGCTCGGGCGGCAGCTCGGCGAGGCACTTCGCCTCAACGTTCCGATCGCGATCGCCAACGAGGCGGATCTCGGCGCGCTTGCGGAGCATCGGCGCGGGGCGGCCGTTGGCTCGGACAACGTGCTGTACGTGGCGGCCGAGGTCGGCATCGGTGGCGGGCTCATCGTTGACGGCCGGCCGCTCACCGGTGCGGCGGGCTACGGCGGCGAGCTTGGCCACCTCCCCGTGAATCGCGACGGCCTCGCCTGTGGCTGCGGCGCGATTGGCTGCTGGGAGACCGAGGCCGGCGAGGCCGCGCTCCTGCGACGCGCCGGCCACCCGACCGACGGCGGACGAGCCGAGCTCGACGCGGTCCTGCGAGAAGCCGCGTCGGGCGCCCCGCAGGCCGTTCGCGCAGTGCTCGAGACCGGCCGGTGGCTGGGCTACGGGCTGGCCGGCCTCGTCAACGTCCTCAACCCCGGGCTGATCGTCCTGGGTGGGCTGTTCGGGCGCATTCATCCGTTTGTCGCCGAGGTCCTCGCAGAGGAGCTGGAGGCGCGTGCGCTGCCGGCCTCGCGAGACCTCGTCCGCATCGTCCCGGCTACGCTCGGCAGCGACGCGCCGCTCATCGGCGCGTCCGAGCTGGCCTTCGAGCCGCTGCTCGCCGACCCCGCCGGCTGGCTGCGGCGACCAACCTCCCAACCCCAGCGGGCGAGCGCGTGACGCCCGGCATGCAACGACCAGGGTCGAGAGCGACGAGGAGGGTGATAGCCTAGTCGATGGGTTCCCGTTTCGTGATCGCTGGAACGGCTACTGGAGGAGTGAAAACCATGTCATTTCGTCGCCTAGGCGCGCTCGTCGCGACCATGGCTCTGGCCCTTGGGGCGTGTGGCACCGGTGGCGGTGGCAACACGTGCACCGTCGGGGTCTCCTGGAACAACTACCAGGAAGAGCGTTGGGCGAAGTGGGACGAGCCCGCCATCAAGAAGGCCATCGAGGATGGCGGCGGCAAGTACATCTCGAATGACGCGAAGTCGTCCGCCGAGACGCAGGCTACGAACATCGAGACCCTGCAGTCGTCCGGCGCGAAGGTCGTCATCGTTCTCGCCCAGGACGGCGAGGCGGTCAAGCCGGCCGTCGCAGCCGCAATCGCGGATGGCATCCCGGTCATCGCCTATGACCGCCTGATCGAGGATCCGAAGGCCCTGTACATCACGTTCGACAACGTTGGTGTCGGCAAGCTCGAGGCGGAGGCCGTCCTGGCCGTCGTCAACAAGGGCAACTTCGTGATCATCAAGGGCAACTCGGCCGACGCCAACGCGGACTTCCTGCGCGAAGGCTATGTCCAGGCAGGCGTCCCCGAAGAGGGTGCGACCGGCGGCGACATCAACATCGTCGGCGAGACGTACACCGACAACTGGGATCCGGCGCTGGCCCAGACCGAGATGGAGCAGTTCCTCACGGACAACGACAACAAGGTCGACGCTGTCCTTGCCGAGAATGACGGCATGGCCGGCGGCGTCATCGCCGCGCTCGACGCCCAGGGCCTCGCCGGGACCGTCCCGGTGTCCGGCCAGGACGGCGACCTCGGCGCGCTCAACCGGGTTGCGCTCGGGACCCAGACGGTCTCCGTCTGGAAGGACGCGCGCGAGCTCGGCAAGGCGGCCGGAACCGCGGCCGTTGCGCTGTGCAAGGACAAGGACATCTCCAAGGTCGCCGGCACGATCCAGTTCGATAGCCCCGGCGGCAACAGCATGACCTCGATCCTGCTGACCCCGATCGCGATCACCAAGGACAACCTCAAGGTCGTCCTCGACGCCGGCTGGATCACCGCTGCCGACCTCTGCAAGGATGTGACGGCAGGCTCAGTCGAAGGCTGTTAGCGAGCGGTCTCCGACCGCTCTAGCCTCGTAACAGAAAGCGCCCTGCGCGGCCCCGCCGCGCAGGGCGCAGTACTAGCCACTCCCCATTCATCAGGCTCAGTGAGGCTCACGGATGAGTGAGGCAACGCGGGCCCCCGGCGGCACCGACCTCCGCCCCGGAACCGTCCGGTTCGCCCTGCAGCGAATCGGCTCGCTGTTCCAGCTGCTCGAGCTCGACACGCGCCTGCTCGGCATGATCGGCGCCCTGATCGTCATCTGGGTCGGCTTCAACATCATGTCCGAGGGCTCGTTCCTCACTCCGCGGAACCTCTGGAACCTGTCGGTCCAGACCTCCTCGATCGCGATCATGGCAACGGGCATGGTCCTGATCATCGTGTCGCGGAACATCGACCTGTCGGTCGGCTCGATGCTCGGCCTGGTCGGCTACACGATGGCGCTCGTCCAGACGATCTGGATCCCAACCTATCTCGGGTTCGGGCACGGCCAACCGTGGATCTGGATCGTCGCCCTCGCTGTTGGCATCATCCTCGGCGCGCTCATCGGCGCATTCCAGGGCTCGATCGTTGCGTACGGCGGCGTCCCATCGTTCATCGTCACGCTCGGCGGCCTGCTCGTCTGGCGCGGCCTGATCTTCCGGCTCGGTGAGCAGGGCCAGACGATCACGCCGACGGACTCGACCTTCCACCTGATCGGCGGCGGCCCGATCGGCTCGATCGGGGGCGTGCCGTCCTGGATCGTCGGGATCGTCGCGTGTGTCGCGATCGTGTACCTGCTGGTGAGCAGCCGGCGTCGGCGGCAGAAGTACGGATTTCCCGTCCGACCAGTGTGGGCCGCGGTCACGCTCGGCGTCGTCGGCTGTGCGATCGTCCTTGGCGCCGTCTGGGTCGCCAACAGCTATCCCTGGCCGCCGGCCCTCGCGACCCGATATGCGGTTGAGCACAACATCACCGAGCCGCCGGGTGGGCTGATCATCCCGACCGGCATCGCCTACCCGGTGCTCATCATGATCGGCGTCACGATCGTCATGACCTACATGGCGACACGACGACGGTTCGGGCGGTACGTCTACGCGATCGGCGGCAACCCGGATGCGGCCGAGCTCGGCGGCATCAACGTCAAGCGGACGATCGTCTCGACCTACATCGTGATCGGCATCCTCGTCGCGATCAGCGCGGCCATCCAGGTCGGACGCCTGAACGGGGCGGTGACCGGCCTCGGAGTCCAGAACGAGCTCGATGTGATCGCGGCGGCGGTCATCGGCGGCACGTCGTTCGCCGGCGGCATCGGCACGATCCCGGGCGCGATCCTCGGTGCGGTCGTCATGCAGTCGCTGCGCTCGGGCATGCTCCTGCTCAACGTCGACTCACCCACGCAGGACATCGTCCTCGGCATCGTCCTCGTTGGTGCGGTCGGGCTCGACGCAGTCCTGAGGCGGAGGACCTCCCGATGACCGTCAACCCCGAACCGACCGGCAATCCAGCTCCAGCTGGCGATGCGGCGCCGGCCGCGAGCGGGTCGCCGCTCGTCGAGATGCGCGACATCCGGATCGCCTTCGGCGGCGTCCACGCGGTCGATGGCGTCACGGTCGACCTGCACCCGGGCGAGGTCGTCGGGCTCGTCGGCGGCAACGGCGCCGGCAAGTCGACCCTCATGCGGGCCCTGTCCGGCGCGCGCCCTCCCGACTCCGGCCAGATCTCGGTCGATGGCAAGCCCGTCACGATCGGCAACCCACGCGACGCGAAGACGTACGGAATTGAGACGATCTACCAGACGCTCGCCCTGGCCGACAACATCGACGCGCCGGGCAACCTGTTCCTCGGCCGCGAGCTGACCCGTCTTGGCAACCTCGACGACTCGGCGATGGAGGACGCGACGCGCAAGGTCATGGGCCGCCTGAACCCGAACTTCAAGCGCTTCAAGACGCCCGTGAAGTCGCTGTCCGGCGGTCAGCGCCAGTCCGTCGCGATCGCGCGTGCGGTCCACTTCAACGCCCGGATCCTGATCATGGACGAGCCGACCGCCGCGCTCGGCCCGGCCGAGACCGAACAGGTCCGCGAGCTCATCCGGCAGCTCCGCAGCGAAGGCCTCGGCATCTTCCTGATCAGCCACGACATCCACGACGTGTTCGACCTGTCCGACCGGATCAGCGTCATGTACCACGGCAAGATCGTCGGGACCGTCAACCGGGCCGACGTCACGACTGACGACGTCCTCGCGATGATCATCCTCGGGAAGCGACCTGAGCAGATCAGCGAGACGGAGCTGGCGCAGCTCCACTGAGCTGGCGCAGCTCCACTGAGCTGGCCCGACCGGAGCCGCCGCCCTGCCGAGAGCCGGGGCGCTCGCCCGGAGCCCGCGGCCTTGCCGGGAGCCGGGTGCCCGCCGATGGGCGTCACCAACCGCGTCGCCGAGTCAGACTCGTGCAGATTTGCGCCAGGTGACCGTTATGCGGGCATTGGGTCGAATTGGAGCTCAGCCGTAGCCCGATCCGTGCACGAAATCGCGGTGCCGGGTCCCCGCGGAGCTCCAATCGCTACGTAACGGTCACCACACGAGGATCTGACGGAGACGTCCGGGGTCCGGCAGCTACCTGTGGAACGTCGGCTCGAGGGCCGGGTAGAGCTCCCGGAATGCCGCGTGGCGTTCGGCGTACGCGCGAGCGGCTGGTCCGGGCGTCGCAACCACCGATGTGGTCACGGCGGCCTCCGCTGCTGACTCCGCGCTCGGCCACCACTTGACGCCGACACCCGCGAGGAGGGCGGCACCGTAGGCCGCGCCCTCGGTCGTCGAGACCGTCGAGATCTCGGCGCCGAGGACGTCGGCGAGGATCTGGCGCCACAGCGGGCTCGCAATGCCGCCGCCGGACGCTCGAATCTGCGACGGCGGCGGGGTGCCGGCGGCGACCATCAGGTCAAGCCCGTCCTTCAGCCCGAACGCGACGCCCTCGAGGACCGCGCGGGTCAGATGGCGCCGCTCGTGGCGGGTCGTCAGCCCGATGAAGGCGCCACGGGCAAGGGGGTCCACGTGCGGGCTCCGCTCGCCGGTCAGGTACGGCAGGAAGAACAGCCCATCCATCGCCGCCTCGACGTCGGCGGCGCCGGCAACCAGCTCGCCGAACTCGACGCCCGGCGCGAGCGCATCTCGGAACCAGCGCAGGCTGCCCGCGGCGGAGAGCATCACCGACATCATGTGCCAGCGCCCCGGCACGGCGTGGCAGAAGGCATGGACGCGGCCCTCGGGTTCCCGAAGCGCGCTGTCGGTCGTCGCGAAGATCACGCCCGAAGTACCCAGCGACAGGGCTACGACACCGCTTCGAACCGCCCCGACTCCGACGCCGTTCGCGGACTGGTCTCCCCCGCCGGCCACGACCGGCGTCCCGGCTCGAAGGCCGGTCGCCTCCGCAGCCACCGCGGACAGAACACCGGTGACTTCGGGGCCTTCGAACGTCGGCGGCAGCCAGCCGGGGTTGATTCCGAGCGCGCTCACGACCTCCGATGACCACTCGCGGGCAGCGAGGTCGAACAGGATCGTTCCCGAGCCGTCGGCCTTGTCCATCGCGTGCTCGCCGGTGAGTCGCAGCCGGACATAGTCCTTCGGCAGCAGCACGTGCGCGACCCGCCCCCAGACATCCGGCTCGTGGTCGCGAACCCAGACGAGCTTCGGTGCCGTGAAGCCCGGCAGTGCGTCGTTGCCTGTGATCTCCACGAGACGCCGGCGCCCGATGACCTCGCGGATCTCGTCGCAAGCGTGGGCCGTGCGCTGGTCGTTCCACAGGATCGCCGGCCGAAGGACGGCGTCGCTCGCGTCGAGGAGCACCAGGCCGTGCATCTGGCCGGTCAGCCCGACGCCGATGACCTCGTCACCCGCGACGCCGGTCTGGGCGAGAACGGCCCGGACCGCCGTGACCGCGCCATCCCACCAGAGCAACGGCGATTGCTCCGTCCACAACGGCTGCGGCGACTCGTAGCCATACTCGGCCGCCGCGACACCGCGGACCATGCCGGCTTCGTCGACGAGGAGCGCCTTCGTCGCGGTCGTCGACGCGTCGATGCCGATGACATAACTCACGAGAGGCGACCTCGGCGGCCTCGGTGAACGCGTTGAGCGAGGTGTGCGGGCCCGGGGCTCAGTCGCGACCTACCGACCAGATCGCCTGGTTGACGACGTTCTCGAGAAGCTCCTGCCGGCCCGAGACCGGCGCCGGGTCGATCTCGCCGGCGGCGACCCGCGCTTCGAGCTCGGCCAGCGACTCCCCGCCCGCGATCGCCGTCCCGAGCGTGCCGTCCCAGCCGGCGTAGCGGGCCTCGCGCCGCGTCTCCAGGGCCCGCGACTCGAGCAGGTCCGCCGCCACCAGGAGTGCCCGTGCGAGCGTGTCGATCCCGCCGATGTGGCCGTGGAAGAGGTCGGTCCGGTCCATCGACTGGCGCCGCAGCTTCGCGTCGAAGTTGAAGCCGCCGTTCTCGAACCCGCCGCCGCGGAGGATCTCGTACAGCGCGAGCGAGATCTCCTCGACCGAGTTCGGGAACTGGTCCGTATCCCAGCCGTTCTGGTAATCGCCGCGGTTCGCGTCGATCGAGCCGAAGATCCCGTTCGCGACCGCGTAGGCGACATCGTGGTGGAACGAGTGCCCGGCGAGCGTCGCGTGGTTGGCTTCGATGTTCACCCGGTACTCGTCCTCGAGGCCGTAGCGGACGAGGAAGCCGTGGACCGTCGCGCTGTCGTAGTCGTACTGGTGCTTCGTCGGCTCCTGCGGCTTCGGCTCGATCAGCAGCGACCCGCTGAACCCGATCTTCGCCTTGTGCTCGGCGACGAGCGACAGGAATCGAGCGAGCTGGTCGGCCTCGCGCCGGAGGTCCGTGTTCAGCAGCGTCTCGTAGCCCTCGCGGCCGCCCCACAGGACGTAGTTCGAGCCGCCGAGCCGGTGCGTGTGCTCGAGCATGACCTTGACCTGGGCCGCGGCGTAGGCGAACACCGCCGGATCCGGGTTCGTCGCCGCGCCGGCGGCGTAGCGCGGATGGCTGAACAGGTTCGCGGTGCCCCACAGCAGCCGGATGCCGGTCCGCTCCATGTGGTCGGCGGCGTCATCGACCATCGCCTGGAGGTTCGAACGGGATTCCGCGAACGTCGCGCCTTCCGGCGCGATGTCGCGATCGTGGAAGCAGTAGAACGGCACGCCGAGCTTCGACACGAACTCGAAGGCGGCGTCCAGCTTGGCGCGGGCGGCGGCCATCGGGTCGAGCCCGGGCTTCAGCCACGGCCGATCGAACGTGCCGACGCCGAAGACGTCCGAGCCGGGCCAGTTGAAGCCATGCCAGAGGCAGACCGCGATCCGGAGGTGCTCCGCCATCGGCTTGCCGAGCACGACCCGGTCGGGCTCGTAGACCTTGAACGTCAGCGGGTCGGTCGAGTCGAGGCCGCCGAACGGGATCGGGCCCGGGACCTCGGTGAAGAACGCCTCGCTCACGTCCACTCCTCCTTGCAGAAACGCGAGGCTAGCAGGGTTCAGCCCGTCGACTGCAGGCCCGCGGCGACCCCGCTGACGGCCAGCCTGACGAGGCGCTGCAACGCCGCCGTCTGAGGGCCGTTGTCGCCCCGGGCTCGGGCGGCGCGAAGACCGGCGAGGCCGGCGACCTCGAGCTCGCCGAGGGCCTCGAGGTAGGGCGAGCGGAGGCGCAGCGAACGCGCGATCTCGGGCGCCGTCTCGAGGCTGCCCTCGCGCCCGAGGACCCGGGCGAGCAGCAGCCGCGTCCGCTCGTGCTCAGCCTCGATCGTCGCCCAGCGTCCGGCATCACCGGGCCCCGTCGCGAGCGAGGCGAACCGACGTGCGACCTCGAGGTCCGATCGGGCGAGCGCCAGCTCGGCATGGTCGAGGACGCTGGCCAGGAACGGCCAGCGTCGGTACAGGACGGCGACGCGGTCGAGGCCCCGCAACGGGTGCCGCCGCTCGAACCGTTCGAGCGCGCTGCCGAGCCCGTACCAGCCGGGCAGCTCGACCCGGGCCTGGGACCACGCGAAGACCCACGGGATCGCCCGAAGCGCCCCGACACCGGGCCGGGCCGCTGGACGCGAGCCGAGGCGCAGCTCGGAGAGCTCGTCGATCGGCGTCACGGCGGCGAAGAAGGCACCGAACCCGGGATCGTCGAAGACGAGCGCCCGGTACGCGTCGCGTGACGCCTCGGCGAGCTCCTCGATGACCGGCCGGGCCTCGGCCTCGAGCTCCGGGTCCGGGCCCTCGACCGACGCTCGCAGCGTGGCGCCGGTGAGGATCTCGAGGTGCTGGCGCGCGATCGTCGGGTCGGCGTAGCGGGCGGCGATGACCTCGCCCTGCTCGGTGAGCTTGAGGCGGCCATCGACGCTGCCCTCCGGCTGGCCGAGGATCGCCCGCTCCGGCCAGCCCCCACCGCGGCCGATGGCGCCGCCTCGGCCGTGGAACACCGTGAGCTCGACATCGTGGCGCCGGGCCGCGGCGACGAGGTCGGCCTGGGCACGGTGGAGCTGCCAGTTCGCCGCGAGGAAGCCAGACTCCTTGTTCGAATCCGAGTACCCGAGCATGACCTCCTGGTAGCGGCCCCGCACATCGAGATGCTTCCGGTACGCCGGGTCGGAGAGCAGCTCGTCGAGGATCGGGCCGGCGTTCTCGAGGGCGTCCGCAGACTCGAACAGCGGCACGACGTCGATGGCGTCCGACGCGTCCGCTTCGCCGGCGCTCGACGCCGCCCTGGCCAGCCGCAGGACGTCCATCGCATCGGCGGCGGACGAGGTGAAGCTGACGATGACTCTGCCCGCTCCGCCCGCCCCGAACGACGACCGCAGGCGCTCGATGACCCGGAACGATTCGAGCACCTCCGCCAGCCCCACCCCCGGCGCGGCCTCGACCTCGCCCGGGTCTCGGCCGGCCTCGAGCGCGTCGAGCGCGGCACGATGGATGGCCGAGTGCTGGCGCACCTCCATCTCGGCGAGATGGAACCCGAACGACTCGACCTGCCAGCGGAAGTCCTGGACGTCGCCCCAGGCCGAGCGGGGCAGGCCGTCCGCGACGAGCGCCTCCTGGATCTCGTCGAGCTCGGCGATGAGCTGCGCCGGATCGGCATAGTGGCCCCCGACCGGCCCGCGGCTCTGGGTCAGCCCGTTCCGCGTCCGGCGCAGCCGCTCGGCGATGAAGCCGAACCGCCGGCGGTACGGCTCGTCCGGGAACCGCCGCTCGAGCGTTCGGGCCGTGTCCGGCAGCTCGTCGGCGTCGCGCGCCAGCCGCTGCCGGAGCTCGCGGTTCGTTGCCTCGGCCGGCAGGCTCACGGAAAGCGTCTGCATGAGCCGGCTCGCGACCGCCTCGTGGCCATGCATGACATGGTCGGCCTGGATCCGGAGCGCCTGTTCGGTCGTCGACGCCGTCACGCCGGGGTTGCCGTCGCGGTCGCCACCGACCCACGAGCCGAGTCGCACGAAGGCCGGCACGGTCGGCCGTTCGATGGGGCTGCCGCCAAGCGCGAGATCGAGGCTCCGGTAGAGCCGCGGCAGGAGCGAGTAGATCGTCTCGTCGAAGTAGACGAGCGTGGTTCGAACCTCGTCGAGCGGCGTCGGCGCAACGGTGCGAAGCGCGGCCGTTCGCCACAGCAGGCCGATTTCCTCGCGCAGGCGCTGCCGGATCTCGCGGTCCTCGGACGGCGTAAGTCGCGGGTCGTCGAGGCGCTCGACGAGCCGGGCCAGCCGGCGCAGGGCGACGAGCAGGGTTCGGCGCCGGGCCTCCGTCGGGTGCGCGGTCAGCACCGGCGAGATGCGAAGGCGCGAGACGACCTCGGCGAGGCGGGCGGCGCGAGGCGGGTCGCCGCGAAGCCGCCGGATGTGCGCGGCCAGGGAGTCGGGTGGTGGACGGCTGGCGGAACGGCGCTCGCGGCGGGCGAGGACGCGGACGCGATGGCGCTCCTCGGCGAGATTGATGAGCAGGAAATACGTCGTGAACGCGCGGACCACGGCCTCGGCCTGTTCCGGGTCAATCCGCGCAACCTCGCTCCGCAGCGCCTCACGATCCGGCGCGGATCCACGGCGACCCTGGATCGCGCTGCGCCGCAGCCGCTCGACGAGCTCGAACAGCTCGCCACCGGCTTGCTCGACGATCACCTGGCCGAGCAGCGCGCCGAGCAGCCGGACCTCGCGGGCGAGCGGGTCGCGGGCACCCGCGCTGCCGATGCCGCGAGGCTCGGCGCGCACGGCGGCGTGGCGAGCTGGCAGGTTCACAGCCACGCGAGGTTGCGACCGCCGCCGTCCCGCAACCATCCTTGCTCCTCGACGCAACCGCTCCGACCCGGTTCGAAGCCTATGTTTGTATCGTGCCCGCAATGTCCGAGATCGATCTGCCGTCCGCGTCGGGTGAGGAACAGCTCGAGCAGCTGCAATTCCTGCACCGCGTCGCACGCCTCGCGACGACGGCGCAGACCTGGGACGAGCTCCTCGAGACGGTCGTCGACGAGACCCGCGATGCGCTCCGGGCGGACGTCTCGTCGTTGTATCTCCTCGATCGCGACGGCGTCTACCTGACGCTCGCGGCCACGAACGGCCTCGATCGCTACCAGATCGGCCGCGCCCGGGTGCCCTACGGCGAGGGCGTCACCGGCTGGGTCGCCGCGAAGCGCGAGGTCCAGGTCATCCCGGACATCAAGGACGACGCCCGCTTTCTGTGGGTCCGCGGCATCGACCAGCGGCGCTTCATCACCTCGATGCTCTCCGTCCCGCTGCTCTGGAACGATCAGATCGTCGGCGTCCTGAACATCCAGACCGAGCAGACCCGGGAGTGGAGCGAATCCGACGTCGCCCAGCTGCGCGCGATCGGCGACCTCCTGGCGGGCATCGTCGAGAAGGGCCGGCAGCAGCGCGAGGCAGAAACCCGGGCCACGGAGCTCAAGAACCTCGACGCCGCGCGGGCCGACCTCATCGCGCTCGTGACGCACGAGCTGCGGACCCCGCTCGCCGTCGTCCGGGCGTACGCGGACCTCCTTGCGGAGGAGCCGGAGCTCGAGGGCCGCTCTTCGCGCGACCCCGAGCGGCGTGATCGGCGCGCCGCCTGGTACCGCGGCACGCTCGAGCAGATCGAGCGGCTCGACCGGCTCGTCGACTCGATCCTTGCATCTGTTCGCGTCGTGCCGGATCAGCCCGCTGACGTGGTCCCGACGGACCTCGCCGAGCTCGTCGATGACGTCGTCCGGCAGCTGCGGCCGCTGCTGAGCCAGCACGAGATCACGATCCTGCCCAGTCTCCACCTTCACGCGCTCGCAGATCCGCCGCGGCTTCGCCAGATCCTCGAGCACCTCATCGAGAACGCCGTCAAGTACGCGCCGCCGCAGAGCCAGATCACGATCGGCTGGTCGATGGTCGAGGGCGTCGTCCGCCTCGGCGTTGCGGACGAAGGGCCGGGGATCCCGGAGGAGTGGCGTGAGCGGATCTTCGAACCGTACGCGCGGCGCGAGACGCACACCGCGCGTGGGTCGGGCATCGGCCTGTACGCAGCGAAGCGGCTCGGCGAGTCGATGGGCGCGCGGCTGTGGTGCGAGCCGGTGGACGGTCACGGCGCACGCTTCGTCGTCGCGCTACCGGCCGCGGTGGCGGTCTGATGGCTCGGCCGCTGCGGATCCTCGTCGTCGACGATGACCCGGCGATGGTCGGAGCGATCACCGCGCTCGTTGGAACCGAAGGGCACCAGGTCATCACCGCGTACGACGGCCTGACGGCCGTTCGACGCTTCCGCGAGGAGCATCCCGATCTCGTCCTCCTCGACCTCGCGATGCCGGGCCCTGACGGCTACACGATCGCCGGCCAGATCCGGGCCGCCGGCCCCACCCCCATCCTCGTCGTCTCGGGCGAGAGCGCCGAGGCCGCGAAGGTCAAGGCGCTGGGCATCGGTGCGGACGACTACCTCGTCAAGCCGTTCGGCCGGGCCGAGCTCCTGGCCCGGATCAACGCGATCATGCGCCGTGTCGATCGCGGGGCCACGGGCACCACCGGAGCGCGCCTGTCGGCGGGCACGCTGGCGCTCGATCCGGCGCGGCACGAGGCGAACGTGGCTGGAGCGCCGCTCGCGTTGACGCCCACCGAGTACCGCCTCCTCGAGGCGCTCGTCCGGGCCGGTGGCGACATCGTGCCGCACCTCCAGCTCGCCCGCGCCGGCTGGCCGGCCGAGCCGGACCCCGATCTGCTCTGGCTCAAGCCACATCTCGCCCGACTCCGCTCGAAGGTTGAGGCTGCCGGCGGTCCGTCCATCCTGGCGGTTCGCGCCGTGGGTTATCGCGTCGGCGTCGAGCGCGCCCGCTGACGGCTCGGGGCCGAGCGGCTCAACGAGCTAGCCGCTGGCGCCGCCTGCGGCGCTGACGGCTCCGCCGGCACCATCGCCTCCGACGATCGAACGGGCTCGACGAGCCAGGTCGCGTCGATGAGCCCGAACGGATCGGTGAGCAGTCGCGCCGCCAGGGCCGAACCGGCGTCGCGGTGCGCCTCGACCAGGCGCAGCAGCTCGCGGACCCGCTCGGGTCCGTCGTCGCGCGACGCCGCCACATCCGCCAGCCCAATGCTGCGGACACTCGTGGCCTCGATCGCTGGGACGTGCCGCGCGTCGGGGTCGTGGACGAAGACCCGGCCCCCGGTCATGCCCGCGCCGAGGTTGCCGCCGACCGGTCCGAGGACGACCAGCGTGCCGCCGGTCATGTACTCGGCGCCGTGGGCGCCGATGCCCTCGACGACCGCTTCGGCACCCGCGTTTCGAACGGCAAAGCGCATGCCGGCCGAACCCACGACGTGCAGCCGCCCGGATGTCGCGCCGTACAGACAGGTGTTGCCGGCGACCGAGGTTGACCGTCCAGCACCGAGATCCGGCTCGGGCAGGACGTCCACCCTTCCGCCGCCGAGGCCCTTCGCGACGTAGTCGTTCGCCTGGCCGACGAGACGCAGGTGGATGCCCGGTCCGAGAAACGCCCCGAACGACTGGCCCGCTGCCCCGCGCAGCTCGAGCCGCAGCGGCGTCCGGAGCTCGCCGCGCTCAACGGCGCCGCTGAGCGCAGCGCCGAAGGAGCGCTCGGCCGTGGAGATGCGCAGCCCGGCGAGGCCAATCGAGCCCTGGCCCCGCAGCGCCGCGACGAGCCGTGCCTCGAGACCCGAGGCGGGCGCTCGGCGGACGACGCGCGCGGCCGCCGTTGGGTCGGCTCGCCGCTCGATGGTGGCGGGCCAGCGTGCGGCCGCGACAATCGGCCGCAGGTTGAACGTCGCCTCGCGGTCCCGGCGCGGGTGCAGGATCGCGGCCGACTCGCCGACGACCTCGCCCACCGTCCGGGCGCCGACCGACGCGAGCGCGGAGCGGAAGTCCTCGGCGAGCGCTCGGAAGAAGCGTTCGACCTGCTCCGGGGTGCCGCTGAACTTCGCGCGCAGGTCCTCGCGCTGGGTCGCGATGCCGGTCGGGCAGGTGTCGAGATGGCACTGCCTGGCCATGTCGCAGCCGAGCGCCACGAGCGCCGACGTGCCGAACGCGAACTCCTCGGCGCCGAGCAGCGCCGCGATCAGCAGGTCGCGGCCGGTCTGCAGCCCGCCGTCGGTGCGCAGCCCGACGCGATCTCGGAGGCCCTGGCGAAGCAGGACCTGGTGGACCTCGGCCAGCCCGAGCTCCCAGGGCACGCCGGCGTGCTTGATCGACGACAGCGGCGAGGCTCCGGTCCCGCCGGCGTTCCCGGCGAGGTGCACGTAGTCGGCGCCCGCCTTCGCGACACCGGCGGCGATCGTGCCGACGCCGCGGGTCGCGACGAGCTTGACGCCGATCCGAGCCGTCGGGTTGATCGCCCGCAGGTCCGCGATGAGCTGGGCGAGATCCTCGATCGAGTAGATGTCGTGGTGCGGCGGCGGGCTGATGTAACTCTGGCCGGGCTGGCCGCGCCGCAGCGCCGCGATGTATGCGGTCGCCTTCCGCGCCGGCAGCTGGCCACCCTCGCCGGGCTTTGAGCCCTGGGCGATCTTGATCTCGAGCTGCTCGGCGCGGGCGAGGTAGGTCGGCGTGACGCCGAAGCGTGCCGATGCGACCTGCTTGATGCGAGCGTCGCGCCGCGGTTCGCCGGGCGCGGTCACGTACCACGCCGGGTCTTCACCACCCTCGCCCGTATTCGCCGCCCCGCCGGCGCGCTGGATGCCGATCGTGAGGGCCTGGTGGGCCTCCGGCGACAGCGCGCCCACGCTCATCGCGCTGACGACGAAGCGCTGGACGATCGCCTCGGCCGGCTCGACGTCGCGGACGCTGATCGGCGGGCTGGCTGCAGGCGGGCGGATAACGAATCCGTCCCGAACGAGCGCCGAATCGCGCTCGAGCCCGCGGCGATAGTCGCTCAGGGCCGTGTCGATGGCCGCGGCGCTCGGATCGACGATCGATGCCAGGCCCTGGATCTGATTCACGACCCGCGGCGCGAAGAGGTGCAGCTCGCCGTCGCCGCGGAACCGCGCGAGACCAGGGTCGGGCAGCCGCGGCTCGCGGTCTGGCAGCCGCGGCTCGCGGTCGCTCGACGCGGCCGGCGCCCCTGCGGCCATCGACCGGGCAACCTCGCGCCGCCGCAGCTGTCGCGACGCCAGCGTCGCGAACCCCACGCGCCCGGGCCATGCCGCCGCCGCGGGGAAGCATCGCGCAAGGACGTCCGGCGCAAGCTCGATCGACTCGAACGGGGCGCCGCCGATGTACGACGCGACCGAGCTGATGCCCATCCGCGCGAGCGTCTTGCGCAGTCCGGCCTCGAACGCGCCGAGGAGGTTCTCGACCGCTCCGTCGACGGTCAGCGTCTCCGCTCCGCGCCCGCCGGCCAGCTCCGCCGCAAGCTCGAGCGCGAGCCACGGATGGACCGCCGTCGCGCCCGCTCCGAGGGCCATCGCCAGAGCGTGCGGATCGAGGACGTCGGCCGCCTCGAGGAGGATGTCAGCCCGGCCCCGCAGCCCGGCGTCGGTCAGGGCCGTGTGGACGGCGCCGGCTGCGAGAACCGAAGGGATCGGCAGCCGCTCGAGGGACAGCGCCCGATCGGTCAGGAGCAGGACCTCGGTTCGACCGGACGCCGCGCGGATCGCGTCACGCGCCAGGCGCTCGAGGGCCGCCTCCAAACCGCCGCCGCCCGAGCTCGCGGACCAGGTCGCATCGAGGCGGCTGAGGCTCCGCCGACGAACCCCACCCGCGAGCAGCTCGATGAGCCCGCTGAGATCGCCGACGATCGGCCGCTCGAGGCGCGCCGTCCGCGGCGCGCGCGGCAGGCCGCCGAGCAGCGCCGGGCGTCGCCCGAGCTCGACCCGCAGGTCCATGACCACCCGCTCGCGCTCCGGATCGATGGCCGGGTTCGTGACCTGCGCGAAGGCCTGTTTCAGGTGGTCGACGGCACGACGGTCGATCCGCCCGCGGCCCGGCGTCGGCGTGTCATCGCCCATGCTCCAGAGCGGCTCATGGCCTTCGACCGCCATCGTTCGCACGTCGAGCCGCAGCCGCTCCGCGTCGAGACCAGCGATGTAGCGCAGAGCAGGCGGCGTTGCGACGTCGTCGACCGTTGCCGGTGCCCGGTCGACATGACCGGTCCGCGCAGCGGCGTGAACCGGCAACCGCCGCAGGAGCGCCGCTTTCGCCTCGGCGTCGTCCCGGATTCGCGACCGGCCAGGCTCGACGAGCAGCAGCTCGCCCGGCCCCAATCGGCCGCGTCTGACGATCTCCGCCGGCTCGAGCGGGATCGCGCCCGCCTCGGACGCTGCGGCGACCAGACGATCGCGGGTGATCGAGTAAGCCAGCGGGCGCAGCCCGTTCCGATCGAGCAGCACGCCAATCCGCTTGCCGTCGGCGAAGACGATCGCCGCTGGACCGTCCCACGGCCCGAGGAAGCCGGCAGTCCGCCGTCGCAGCGCGGCGACCTGCGGCGCGGGCACGTGGCGGAGCGCAGCCGCCTCCGGGACCGCGGCCAGGAGCGCGGTGGCGAGATCCCAGCCGCCGGCGACGAAAAGCTCGAGGAGCTCGTCGAGCGACAGCGAGTCCGAGCCGTCGGGCGAGAGCAGCGGTCCGCGGCCTCGGAGGGCGGCCAGCAGCCCGTTCGGGTCGGGGTCGTGCGCACGACCGCGGACTTGCTCGCGGTTGCCGCGGACGGTGTTGATCTCGCCGTTGTGGGCGACGAACCGGAACGGCTGCGCGAGCCGCCACACGGGCTGCGTATTCGTCGCGTAGCGCTGGTGGAACAGCGCGTAGCTAACGGGTAGCTCACCGCTCAGGTCGGGGAAGAGCTCGGCCAGGCGGGCCCCCGCGACCAGGCCCTTGTAGACGATCGACCGGCTCGAGGCAGAGACCGCCGTCAGATCGGCGAGCCCTGCCTCGCGGGCGACCTGCTCGATCCGCTTCCGTGCGAGCAGCAGCGACCGCTCGAACGCCACCTCGCTCCCGACCGAAGCGGCGACAAACGCCTGGTCGAACGCCGGTCTCGAACCCTGGGCCGCCCGGCCGAGGACGCCGGGGTCGGCGGGCACGACGCGCCAGCGGCGGATGGCGAGCCCTTCTGCTTCGAGCCCGCTTTCGACAAGGCCCTTCGCGCGCCCACGCCGGATTCGGCCGCGCGGCAGGAACAGCTGGACGACGGCCTCGCCTGCCTCGGCGCCGATTCGCTCGCGAACGGCCGGCTCGATCGGCAGCGAGACGCCGGCGCCGTCGCTCGATTCGCCATCCGCGGCGAACGCGCCGCGGTGGCCGAGGGCTGCCAGCCCGGCAAGCGCCAGCGGGAGCACTCGCGTTCGTGAGCGGCCGCCGGCGTCCGCGACGAAGCCAACGCCGCAGGCGTCGTGTTCGAATGCCGGGTCGTAGAGCGGAGCGCGAAGCGGACGGTGACACATCGGCCGGGTCCTCCCACCGGTCGAACGGGCGGCCGGCCGGAGAGCCGGTCCGGTGGGCTCTCAGCCCTGGTAGGCGACCTCGCCGTGGACCGCCAGGTCCAGCCCGACCTCCTCCTGCGGCTTCGAGACTCGAATGCCGAGGACGAGATCGACGACCTTGACGATCGCGAACGTGGCCACGACGGCGTAGGCGACGGTCGCCCCGACGGCAATCAGCTGCGTCCCGACCTGGCCGGGGTTGCCGTCGATCAGGCCCGGGAAGGCGTTGATGGCCGTTGTCGCGAAGACGCCGGTCGCGATCGCCCCGAAGGTGCCGCCGACGCCATGGACCGCAAACACGTCGAGGGCGTCGTCGATCTTCAGGCGCGAGCGGAGCAACGTCGCGCTGTAGCAGAGGCCGCCGACCACCAAGCCGATGACGAGCGCGCCACCCGCGGTCACGAAGCCCGAGGCGGGCGTGATCGCGACGAGGCCCGCGACGGCACCACAGGCGGCACCGACGACGCTGACCTTGCCCTTGTGGATGTAGCTCGCGAGGACCCAGGTGATCGTCGCGGCCGCGGCGGCCGTGTTCGTGACGAGCAGCGCATTGGCGGCCAGGCCGTTCGCGGCCAGCGCCGAGCCGGCATTGAACCCGAACCAGCCGAACCACAGGAGGCCGGCACCCAGAACGGTCATCGGGATGTCGTGGGGCTCCATCCGATCGCCGTTCACGACGCGCCGGCCGATCAGCAGAGCGACGACGAGCGCAGACACGCCGGACGAGGCGTGGACGACGGTCCCGCCGGCGAAATCGAGCGCACCCAGCGCGAACAGCCAGCCATCCGACGCCCAGACCCAGTGTGCGATCGGCGAATAGACGAAGACGGACCACAGGACGGTGAAGATGACGAAGCTGGCGAAGCGCTTTCGCTCCGCGAACGCACCGGTGATCAGGGCCGGCGTGATCGCCGCGAACATCAGCTGGAAGCCCGCGAACAGGACGAACGGGATCGTGCTGCCCGCAGCTGGCTCGAGGCCGACGTAGTTGAACATGAAGAAGTCGAGGCCGCCGAACAGGCCGAGACCGCTGGCGTCAGGTGCGAACGCGATCGAGAAGCCGACGACGACCCAGACGACGCTGACCAGGGCCAGCCCGAAGAAGCTGTGCATGATCGTCGAGAGGACGTTCTTGCTCCGGACGAGGCCGCCGTAGAACAGCGCGAGGCCCGGCAGCATGACCATGACGAGCGCCGTCGCAATGAGCAGCCAAGCGGTGTCGCCGGTGTCCAGCCGCATCACTCCACCTCCTGCCACCGACCGCACGGTCGGCTCCGGGTCGAGTGTCAGGGGCGCCGCGTCACGCGGTCACCCGGCCGGGGAGGAACAGTTGTGCTGCGAAACGGTGTCGAAGACGGTCGCGGTTCGGCGTCAGGCGGCGACGGCGCGGCCCCAGCTGTCGTGCGCGAGCTCGACACAGGCCACCCGACAGCCGCGAGCGTCGCGACCGCCCATCGGCTGGAAGTGGCCGTAGAAGCCGTCGCCGAGGTCGTCCAGGCGGCAGCCGCACGTGACGCACGTCACGGGTGCGCTCTGGCCGCCGCGGACGGCGTAGGGATGGTCGTGTCGTTCGGGCGTGTGCAGCATCGGGGCCTCCTCGGGACATGCGGACATGTCCACACGTTGGAGGATGGCCCTCGAGCCGGGCCGGCGTCAGCGTCCGCTCGGCTAACGATCGGTTGCAGTTCGGTTACGGACGCCGGAAGGTGTACACGGCCACGTCGCGCACGGGCTCATAGCCGATCTCCTGGTAGATGTGGTTCGCGGTCGGGTTGGCGAGATCGGTGAAGAGGAAGCAGAAGCGCTTGCCCTCGGCCAGCCGCTCGGCGCTGAGGTCGGCGACGAGCGCCGTCGCGTAGCCGCGCTTCCGCAGCTCGGGTGGCGTGTACACCGGCCCGACGCGGATCCCGTTCGGTGTCGGCCCGCCGAAGCCGGCGAACGACACGACCTGGCCGTCGACGTCCCACAGCCGGAGCCCACGCGCGCCGCCGGCGAGGTAGCGGTCGATCATCGGCTGCGGGTCGAGCGGCGGGTCATCGGGCACGGCCTCCGCGGCGAAGGCGAGGAGCCAGTCAGCGACGAGCGGCCGGTCGGCCTCGGTGGCCGGCCGCATCGAACCGGAGGGCCGTCGAACCTCACGAACGCGCTCGAGCTTGTGGGCCCGCTCGCCCATCGCTCGCCTGGCCTCGAAACCCGTTCGTTTGGCCCACCCTTCGGCGAACCGTTCCACCTCTGGATCCGGACCCATGACGCCGGGCAGATCCTGGCCCCCCGGGTCGTTCGCCAGGTCGTCGATCAGCGCTTCGAGCAGACGCGGATCGTCGACCTCGCCGATGACGAGCCGCCACGGCGGCGTTCGAATCGCGGCCAGCGCCACGCGATCGCCATCGACGACGGCCGCGAAGTAGACCGGCTGCTCGAAGGCGCCCGGAAACGCCAGCAGGCCTGACGTGATCCCGAGGATGAGCATCTGCTCCGGCTCGCGAGCCGCGAGGAACGGCCCAACCCGCTCCAGGTACGCGCCGACGTCCTCGAACCGCTCGACC
>Ga0114129_10003509_pt1 | contig 22058 bp, 21 predicted proteins | sample RhiMetdeltSRZDD1_FD_80071 | JGI IMG/M metagenome (GOLD analysis project Ga0114129, IMG submission 80071) | Populus rhizosphere microbial communities from Tennessee, USA - Rhizosphere MetaG P. deltoides SRZDD1 (version 2) (version 2) | ecosystem: Host-associated > Plants > Roots > Rhizosphere >... | reverse complement strand
GCGCAGGATGAATTCCAGACCGGAGCCCATGTCGCGGATGCCGGTCACGCCGTTCGCGACATAGAGCGGGAGCCACGCCGGCCCGCTCGCTTCCATGTGGGCGTGCATATCCCACAGTCCCGGAATGAGGAAGCCGTCGCGGCCGTCGACGACCGTCGCGCCGGCGGGCAGGCTGCCGCTTTCCGTGACGCCGGCGATCGTCCCGCCGTTCACGGTCACGTCGCGGTTCGGCGCGATCCGTCCGTCCACGACATCTACGACGTTGACGTGCGCGATCACGAGCGTGCGCGTCTGCGGGGCGAGGCGCACGACGAAGACGAACGCCGCGATGAGGGCGAGCACGCCTGTCGTACGTGCGCGGATGGCCATCGGCTGACTCGTTTGCGACGACTCGGCGGCCCGATGCTAGCACGGCCGCCGGGATAGAGCTTCGGCCGGTCCGTTGCTGCACTACAATCGCGAGCAGATGACTGGCTCCGGGCTGCCGACAACCGATCGCCCGGCGCGCCTACCGATCGTCGTGTTCTGCGGCAAAGGCGGCGTCGGCAAGACGACGCTGAGCCTCGCGCTCGGCCTCGGCTACGCGCGCAGCGGCAGGAGCGTCGTCGTCGTGTCGTCTCAGCCGCTGCCCGATCTTGCCATGACCGTCTCGCTCGAGCGCATCCGTGCCGAGGATCCCGCGGCGGCCGCCAACCTGATGGTGACCTACATCGACGCGCGCGAGATTCTCGCGGCGATGTTCGAACGGCAGTTTCCGTCGACGTACGTCGCGCGCAAGGTCCTCACCAGCAGCATCTACAAGAGCCTGATCGAGATCGCGCCCGGCCTCAAGGAAATCGCCTTCCTCTCCCGGCTGCGCGAGCTGGCCGACACGCGGCTGCAGCCCGCCGGCGGCGCGATCGACGCGCTGATCTGGGACGCGCCGGCCACCGGCCACTTCCTCGAGACGCTCAACGTGACGCGAAAGTTCGAGATGTACCTGAGCGGCCCGTTTGCGCAGACGGGGCGGGAGCTGCAGCAGTATTTTTCCGAGCGGGCCAACCTCCTGCTCATCCCTGTGACGACGCTGGAAGAGATGGCGGTCGAGGAGACGGTGGAGCTGTGGCGGACGCTGGAGCACGGACTCCGGATCCATCCGGCCGGCATCGCCTGCAATCTCGTCTCGCCGATGCTGCAGGCATCCGCGGAGGCGACTCTGAACGCAGACACGCTGACGGGCCTGCCGCCGCGCGAGGCCGCCGATCTCGCGTTCGTGCTGGATCGCCATCGCATCGAGCGCGACGAGCTCGACACGCTCCGCTCGTCGCTGCCGGGCCCCTTCCATCTCGTTCGCCGCGTGCCGCAGTGGAGCTCCGACCTCGAGCTGCTGTCGGCGGTGTCGGCGCAGTTGACGATCGCGACCGCGACGCCCGGCTGATGCAGATTCAGGTGTTTCTCGGCACGGGAGGCGTCGGCAAGACGTCGCTGGCGTCGGCGACGGCGCTGCAGGCGGCGCTCCGCGGAGAGCGGTGTCTCGTCCTGGCGATCGATCCCGCGCTGAGGCTGCGGACGGCGCTCGGCATGGCTCCGGGCGTCAGCCAGCAGAAGGTGGATCTCACCGAGTACGCAGCATCCGGCGAGCTCTGGGCGGCGCTGATGGACGTTCGCGCCTCGCTGGATCGCGCGGTTCGTCTGTACGGCAAGCCCGCGCAGGCGCAGCGGATTCTCGATCATCCGATCTATCACACGCTCATCGCGTCGCTCGCCGGCATGCAGGAGCTGATGGCGATCGAGCGCCTCGATCAGGCGATCAACGAGGGATTCGGGACGATCGTGATCGATACAGCGCCGACGCGGCACGCGCTGGAGTTTCTCGACAAGCCGGAATACTTCGTCCAGCTGGTGTCGTCGCCGATCGTCCGGCTGGTCGGGCGCGCGTACAGGTTGTGGGAGCGCACGCCGCTGGCGTCGTTGAGTCGAGCGACGCTCGAGGTGTACGCGCGCGTGGAAGCGCTCCTCGGCACCACGTTGGTGCGGCAGATCCTCGATTTCTATTCCGTGTTCTTCACGATCGCGGAAGGCTACGCGCAGCGGGCGCGGCGCACGGCGGCGCGCCTGCGCGATCCGCGCACGACCGGCTTCGCCATCGTCACGACGCCGTTCAAGGCCGTCCGCGATACGGCGTTCTTCGCCCACGAGCTCGAGGCGCGGAAGTTTCCTGTCCGAAGCGTGACGGTGAATCGCATCTGGCCGGCGGTCGAGGTCGAGCTGCCGCCCGACGCGCCGCCGCCGATCGCCGAGACGCTCCGCTGGTATCACGATGTCAGCCGCGCCCAGCGGCGGGCCTGGGAACAGCTGCGCGCCGACTATGCGGGTCGGATTCCGAACGTGATGCAGGTGCCCGAGCTGCCCCGCGACGTGGACGGCGTCGCCGCGCTGTATCAGCTCGCGCAGCATCTCGAGCCTCGATAGAAACGAAAACTCGCGCTAGCGCGCGGGCAACTGACGCGAGCGTACGGCAGGGACGGCGAAGTACGCGACGTTGGGCGCATCCGAGCGCGCAACGGCAATGTCGGGATGCCCGTCGCGATCGAGATCGCCAATCGCGAAGCCGTATGCGGTTCCCTTATTGTCGCCGAACGGCACTGCCGTGAAGCGCCGGCCCGAGCCGTCGTTGAAGAACACGGTCGACGGCGCTTCGACGTAGCCGACGACGATATCGATCTTCCCATCGCGGTTCAGATCGCCGACCGCCAGCGCATACGGAACGATCTTGCTGCCGCCCTCGAGCGGCTGCGGTGCCGAAAAGGACCCATCCGGCTGGTTGAAATATATGGCCGTCCCTCGCCGCTCGTCGATCGCAATGATGTCCGGCCGACCGTCGCCGTCGAGATCGGCGGCTTCCGCGACGCGGATGGCGGCGTCGGGCGGTCCGAACGGAATTCGCTTCGTGAATCCCGCCTTCCCGTCGTTGAGATACACGTAGCTCTGGCCGCCGTCGCGATGCGGCACAATCAGATCGACAAAGCCGTCGCGGTTGACGTCGGCCGGGGTGATCGTCGTCGACGGCTCGTGCGAAAACCCGATGCAGTCGGCGTCGAACCGCCCCTTGCCGCGATTGAGGCAGACGAAATTCGAGCCTTTGCCGTCGTCGGGCCGGTTCGCGACGATGATGTCCGGAAGACCGTCGCCGTTCAGGTCCGCGACGGCCGCGTTTCGCGTCTCCCACTCCGGGCGGCCGTAGGTCGACAGCAGCGTGAAGTTGCCCTTGCCGTCGTTGGCCCACACGCGCTTCGGATCCGGCGCGTCGTTGCTGACGACGACGTCGAGATCGCCGTCGCGGTCGATGTCGACGAGCCTGGCTGAGTACGAACGGTCCGCGACGTCGCCGAGATCGTGCGCCGTCGGGAAGCGGCCGCGGCCGTCGTTGATCAGCACCCGGTTGACGAGCGGCCAGTGCCGCCCTTTCGCGAGGACGATGTCGGGAAAGCCGTCGCCGTTCACGTCGCCGATGCTGACGTTCGCCGACGTCTCGGCCGATTCCTCCAGCAGCAGCACGCGCGTGAACGTCGGGAAGCGCGCCGCATCCGAAGGTTGACCTCCGGCCGGCGCCTGACCGCTGCCGACGCGCGGCGCCACGACGCACAGCCCCACGATCAGAGCAAGCAGCGGCGCGCCGCGATGGAAGAGCGCTGCGGACATCAGCGTCATCTTACAACGCGATCTCAGATCGCCCGGATCGCGCGGACGCGCCGGGGGAAATCCTTGTCGTCGCCGTGCTGGCGGCCGAGATCGGCGAAGTCGATGTGGACCGCCATGTCCGCTGTCTGCTGCGACGACGCCCAATAGGTGAAGTTGTCGCGGACCCCGGCATCCTGAGAATCGCCGGCGCCGGCGGCCTTCAGGTTGCGATACATCAGCGCCAGCTCGTCGCGCGACGGCAGGAACCAGCCGCCGACGCCGTTGACGACGAGCGTGGCGCACAACTGGGCGGCCGTGCCCGGTTCGGCGCAGCCGGCGAGCATGTCGCGGGTGTTCTGCCGGCCGGTGCCGATGGCGGTGCCGCGCGCCCCGGCGATCGCGCGTCGAAAGCATCCCCACCTCGCGCCGGCGCTTTGATCGAACGGCGCGGCCTCGAGGTACCGCCAGCCGTCGGCGGCGTGATTCGGATTCTCGTAGAAGATGAATCCGCCCGCCGGTCCCGCGTCGCCGACGACCGACGGCTTCACCGCGACATCGGGATCGAACAGCAGGTCGAGCGCTTTTCCCGACGGCACGTCCGGCCATTCGGCGCAGTAGACGATCGGTCCGCGCTCGATCGTCATCCTGCCGCGGCTCTCCTTCACTCGCGGATCGGCGACGACGCGACGAGCTTCGACGGGCAGGTTCACGACCACGACGTCGCCGTTCTTCCAGGTGCGATCGAGCGAGACGTAGCCCGCCGCGTCCGGCACGGCGCTGACCTGCATGCCGTTCACCGACACGGTCGCTTGACGCTCGACGCGATCTGCATAAGTGTAGAGGTTGCCGGGCACCGGCTGGTTCCGCGCCCAGCCCGGAATTCTCAGTTTGATGGCGGCTCGTGGATTGCCATCGGTCGAGACCACGAGCCTCGATCGTCCATCCCACGGCATCTCGCTCTCGACCGACAGCGCCAGGCGGCGGCCGTCGACGTCGAACGATGCCTCGCTCGACACATAGAGATTGACGTAGACGGCGCCGCGTCGATCCTGCGCGTAGACGAAGCCGGGCATCGCGGCGAGGAACCGCACGAGATTCGGCGGGCAGCACTCGAGCGACGCGCGCTCCCACCGCGTGTCGCGTCCGTCGCCGGCGCTCGCCAGCCGGTTGACGTAGAAGAAGCGATTGCCGGCAGCCGACACGCCGTCGATGGCGTTGTTGTACATGCCGCGCTCCATGACGTCGACGTACTTGCCGTCGCCGGTCGCCATGAACAACCGGTGGTTGAGCGTGATGAACATCAGCACGGCGCACGTTTCCGCGTACGCCGAGATGGTGGGCAGCGAGTACGGCTCGCCGAAGCCTTCGTTGCCGGTGCTGCCGACGCCGCCCGTGACGTACATCTTCCGCTCGACGGCATCGCGCCACATGCGCTGCGCCGCGTCGAGATAGCTCCTGATCCCCGTCAGCACGCCGACGTCGGCGAGCGAGACCATCAGCGACACGCAGTTGACGGCATGCCCGACCGCCTCGGACTGCTCCACCACGGGCTTGTAGGACTGGTTGTGCCGGCTGCGATTCACGGACGATTCGAGGCCGCGGATGTCCAGGTAGTGCTGTGCCAGATCGAGATGCTTCCTGTCGTGCGTCGCGCGGTACAGCTGCACGCAATTGATCGCATCGCGCTCGCCGCCGGAAAACGGCGGATCGTTCACGACGAAGTCGCGGTACAGCGCCTCCGCGGCCGCGATGGCGCGGTCCAGCAGATCCCGCTTGCCTGTGACCTGGTAGTACGTGGCGGCGACTTCGAAGTCGCCGTTGCCGGCGAACGGCGCTGACGCCATGTCGCGGATGCGCGCGTCGACGCGGGCCTGCAGCTCCGCATCCGGGTGCGTCGCGAGCGACAGGATCGCGGCTTCGAGCACGTTGCCGCTCAATCCGCGTCGCGATTCGGTCAGCTTCTGAACTTCGAACGGAATCGTGACCGCCGCGTTGGTGTCAATCCTGGGTCCCCAGAAGCGGTCGGTGATCCGGACGTCGGAAAGCCGCTTCGGCTGGATCGGGTAATCGTCGACCGGCGTGTTCGCGGTCGCCGAGATTCTGGTGTCGGACGGCGGCTGCAGCTCGCCGGTCCGCGCGATGACCGCGAATGCGCCCGCCGTGGCCGGCGCCGCCTTCAGAAAGTCGCGGCGGTTCATCGTCGGCCTCGGTGGTCGTTCCTACTTCGCAACGCGTTCGAGCCGGAAACTGCCCGCCCACGGGCCGTAGGGCTGACTCTTGATCCCATTGCGTTCCGAAGCGGCGTAGCTCTCCCGACCGCCGTCGACGGTGACGCGCAGAAAGCCGACCTCGCCAGGCTTGAGAAAACCAGCGTGCACGCCGGCCGTGGCGATGGACGAATCGTCCGTGTAGACCCCCGTGCCCCACACCGTTCCGGTTGCGGAGCCCACCACTTGCACGATGAAGCTCGCACCCGCGCGGCCGCGCAGGACGTCCATTGGCACGAGACGCGACGCATCTTCGCCGTCCGGCAATTGTACGATCCACGGCTCTGAGGCGCGCTCGACCCGAAAGCTCCCGTCCCACCGGTCGTAGGACTCGCTCGCGACGCCGTTTTGCGCCGATCCGTCGTAATGCGTCCGGCCCGGCAGCAGCGTGATCTTGACGAACCCGAGCTCGCCCACCGCCACCACGCCGGCGTGCACGGCGGCTGCGGCGACCGACGAGTCGTCCGTGTAGACATCCGAGCCCCATACGCTGCCGGACAACGCGCCGACAACGGGCAGCGCGATTGAGTGCCCGACGAGATCTCGGTACGACGAGAGCGAGGACGTCCGCTCCGGCCTCGCGACGGATACGGCGGCAAATCGATAGCTGCCGCCGTGCCGCCCGTACGCCAGGCTTTGCACACCATGTTGACTCGTCGCGTCGTAGCGATCCTGGCCAGGCACGGGACGGACCTTGACGATCCCCGTCTGACCGGGATGAAGGAGACCGGCGTGCACGGCGGCAGTCTCGAGCGCCGACGCGTCAGTGTAGGTCGTCGTGCCCCACACGGGTTGGTCGTCGCGGCCGCGAATCGCGAAGCTCAGCGTCTCTCCGACGCGATTGCGAAACAATGACATCAACACAGGTTCGTCCCGGTTCGGTAGTCCCTCGTTGACGAGATCGGCGCTCGCGCCGGCGGCGACGGGTGCGGAGCGGTGCTGCAGCACGAGCACCTGCGCAGCAATTGCCGCCGCATCATCGGCGCGCCCGGTGTCGCGGTACGTGAGCTGCAGGAATCTCAGCTGATCGATGAGGCCGGCCTGTTCCTGCGCCCATTGATCGACGAGCCGTTGTGCGTCGAGAGACAACGGCGGAAGCGGGGGCGCTACCTGCGACGCACCGCTCGCGCGCGGCTGCGCATCAGGGGGAGCGGTCGGTCGCTGCGTCGGCGTCGCCGGCACGGCAACCGCGAGGAACACCGCCGCAATCGCGGAAGCACCTCTCACAGTCGACCTCCCTTCGGAATGCGACCGACCGTCCGTGGTCATGTGCCGCGAGTGATTCACTGGAATCCCGCCGGTCTTTCCGCCGCCACGCTGAACGCCCGTTCGAGCGCGACGCCGACACGCCCGAGCAAGCCGTCGTCGAACAGCCGGCCGACGATCGTAATCCCGTGCGGCACGCGCCGCGGCGGAGAGAATTTCGGCAGCGGGTTGGCGGGATCCGGCGCCCAGTCGCTGCGCGCTTCGGAGACCTGCACGAACCCGGCGCGCAGCGTGAGCGACGGATGGCCGGTGAAGTTCGTGATCGTCAGCTGCTCGTCGCGCAGCGACGGTACGATCAGCAGATCGACGTCCCTGAAGATTCTCGCCATCTCGATCGCGACCTTGCGGCGGAAGCGATCCGCCTGCACCGTGTCCACCGCGGACAGGAAGCGCGCCTCGCGGAAGAGGTTGGGCCACGCGTCCTTCACCTGGACTTTCAGCGACCCCAGCTGGTTGTCGAGCGCCAGATCCTCGAACGACGCCGCGCCTTCCGCGAACAGGATCGGCATCAGCGAGCCGTACGGCCAGTCCGGCAGCGTCACGTCCTTCAGGTCCATGCCCAGCTTCTTCATCGTGTCCATCGCGGCGCGATCGACGTCGGTCGCGGGGCTGTCCTTCATCCACTGGGCGATGTAGCCGACCGTCAGTCCGGCGACCGGCGCGTCCGCGTCGAAGTCGAGGCGGCTCGCGACGCTCGACGGATCGCCCCCGTCCGGCCCGCCGATCGCCTGGAGCACGAGCATGGCGTCTTCCACCGACCGCGTCATCGGCCCGAGCTTGTCGAGCGACCAGCACAGCGTCATCGCCCCGGTGCGTGCGACGCGGCCGAACGTCGGACGCAGCCCGGTGACGCCGCAGAGCATCGCGGGCGAGACGATGCTGCCGCCAGTTTCGCTGCCGATCGAGAAAGCGACGAGCCCCGCGGCCGTCGCCGCGCCGGGACCGGCGCTCGAACCCGACGCGCCCTCCTCCAGCAGCCACGGATTCATCGTCTGCCCGCCGAACCAGATGTCGTTGAGCGCCAGCGCGCCGAGCGAGAGCTTCGCGACCAGCACCGCGCCGGCGTCGTTCAGCCTGCGCACGACGAACGCGTCCGCCGCCGGCACGCGGTTGCGGAACGGCTCCGCGCCATACGTCGTCGCGATGTCTTTCGTGTCGAGCAGATCCTTCACGCCGTACGGGATGCCGTGGAGCGGACCGCGGTACTTCCCGCCGGCGATCTCAGCGTCTGCCGCCCTGGCGCGCGCGAGCGCGTGATCGCGCGTCAGGGTGATGACCGAGCGGATCTTCCCGTCGAGCAGGTCGATCCGGCTGAGATAGATGTTGGTCAGCCGCTCGGACGTGAGCTGCCGCGACTCGATCCATCGCGACAGCTGCGTGACCGGCGCGAACGCGATCGCATCGTCGGATGACGGGAGCCGCGCGCCGTCGCCCTTCGAGCGCACGAACCGATCGCGCGCCGGCTGCAGCGCGATGCCGGGCAGCATCGGATTCCAGAGCGCGGCCGGTGCGTCGGTATCCGCGAGCGCGATCTTCCGCGGTCCGGCGCGGCGCTCGAGGTACGGCGCCATCGACGTCCGCCACGAGTCGGCCGCCTGTTTGCGCTCGGCCGGCGTCATGGAGACCTGCATCAGCTTTTCCGCCTCGGCGAAGGTGGCGGGCGTCACCTCGGGCCCGGCGCCGGCCCCGGTGCCGAACGTCGGCGGCGCGCCCGGCGTGGTGGATGTCGATTGGGGAGCCGACCCCGGTGCCTCGACACGGCACGCGACCGTCGAGACGAGAAAGCCGAGCGGCGCGCGAATGAGAAACTGGCGGCGGGTGTTCATGGGCGGCAACTCATCTGGTCGCTGTCGGCAGGTCGGATCGCGCTCATCGATGACGAAGCCAGAGCGTTCCGAAGGCAACGAGCGTGACGCACAGCACGGACACCGTGGTGACCATCGCCATCAGGAGGTACCCCAGCGCGACCATGTCGCCGCCCGTCGGCACCAGCCCGGTGAGGATAGGGATATATAGCAGAACGGCAGCGACGAAGAGCACGGCGGCGAGCCCCTGTCCAAGCCTGGTGGCGCGCGGAGAGCGCCAGGGCAGCCAGAGTCCCGCTGCGAGCAGATAGGGGATCGGCTGCGCCGCGAAGACGACGGGTTGGAGCAAATAGAACCGCAGGTCGGGGCGTGTCAGTGCGAGGAACGCGGGCGTCCCGACAGCGAGGACCAAGCCGCCGAGAATGAAGTAGAGAGTGTTTCGCCTGGTGGCGATCACGTGTTTCTCCGATTACTTCCCGCGGCCTATCGCGATGGCGCGGACGACCGCAGCAGCCGCACGGCCCACAGACACATGGCGGCTGCGACGACCGTCGTGAGGACGAACCAGGGATTCCACGCCACCTGCGGCCCTTCCGCGGCGATGCGCAGCAGGTGCGCGGCGGCAAGGAGGCCGAAGATCGTGGCCGACGTCAGAAGGTACGCATTCATCGAGGTCATCTCCGCAGCTCGGTCGTCTTGGTCACGAGCATCGTATTCGGTCGCAGCGATCCGAGCGTCAGCACCGCGTACGCGAGCGACTTCAGCGGAGAGTCGAGCAACCGGATCGATGCCGTAGTCGGGCCGTTCAGGTGATGTCACCGAGCTGCCTGGCGCGCGCTGCCTTCTTCATTTGAAGAGCGCAAGGCCGGTCGAAGCACCGCCGGGCGTCAGTGTCACCACGTCGATCTCCACGCATCCGTCGCCGCCCGTGACCTCGAGCGTGAGCGTGTGGGTTCCCGGGCCGAGCGTCGATGCGCCCGCCGGGTCCGTCACGAACAGGTTCCAGCCCTCGACGCTGTCGCCGCTGTCGCGATCCTCGAACGACGCGACCGGCCCGCCGTCGACGGCGACGTGAAGGATCTCGTTCGGCCCTTCCTGGCCGTTGGAGTAGGTCACCGCGACGGCGTACTGCGCCTGCGGCGAACGAATGCTGAACGTCCACACGCGGCGCTCGCCCGGGCCGAGATGGACGGTCTGCCCGCCGGACGCGCGGGACCGCTCCCGGACCTGGCCATCGCCGGTTCCCGCTTCGCCCTCGAGGGCAACGAGCGCCTTCGACGGCAGCACGGCCACCGACGGCTGCGTCGGCGACGGTTGATGACTGCACGCCGCGAGCAGCGCGACAACAGGCCAGACCGCCGAGCGCGCACCGGGCATCGCCGTGATCATATTGGAGTAGATTATGCTCTGCGCAACGCCCTTTGACGCTCGGCCCGAGCGCGTCGAAGGGTGTCGAGGGAGCCTCACATGACGCGGACTCAGCTCCGTCGGTCGCATGCGGCAGCCCGGACCCTGCTGATCTTGCTGACGATCGCGCCAGCCCGTGCGGCAGCCCAGGAACTATACGGTAGCGTCGTCGGCACGGTCCAGGATGGCTCCGGCGCGCGGATTCCCGGCGCCACCGTCGAGATCGTCAATCGCGACACGAACCTCGTCCTGAGCACGGTCTCGAACGAGACGGGCGCGTATACGTTCACCAACGTGTTGTCCGGCACCTACGACGTGAAGGTGACGCTGCAGGGGTTCAAGGAGTTCATGCAGCCGCGCGTGCCCGTGTCCGCGGGATCCATCAGCCGCGTGGACGCGCGGATGGAGGTCGGGCAGATCAGCGAATCGATCACCGTGCGATCGGAGACCGCCCTGCTCAAGACCGACAAGGCCGATACGGCGTCCGCGTTCAGCGCCCAGGAGGTCGTGGACCTTCCGCTGCCGGAGTTCCGGAATTACCAGAGCCTCCTCGATCTGGTGCCGGGATCCACGCCGTCCGAGTTCCAGAACGCGGAGATCGACACGCCCGCGCGCGCTCTCTCGACCAACATCAACGGCACGAATCGCAACACCAACAGCACGCGCGTCGACGGCGCGACGAACCAGTTCACCTGGCTGCCCCACCACACGCTGTACGTGGCCCCGGCGGAGACCATCGCCGAGGTGAACGTGACCACCGGCAGCTTCTCGGCGGATCAGGGGCTCGCCGGCGGCGCGGCGGTGACGGTGATCACGAAATCTGGGACGAACCAGCTTCGAGGATCGGGGTTCGGGTACTACACCGACCAGCACCTGCGCGCCAACTCGTACTTCGCGAAGCGCAACAACACACCCAAGTCGCCGACGAACCATCACATCGACGGGGCGACGCTCGGCGGACCGATCCGCAAGAGCAAGCTGTTCTACTTCGGCGCGTTCGAAGGACAGTATCGGCACACGGAGGGCGAATCGATCTACACCGTTCCGACCGAGAAGATGCGGCGCGGCGATTTCAGCGAGGCGCTCAACACCAACGGATCGCTGCAGCGGATCTACGACCCGCTCACCGGCGACGTGGACGGACGCGGACGCCAGCAGTTTCCCGACAACATCATTCCAGCCGATCGGATCCATCCGATTGCGCAATCGATCAACGACTTCTACCCGCTGCCGAACCGGTCCGGGAACTCGAGCAATTACTTCAAGGGATACGTCAGCACCTTCCGCCGCAACCAGTACGACGTGAAGATCAACTGGAACCGGAGTCCCGTCCATCAGGTCTGGGGAAAGATCGGCGTCATGGACGCGACCGTGAGCAACCTGCAGAAGCTGTCGTTCGACGGCGGCGGCCTCGGCAAGACCAAGACGTGGGTGGCGACGATCGGCCAGACGTTCACGCCGAGTCGATCGTTCGTCATCGACACGACCGTCGGCTACTCGCTGCTCGATCAGTGGGGCTACGGCCCGGACTACGGCACCAACTTCGGCCTGCAGCTCGGCGTGCCCGGCACGAACGGACCGGACATCCGGCAGAGCGGCATGCCGTACTGGGGCAACGGCATGAGCCCGCAGGGCTCGACCGACAGCTGGAACCCGTACACACGCTACGATCCGACCTACACCGCGGCCGCAAACCTCACCAAACTGTTTCGCACGCACGCGTTCCGCTTCGGCGCCGCCGTCGATCGTCAGGCGATGAATCACTGGCAGCCCGAGTTCGGCGGCACCGGTCCTCGCGGGCGGCTCGATTTCAGCGGCAACCTGAGCGGGCTGCGCGGCGGACAGACGCCGAATTTCTACAACCAGTACGCTTCGTTCCTTCTCGGCCTGACGTCGCAGGTGCAGAAGGCGATCCAGTGGGAGGAGATGCGGACGCGCGAGTGGAGATTCGGAGCCTATTTCGGCGATCGCTGGCAGCTGCAGCGCAATGTCACGGTCGACCTCGGTGTGCGCTACGAGTACTTTCCGCTGGTCACACGCGCCAATGGTCGGGGCGTCGAGCGCCTGGACGTCGACACGATGCAGGTGCTGCTTGGCGGCTCGGGCGGCACTCCGCGCGATGTCGGGTTGAAGACGAGCAAGGCCGACTTCGCGCCGCGCCTGGGCGTCGCGTGGCGCATCGACGATCTGAACGTCGCGCGCGCCGGCTACGGGCTGACCTACAACCCGCTGCCGTTCGCCCGGCCGCTGCGAGGGGCGTATCCGCTGACCATTCACAACACCTACGTCAGCCTCAACAGCTGGCAGCCGTACGGGACGCTCGATCAGGGCATCCCGATCTTCACCGGGCCGGGGCCGGGCGAGGGCCGCGTTTCACTGCCGGCAACCGCGACGATGCGCACGCCCGATCCGGACCACGTGGATCGCGGCTACATCCAGTCGTGGAACGTGTCGTTCGAGCGGCGCCTGCGCTTCGACATGTCGGCCAACGTCGCCTACGTCGGCACGCGCACGACGCGCGGGTTCGCCAACATCGAGCTGAACGTGTCGCCGCCGGGCGGCGGCGAGCAGGGACGCGCGTTCTTCCAGAAGTTCGGACGCACGGCGTCGACGACGCTCTTCGGCGGCTGGAACCGCGCACAGTACCACTCGCTCCAGCTGCAGCTGAATCGCCCGTTCAAGAAGGGGCTGCTGCTGCGCGGCGCGTACACGCTCGGCCGGACGCTCAACATGACCGACGACGACGGGACCGCCACGTTCGATTACAACGCCACCGAGGTCTTCGACCGAAACTACGCGCCGGCCGGTTTCGACCGGCGGCACACCCTTACGCTCGCGTCCTCGTACGTGCTGCCGTTCGGACGCGACGATCGATCGGACGTGCTGAACGAGCTCGTGAGGGGATGGCAGATCAACGGCACGCTCGCCGCGTACTCCGGCACGCCGTTCACGATCACGGCCAGCAACACCGCGCTCGATCAGCGAGGGAATCTGCAGACGGCGGACGAGGTTCGCGAGCCGACGCGCGTCGGCGTGGGTCCCGACGAACCTTACTACGATCCCGGCTCGTGGGCGAACGTCACCGAGCGGCGCTACGGCAATACCGGCCGCAACGAGTACTACGGCCCGGGATTCTGGAACCTGAACATGTCGCTGTTCCGGACGTTCAAGTTGCAGGGCCGGAAGCGGCTCCAGTTCCGGGTGGAGGGCTTCAGCGTCACGAACCATCCGCAGTGGTCGAACCCGAACACCAGCGTCACGAGCGGGAGCTTCATGCGGATCCTGAGCACGCGCGGCGGTGCGCGGTCGGTGCGCGTCGGGCTGCGACTGGAGTTCTGATCAGGACACCGACTTCGTGGACATTCGCGTCATCAGCTCGAAGATCCTGGCGGTCGTGTTCATGTTCCTCACCGTCAAGTCGCGGTAGACCGGCTGACTGGACAGCTTCAGCATCGCCGCGCGCGTCAGGTCGCTCACTCGGGCCGACCACAGCAACGTCCCCGGGCAGCAGACGACGCGCTCGATGTCGGGCTTGAGCGTGATGCCCGCGAGCACGCGCTCGGGGTCGATGGAATCGCGGAGAAAGATCACGTTGCGCCGCCAGCGCGGGTCGCGTCTCCACATCTGCGACATCGTCTTCACGACGCGAGCCATCTCGCGGTAGCTCCGCACCAGCGTCTTGCTGTTCACGGCAAACTCGCGGGAGAGCATGCGGTCGATGCTCTCCTCGAGCTTGCGCGCGTCGGTCTCCGCCGAGCGGAACAGCACGTTGCCGCTGTTGATGTAGGTCGTGACGTCCTGAAAGCCCCGTCGCTCGAAGCTCGCTTTCAGCGACGCCATCGAGACGAGGTTCTTTCCCCCGACGTTGATCGCGCGCAGCAGCGCCACGTACACGACGGCGGACCCCGGTCGGCGGCGACGCTCGCGAGCGCTGGGCAAGGACCGCGGTTAACTGCCCGGCACCATGATGTGCGCGGTCGAGGTCCCGGCGTTCATGATCCACGCGCCTCCCTGCCGGTTGTTGTCGGGCAGACCGAGCGACGTCGCCGTCGCGCCGGGCACGGCGATTGTCGTATGCAGGCGCGCGTTCGCCTGATCGGGTCCGCTCAGCGTGTAGAACACGGACCCGAACTCGGGCTTCACGCGCGTGCCGTCCTTTTCGGCGGCATCGAGCGCGGCCTGGCGCTTGGCGCGATCCGGCTCCGTCTCGAACTTCTTGTTCTGCGCGACGCGTTCCAGGTTGGCGACGCTCGTGCACTGCACGGAGAACGGCTGCTCGGTCGGCCATCCCGACTGGTCGTAGCAGACCAGCCGGTTGGTGCCCGGCCGCAACGTCTCGTGGGTGAAGTCGGGCTTCCACTTGATCACCATCGCGGCCTCGCGAAGATTGCGGGGCGCGGCGAGCAGCGCCTTCTCGACTTCGGGATTCGGCTGCGCGAACGCGCTGGTCGATGCCGTCACGGCGAGCGCAAACAAGACTGAGCGTTTCATTCCTGATCCTCCTGTCGTGGGTAGCATACACTTCCTCACTTCCACCTTGGCCCATCCCACGCTCCCGGCGGCAGGTAATGGAAGCGAATCAAGTACACCTTGTTGCCGCGGCCGTGTCTGGCGATGCCCAGCAGATCTTTCACGGTGTCGAACCCCGACTCGCGCGCCAGATCGTTGGTGACGTCCTTGATTCTGATCGGCTCGATCGAATCGACGACGATGTGCCCGTCGTCCATCGGATAGCGTCCGCCGAGCTTCACGTGAGGACGCATCCAGATGCGCACGCTGCACCTGATTCTCCCGCGCCGGACTCCCTCGCGAAGGCGTTTGGTGAACACCACCGTTAGAAGAGTACCCTGACTCCTACGCCCGATCGAATCGTCCAGTTGGGATAGCCTCCCGGGTAGATCGAGCCGATCTCCCTGTTGACTTCCGAGCCGCCGTAGACGCCGTGCGACACGCCGGTGTGCGCCATCCGGAACGACGGCACGACAGCCACGCGCCCGCCGCCAACGCGCGCGTCGCAGCCGAAGGCGACGCCGACGCTGCTGTCGAGATGGTGCTCGATCTTGCGTTCGACGACGGTGACTTGTGTCACAGGCCTGTAGTACTCCGTCTGCGACCACGCTGCCGGATGCGTGTTGACGATGCCGACAACGGGTTCGACGCGGACGGCGCCGGCGCGAAGTGCCGCGAGTCGGGCGGCGACCGTCAGGAGGCGATCCCGCCGTTCTTCGTTGAAGGTCATGAAATAGCGGGACGGCTCGCGCGCCGTCATCAGGCCCGTGCTCGACAGCTCGACTTCCACGCTGACCGCACGCGTGAGGACGATACCGCCGCCGACGAACCAGCCGCGCGTGACGCCGCCGGGAGCCGTGACGTAGGTCTCGGACGTCTCGCCGGTCGGGCCGCTCTGGCGCGGCAGCGAGATCCCGATGATCGCGTACGGCGAGCCCGGCCGCTCCTGCGCGACCGCGGTCGAGGCCCAGCACACAGCGGCGACGCCGAGCCAGATCGGGCGTCTGGTCACATCCACCATTCTGAGAACGCGAGCCGGAAACCGATGCACCCGTCGTGGGAGCCGCGCGAAATCTCGTACCGCTTCGACACCGTGCAGTGGATGGCCCAGTTGTGAAAGCAGCCGCCGCGCAGGACGCGATCGTCGCCCGGACCGAGAGCCGCCGCGCCGTCGGAGGGAATGCGCGCGACGTCCGGCGTGAACACATCCTGACACCATTCCCAGACGTTGCCCGACATGTCATACAGCCCGAGCTGATTCGGCTGCTTCCGCGCCACCGGCTGCGTGTGGTCGCCGTGCCGGCGGTCGTACCAGGCGACCGCGTCGATGTCGTCGCTGCCGGAGAACCGGAAGCCGTCGCGCCAGCGCGGACCGCCGCGCGCGGCGTACTCCCACTCGACTTCCGACGGCAGACGAAAGCGGCCGTTCACGCCGGACAGCTCCGCCGTGAGTGTCTCGCGGATCGGACTCGCGTTGAGGCGATCGAGAAACCCGCCGGCGTCCGTGAGCTGATCCCACGACACGTTCTCGACGGGCAAATCCACTGCGACGTGGCACGCGGGATTGCGGTCGTCGCCCATGACGCGCGTCCAGAACGCCTGCGTGACGGGAACCGTTGCGATGAAGAAATCGCGCACGCGCATCGGCCGCGCGGCGGCGCCGTCGCCGAACGAGAACGGCTCGCCGCGCGTGCCGGCGACGAAGACGAGGCGCATCATGTCCGCGCTCGAAGCGTTCGTCAGGCCTCCAGTCCTTCGGATGCCTCCGGCGACATGTTCTGAAACGCCGGATGCCTGGTGAACGACCAGTGCGAGTGGATGGCCTTCCACGTGTCCCCGCGGCGCTGATACACGGTCGTCGAGTTCCAGCGCGTCCCCACGGACTCGACGCCCCTGGCGTCCCTGATGTGGTTCACCAGGTTGTATGTCAGCAACGCCATGTTGCCGTCGACGACCACGTGCGGGTTCAGCATCTCATAGCGCGGGATGTGGATCTTTCCGATCCAGGGGCGGTAGTAGTTCTGCATCGCCTGATGCCCGTCCATGCGCGCGGCGGTGAGCGGGTCGAAGTACGTGATATCGCTCGCATACAGCTCCAGAAAGCCGCCGGGATCGCCTTTGCCCCACCGATCGAGAGCCGCGCGCTCGAGCATGAGGATCTGATCCGCACTCGTTCGGGCCTCGTTTGGATTGAACATCGTCATCGCCGCTTGAAGAACTGCACGGCGCGCTCGTGACGCTCGGCCGCCGCGCGCGTCGAGAACGTGCCGAGATTCCGGCGCCGGCCGGTCCTGGGATCTTTCTTGCGCGAGTAGAGCCGGAATTTGCCGGATGCGAGCTTGCGGATCATATTCACCTGATCTGCACGTTCCTGAACTTGACCGTGCCGGCGGCGTACTGAAGCGCGATCGGCCCGCGCGCGTGCTTGCTGTCGGTTCCGTCGGCGATCAACTGTCCGTTGAGCCGAACCGTCATCTTCGGACCCTTCGCGGCGATGTCGTACGTATTCCATTTCCCGCCGGCGTCGACGACGGCCAGCGGCTTCGCGACGTTCACGATGCCGCCCGTCCGATACGAGGGGTCGGGACGTTTGTCGAAGATGTTCACCTCGTACGCGTTGTCGGCCGTGACCTGCTTCGGATCCGAGCAGCGCAGGAACACGCCGCTGTTCGCATCGTCGCTCACCCAGAATTCGACCTTGATCTCGAAGTCGCCGAACGATTCCTTCGAGACGAGATACCCGTTTCCGCGATCCGCCTGCACGACGCCGTCGACGACGCGCCAGTTCGCGTCGCCGATCTGGCTCCACTGATCGAGAGCCTTGCCGTCGAGCAGCGTCTTCCAGCCGGCGGATGTCTGAGCCGACACGAGCAGCAGCGCTGCGAGGCCGGAAAGTACGACGTTCATAGATCTCCTTTACTGCGGCCGCCTGAACAGGCCGCCGTAAACGGCCTTGCCGAGCACGTGCCCCTGCATCGCCTTGAAGACGTTCGCGCGCGTCTCGAACGCGTCGGCGGTCGGCTGCACGTCGAGCATCGTGTCGAGCGCGTAGATCTCGAACATGTAATGGTGGCGCGGCCCGCTCGCCGGGGCGCCGGGCCCGCGATACACCGGACCCGTCGCGCTGATTTGGAAGCTGCCGTCCTCGAGCTTCGACCCTTTGGGCACGCCTTCGGGCAGCGCGGTCTTGGTCGGCGGAATGTTCCACACGACCCAGTGCGCCTGATCTTCCGGCGTCCTGTTGCGCGCGACGTCCAGGTCCCGCACGTTCAGGACGAACGACTGCGTGCCGGCCGGCACGTTGGTCCAGCTGACGGCGGGCGACGTGCCCTCGCCGGGCGCGGCGCCCGGCGCCGCCTGGCTGAACTTCACGGGAATCTCCCCGCCGTCGGGGAAGCCGGTCACCGTCAGCGTCATCGCCGGCGCAGCCGGTCCGCCGCCGCCGCGCTGTCCGGGCGCCTGAGCCGCAAGCGGCATCACGGCCAGCAGTTGAATCGCCGATGCCACCGTCCATCGCGTTCCGCTCATCATTTCTCCTTCGCGTTCCATTTCGTTCCGCAGATGCTAACAGACAGCAGGGCCAGCCCACACCTTTGTGATATAAAGTCGAATGCCGTTTGCCCTTCGCGTGGCGCAACGCTCCGTCAGCGCTGGAGCGGTGACGAGGCGATGCGGGGCGCGGCCCGGCAGATCGGCGCCGCTGGCCACGCGCATCTGAGACGTCCAATGGTTCAACATCTGTCGGTCTGTCTCAACTTCTTCAATCGCGGAATGAATCGAGGCACTTCTCGCTGATATGTCCTGTATTCCTCTCCAAGCGGTCGATGAGTTCCCGCTCTTCAAGTGCCGCGATGGCGAATAACGTCGGAAACGCCGCTAACGCGACGACATACACTCCGACGTAGTTGACGATGAGCGCGTAACCAATCCCTCCGACAGCTGCGCTGAGATACCGAGGATGGCGCACCAGTCGATAGACTCCCTCAGTGAGCAGCGTGTCGCGCCGGCCTGAGGTTCGTGACAGCTCAGGAATTCCAAGCAGCGTCATTACACTCAGCTGGCGGCGGTACAGTGGTTCAAGCGAAATGGAAACTGCATAGAATGCGAGGGCGACCCCTACCAGAGTCCAGTTCGTCCCGAGATCCGTGCCAAGTAGTGGCCCACGGGCGCGGAAGAGCAGCCCACCGAAGAGGACCAGCACCGGCACCATGACGAAGTAGGTTCCCGTCGGCCCTAGCCTGCTCCACCAACGAGCCCAAGGATGGATGACAAACCAAAAGAGCAGCGCCGGTGGATATGTGACGATGCCGACGACTCCGAGAACGTGTCGAACAGCATCCATCTGAACACTGATTCTGTCTGGCTAATGTCTTGGCGATGAGCCGCAAGCGGCGCGAGTCGTAACGGTGTCGCACGACGACACCAAGGCGCGCCGATTGTCGGTTCCATTGCCGTGTTAGGCAGCACTATTCCGCGTCGGTCTTCGCGGCATACGAGGCACAAGCATTGGCGTTCGGGCCCTGTAGGCACCATAGGCCGCGGCTCCGAGCTCTTCGGACAGAAATTGCTCCTCGACCCGCGCCTTGAGCCACAGGCCAACGGTAACCACCGCGACGCCGACGAGTGCCAGCGCTGAACCGCATAGAATAGCCAGTCCCAGATCCATGACGATGAATCCCGTGTAGATGGGATGGCGCACCAGCCGATACGGACCGCTGTCCACGACGCGGTGCCCCTCCTTCCGCGTCACGTTGGCCGACCAGAGGCTTCCCAAGTGAAGCCTCGCCCACCAGCACAGCGCGATTCCGGCCGCGACGAGCAGCAGCATTCCCCATGCAAGCAGCGGAGAACTAATCCAGATCTGAAAGCCCCGCCGGACGAGCAGGAAGGGTGCCACGACGATCATGCTCAATCCAAGCGAAATAACCGCAGCGTACAGCCGCTCCCGCCGTGCTCCCGGTGTGGCAATGGCGGGGGCTGGTCTGGCAGTCACATTCCATGCGATGACGAAGATGAACCAGAGCGCATAGCCGATCATTATTGGTAAGGGTTGCACCATCGCGTTCTGCTCCAGATTCACGGCGACTGCGTCACGTGGCGCGAGCACTTGGGCCTCACGCAGCGAGAAGTTGCCGAGCGGTTCGGCTCCAGCCAGTCGCGCGTCGCCAAAATGGAAGCCGCCGATCAGACACTGAGCACTGATTTGCTGTTGCGATCGCTGTTTCGTCTTGGCGCCAGCCGCCGCGATGTTGCGCGTCTTGTACGCCAGAAGCCTCGGACCCACGCAGCCTAACGTTACGAATGAGCCTCGCGGCCTTCGATTCGTGGCCGCGACGGCTCCATTCGTTGGTTAGCCAGCACACATCCAGTGGCGACGCGATCCGAGGGAAAACAAACTCAATTGAAGCAGGCGCCGGCCCAGGCACTGTCAACCGTTGGACGCAGCTGCACTGCACGCGCCCAGTAGCGCTTCGCCGCCGGCCTGAATGAAGGCTGCCCGCGCTTCCTGATGACGATGCCCTGCCTTGCGCACAATTTCCAGGAAGTCCGTTCGCTGGCGCAGAGGGTCGAGCCACGGGTTCTGGTTGAACGTGTCATAGGGGAAGTACCCCCGGTGAACGGCATCCGCCAGGATCTCCACGGCCCGATCCTCTCCGCCGAAATGGGCCAGTCGGAGCGCCAGCATGAAAAGGCCTTCGGGGTCGCGCATGCCCCCCGCGATCACCGCGTCGGTCGCAGACTGCAACGCCCCGATGTTCCCCTGACCCTCGAGCATGGCAAGGACCTCATCGTACAGCCTGGCGAACGCCGTCATGTTGGCGACGCGGAGCATCTCCGCCTCCTTGCGCCAGCGCTGGATCGCGTCTGGGTGTCCGGCGATCTCGAGCGCGAGTCCACCGGTCGCCGCGTATCCTCCCGTTTCGGCTGCCGCGCCCAGAAAGTCACCCGCCATGAACAACGTGTACTGCACACTCGTCCGCACGTTCGGATCCAGGCGTCGGGCCCGTCCGTGCGCGGCCAGCGATGCCTGGAGCAGACCGCAGTACCGGCACACGTGCACGAGTGCGGCGAAAAGCTCCGGGTCGCTGCTGCGTGATGATGCGCGTCGGATGAGCCGCACCATCGCGTCTTGCGCCCGACCGTAGTCGCCCGCTTCGATCTGGGCATACACCCGATCGGCCAGGGAGAGGTCCGGATTCAGCTCGAGCGCGCGATTGAGCGCGGACTCGGCGCGGCCAAGCGTGTCCTGCTCGCTGCGGAACTTTCCGGTGACCCGATACAGCTGGCCAAGCCGCGCCCACGCCGGTGCGTACTGCGGATCGGCCTGCACCGACTGCAAATACATATCGCGCGCAACATCCAACGACGCCGGATCCTGGCTCAATTGGTTCGCGCGGAGATAGAACTCGTATGCCTTGGCGCTGGCGGGTACGTCATGGCCGAGCGCGCGCCGCTCTCGTCCCGACAACGGCAGCGCCAGCGATTCGACGATGCGCCGCGAGAGATCGTCCTGGAGCCGAAAGAGGTCGCCGACCGGAACCTGCGAGGTGTCCGACCAGATGAGGCCGCCTCCCGGAGCTTCGACGAGCTGGACGCTGACGCGGAGCTGCTCGCCGACGCGTAACAGCGTGCCTGTCAGCAGGACATCCACGTTGAGCTCGCTCGCGATCGCCGTAAGATCCGGCACGGCCTCCGCGAAGCGCGCCGCGGCCAGCGAGGAACGCACGACGAGCGACTCGAGCGATGAGAGCGAGTTCGTGATGGCGTCCGCAAGGCCGAAGCCTAGAAAATCGATCTCGGCATCGGGACGCAGTAGACGGAAGGGCAGCACGATGAACCGTGTGACCGCTCGCGCCTGTCGGGGCTCGTCGTCGCGAGAGTGGAGCACCGTACGCAGATCGTCAGCCATCGCCGCCGCGCTCGCGTACCGCTGCCCGGGCACTTTGGCGAGGGCGCGGTGGATGACGCGATCGGCGGCGGCGATACCTGGCGATCCTCCGAGCACCTGAGGATCGGTATGGAGAATCTGTTCCACAGCCGCCGCCAGCGAGCTCGCCTCGAACGGGGCGTAACCCGCCAGCATCTCGTAGAGAATCGCGCCCGTCGCGAACAGGTCGGTCCGTCCGTCAGTCGGGCCGCCCCG
>Ga0114129_10003507_pt1 | contig 22062 bp, 12 predicted proteins | sample RhiMetdeltSRZDD1_FD_80071 | JGI IMG/M metagenome (GOLD analysis project Ga0114129, IMG submission 80071) | Populus rhizosphere microbial communities from Tennessee, USA - Rhizosphere MetaG P. deltoides SRZDD1 (version 2) (version 2) | ecosystem: Host-associated > Plants > Roots > Rhizosphere >... | reverse complement strand
GTGAACGATTCCGCTGCCCTCCTGAATCGTGATGGCCTGGTTGGCTGGTACCGTGCCGACGGTGTCCACGCGGCCGCTGGGCCACGCCACCCGCACGCCGTCGGCCGTCGCCGCTCCGCCCAGGCCGAAGGTCAGGGCCAGCTCGTTCTGCGACGCGAAGCTCGATCCGGTCTTCACGATCTGCCACAGCCGCCTGCCGCCGACCGAGACCTCGACGCGAGCGCCGATGCCGTCGCGGTTCGACGCGGTGCCGACGGTCTGGACTCGCAGAACGCCGTTCGCATTGCCGCCGTCGTTTCGGAACAGGTGGGCCCGGCCGTTGTTGGTGGTCACGACCACGTCGAGATCGCCGTCGCGATCGTAGTCGGCGTACGCGGCGCCGCGGGCGACCATCGCCTGCTGCAGCGCCGGACCGCTTGCCGCGCTGAGGTCCTCGAACTGCCGGCGTCCGAGGTTGTGAAACAGGTGCGGCCGCTCGGCGTAGGTGACGCGCGACTGCACGCGCTCGATGTCGTCGGCCACGTGCCCGTTCGCGGCGAAGATGTCCGGCAGCCCGTCGAGATCGTAGTCGAAGAAGAAGCAGCCGAACGTCAGGCTCAGGAGCGACGCGCGCCCGACCGTCGACTTCGGCGCCTCGTCCACGAACAGGCCGCCCCCCTCGTTGTGGTAGAGGCCCATCATCTCGTTCGCGAAGTTGCCGACGATGAGGCTCGGCCGGCCGGACGCGTCGTAGTCGGCGGCGTCGACGCCCATGCCGGCGCGCGCCACGCCCGACTCGTTGAAGGCGACGCCGGCCGCGACGGCGACGTCCTCGAACGTGCCGTTGCCCTTGTTCCGGTACAGGCGGTTCGGCTGCGTGTCGTTCGCCACGAACACGTCCATGCGGCCGTCGCCGTCGTAGTCGAGCATGGCCACGCCCAGGCCCTTCGAGGTCGTGTCGAAGAGGCCGGCCCGCTTCGTCACGTTCTCGAAGGTGCCGTCGCCGCGGTTGCGGTACAGCGAGGGCCCCTGTCCCTTGTAGGATTCCGGCGTGCAGTAGGACTTGCTCTTGCCGTCGAGCGAGCAGAAGAGATCCTTCTCGATCGACCAGTCGACGTAGTGCACGACGAAGAGATCGAGCCTGCCGTCGTTGTCGTAGTCGAACCAGAGCGCACTCGTCGAGAAGCCGCCGTCGCCGACGCCGGCCTTGGCGGTCACGTCGACGAACCGGCCGCCGCCGAGATTCCTGAAGAGATGGTTGCCGCCCAGCGCGGTGACGTACACGTCGGGCCTGCCGTCGTTGTCGTAATCGGCAACGGCCGCGCCGATGCCGTACAGCTCGACGCCGAGCCCCGACCCCCGGGTGACGTCGACGAACGTGCCGTCATGCGCGTTGCGGTAGAGAGCGGGCAGCGACGGCGCGACGCGATGGCCGGGCCAGCTCTTCGAGTTGACGAACAGGAGATCCTGCCAGCCGTCGCCGTCGGCATCGAACCAGACCACGCCGGCGCCGATGGTCTCCGGCAGGTATTTGCGGCCGAACGCGCCGCTGGTGTGCACGAAACGGATGCCGGCGCGTGTCGTGACATCGACGAAGCTGACGGCAGGCCTCGGCGCGGCGCCCATCGCGGCGGCGGCGAGCGCCGCGGACCCGATCGTCAGCCATGCGCGGAGCATCTTCTTTTTCTTATCTCGCGTTCTTATCTCGCGGGGCCCCACCCCCGCTCGTCTGTCACGCTGCGATCGCGTGCCTCGCACTCGAGCTACGCTCTCGGCCTCGGCATGGCGGTATTCTAGCCGTGCGGGCCGTACAATATTCTCGATGGCCGCGCGGCGTTTGTCGTCGATCGCCGCATCCTCAGCGCGTGCGATCGTCACGCTCGCGATCGCGACAGCGCTGCCGGCAGCCGGCGCGGCGCAGGAGCCGCCCTGCGCGGCCTGCATCGTGCTCGCCGCCGTTGCGCCTGAGCTGCCGGCGTCGGCCGCCGCTGACGTGCCTGTCGCCCTCGTCTTGCCCGCGACAGCCGGAGACGAGGTGGTCGCGACCGTGCTGTCCGCCCTCACGCGCGCGCGCGCCGTCGCCGTGATTCTCGACGCCCGCGCGTCCGGCGTCCTCGCCGACGAGGCGCGCTACCGGCTCCGGACGATCGCGACGGCCGTCCGGGCCGCGCGCGACACGCCGGTCGGCATCGAGCTGATCTCTTCTCAGGCTCGCGATCCGTCGCTCGACGCGCTCGCGGGCTACGTCGATTTCGTCGTCGTGCCGCACGACGCCGACGCGGCGGCGTTGTCGGCGCGCCTCCCCGGCGTCCCGATCTGGACCGACGCCGCGTCCACGGAACCGCGATCGGCGTACGACCTCATCACGGCGCCGCGATTTCCTCGTTCGGAGCACGTGCTCGTGCGCGTCCCTGCCGATCGGCGCGATCTCCTGTCGGCGCTTGCGGCGATGCGCGATGTGCTGCCAACCGGGCTGACGCCCGAGCCGGGCGTTCGCGTGACGTGCGACGCGGAGTGCGACGCCGCGGTCTACCTCAATCCGCAGACGCTCGACGCCGTCGCCGTCGTGCGGCCGCGCGCACCCGTTGCGCACGTCCGCGTCCGGCCGACGGCCACCGCCCTGACGGCGCTCGGCGAGGTCCAGGCGCGAGGCGCCGGAGCCGAGCTCGATCTGCCGGCCACCACCGCGCCGTTCGTCCTGCAGATTCGCGGCTGGCGCGGCGCGGAGAGCGAGGCCTTTGCAACGGACGTGCAGGTCACGGGCGCGCGGCAGCTGACGGTCGACGAGATCGTCGCGCGGCATCAGGCCGCGCGCGCGCGGCAGGAGCGCGCGGTACGAACGCTCATCTCCTCGGGGTCGACCGTGCTGACCTTTCGCGTGCCCGGCTTTCCAGGACCGCTGACCGTGACCGCGCGGACGACCGTGTTCGCCGGAGCCGGCCAGACCGACATTGCGCAGGAGCAGATCCGCGTCAACGGGCTCGACCTGCCGCGCGCCGCCGGCCAGGCGCCGAAGCTTCCGCTGATCGAGCCCGAACGCGTCACCGTTCCGCCGCTGGCGATCGTGTTCACCGAAGCCTATGCCTACGTGCTGCACGGCCGCGAGCGCGTCGGCGGCCGCGACGCGTACGTCGTGTCGTTCGCGCCGCGCGAGTCGCGGCAGACGCTGTTCGACGGCCGCGCCTGGATCGACGCGCAGACGTTCGTGCTGCTGCGGAGCGACGCCGCCCAGACGGCGTTGAAAGGGCCGATCGCGTCGTCGCGCGAGGTCGCGGAGTACGAGACGACCGAGCAGGCGGGCGTCGTCGTGTCGTTCGTGAAGCAGGCCGAGACGTTCCAGGTGTACGTCGGCCCCGTCGAGTCGACGCCGATTCACCGCGTCGTCCGGTTCGAGCGCCACGAAATGAACGCCGCCGACTACGCCGATCGACTGGCGACCGCGCATCGCTCCGACGCCGTGATGCTGCGCGACACGGCGCAAGGCTATCGGTTCCTCATGCCGCAGCGAGCCGGAGGGGCGGAGCCCCGGCGGGTGGCCGAACGGAGCCGCGATCATGTCGCGACGGCCGTCGTCGGAACCTTGTTCGATCCGAACATCTCCGTTCCGCTGGCGTTCGCGGGCATCAGCTACGTGGACTTCAACCTGTTCGGGACCGGCACGCAGCTGAACGCGTTCTTCGGCGGCACGTACGGACGGCTGCAATGGGCGACGCGGCCCTTCATCGCCCGCAGGTGGCGCCTGTCCGGCGACGCATCGGGCGTGGCCGTCGCGTACAACGATCGCGCGTTTCGCGCCGGCGTCGAGCACTACGACGAGAACGTCCACCAGCGGCCGGCGCAGGCGTCGTTCGCGGTCGTGGGCACGATCGCGCCGCCGCTGCGCGTGCGCGCGGCGTACGACCTCGCCTACACGCGATACACGCGGTCGGACAGTACCGCGGCCGATTTCGTCGTCCCCGCCAGCACACCGGTGCACGCCGCCCGCTTCGCGCTCGAGGCCGAGCACGGACCATGGAGCGCGACGACGTGGTTCACGGTCGCCCGACGGCAGGACTGGCGACCGTGGGGCCTGACGCGCTCGTCCGATCAGCTCGACGCCCGCGTGTTCGAGCGGTACGGCGCCACGCTCGCGCGATCGGTCGTCTGGTCGCCGCGCGCGGTCGCGCACGTCGAGCTGGCATGGATGACGGGGAGCGGCCTCGATCGATTCAGCCAGTTCGCGTTCGGGACGTTCGACAACCCGCTGCGCGGCTATCCGAGCGTCAGCATCCGGTACACGACCGGCGCAGTGGTCCGCAGCGTCGCGACGTGGACGCCCGCACCGCGCCTCCGGCTCGACGCGTTCGGCGACCTCGGCGCTGCGCGCTCGCCCGATTACGGACGGAGCCGGCTGTATCCAGGGCTCGGCGCCGCCATCGAAGCGCCCGCGCCCTTTGGCTGGCTGGTCGCCGCGGAGTGGGGGTACGGCGTGCGCGGCGTGAACACGGACGGCACCATCGGGACGCACGTCATCCGCGTCGTCGGGTACAAGATGTTCTAACTGATCCCTTTGCCTTCGACGATCGTGACGTAGCGATCGACCGGCAGATCCGTGAGGCGATCGACGCGAGTGCTCGGCGCCGGCCAGCGAATCTCGACCCAGTCTGCGCGCGCGTGCGGGCCGAGCCCGAGCACCTCGCGGGGATCGTGCGACGACAGGTAGCTGCCGCCGCCGGTCTTCAGCCGGGACCGCCGGACGCCGCCGGCCGACCAGGCGATCCGCGCGCCGATGGCGTCGCGGGTGCACTGGACGCCTCGCAGCGTCAGCCCCAGCCAGTGGTGGCCCGCGCCGGCCCGATTGCGCAGCAGCACCGGCGCGTCGCCGTTATTCGAGACGAGCACGTCGATGCGGCCGTCGTTGTCGATGTCGCCGACGGCGAGGCCGCGCGCCGGAAAGGCGCGCGAGAAGACCGGGCCGGCTCCGGCGCTGACGTTGACGAGCCGGCCGCCGTCGTTGTGAAACAGCAGCAGCGGCTCGCGGTACTTCACCTGCGTGGTGTAGCTCTCCACCATGTCGTCGGGATGGCCGTTGGCGAGGAACAGATCGACGGCCCCGTCGTTGTCGTAGTCGAAGAACTTCAGCCCCCAGCCGCTGAGCAGCCGCGTGGTGCGCGCCACGTCGCCCGCGTTCGCGACGTCGGTGAAGAACTCTTTTCCTTCGTTGTGATAGAGCGAGAACATCTCCTGATCGACGTTGGCGACGAACAGATCCGGGCGGCCGTCGCCGTCGACGTCCGCGGAATCGACGCCCATGCCGGAGCGCGGCTGTCCGTTGACGCTGAAGCCGACTTCCGCCGCGAGGCCGATCTCCTCCCATCGTCCGCGCCCGCGGTTCATGAACAGGAAGTTCTGCACCGTGTCGTTCGCGACGAACAGATCCATCAGGCCGTCGCCGTTGACATCGGTCGCGACGACGCCCAGCGCCTTGCCCATCGCCTTGTGGATATCGGTGCCGGCCCCCACCTCGGTGAACGTGCCGTCGCCGTTGTTGTGGAACAGCAGGCTCGGCGTCGGCTTGAACATCCGCGGGATGCAGTAGTAGCGCTTGCCCAGCTTGTTGTCGCCGCAGAAGACCTTGTTGCCGGCGCTGAACTCCACGAAGCTGCAGACGAACAGATCGAGGCGGCCGTCGTTGTCGTAATCGAACCAGACCGCGCTCGTCGTCCACCCCGGCGCCGCGACACGGGCCTTCTTCGTGACATCGGTGAACGTCCCGTCGCCGTTGTTGTGATACAGGATGCACGTCCCGTACGCGGTGACGAACAGATCGGGAAACCCGTCGTTGTCGTAATCGCCGACCGCGACGCCCATCCCGAACGTGCCGCCTTCGACGCCGGCCGCCTTCGTGACATCGGTGAACGTGCCGTCGCGATTGTTCTTGTAGAGCGCGTTCCGCAGCGGCCGCGTCGGATGGAAGAAGTCCGAGGGACCGCTGTTCACCAGATAGATGTCCATCCAGCCGTCGTTGTCGTAATCGAGAAACGCGCAGCCGGCGCCGACGGTTTCGGGCAGGAACCGGTCCGTCGACATCGCATTCTCGTGCCGCCACGAAATGCCGCTCGCGGCCGCGGGCACTTCCTCGAAGATCGCGGCCGCTGGCGCCGCCCCCAATGGCCTCCGCCCGGTCGGCACGACGAACGGCGACACGCCGCCGACTGCGATGGCGCTCAGGAAGCCGCGGCGAGTCAACTGAACAGCAGACGACGATCGTTTCGCCATCGAACCGACGCGATTATATGCCGCGCGATGGCCGCTCGCGTTCCGCGCACACGCCGGCGCGTCGGACGCGTGTGGTACGATTCGCGACGTGTTTCGCGTCGTGCGGCGTCGGCGGCGCAATGCGGCATGCGTGCTCATCGGCGCGCTCGCGCTCTTCGCCGCGGGCAGACACGCGAGAACGTTCCTGTCCGCCGCGGCGACGCAGGGGGACGAAGAGCAGCAGGCGCGGCGCACGTGCGGCACGTGCCACGCGTTTCCGAAGCCGGACATCCTCCCGAAATCCGCCTGGCGCAACGAATTCGTCCGGATGTCGTTCATCCGCCAGAAGCGCGTGCCGCCGGCCGGCCGGCCCGACGTCGTGTACGCGTCGGTGCCGCTCCCGCCGGACATGGAGAAGGTCCTTCCGTACTATCTCGGCGGCGCGCCCGATCGCCTCGCCGACCCGGAGCCCTGGCCCGATCCCGCCGAGTCCCCCGTGCGATTCACGCGGCACACGCTGACGATGGCCGGCATGTCCGACACGCCTGCCGTCTCGAACGTGCAGCTCGTGCGGATCGGCGAAGGCAAGCGGCTCGACGTGCTGGCGACCGAGATGGGCCAGGGACTCGTGTTCACCGGACCGACCAGCCCCGACGCGCGCCTGACCGTCCTCGCGAACATCCCGCACCCGGCGCACGTCACGCGGACCGACGTCGACAACGACGGGATCGACGATCTGCTCGTCGCCGATCTCGGCCACTTCCTGCCCTCCGATCATCACGATGGCGCCGTCGTGTGGCTGCGCGGTCTCGCGACCGGCAGGTTCGCGCCGATCTGGTTTGACGGCTGGCCCCGCGTCGCCGACGTGGAGGCCGCCGATTTCAACGGGGACGGCAAGACCGATCTCGTCGTCGCGGCGTTCGGCCACCGGACGACCGGCCAGATTGCCGTTCTCGAGAACCGGACGGTGGATCCGGCGCATCCCCAGTTCGTCACGCACACGATCGATCCGCGCACCGGCTGCATTCACGTGATCCCCGTCGATCTGAACCGCGACGGCAAGATGGATTTCGTCGCGGTGCTCGCGCAGGAACACGAAACGGTGATCGCCTACCTCAACACGGGACGCGGCGACTTCTCGTTCGAGCGAAAAGTCATCTACGCCGCGCCGCATCCCAACTGGGGCTCGACGGGCATCCAGCTCGTCGATCTCGACGGCGACGGCGATCTCGACGTCCTCTACACCCACGGCGATACGTTCGACGACGGGATCGTGAAGCCGTATCACGGGATTCAGTGGCTCGAAAATACGGGCAGCTATCCCTTCGTCGAGCACACGCTCGCGGCGATGCCGGCGGTGCTCCGCGCCGTGGCCGCGGACCTCGACGGCGACGGCGATCTCGACATTGCCGCCTGCGCGATGCTCGCATCGGGCACCAACGTCGACGAGGCGACGCTGCCGGCGCTCGTCTGGCTCGAGCAGACGAAGCCGGGCACGTTCGTGCGCCACTCGATCGAGCTGGGATTCCCCCGCCACGCGACGCTCGCGATCGGCGACGTCGACGGCGACGGCCGGATGGACATCGTCGTCGGCAACTTCTCGCTGGACCGGAAGATGTCCGGCGTGATCGACGTGTGGACGAATCAGGGAAAGGCGAAACCGCCGCCCGGGATCGGCTGGCTATTCGGCCACGCGAAGGATCGTTGACCGCGAGATCTGATCGCCGCCCTGTTTCACCACTGCGCGCAGCTCGTACGTACCGGCCGCGAGTTGCGCGAGCGGCAGGCGCCCCATCTGCGCAATCCGGCCCGTCGAATCCGGCGCCGCGAGCGGCATCGGCAGCCGTGCCAGCAGCCGCCCGTTCTGAAGCAGGTCGATTTCGGTTTCGGGCGCCGCGCCGGCCGCGGGGTAGACGACGAAATAGAAGGCCATTTCACGCGACGCCCTGCTCACGGGCTCGCCGAGGTTCGGATACACGACGACGTCGTCGACGAGCAGCGGGTTGCCGTCGCGCCGTTCGGTGGAGGCGACCTTCTCGGTGCGCCGGACGATGACCAGGCTGCTCACGCGCATGCGGGTCGCGTCGGGCTTCGGCACTTCCACCGTCGACACGCGTACGCTGGCCTTGCCGGACGCCCCGTCGTAGACGACCGTTTCCATCGTGTAGACGCCGGCGGGCAGTTCGGGCTGGCGGTAGAAGATGATGTCGCCCTGTCTCGCGCGCCCGAGCTCGGCGATCGGCCCTTTGACCTCGTAGTGCTGACTCACCTGCCGCGCGACCTGATTTCGCTCGTCCAGGAAGCGCACGAGCACCGTGAAGTTCGACGAGTAGGTCTTCCCGTCGGCGGCGGGCTGGAACGTGAGCGCCGCCGTGCTCACCTCCGCGACCACCGGCACCAGGCCGGGACGAGCGCGCTCGGGAAACAGCAGCGCCGCCGCACGAAGCGGAAACGCGTTCGGGACCGGCTTCTGATCCAGCGCGGCGAGCGCCGGCGCTTCCCACGGCGTGACGAGCGCCCCGCCCGGATCGCGCACGGCGAAATACCCTTTTCGCGCGGCGACGGTGACGCCGGGACGCCGTACGCGGACGTCGATGGTCCGGAAGCGGCCGTCGTATGTCTCGTTCGCCGGTGCGTATCCGATCAGGTAATAGTTGCGCTGATCGCTCTCGATGCGATCGAACCCCTGGCGCAGATCGTTGGTGCTGTCGAAGAACAGGCCGCCCGTGTCCTCCGCCAGGCCGCCGAGTCCGGCACGCGGATCCTGGCGGAGCACGTCTTCGTTCTTCTCGAGCCGCTTGGTCAGCGGCGCGTTGCTGCTGCCGGTGCTGCTCGAGTACCCGGTGTTGATGCCAAGCTTGGCGGCCTGATTCACCTCGTCGCGAATCTTCGCCTGCTCGCTCTCGGCGCGCAGCCCGGCGGCGTCCATCGCGTAGATGCTCACGTTGGCGCGGTTGGCCGCGTCGATGACGCCCTGGAACAGGCGCTGAACCGCCGGCGGAATCGCGATCCCCTCGGAAAACAGCACGAGGCTCTTTCGACCGGGCAGCCGCCGGAGCGCGTCGACGATCGCCAGCAGGCCGTTGGTGGTCGCGTATCCCTGCTGGTCGCGCTCCATCACCTCGAAGTCCGCGATCATCTTCGACTGCATCTGGGCGAGTTGCGCCTCGCTCGCCGCCGGGCCGACGGCCTGGGCGGCGCCGGGCCCGCCGGCTGCGGCCGCCCGCGCGGCCGCCTGCTCCGCAATCGCCGCGCGGTCGTCGGCGGCGGTCTTCTGGTCTCGCTGGTCGGGCGCGTTGAACCGCGCGGACGTGTGGCCGGCGATCCCGTCCAGCGCGCGGCGCAGCGCGTCGCGGTCGCGCGTGAACGGCGTGTAGGCCGTCAGCGAGAGATCGACGCCGAACAGGCCGATGTAGTCCGGCAGATGATCCTTCGCGCCGAGATAATCCTGCGCCGCGCGCACCGCGAGGCGCCGCGCTTCGGGGTTGAGCCGATCGAAGACGAGCGCGGTCACGGCCGGACCGGCGGCGATCGGGGGTGCGGACCCGATGCCGACTGGCGCCGCCGCCGGCGCGGACGCGGCCCGGACGTCCGGCGGGGGCGCGAGCACGGCCCCATCGAACACGCGCGTAAACGAACCGATCGTCTGCGCGACGCCGTCTTCGAGCACCTGGAAATCGGCCTGCTCCAGGTCGCGGACGACCAGGCCCTTCTTGTCGCGCACGACGACGTCGACCAGCACCGCGGTCACGCTCGTTCTGACCGTGTCGGCCGCGCGCGCCGGCGCGGGCTGCTGCGGGGCGCGACCGGCCGGCGTGGCGATTGCCCAGACGACCGCGCACACGATCGCGATGGCTTCCGCCGCGTGCGTTCGGAATGGTTTCATCGCCGTGTAAGGACGCGTCAGCGCCCCGGATTCCTTCCGCCGATCGACTGCGGTCCGCTCTTCTGCGTGCGCGCCAGGCGGTCGAGCCTCATGAACTCTTCGCGCTCGCGCGCCGCATCCTCGAGGCGACCCGCGCGCTGATACGCGCGCGCCAGCGTGAAGTGAAGGCCCGGGCTGTCGGGGGCCAGCGTGATCCCGGCGCGCAGCTCCCTGATCGCGCCGTCGACATCGCCGGTGTCGAGCAGCGTCTGCCCGAGCGCCTTGCGCGCGGCGAAGGCATTCGGCGCCGCGTCCACCGCCTGCTTCGCAAACGACAGCGCACCCTGCGCGTTGCCGATGGTCAGATACGCGAATGCGATCTGCATCAGCGACGCGGCATGCGCGGGCTGCAGCTCCAGCTCGCGCTTGAATTCCTCGATGGCCTTCTCGGGCTGCTCCTGTAGTAGATACACGCCGGCGGCGTAGTGCACGTTCGGCGTCTCGGCATAGCGCGCGACGAGCGTCTCGAAGCTCTTCGCCGTGCCCGGACTCCGCGCCGCCATCATGTAGCTGGCGCGGCCCGCCATCATGACCAGGTCACGGCGATCGGGCGGCGCCTCGGCCGGCAGGAGCGGCATGCGCAGCGTGGCCAGGCCCATGGCCTCGATCACGCGCGGATTGTCGTCGGCTTCGGCGGCGAACTCGCCGAGCGTCTCGAGCGCCTGCTCGTACTGCTCGATCCGCGTCATGAGGATCGCCGCATGATAGCGCGCGACGCTCCCGAGCTCCTGCGTGTCGCCGACGCCGAGGATCCGCGACTGCAGCAGATGCTGGAGCGACCGGTCGTACTCTTTCAGCCCGAACTCGCACAGCCCGAGAAACGCGTACGCGGCGCCGTTCTTCGGCGCGAGCCGCACGACCGTGCGAAACGCGTCGCGCCCGTGCGCGTAGTCCTCGAGCGAATAGTACGAGGTGCCCTGATACCAGTGGCCCTCGACGTAGCCGGGCCGCAGCTTCACGATCCTGCCGTACAGATCGATCGCGTCCTCCCACCGCTGCGCGCGCCGCGCCTCGGTTGCGGCCTTGAGGAGCCGATTGAACTCCGACGACCGCGCCGGCGCTGCGTCCGGCTTGGCGGCCGCCTGCTTCGGCGGCGACGGCGACGGCTTCTGCTGGATCTCGCGGGCCGCGGCACCGGCCGGCGCCGCGGCCACGACGAGGCTCGCGAGGAGCGCGGCGATCCTCATGGCCGTCCGGGCGACTTGCCCTGGGCTTCCTTGTTCAACCGGTCGACGATCGCGCGCTCGCGCTCCGCGTCGTCCTTGCGATTGAGACGGTTGTATCCCGTGGCGAGCTGCACGTGCGCTTCGACCAGATCGGGCGCGTCCTTGACGATCGCCTCGAGCATCTGGACGGCTTCTTCGGTCCGGCCCGTCTGCAGCCGCAGGCTCGCGAGCAGCTTGCGCGCGGTGAGATCGGCCGGATGGATGGCGACGGCGCGTTCGAGGTAGCGCGAGGCCTCGTCGAACCTCTGCGCGATCTTCCGGAGGTTGCCGAGCTGCAGGTTCGCCTCGAAGTCGTTCGCGTTGAGCTCGAGCTCCTGGCGCAGCGCCCGCTCTCCCGCGTCCTGGTCGCCGAGGCCGACGAGCGCGCGGCCGTACAACGAATGCGCCGTGGCGAGGCGTGGATTGAGCTTGAGCGCCCGCTCGAATTCCGTCTTCGCCGACGGGTAATCGCGCTGGGCCAGGAGCGCCATGCCCGTGAGCAGATGCGCCTCCGCCGAGTCACCGGCGCCGAAAATACGGTCGATGTACTGCTGCCCTTCGTCCACGCGATCGAGGTGCAGCAGCGCCGTGCCGAGCAGGTACGCGTACGCGAGATCGGCGCCGAACAGCTGCTCGCGCGGCTTGAGCAGCCACGCGACCTCCTGATCCTGTCCGGTCTGCAGGTAGCAGTCGGCCAGCACGAGGTACGCGCTCCTCGCCTCTGGATCGGATGACAGCACGCGCTTGAGCTGCGGGATCGCGTCCTGCGGCCGCGCCGACTTGTAGTACGCAAGCGCGAGATTGAGACGGATCGACGCGCTCGTCGGATCCGCGTCGAGCGCCAGCGTGTACTGCCTGATGCCGTCGTCGTACTGGCCGAGCGCGACGTAGGCGGCGCCCAGGTTCGACAGCGCGTCCGGACGGTTCGGGACGAGCGTCAGCGCAGCCGTGTAGTTGTCGATCGCGCCGAGCAGGTCGCCGGCCTGCTGGAGCTCGACGGCCCGCGCGAACAGCCGATCGAAGTCGCGAGCGGCGGCCGGCGCCTGCGCCGACGCGGCCGACGCGGTGAGGACGACGCCAAGGAGGATCGGCAACCGGCCCATGGATCCCCGTCAGGGAACGTGCAATTGTAGCCGCGTTGCCGGTGCAGAGGGCAGAGGGCCGAGGCATCGTGCCCGGGCCCGCTGGAGCGTTGCGCTAGAAGTAATACTTCAGAACGAGCTCGCCGACGCGACGTCCGCGTTTGAGGTTAATCGTGCCGAAGTTCGCCTTCGTCTGGGGCGTGAAATCAAATCCACCTGTCGGATCGCACACGTTGGTGGCGAATCCGCCCGCGCCGTTCGGCACGCTGGGGACGCGGACGCGACACGTCGTATCGAGCGTCAGGTTGATGTCGTTGACGTCGCCGGTCGTCGCGAACGCCTGGTTGAACAGGTTGAAGAAGCCGACCCGCACCTGCAGCTTCTGGCCGCTTGGCATCGCGAAGTTCTTGAACAGCGTCAGGTCGTGGTTGAACCGCGTCGGCGTCCGGATGTTGTACGGCGGCACGAGCGCGCCGTTCTTGCCGAACTCGGGCACGCCGATGCAACTGATGTCGAGGATCTTCTCGTCCACGCCGCTGCCCGACAGCCGCGGATCGCAGCTGTAGATCGGCGCCAGCGCATTGCCGCGGCTGAGGGCCGGGCCGACGACATCCGCCGTTCCAAAATACGCCGCCGCGATCCCGCCGGCCGCGGCGTCACCGCTGAACGTCAGCCGGATCGGGATCCCGCTCGCCATCGACGAGATGCCGGATACCTGCCAGCCGTTCAGCAGCGCCTTGCCGATCGGATTGTTCATCGCGCCCTGTGCGCCGTCTGGCAAGAGCGCGTTCCACGACACGTTGAGGACGTGCGTGCGATCGCTGTCGAGCACGCCGTAGGTCCGGCTCGGATCGTAGGGGTCGATCGTCGCGTACTCGTTGCCGAGGGTGCCGCGCGCGCGGCCGAGCGTGTACGCGACGAAGTATTGCAGGCGATGCGAGGTCTGGCGGCTCAGCGTGATCTGCATCGAATCGTAGTTCGACTCGCCTCGGAAGTCGTACAACGTGATGCCGTTCAGCTGATTGAACTTGCGGAACGACGCCAGGTTGTCCCCGACGCTGGCGACCGCGACGCGGTTCACGGGGACGGAGAGATCGACGCCGTTGAAGTTGCCCGAGCTCAACGCCCCGAACGGCATCACGTTCCCGTTGCTGCGACTGACCAGCTTGCGGCCCCGCGTGCCGACGTAGCTCGCCTCCACCACCTGATTGAACGGAATCCGCCGCGCGTAGGACAGGCTGAAGCTGTGCGTCTCGGGCCACGTGAACGAGTTCGGCGTCAGCGAGTTGATCGCGATGCTGCCGACGCGGCTCGCCAGCGTCGCCTGGCTCGCGGTGTCGTACGTCAGGCCGACGCCGTTGCCCAGGCCGCCGCCCGACCAGAGATCGACGTTGACGTTGTACCGATTGGGCGGCAGGTTCAGCGTCTGGTCGTACTCGACGTTCCCCATGTTGCGGTTGTGGAACAACCCGTAGCCGCCGCGAAGCACATTGTTGGCGTGGCCGTCGATGTCCCAGGCGACGTTGACGCGCGGCAGGGCGAAGAGTCCGCGGTTGCCGAGAATGCCGCGCGACGCGCAGCCGGTGAAGACATAGCAGACGCCGTTGACGCGCTGGAACGTGCCGGGATCGAGGAACGACCCCTTGGTGATGTCGTAGAGCGACGGCGAGAAGTACCCGCCTTCGCCGTTCAACTCGCGGTTGTTCGTCCAGTAGCCGGCGCGCACGCCGAACTCGAACGTGAGGTTCGGTCTGAGCTTCCAGCTGTCCTGCGCGAACGCGTCGAGATCCCAGTACCGGAATTCGCCGTACGGCATCCCGGGCGATGGCTGGCCGTTCTTCGCGCTGATCACCTTCGTGGCCGTGCCCTGCGTCAGCGATCCGATCCGGCCGACGAGCATGTCCGCGGCCGAATTGCCGGTCCCGGTACCGTTGTCGGTGCCGAACCAGAGCTGCCCGGCTTCGTTGTTCTGGAAATTCTGCTGCTTCTGCCCGCGCTCGATCGCGACGCCCAGCTTGACGCCGTGCGTGCCGATCAGCTTCGTCAGCTTGTCGGTGAACTGCAGCGCGTCGTTGTGCGCGAAGACGTCATTGGCCTTCGCCCACAGGTTGCCGACCTGGCCGCTGCCGCCCCACCCGTGCAGCAGGTCCGTCGGCAGGTAGGGCGACGTCGTGCCCGCCGGGAAGATGCCGTTGAACCGCACACCCCCGGCCCCTTGCGCCAGCAGGCTCGGATCCTTGAAGTTGTTGTCGAGCGTCAGCCGGCTGTAGCTGACCAGCACCTCGTTGGTCATCGTCGGACTGAGGACGGAGACGACGTTGCCGGCAAACGAGCGGCCGACGTTCTTGCCGATGTTCGGCGTCGGCAGCGCCACCACGTCGCCGGGCGCCCACCACACGCCGCGCGGGCTCTCCACGGTTTCCGACTCGCGCGCGATCCGGACGTAGGCCTTCGTCCGGTTGCTGATGTTCCAGTCGAAGCGCGCCTTGAAGTCGACGCGGTTGGTCGGCTCCAGCTGGCTGTAGACGTAGTTATAGAGGTTCTTGGGATCGCTGTAGTTCGGCAGCGGGTAGAGCCCGGCGAAGTACTTGCCGAGCGCCGTCATGTACGGCCGCATGTCGTTGTTCGGCGCCAGGTCGCCGGCATTCGCGAAACCCTGCGGAATTTTCAGCTGCGGGGTGCTGTTCAGATTCGAGCCCCGGTTCGCCAGCAGCTCGCTGAAATCGCCGTTGCGCATCGCCTGCGAATACGTGCGCGTGAAGTGCGATCCCGAGTCGACCTGCTGGCGCTGTCCCTCGAGGGCGACGAAGAAAAAGAGCTTGTCGCGACTCTTCGTGTAGCGGTCGCCGAAGGCGATCGGGCCGCCGATGTTGCCGCCGGGGTAGTTGTACCTGCTCTTCGGCTTGTCGGTGCCGGCGATGACGTTCGACTTGTCGTTGGACGCGAAACGATAGTCGCGCCAGTAGTCGTAGACCTCGCCGCGGAACCGCGACGTGCCGGCCTTCGTCACGCCGCTCACGTTCATGCCGCCCGTGCCGTACTCGGCCGCGAAGTTCGAGCTCTGCACCTTCACTTCCTGAACCATGTCGTTGTTCAGGGTGACGATGATCCCGTTGTTGCTGCCGATGTCGATGAGCGACGAGCCGTCGAGCGCGACCGTGTTGTTGGAGGACCGGATGCCGTTGACGGTGTAGTTCTGCGTCGCGTTCCCGCCGCCGCCGAAGCTGATCGACTCGCCCTGGTTGAACTCGGTGACGACGCCCGGCAGGATGCGCAGCAGCTCGAGCGAGCTGCGGCCGATGACCGACAGGTTGTCGATCTGATCGGCCCGGATGATCCCCTCGCGCGCCCCCGTTTCGGTCTGCACGACCTCGGGCGTCGCCGTGACCAGGACGCGCTCGCTCATCGCGCCCACGTCCATCACGACGTCGATGCCGCGGCTGTCGCTCGGGTGCAGGACGATGTTCGTGCGGTTGAACGTCTTGAACCCCGTCAGCTCCACGATGAGCTCGTAGGTCCCCGGGAACAGGCCCGCGAGGAGGTACTGGCCTCGCGCATCCGACGTCGTTTCGCGCTTGTCGCCTGTTCCGGAGTTCGTCGCGGCGACGGAGACACCGGGTAGGACCGCGCCCGACGAATCCGTGACCGTGCCGCGCAACGTGGCCGTGACGGTGCCGCCTTGCGCGAAGGCCGTCGACGCGAGCGCGACCAGCGCCGCAATCGACAGAAGGGCCGAACGATACGACGATCGGACGCAGAGGGCTCCCTGCATAGCGGGCCACTGTAGGGGCAGGACTCGAGGTCGTCAACTGGCTGACGGCAGGCCCGCGACTATGTCCAACGACATATCCGGCCCGTCCAACAGTTAGTCGAGGTGAATGAGACCGCGCTGGAGCGCCATGGTGACCGCTTCCGTCCGATCCGCGGCCCCCAGCTTCCCGAGAATGCTGCTGACGTGCAGCTTGACCGTGCCCTCGGTGATGTCGAGGGCCGAGGCGATTTCACGGTTTCGCTTGCCGCCCTGCAGCAGCCGCAGGACGTCGAGCTCGCGGCTGGACAGGCTCGCGCGCGAGATGCGATCGGCCAGCCGCGCCGCCATTTCCGCCGGCACGTGCCGCCGGCCGGCGGCCGCCTTGCGAATCGTCAGCACGAGCTCCTCACGCGCAACCGACTTCATCAGATACGCCATCGCGCCGGCCTGCAGCGCGCCGTAGACTTCTTCGTCGCCCCCATAGGTCGACAGCATGATGATCCGCGCGTCGGGACAGTCGGCGCGAATCGCCTGCGTCGCCTCGAGACCGCTCATCCCCGGCAGGCGAACATCCATCAGCGTCACGTCGGGCCGCGACGCGCGAAACAATGCGATCGCCTGCTCGCCCGTCGCCGCCTCGGCGCAGACCGCCATGTCGGACTCGAGCGCGATGACGCTCGTCAGCCCCACGCGCACCAGGTAATGATCGTCGACGAGCATGATCCTCAGCGTGTCAGCCATTGATCGCGCCCTCGGGTCGTGAGCCGCCGAACCATCGGTGCGCCAGCGCGCGGCGCGGCCCGTCGGCCGGGCGTGACGCGGGGGCGCCGCGCGATCCCGCGGGGACGCTGACCACCAGACGCGTGCCCTGCCCCGGCCCGGTGTGGATGTCGAGCCGCGCGCGCAGCTTGTCGACGCGCTCGCGGATACCTTGCAGCCCGAAATGGCCGCCGGCGATCTCGCCGTCCGGCAGCCCGCGTCCGTCGTCCTGCACGACGAGCTCGGTGCACTCGGGCCGGAACCGCAGATCGATCTCGATCCGCGTCGGCGCTCCGTGCTTCAGCGCGTTGGTCAGCGCTTCGAGCCCGATGCGCAGCAGATGGTGCTCCTCGGCGGCGTCGAGCCGGCGTCGCGGACCCTCGACGCGCACTTCGGCGAGTGTGGCGCTGCCGTACGTCATCTGGCGCGCCAGCGCCGCCAGCGCGTCGCCAAGGTCGCGGCTCTCGAGCGCCTGCGACCGCAAATCCATCACCGAGCGGCGCGTCTCCTCGAGGCTGTAGCGCAGCATCTGGCGCGCGACGTCGAGCGCCTGCTGCGCCGTCTGCGGCGAGCTCTCGAGGCTCCCCGCGACCGCTTCGAGCTGCAGCCGGATGCCGGCGAGCCCCTGCTCGAGCGTGTCGTGCAGCTCGCGCGCGACGCGGTTGCGCTCGGTCAGCACCGCCTGGTACTCGCGCTGCTGCCGGCTCGCGAACATCTTCAGCAACACGGCGCCGATCGCGCCAGCCAGCGCGAGCATCGCCAGCATCACGAGCGTGTGCTGCAGCGTCCACCAGGGCGCCGCGGCCGTCACGCGGACGTCGGCCGACGAGCGGAGGAACAGCCGAAAAGCCGGCAGCGGTCCACCCTGGTACGAGTACACGCCCGTCACGGTGAGCAGGCTGCCGGAGCGGATCCGATTCAGGTCGTCGCTGTCGCGCGAGCGGTCGAGCGCCGCCTCGAACGCGACGTCGCCGGTGCGGCTCCGCAGCACGAGCACGCGTTCGGTCGGCGTCGTCACCACGCCGAGGAGCTGCGCGTCGATGCGCACGAGCTCGGCATCGTTCTCCGCGCTCAGCACGCTCTCGGAGGCGAGCGGGACCGGCGTCGGCTCCCGCATCGTGCCGACGACGCGAAAAACGGCCGTGCGCAGAATCGGCTTGCCCGGCGTGACGGCCGCAAAGCCCGCGACGTCCACGAGGTCGCCAGGCCGCACGTCCGGCGTCTGCTCGGTCTCGAACCGGGCGCTCCCGGTCTCATCCTTCACGTACAGCACATGGCGGAGGTATCGGAAAATCGTTTCCGTCGTGAAGTCGCGCACCTCCGCGAGGCGCCCCGGCACGCGGGATGTGACGACGCCGCGGACATGAATGCGGCGATTCACCTCGCCGGCCGATGAGTAGTTATAGATGTTGCGGATGGCGCGGATCGGCAGCGTGAAGGGGTCCGGCGGTGGCTCGAGCACCTCGATGTCCTGCGTGCGCCCCGCAAGCAGTGACACCCCCCGCAGCTGCTCCGTCGAGGCGAAGATCGATCCGACGTTGGCGCGCACGCGCACGCGCGCATCGATGAGGTTCTCGAGGTCGTGCGGCGAGTAGCTCCAGAACTGCGCCCGCACCACGCCGTCCTCGAGCGCAATGTCGGCGAACATCGTCTGCGGCTCGGGACTCGACGACAGCCACGCGCGCTGGATGACGCCGACGGCTTCGATGTACTCGCAATCGTGCCGGCCGGTGAGCAGCGCCGCGTACGGGATGCGTTTCGCGGCCGGCAACTCCCGGCGCCCCACCCTGCGCACGACCTCCGGCTCGACGTTCGGCGCGAAGCCGCCGCGGACCGTGTGCCCTTCGATCTCGATCACGTCTCCGGTGCGAAGCGCCTGCCAGATCGCGGCGCGATCGGGGCGCGGCGGGTTCACGACGAACTGCCCGACCTCGTCGTCGTACACGATGAGCTTCGTGTGAAGGATTTCGTCGAAGTGCGTGACGAGGCCGCGAATACGGACCGGGTAGCGCTGTGCGCCCTCGTCCTGCGAGAGCGCGCGGATGGCTTTGAGGTCGGTCAGGAGCGGAAGCTCGAAGCTGCGGGCGCGCTCCGCGTGGAGACGCGGCGCCGGGCCGAGGCTCGCCAGCGACGCGATCACCGCCGCTCGATGGAACAGCCTGCGCACGGTGGTCGCATACTAGCGCCGTCGATGGAGGGAGTCCAGCGGCGGCTACGGGCCGGCTCACCGCGGCCCGGTCGCTACCGGATTGCTGTCGCTCCTCCATTTCGCAAACCCTCCGAGCATCGCCGACGCGTCCGCCAATCCGGCTCGCCGCAGGTCGAGCGCCGCACGGGCGCTGGTTTGTTCCCGCGGTCAACTGCAGTACGTGACGATGGGTTTGCCCAGTTTGCGAAGCCGCTCGGTCTCTGCACCGAGACGTTCCAGTGGAATCGAGATCGCACCGGGAATGTGCGCGGTTTCGTACTCGATCTCGCTCCGCACGTCGACGACCACGATTCGACCGTCGCTGCGGAGCTGCTTGAAACGATCGAACGCCATGCGGAGGTCCGGACTGCTCGACCGAGCAGCATCGTCGCCGTCGCTTGTTGCATGAGGGGTTGCCGCAGACGCTTCGGGAACCGCCACGAGCAGCCACATCGTGTCGGGGGCGCCTGAAGTGAACGGATCTTCGGTGCGTGCGACGCGGAATCCTGCGCGGCGAACGTCGTCTTCGACCAACGGCAGGGCGATCTCGTGGGCGTTGACGAGTGCGTCGCGCGTGGCGTGACGCCGCTTCTCCGAGATCGGCTCGACGATCACGAGCCGTCCATCTGGTTTCAGCGCCTCACGCAGACGCGCAAGCATCTGCTCGTACGCGCGCATCTCGTGATACGCGTTCACGATGACGGCCGCGTCGAGCGTTGCCGCGCCCAGATGCGGGTCCGCCTCGTCGCCGGCGATCACCTCGACATTCGAGAGGGCCTCGCGGTCGATGCGCCCGCGGAGCTGCTCGAGGACCTGAGCGTCGATGTCGACGGCCATCACGCGGCCGGTCCCTCCGACGGCGCGCGCAAGCCGGACGGTGAGAAACCCTCCGCCCGCCCCGACATCGGCGACGACGGCGCCGGGCCGAACCTTCATCGCGTCGAAGATATCCGCGACTCGCTGGCGCGCCTCGCGCGCGGCCTCGTGCTGGCGGACCGATTCCGAGACCACCGGCGCCTGGGCCAGCGCGAACGCCGGCGCAAACAGCATCGCGGCGGCGGCGAGGCGCAGGCGGGCTTTGGAGCATCTGTTCATTGCAACCTCCAGGCGTCGAGTCGCCACATCGAGCGAATCGTAGCGAGCGGCACGGCCGTCGAGGTGAAGGGCGTGCAAGATGCACGTCAGACTTTCGCGAACTTCACCAGTTCCTGACATTCCTCTGACCTGATGCTGACGGTCGAGCGCGATCGCGCGGTTGTAGAATGCGCGCATGCGGGCTGCTCTCCGCCCAGCGCGATCGCGCGTGCTTCGAGACTGGCACGGACGCTCGGCGCTCATCGCGCTGGTCCTGCTGCTGACGCTGGCCGTTGCCGGTGTGCTGGCCTATCAGGCGCAGCAGGCCGCCCGGTCGCATCGGGCCACCGCGGAACACGTCCTGCGCGACTACGCCGCGTTCGCCAGCTCCGAGCTGGCGCGGCGGGCGCGTGCCGATCTCACCGAGGTCCTGCGCACGCAGCTGATGCGGCTCGCGTCAACCTGCGACGGCCGCGAGCGGCCGCCGGATCTGGAGCAGTGGGTCCGCGTCAAGGACAGTTGAGGAGCGAACCTGGCTGCGGTGCGCAGCCTCGTGGCGATGTCGCCGGCCGATGGCCACATGGCGTCGAGCGGAAGCGAGCTGTCCGCGAGCGTTCAGCGGGCCCTCGGCGACGTGTTCAAGGCGGCCCGCGGGGGCGGTGTGCCTGCCGACCGTCCCCATCTGCGCGTCGTGATCGATCGCGAGCCCCAGCTCGTCGCCTGGCAGGCGCAAAAGTACGACAAGCCGATCATCGCCGTCGTGGCGGATTCGTCCTTCATCACCGGGACGTTCGAACGCATTCTGGCGCAAGCGCCGCTCCTGCCGTCGTCGCTGGCGGAGACGCAACAATTCCTGAGCGTCCGCGTCGCCAGCTCCGACGGCCGCGTGCTGTTCGCATCATCGCCCGACTGGTCGCCGTACCACGTCGAGCGCGCACTGGACGACGACCTGGCGGGATTGCGCCTGAGCGTGGCTCTGAATCCTTCAGCCGCCGAGCGGCTCGTCATCGGAGGTCTTCCCCGGGATCGGCTGCCGATACTGGTCGGCCTCATGCTGCTGACGGCGGCGCTCGTGGCCGCGGGCATGTTCCAGCTGCGGCGGGAACACGAGCTGGCGCGCCTGCGCGCGGACTTCATCTCGGGCGTCTCGCACGAGCTGCGGACGCCGCTCGCCCAAATCCGCCTGTTCGGCGAAACCCTGCTGCTCGGCCGCGTCCGGTCGGAAGCCGAACGCCAGCGCTCGCTCGCGATCATCGTCCAGGAATCGCAGCGCCTTGCGCGCCTCATCGAGAACATCCTGCACTTTTCGCGCTCCGAACGCAGCGCTGTCTCGATCTCCGCCGTTCCGACGCGACTCGATTTGCTGCTGCACGACATCCTCGATGCCTTCACGCCGCTGGCGACGTCGAAGCGGGTGACGATGATCCGGTTATTCGATGACGGATTGACGGCGCCGGTCGATGCGGCCGCGATCCGACAGATCATGTTGAACCTGCTCGATAACGCTGTGAAGTACGGACCGGCGGGTCAGCAGCTGACGATTTCGGCGCGGTACCACGAGAAGGTCGCCCGCGTGACCGTAGAAGATCAGGGGCCCGGCGTTGCCCCCGAGGATGCGGCGCGGATCTGGCAACCGTACTATCGCGTGGCGGCGCACGCGCAGGCCACGGGCGGAACGGGCATTGGGCTCGCGATTGTCAGGCAGCTCGTGGATCTGCATCGCGGCCGTGTCTGGGTTGAACCGCGCGAGTCCGGCGGCGCGCGCTTCGTGGTGGAGCTGCCCGACGCCGCGCTCGCAGAGGACTCGACCGAGTGGCCGCAGGCCGTCGCGCGCTCGTGATGTCCGAACCCCTGTCATCCCG
>Ga0114129_10003506_pt1 | contig 22065 bp, 20 predicted proteins | sample RhiMetdeltSRZDD1_FD_80071 | JGI IMG/M metagenome (GOLD analysis project Ga0114129, IMG submission 80071) | Populus rhizosphere microbial communities from Tennessee, USA - Rhizosphere MetaG P. deltoides SRZDD1 (version 2) (version 2) | ecosystem: Host-associated > Plants > Roots > Rhizosphere >... | reverse complement strand
TCGGCGATCGTCCCGGCGACGAAAGCGCCGATCGCGCAGCCGACGAGCACCGAGGCGACGGCAAAGCCCGTGGTCGCCGCCCGCGTGCCGAACGTGTGGGCCAACGCGTCGACGGTCCCGTTGATGACGCCGCTGTCGAAGCCGAAGAGGAAGCCGCCGATCGCGGCTACGGAGCTCAGGGCGATGACGTACGTCCACCGGTCGGGATCGGTCCTGGGCGTCGGCACCGCGCCAGCAGGCTGCAAGTAGCCGATTGCGTCCGATTGTTTCGCCGATGCGAGCTCATCCACGGGCAGGCTCCTTGGAAAAACGGCGCCGTCTCACAGGTTGATCCCTGCCTGGAATCCGGTCACGAATGCGTCGCTCGTCTGGCCGGTGCCGCCCGGCCGGATCACGTACTGGACGTCGGGTTGCACGAACAGCGCGGCTCCGAGGAACGAGAGTCGATACGTCAGCTCGAGCGCGAGCTCGTGCTGCTGCACTCCGAGCGTCGGATCGAGCTGCTGCTGGCGCCGCTGGGAGTCTTGCAGATCGTTGCTGAAGCGACCGTAGACGACACCGAGTCCGAGGACGTCGGCGGCCCGCGCCGGGAACAGGCCACGGGTGACCAAGGCGGCATTGGCGAAGACGGGCAACTGGCTGACGGATTGGTCGGGAGAGAGGAGGACCGAAGCAGCGATGCCGATCCCGCGGACGGACCCCGGCCCGCCGAACCTGGCCAACACCTGGTCGAACTGGCCATAGATGCCCCAGTTTCCCCGGGGGGATGCGGAAGTCTGGCCGGCGCGGCCGACGGTGTTGAAGTCGGTGTAGTGGCTGTCGTCGTACCAGAAGCCCGTTTTGTAGGTGCCGATCAGACCGTGGTCGCCGGGCAGCCCATTGACCTGGTAGCCGATCTCTCCGATGGCGAAGACCGGACCATTCATGGAGAAGTCTGCACCGTGATGAGAATCGTCGCGGATGGCGGGATCGCCGTTGTAGACGCCGCCCATCACGTATACCCGCCTGGTCGGCTTCACTTTGACGAGGGCGCCCCAGGTGGCGTTCGGATAGGCGGTCATCCCGGGCGAGTTCAAGAAGACGCCGACGGGGTTTCCGCAGGATCCATTCTGGACGAAGACACAGCTGTAGGGCGAGACGAGGAAATCGTCTCCGGCCGCGATCCGGCCGAGGCGGATCTCGACGCGATCCTCGAACAGCTCCTGCCGCCAGGCCGCGTCGACGAGGCGGTACGTGCCGGGGAAGATCTGCTGTACGCTGAAGATGTTTCCCACGTCGTCCCGGGTGAGGCTCGCTCCGAAGCGCTCGGAGAAAGAGACCTCGAACGAGCCACCCGCGAGGCCGAGGCTCTTGTGGAGATCGGCGAGGACGTCGACCCCAAGGTTGTTGGTGGCCGTGAAACCCTGCTGCTTCCCGCCGGTGGGATTCCCGAGAGCATCGGTGACGAACGACACGGTCGGTGTCAGGCCGTGTTCCTCGAGCCAGGTTCGCGCACCCCGCCAATCGCCAAGGAAGTGCGCGCGCGGCAAGACGAGCTGGAAGGGCGTGTCCGACAGCGCGCGAGCGCTGGGTGGTGAAGGAGAAGCTTCGTCCTCGGCAGCAGCGGCGGCCGCCAAGCCGAGCGTCAGGACAGTGGCGTGGAGCGCGCAGATTCGAGCGACGGTCACGGCGTGTGGGACTGTGCAATGCGGGTGCCGCGTCCAGGCGATCGGACTTCGAGCGGCGTTCGCGGCTATTTTTTGAGCGTCGCGGCAAGACGGTGTCCGCTCGGCTTTTCGCGGTCCCTGGCGACCCAGCGTCCTGGCGGCCGAATCGACGGCGGCATAATCTTTGCGTTCCAATGGAGTGAGACGCTCGAAAGAGCGGAGAGCGCGTGTCGGACGAGGCCAAGTTCCTCCATCAAAGGATGCGGGACATCGTGGCGCTTTCGGCGCTGCCGGCGGCCTGGTCGAATCTTGCGCCGCTGCAGATCGCCGAGAGCCTCGCCGACATCTTGCAAACGACGCTCGGCCTCGAGTTCGTCTACCTTCACAGTTCGGCCGCCGACGACCGCGTCGCGGAGATCGTGCGCACGCGGCCGGGCGCACGAGCCGACGCGGTCGAGATCGGGCGCGCGATCGCCGGCATCCTGGAGCCCGGCGCGACCGATTCCAGACTGACGCTGCCGAACCCGATCGGGCCCGGCACGGTGCAATGCGTCCGCGTCCCCATCCGATGGGAGGGTGGCGAATGGATCCTCGTCGCCGGCAGCGGACAGCCATCGTTCCCGGGCATCGGGGACCGTCTTGTCCTCAGCGTGAGCACCAGCCACGCGGCGACGATGCTGTCGCGCAACTTCGCCGAAGCATCGCGGCACGAGGTCGAAGAGGCGTTGCGCGCCAGCGAGCACCGCTGGTCCAGCCTGATCGGCTCCCTGCCGCAGCTGATCTGGACGGCCCTGCCCGACGGGAACTTCGAGTACCTGAGCCCGCAGTGGCGAGAATTCACGGGCATGCCGGAAAGCGAGATCGCGGCGCGCGGCTGCATCTCCCTGGTCCCCCCCGACGAAGTCGAGCGAAACCACGCGAATTGGCTGGCGGGCCTGCAGCGCGGGAACGATTTCGCGTTCGATCACCAGATGCGCGCGGCCGACGGCACCTACCGCTGGTTCCACACCAGCGCCCGTGCCATGCGCGACGATTCCGGGACCGTGATCAGGTGGCTCGGCACCAGCACCGACGTCACCGAGCTCCGCGAGGCCAAGGAGACGGCCGAGTCCGCGAACCGGGCCAAGGAGGAGTTCCTCGCCAACGTGAGCCACGAGATCCGGACGCCGATGAACGCCATTCTGGGGATGACGGAGCTCACGCTCGACTCGGACCTCGCCGACGAGCAGCGTGACTGGCTTCGCACGGTGAAGTCGGCGGGCGAAGAGCTGCTCTGCATCATCGACGGCCTGCTCGACTTCGCGAAGGTCGCCGCGAACAAGCTCGAGCTCGATCGAGCAGAGCTGTCGCTGCGTGCGGAGCTGTCGGACATGCTTTCGGCGCTCGCGGTGCGCGCGCACCGCAAAGGCCTCGAGCTCGTCTGCGACGTCGCCGACGACGTTCCCGAAAAGGTCGTCGGTGACGCGGGCCGGCTGCGGCAGGTCCTCATCAACCTGGTGGGGAACGCCATCAAGTTCACGGACGAAGGCGAAGTCGTGGTCACGGTGGAGGCCGAGGCAGACGATGGCGACGAAGTCACGCTGCGCTTCAGGGTCCGCGACACGGGAATCGGCATCTCCTCGGACAAGCACGCGATCGTCTTCGAGGCATTCAAGCAAGTGGATACGTCGACGACCAGGAAATACGGTGGCACGGGTCTCGGGCTGACGATCTCGTCGCAGCTCGCTGCGCTGATGGGGGGCTCGATCACGGTCGAAAGCGAGGCCGGCAAGGGGAGTACTTTCACGTTTATCGCGCGCGTCGGGCGTGGCCAGCCTGCCGTGGCTCCCGCAACTGCTCTCCCCCCGAGCGTGCGGGTCCTGGTCGTCGACGACAACAAGACGAACCGCGACACGTTGGAGCGTTGGCTGAGCTCGTGGCGCATGGAGGTGACGACCGTCGGCGACGGGCTCTCTGCCCTGGATGCGCTGTCGGACGGAATTGCGTCAGGGCGAGGCTATCGGCTGGTCGTGCTCGACGGCAGCATGCGCGGAGTGGATGGAGCCGCCGTCGCGGCCCGGATCCGTGAGCGCACCGAGCTCGACAGCGTCGCAATCCTGATGATGATTTCCGGCAATCGCTCGCGGGACAACGCTCGCGCCCGGCATGCCGACGCCTCCGCACGAAAGCCGCTGCTGAAAACGGAGCTCGCCGACGCGCTCGTCCGGTTGATGGGAGGACGTGCCGTGGACGATCGCCCGGTCGAGGACAGGGCGACGGCCGTGGCCGTCGCGACGTCCGCGTCCGCAAACGAGTCAATCCCGTCGCTGCGCGTTCTCGTCGCGGAAGACAATGAGTTCAACGCCATGCTCGTGCTCGATCTTCTCCTGCGCCGAGGCCATCAGCCGGCTATCGTCGCCAGCGGCGACGAGGCGCTCGCCCAGCTCGAGCAGCACGAATTCGACCTCCTCCTGCTCGACCTGCACATGCCCGGCCTCGACGGTTTTCAGGTGATCGAGCGGATTCGCGAGAAGGAGCGCTCGACCGGCGGGCACTTGCCCGTGATTGCCTTGACCGCTCGTTCGCGAGCCGAGGATCGCGAACGCTGCCTGGCCGCCGGGATGGATAGCTTTATCGCCAAGCCGATCGACCGGAACGCGCTCTGGCACGAGATCGAGCGCGTCGCGCCGCCGGACGGCTGGATCGACGCGGGCGTGCTGCTCGCCGCCTGCGGCGGAGATGGCGCAATCCTCGACGCGCTGAAGGAGGCGGTGCGCGTGTCGCTGCCGCCGGCGCTGGCTCGGGTCGAGGATGCTTTTCAGCGCGGCGACGCGCGCGCTCTTCGGGAGGCGGCGCACAGCCTTCTCGGTATGGTGGCGACCGTTTCGAGCTCCGCGGGAAGCGCTGCCTCGGCGATCGAGGACGCGGCCGCTGAGGGTGCAGTCGCGAAGGCCCGACCAGCCTTCGAGCAACTCAAAGCGGTGAGCGGGTCCATCCTCGCCGGAATCGGTAGCGTCACCTTGGACCGGCTAGAGGCGCTCGCCGATCGCCGGCCCCGGGTTTCGGGCGACGCGCGCGAGGGATGAGTGGACGGGGTCTCAATTGCTCAGGTTCGGAGCTGCTTTGGCCGAGCCGAGCTGGCCGGACGCGAACGCCAACGTCGTCGCGGAGATGAGCGCTTCTGCAAACGCCTGCTCCTTGGCGCCCGAAGCGAGCGATCGCGCCTTTTGCGCACTCAACGCCTCCGTGAGCGTCGACAGCCCGTTTTCGTACGATTTGGTTACCGAATCTTCGGCGACCACCGCGGTCTTTTCCAGCGAAGAGGCGGCCTGGTATCGCGCGAGGCTCGCATTCACTTCGTTGTAGGCGGAGACCACTTCCTGCGCCGCCTGCCGCTGGAGCTTTGCAAGCATGTGCCCGGTTTCGTTCTCGTGCGACCGAGCGACCTCCGTCTGGGCAGCGCGGACTCCCGCGTCGAACAAGAGCCATTCGAAGGCAACCAGCGCGCCGACGTTCGGAAGCGTCGAGTTCGTGAACGAGCCTCCGTCGATTCTCGCTCCCAAGAGCGCCGCCCCAGCGGTTCCCGTCACGCTCATTCGCGGAAGAAAGGCCGACCTGGTCTGCGCCACCAAGGCATGCGCCGAGGAGTTCAGGGCGAGGGCAGCTTGCAGGTCCGGCCGCGTCTTCAGGGCGGCGCGGAGGTAGTCGTCGACGCTCTGCGCGACTTGCGAAGGCAGGTCCCTGCTCGCGCTCGTGGCCACGTTCAGCCGCACGAGTGGATCGATACCCATGGTGGACAAGAGAGCGGTGTAAACCGCGGTCTCGGCTGCCTGGGCCTGCGCGAGGGTGTACTCGGCCTGCGCGATCTCCCGACGCGCCTCGACGGTCTCGACCCTGGTGGCGAGTCCGCGGGCAAAGCGCGCCTCGGCCGCCCGCGCGATCGCGCGCGTCCGCACCAGCGCGTCGCGCGCAACCGCCGCCTGGGCGCGCGTCGCGCCGAGGCGGAGGAAGGCCCGGCTCACCTCGAAGACGATCTTCTGATGTTCCCCCGTGAACGACACGTTGGCCGCGACCGATGCCTGCTCGGCGGCGTCGACGGCAGCACCGCGACCGAAGTCCAGGAGCTGCCACCGGATGGCGATGAATGGCAGGACGTCGTACGTGTCCACGCCGATTCGCCCCGTGGGGAGCTCCGGCAGCGGAACCGTGATCCCCGGCGCGAGCTCGGACGGATTGATGATGAGGTTCTTCAAATTCGGGGCGGGGTAGGAGGTGTGGCGAAAGCCCCCGAGCGCCAGCGCGGAGAGGGTGGGCAGGTAAGCGGCCTTGGCGATCCCGACCGCGAGCGCTGCCCGGCGCGCCCGTTCCCAGCCGATGCGCGTGTCGGGATTGGCCGACTCGGCGATGTCGATCAACTCCGGCAACCCATACGCGCGTTCGGATTCGATCTTCGTATCAGTTTCGTTCGATCGGGGCAGCGCAGTCTCGGCCGCCAAGGTGAAATCGCGCGGATCGCCGGAAGCCGGTCTCCAGGCCGTCGTCGGCGACGGCGGCGCACGGTCCAGGTAGGAGGTTGCGCACGCGCAGAGCAGGCACGAGGAAAAGGCCGCAATCGCGGCAGCGTGGAGACGAGTCATGCCGGCATCTCCTCGCCGGGGCGCGACTCGCGCGCCGCCATGCGCACGATCTGCGCATCGAGCTGGCCGAGCCACTCCGCACGCAGCCGGAGTGCCTCCGCAGCCCCATCTCCGGTTCCCGGGCTCCCGACGAAATGCTGGAGCTGCTCGGCCACGGCGGTGTCGGGTTGGAAGGCCGGAATCGGGCCCGGCGCAGCCAGCGCGGTCGCGAAGTCCGAGAGCCATTCCGCCTCGTGTTCGGTCCGCTCGGAGAGGGCCTCGCGGGTCACCGTGGGCAGGGCGCTCGAGTCGAGACGCTGATGGACGATGGCGTGAATGCGAACGAAGAGAGACTCGATGGCGGGGATCAGGGACCAGCGATCGTCGTCGCCGGGTTCCAGATGCCGGAAGGGAGCATATTGCGAGGCATTCGCGAGGTTGGTGTGGAATGCGATCTCGGCTTCGCGAAGCCTGGCCCGGGGCACCTCCCGATTCGCGAGGCGAAGCGTCGCTGCCAGCGCTTCCACGGCGTGCGAGAGCGCTTGCCGGACGGTGGGCTTGATCAACACGGGCCAGAGCTTGCTGAAGACCAGGTAGACGATCAGGTTGCCGAGCAGGATCCCGATGACGCGGTCGCGGGCGACGACCATCTTGGAGGTGCGGGAGAATCCCTGCAGCACGGTCAGGTAGAACGCGAACGCGACCTGCACCCCCGCATACGAGATGGCCTGACTCCCCGTCGCAATCCAGGCGGCGAAGAGCGTCACGATCGCCACCAGCACGACCAGCCCGCCGATGGTCTCCAGCTGCGGGAGGATGAAGACGATCGACAAGATACCGATGCTGCCGCCGACGATGGCGCCGGCAATGCGGAGCGTGAACTTGTGGATGGTGGCACCGACGCTGTCCTGGGCGACGAAGAACGTCGTGAGGATCGCGGTGTGGATGCCGCTCCATTTCAGGCTCGTATAGAGGATGTACGCGGTCATGGATGCGAGCGTCACCTTGGCGGCGAACCGGAGCGCCTCCCTCTTCGTCGCGGTCGACGCGCCTGGAGCAGCATGCGACTCCCCGGCGGCGGCCTTCGTTGCGTGTCCCGTCGCGGGAGGATGGCGAGCAACGAGGATGGTCAGGCCAAGATCCTGGACGCATTGGAGCAGAGGCAGGACCACTGCCAGGTCGTCAGCGGATGAGGACGCCCCGTGCGAAGTTCCTCGCTCGCGGAAGACCGAGCGAGCGGCTGGCGTCGGATCTTCGCCGAGGAGAATCCTGCGCGCCTCCAGGCACTCCTGGGCGGCTCGGGCAAGCGCCTCCCGCGTTTCGGGGACGCTCTTCGCGTGAGCGGGGAGCTCCCGGAGGAGAAGCAAGAGAAGATCGACTTGCCGGGGAATCGCGGCACGCGCACGCGCGCCGGCGGCAGGTCCCCCGCTGGCATATTTGGAGAGGCTTGCCGTGCCCTCTCGTGCGAGGCGCTCCACGCGCGAGCGGGTCGGGGCCTCGTCGCTTGCGCCGGAGGTCAGAAAACCAGCGGCGGCCTCGAGGCGCTCGGCGATTCCGTCCCGAAACACCTGTTCCGTCCGCCGCCCGAACACAAGCTCGAGGATGAGGAGCAGCGCGATCGGATACGCCAAGCACACCCATACCCAAAGACTGGCTCGGACCAACGCTTCCGGAGACGGCACCCGGTCGATCAGCGTCAGCACGTACGCGGAGAGGAAGCCGATCAGGAAGGCCAACGGGCCCAGATGAGATGCCTTCATCAAGTAGAAGAACGCGAAGATGCCTGCGGCCATCAGCGAAAGGCGCAGCGCAGGCTCGGCGGCCGTCAACATGAACAAGAAGAGGGTCAGAGCGATGCCGATGGTCAGCCCGACGACGCCGCCGATGGCGGTGCGCAAGGTGCCGGCGACGTCCGTTCCGGAGACGAAGAAGATGATGAACGCCGAGATGGCCAGCTCCGGGACGCGCAGAGCGTTGGAGACGATGGTCACGATCGAGACCAGCGCGGTGATCCGCACCATTCTCTGCCAGCGCCCCGGCCCGAGCGTGAGCTCGTCGCGGAGGAATTGCCAGAAGGGCCACCCCCGAGCTCCGTAGACAGGTTCGGCGACGCCGATCACTGTGCCACCACAACCGGGGCGCCTCCGTCGTGATGGATGACCGCGACCGCGGATGCTCCGATGCGCATCAGCTCTTCCGGGGGCCGCTCGAGGGCAATGCGCACCGGGAACCGCTGGGCGATGTGGACCCAGTTCAGATCGCGCGCGACCGGAGGAACGCCGGCGATGCTGAGGTCCTCGATCTGGGCGACGGCGGACCCGACGCTCTCGACTCGTCCGGCAAGACGCACTTTCGGGGAAGTCATCACATAGGCGGTGACGCGGTCGCCCGGATGGATGCTGTCCAGCTCCGTCTCGCGGAAATCGGCGACGACGTACCATTGCGAAGTATCGATCAGGGTGAAGAGGGCCCGGACCGGGTTGACGATCTGTCCGACCGAGGTCTTCACGCCGACGATGCGACCGTCGAACGGGGCGCGCACGACGGTATTGCGCAGATCGCGTTCCGCGAGTCCGACCAGCGCACGCGCTCCTTCGAGTTGGGCGACGAGCGCCTTCGCGTCGCCCACCACCTGGCGGCTCTGCCGCGTCAAGGAGACGGCGCCGCTCAGCTCGCTCTCCGCGGTCGACTTCGCGGTGCGCGCCAGCTCGACTTGCTCCGGAGTGACGTACCCGTCGGGGAGGAGCGGCTCCATGCGGATGAGCGTGTCGGTCGCTTTCTTGAGGCGTGCGCGCACCGCTTCGGCGTGCGCCTGCGCGACGGAAACCGCGGTGACCTGGCCGGATACGGTGCGGTTGGTGAGGTCGACCTGGGCCTCGAGCGCGGCGACCTGCGCTTTCGCCTGGGCGAGCGTCAGCGCGTAGCGCTCCTGCTCGATGGTGAAGAGCACGTCGCCCTTGCGGACCACCGCGTCGTCTTTCACGTTCAGGGTCTCGATGCGTCCGACCACTTCGGGCGCCACCTGGATCGTGTTCGCGGTGACGATCGCGTCCGTCGTGCGCGGCCGCGCGTCGAGATGACGCAGGACGAGGATTGCCGTTCCGATGCCCAGGACGGCGGACGCTGCGAAGACGACGCGTCCGGCGATCCGCCGCCGTGCCAAAGCACGCTGGTCGGGCGACGTCATTCAGTGTCCGTACCAGACCAGCCAGGTCACGGAGGTGATCGCCAGGCCGAAGAAGGGATAGACGAGAAGTCGAGGTCCCAAGAAGCGGTCGATCTGCAGCACCGAGAAAATCTTGAACAGGACGACGGCACCGACGATCCCGAGGAGGGCGCACAGCATCCACGACGGAAAGAACGTGCCGAAGATGTTCAGGGCGGGGCAGTGCATGGCGGTCCAGCCATTCATGAATCGTGCCGTAGACGGACACCTGGCAAACCTTCAGGACCTGCCTGATAGAGGAGGCGCCGGCTCGGCTGTCCCTGCTAATCCGGAAGATGCCTGACCAGCGCGGCCAAGGTTTGACCGTCGCGATGTCGAGTCGCGCCCTCAGAAAGCAGGTGACCGGTCGAGGAGGAGCACCGCGAGCAGCACGGTGAGGTAGACGAGCGAGCCGAGGAATTCCTTGCGGGCCCAGCGCTCGGGGCGTTCGACTCGCAAGCCTCGAAGTCCCAGCGCGAGGAACAGCGCTCCGGAAGCGACCGCCGAAACCAGGTAGACCTTCCCGCCCACGCCAAGCGGAATGAACATCAGCGAGACGGCAATCAGCGCGACAGTGTAGAGCACGATGTTGCGCCGCACCTCGTATTCGCCTGCGGGCTCATTGGCCTGGACGATCAACCCGGCGCGCCCATATTCGCTGCGGCGCAGCAGGGTGATGGCGAGGAAGTGCGGCACCTGCCAGAGGAAGAGGACAGCGAAGAGCAAGAGTCCGGGGAGATCGATGCGGCCGGTCGCCGCCGTCCACCCGATCAACGGCGGGATGGCTCCCGCCACCGCGCCCACCAGGAGCGCGGCAGCCGTGCGCCGCTTCATCGGCGTGTAGACGAGGACGTAGCTCAGCAGCGCAATCGCCGCCAGCGCTCCCGGGATGGGCCCCGCCGTGAAGGTGAGGAGCGGGACGGACACCGAGGAGAGCAGCAACCCGAGCCACAGCGCGCGCCGCGGCACCATGCGACCCGACGGCAACGGACGGCGCATCGTCCGCGGCATGAGGGCATCGGTGTCGCGCTCGAGGTACATGTTGAGGACGTTCGCGGCGGCGACCGCCAACGCCGTGCCGGCGAGCGTGAGCAGGACCACGGGGACCGTGGGTCGTACGGGCGCGAGGCAAAGCCCAGCGCCAGCGGTGAAGACGACCGTCCCCGTGATGCGAGGCTTGGTTAGCTCGACATACGCGCCGAGCGCTGAAGTCGAATCACGCTGCGGCATCGGAGTACCCGGAAGCGAGGTCCGGTTGGTTCGACCGGTCGACGAGAGGGCGGCGGATGAAGCTGAGCATTGGCGCCGGCCGCGGCGGCTTCGCTGGCTCTGCGGGCCGCGGTGGTCCATCCGCCTGCGGTGCGAGCGCGATCGCGTTCATCTACCGTTCTCCTCGGTGAAAAGGATGTCGTGAAGCGTCGTGCCGGCCGCCTGTTCACGAGCGGCCGACTCCGCCGCCAACGAGGTGCTCTGGTCGTCCGGGCGAATCACGAGCCACGCGACGAGCAGCAGAGCGGTCGTCCAGGCGAGCAACGCCACGTGGATGCGGCTCCGAGCGGGACCCGTCGATCGCCGCTGCTGGGCGGTATCTTGCCAGCGCATGTCAGATCCCGGGGCCGGCCAGCGTTTCGCCGGGACGGCAAACGCATTGCCAGACTTCGTTCGCTGAATCGACGGTGAACGACGCCTGCACCGCGACCGCGGGACTGCAAGCGTCCGCGCACCTGGTCATCCGGTGGACTCGCAGAGAGTCGGCCGGCGGCGGGTGAGCGCAGGCGCCGCGAAAGAGCAATGCGGCCGAAACGAGTTTCGACATGGTCCGTCCTCGGCTTCGTGTCTCTTCACGGATCGTGCCAGGGCGCCCTGGTCTCGATTCGCACGCGAGGAGGCACGATTCCTGAATGGAAAGCAGGAGATGGCCGCAATCGTGCAGAGAGGCTCGGACGGCACGTTGCGCGTCGCGCTCCGTGGCGATTGGAGGCTGGCGCGCCAGATGCCCGGGCCCGAAGGCGTGCTGGGAGAGATCGAGAAACGGCCTCTGCCGCGAAAGGTGGTCTTCGAGGCAGATGTCCTCGGCAGCTGGGACAGCGGACTGCTCACCTTCCTCCTGGCGGTGCTGTCGCGATGCGCGCAGCTCGGCGTGGAGGTCGATCGGTACGGCCTGCCCGAAGGCGTGAGGCGGCTCCTCGCGCTCGCCACGGCGGTGCCGGCGAGACCTGGTCGCGGCCGCTCGGAGGGGGAGCCGGTCCTCGCGCGCATCGGCGATGCCGCGATCGCATGGTGGAGCGGATTTCGCGACACCCTCGGCTTCGTCGGTGAAGCATTCCTTTCGCTGCTCCGGTTCTGCACCGGAAAGGCCCGATTCCGGCGCTCGGACTTCCTGCTCGTCCTGCAGGACTGCGGCGCGCGGTCTCTTCCCATCGTGGCGCTCATCAACTTCCTCGTCGGACTCATCCTCGCGTTCGTCGGCGCGATCCAGCTCCGCAGATTCGGCGCGCAGATCTACGTCGCGGACCTGGTCGGCATCGGCATGCTCCGCGACATCGCGCCCATCATGACCGGCATCATCGTCACCGGCCGCACGGGCGCGTCGTTCGCGGCGCAGCTCGGGACGATGGAGGCCAACCAGGAGATCGACGCCCTGCGGACGCTCGGCATCCCGCCGATCGACTTCCTCGTCCTACCCCGACTGCTCGCGCTCTCCCTGATGATGCCCTTGCTCTGCCTCTATGCCGATCTGCTGGGGATCGCCGGCGGGCTCGTCGTCGCGGGGTCGATGCTCGACGTCAGCCCGGTCCAGTATCTGCTCGAGACGAAGGGCGCGGTCCGGCTCAACGATCTGTTTCTCGGCCTGTTCATGAGCGCCGTCTTCGGCGCGCTGGTCGCGCTGACCGGATGCATGCGCGGCGTCCGCAGCGGGCGCAGCGCCTCCGCGGTCGGCGAGGCCACGACCTCGGCCGTGGTCGCGGGAATCGTCAGCATCGTGGTCGCGACCGCGATCGTCACCGCCATCGCCTATGTCCTCGGCATCTGAAATGCGCGGCAACGGGACGAGCGAACCACGTCCCAAGATTACCGTGAGCGACCTCACCATGGCGTACGGCGGCTCCGTCGTCATGCGCGACCTGAACTTCAGCGTGAACGAACACGACATTTTCATCATCATGGGAGGGAGCGGCAGCGGAAAGAGCACGCTGCTCCGGCACCTGGTCGGACTGCAGGAGCCTGCCCGCGGGACGATTTCCTACCAGGGCACCAGCGCCAATTTCGGAGAGCTGGCGCCGCCGGAGCGCGAGCGCCTCCTGCGGCGCTTCGGAGTGCTCTACCAGGGCGGCGCGCTATGGAGCTCGATGACCCTGGCGGAGAACGTGGCCCTGCCCCTGCAGGAATACGCCGCCGCCTCTGCAGACGAGATCTCCGCGCTCGTCTCGCTCAAGCTCGCGCTCGTCGGACTTGCCGGTTTCGAGGACTACTACCCCTCGGAGATCAGCGGCGGCATGACCAAGCGCGCCGGGTTGGCGCGCGCGATGGCGCTCGATCCCGACATCCTCTTCTTCGACGAGCCGTCGGCGGGACTCGACCCGCTCAGCTCGCGGCGGCTCGACGATCTCATCGTCGAGCTGCGCGACAACCTCGGTGCGACCATCGTGATCGTGACGCACGAGCTCTCGAGCATTTTCGCGATCGGCGACAGCTCGGTCTTCCTCGACGCCGAGAGCAAGACGGTGATTGCGTCGGGCAATCCGAAGCAGCTCCTCGCCCAATCGAGCGACCCGCGGGTGCACGCCTTCCTCTCCCGGGGAGAAGGGACGAGCCGTGGCTAGGCAAGCGCGAAAGACGGTCATCGGAGCCTTCGTCGTCGGCGCCGTGGCACTGGCCGCGGCCGGCATCACGGTCTTCGGCTCGGGCAAGTTCTTCCAGAAACGGATCACGTTCGTGATGTTCTTCTCGGGCTCGATCACCGGGCTGTCCATCGGCTCGCCCGTCGAGTTCAGGGGAGTCAGGGTCGGACAGGTCACGAAGATCGCCGCGGTGCTCGATCCGAACACCCTGGACATCGCCATCCCGGTCTACGTCGACATCGATCCGAAGAGCCTGATCATCGCGGGCAGGCAGGATGCGTCGAGCTTCTTCTCCACGCACGACCTCTACCAACCGCTCCTGGACAAGGGGCTAAAGGCGCAGCTCGACATCGAGAGCTTCATCACCCGGCAGCTCTACGTCAGCATCGATTTCCACCCCGAAAAGCCCACCACGCTCGCCGGCCTCGACCCTCAGTATCCGGAGATTCCAACCATCCCCTCCCTGCAGGAGCAGATCGTGCAGATGTTGCAGAAGCTGCCCGAGAAGATCATGACCGTGACCGAGGGGCTCGAGCGGCTGGTCAATTCTGCCGGGGCGCAGGAGAGCCTGCGCGACCTCGACGGGCTCATCCGCCGCGTCGCGACCGAGCTCGGGCCTCTGATGGCGAGCCTGACCGCGACGTCGCGCGCCGCCCGGCGCACCTTCGTGCAGGCCGAGAAGACGCTGTCCTTGAAGGAAGGACCCTCGGCGGAAATCGCGGCCAGCATCACCGAGGCGATGAAGAAGGGCGGCGATTCGCTCGACCAGATGCGCGCGACGCTGGGTTCGTATCAGAAGGTCGCCGCACAGAACGCCCACGTGGGGTACGACCTGACGAAGACGCTCGGGGATCTCGACGCGGCCGCGCGTTCCGTGCGTTCGCTGGCCGAGTCTCTAGAGAGAAATCCGGAAGCCCTGCTGAAGGGAAAGAGGTGACCAGGATGGGCCCGCTTCGCTTGCTCGTCGGCTGCGCGGTGGCCCTTTCGTTGGCGGGCTGTCTAGGAAGCTCGCGCGCGTCCCGGTTCTACACGCTCGCGCCGCTCCAGGTGCGCGATGGCCCGTCCTCGCCTCCGACGGATGCGACGCTGGCGATCGGGCCGGTGGAGATCCCGGACTCCATCGACCGTGCGCAGATCGTCACCCGTACCGGCGCGAACGAGCTCGTCGTCGCGGAGTTCGACCGTTGGGGCAGCTCGCTCGACCGCGAAATCACGGGTTCTCTGGTCTCGACGCTCGCCGATCGCCTCGGTTCGCAGCAGGTTGCGGTTGCACCCTGGAGATCGGCCGTCCTTTCCGGCGCCGGCGCCAACTATCGCGCTGCGATCAGCATCTCGCGGTTCGACGGCGTGCCCGGGCAGTCGGTCGTCTTGCAGGGTCGATGGGAGCTGATCGCCGAGAGCGGCGAGAAGGGAGCATCGCTCGGGGTGAGGGAAGTCTCGATTACGGAGAAGATCGAGGGCATTGGCTATGACGCGCTCGTCGCCGCGATGCAAAGGGCGCTCGTCCGGTTCGGCCAGCGGATGGCCGACACCGTCGCCCAGGCGACGCAGATGGCCAAGGCGCCCTAGCGGTTTCGTTGAGCACGACGCTTCCTCGCTTTCCGGCCAGGCACGGTTCGTGCCAAGGACGACTCGACACCTAGGGCGATGCACCACGTGCCGCGGATCGCTCGTCGTTCGACCAAGGCGACCAATCCTTTGTCAGACCACCACCGATGGCGAACCAACTGGCGTTCTCAGTGCGCAGAGGCGATTTGGGGCACCTGCCTTGCAGTAGAAGCGGCCCCATGAAGAAGCAGATCGTGATCATCGGAGGCGGCTTCGGCGGCCTCCGCGCCGCGCGGGCGCTGAGGTCGTCGCCCGTCGACGTAACCCTGATCGATCGTCGCAACTTTCACCTGTTCCAGCCGCTCCTGTACCAGGTCGCGACCGGATCGCTCTCGCCCGGAGAGATCGCGGCGCCTTTGCGAAGCGTCTTCAGCCGGCAGAAAAACGTGCGCGTGCTCCTCGGGGAAGTCGTCGACGTCGAGCCGAGGGCGAAGCGCGTCATCCTCGCCGATGGAGCTAGATTTCCTTACGACGCGCTGATCGTCGCTGCCGGATCGCAGAGCTCGTATTACGGGCATGACGACTGGCGGAAGTGGGCGCCGAGCTTGAAGAGCGTGGAGGAGGCGACGAACATTCGCCACAAGATCCTCTACGCCTTCGAAGCCGCCGAGCGCCTCTCCGATCCCGCAGAGCGGCGCGCCTGGTTGACGTTCGTGATCGTCGGCGCCGGTCCGACGGGCGTCGAGATGGCCGGAGCCATCGCCGAGATCGCCCGGCAGACGCTGCGGAACGACTTCCGTTCCATCCATTCCCAGGACGCCAGAATCCTGCTGGTGGACGGCGCACCTCGCGTCCTCCCCTCCTTCCCGGAAGATCTGTCGCGCAAGGCGCAGCGCTCGTTGGCGAAGCTGGGCGTGGAGGTGAGGACGGGCTTGATGGTCGGACAGATCGACAAGAATGGCCTCGTCTTCGCTGCCCACAACGGGACCGCGGAAGAGCGTCTCGACGCGAAAACGGTGCTCTGGGCGGGCGGGGTCGCTGTCCCAGCGCTCGCGAAAACGTTCGCCAGACGGCTGAACGCGCCGGTCGACAAGGTCGGGAGGATCAGGGTCAACGCCGATCTCACGGTCCCCGATCACCCTGACGTGTTCATGATCGGTGACCTTGCGGCCGCGACGGGTCGCGACGGCAAACCTCTCCCAGGAGTGGCCCAGGTCGCCATGCAGCAAGGGACGTATGCCGCCAACGTCATCGCGCGAAGGCTACGAGGCAAGAAAGCCCCTCCACCCTTCAAATACTTCGACAAGGGAAACCTCGCGGTCATCGGTCGTGCAGCCGCCGTCGCCGATGCGTTCGGCATCCATCTGTCCGGGTTCCTGGCGTGGCTCGTCTGGGCGTTCATCCACCTCATGTACATCGTGCAGTTCCAAAGCCGCGTGGTGGTGTTCGTCAAGTGGGCCATCCAGGATCTCACCTTCAACCGAGGTTCGCGGCTCATCACCGGCGAAGCTGTTTCCGATTTCAAGGTCGATCAGGAAGTCGCTGGCGAATCGGCCGACGTCGACGGTCACGGGCGCGCTTCCCGAGAAGCCGGGTGACGGTTCATTGACGGGCTGACCACTCCGCGCGCGGGGGCACGAGTGGATGGTCGCCGCTCCTCGAATCAGGTCGGTCGGATCGAAGAGATTGGCCCACTCAATGCAACTGCGCGTAGGGGCCAAAGGCCCAGACGAAATCGCGGAATCACGCGACGAGGAGAAAATCATGCCGGACCACGACTACTCGGCGATCCAACCGAAGACCAGGGCGCTCCTCGCGGCGCTCGACGCGCAGGGTGGTCCGCCGCTCTACACGCTGTCGTACCGGGATGCTCGCGCCGTCCTCGACGAGGCGCAAGCCATCCCGGTGTTCAAGCAACCGGCGGATATCGAGGACGTGACCGTACCCGGCGGACCCAAGGGGGAGATTTCGATCCGTATCGTTCGTCCGAAGCCGCGTGCCGCGGGTCCGCTTCCAGTGGTGGTGTATACGCACGGCGGTGGCTGGGTCCTCGGAAACAAGGAGACCCATGACCGCCTGATCCGGGAGATCGCCAACGGCGCGCAAGCGGCGGTCGTCTTCGTCAACTACACGCCCTCGCCCGAGGCGCGTTATCCGACGTCCATCGAGGAAGCGTACGGCGCGACGCGCTACGTAGCCGAGAACGGCGCGTCGATGGGATTCGATACGTCGCGGTTGGCGATCGCCGGGGACAGCGTGGGCGGGAACATGGCGGCCGCAGTCACCATCCTGGCCAAGCAACGCGGCGGGCCGAAGATTGGCCACCAGCTCCTTTTCTACCCAGTGACCGATGCGAGCTTCGACACGGACACCTATCGGCACTTCGCCGATGGGCCTTGGCTCACGCGTCCCGCGATGAAGTGGTTCTGGGACGCATACTGCCCGGACCTGCCCAAGCGCAACGAGCCGACCGCCTCGCCCTTGCGCGCCAGCATCGAGACGCTTCGTGGCCTCCCGCCCGCGCTCGTCATCACCGATGAGAACGACGTGCTGCGCGACGAGGGAGAGGCATACGCGCACAAGCTGAACGAGGCCGGCGTGCAAGTGACTGCGACGCGCTACCTGGGCACGGTCCACGACTTCATGATGCTGAATGCCTTCACGGACGATCCGGCGCCGCGCGGGGCCGTCGCGCAAGCCATCGCATATCTGCGCGAAGCATTCGGGCAGACCGCACCTCCCCAGCGCTGAACGCGGTACGAGCTCAGGGAGTCGTTCGAACGACTCCTTTCGCTGCGCGATGAACATCGCTGCCGCGCTCGGCACGAAGCAGCGCCTCGTCCCTGCCGTCAGTCACCTTCGCGAGAAGATCGCTGCGCACGCGGAGCAGTTGAAAGGCCGCTTTGCGCGCGGTGCTCGGGTTTTTCGCGGGCTGCGTCGTCGGCGCTGCAGCTTCGACCCGTCTCGGTCCTTGGGCGCGGCTCGCAGTCAACCATGGCACGCTGACCCGGAAGATTGCTTGGCCAATGCGGCCAAGGTTTGACCGCCGCCACGCAGGCACCATCGCGGTCCCCCTTTGAAAGCAGATGCGATCCGGCACGTGCCTTGCTCTCCCAATCGCAGGGGCGGACCGCGGCCGTGCTCGGTTCCGCGAGGCGGGTATGAAGACAAGCTCCGCAGTCGCCGCGTCCTTTGCACTGCTCTTTCACGCTCCTGCTCGCGCCGACGCACCTGGTTCGCTGCGGCAGCTCAGCAACGCCATGTCGCAGCTCGCCGACAAGGTGTCGCCAGCAGTGGTGCAGGTCGTCGTCTCGGGCTACGGACCCACCTCCGGCGACGAGAGCCACGCCGAGGCTGCCTTCATCGCGCGCCAGCGCGGGGTTGGCTCCGGGATCATCGTCGACCCGGCCGGCTACATCATCACCAACGCGCACGTCGTCCAGGGTGCCCAGCGCCTCCTCGTCCTGCTGGCGTCGACCAGCTCGGCGCAGGCGCGCCGGCAGGCGATGAAGAAGGGCGTCTACAAGGCGCGCATGGTGGGCGTGCACCAGGAATCGGACCTCGCGGTCCTGAAGATCGACGCCGAAAAGTTGCCTTCCATCTCGCTGCGCGATCTCGCGCCGGTCAAGCAAGGCGAGCTCGTGTTCGCCGTCGGCAGCCCGCATGGACTGGCGAGCAGCATCAGCATGGGCGTGGTCAGCGCTCCTGCGCGAGAGCCGGGACCTGGACGTGCCGATGCTCTTCGTCCAGACGGACGCGCCCATCAATCCCGGGAACAGCGGCGGTCCGCTCGTCAACGCCGACGGCGAGGTCGTCGGCATCAACACCTTCATCCTCTCGAGGTCTGGCGGAAGCCAGGGTCTCGGATTCGCCATTCCCGCGAACGTCGTGCGCTTCGTCTACGAAGGGCTGCGCAACAAAGGACGCGTGGATCGCGTCGAGCTGGGCCTCTCGGTGCAAGGCATCACCCCGGCGCTCGCGGAAGGCCTTCGCCTGGACCGCGATTGGGGCGTGGTCATCTCCGACCTCGCCCCCGGGGGGCCGGCGGAAATCGCGGGATTGCGCCGCGCCGACATCGTCGACGTCGTCGACGGGCGGCCCATCGACAGCTCGGCCAGCTTGCTGGTCGCGCTCTACCGGCATGTCGACGCGCGGCAGGTCCAGGTCGAGGTATTGCGCGGCCGCGAGCGCCTCGCCTTTCAAGTCTCCGCAGCGGAGCGGCGGCGCCCGATGGAAGAGATTCTCGACATCCACGATCCCAGCAAGAACCTGGTCCGCCGCCTGGGAATCCTTTGCGTCGACGTCGACGACAGAGTCCGGAAGGTGGTCCCGCTGCGCGAGCCGAGCGGAGTCCTGGTTGCCGCGCGCACGCTCGACGGCACCAGCGTGGACAGTGGGTTGATCCAAGGCGACGTCGTCCATGCGCTCAACGGCGACCCCATCGACTCGGTCGAGGGATTGCGACGTGCAGTCAAGGCGAGGAACCCAGGTGAGCCCGTGGTCCTTCAGATCGAACGGTCAGGGCGGTTCCAGTACCTGCACTTCGAGATGGAGTAGGCGGCAACGAGGCCCCGTGTCTGTCCTCGTCAGGGTGGGCCGAACATCAACACAGGCTCTCGCGGGTCGCGCCTGGCTATTTGCCAGTGCGGGCCTGACGGTTCCCTGCTCAGCGTGAGCGGTCCGCTGGCCGATCCGGACACGACGCCGACCATCGAGTCCCCGTCCAACCGCCCATCGAAGGCCAGATCGTCCGGCGTCTCGAAATGGATCGAATCGCCGCCGACGGCGAGATGTTCGAGCGGTACTATGCGGTCGCCGGCGTTGAACGTTCCGACCCATCGCAAATCGGTCCTTTCCAGATCGACGCTGATCGCCTGCCGATAGCCGCCGCGCACCACCGAACCCCGCCAGCGTCCCTCGGCCGTCTCCGACGACCAGCCCTTCTGCAGGGCCGCGCATGCGCAGAGGGCTCCAGCAATTCCGATGATCGACGTCGCCCACCCGATGTCAGGTGCCCGGGGCGGCCATCTTTTGACCGGGACGGCAAAGGCATTGCCAGAGATCGTGGGTTTCGACATGGTCCGTTCTCGCCCTCGTATTTGTTCACGAATCGTGCCACGCGCGCCCTGCGCCCGTCGTGCGCAGCAGACGCGAGGCAACTCGGGCGATCAAAGGTCGGGCACCTTCGCGGAAACCGATCAGCTTCTGGAGCGCAGCCTGGCCAACTCCCTCGACGCGAAGCTGGCACGACATTCGCTCTGCCCGCGAATGTCTTCTGGAGGGACCGTGGCGCTCACATTGAGAATCAACGGCAAGTTGCACAAGGTCGACGCTGAACCGGACATGCCCCTCCTGTGGGTCTTGCGCGACCTGCTCGGCCTGAATGGGACGAAATTCGGGTGCGGAGTCGCGTTGTGCGGCGCCTGTACGGTGCACGTCGACGGCAATCCGAGGCGGTCGTGCGTCATGCCGGTCAGCGCCGCGGTGGGGCACGCGATCACGACGATCGAGGGCATCGGCGCCACACCGACCGGCAAGAGCGTCCAGCAAGCGTGGCTCGACCTCGAGGTCGTGCAGTGCGGGTATTGCCAGTCCGGCCAGATCATGTCGGCTGCGGCGTTGCTCGCGCAGATTCCCTCCCCGACCGATGCCGACATCGACGAGGGCATGTCCGGGAACATCTGCCGCTGCGGGACGTATCCGCGTATCCGCGAGGCCATCAAGCGGGCGGCCGGCAAACGGCTACGCGCCGAGAAGGAGGGCTGAGGATGCACACCGTTTCCCGACGCCACCTTCTCTCTGCGGCGGCAGCCGCCGGAGGTGGGTTGCTCATCGGTTGGCGCACCGATACGCGTCCGCAAGTCCTCGCCGCTGCCATCAAGGCGCCCCCCGACGCTTTCGCGCCGAACGCGTTCATTCGCATCGGGAGAGACGGCTCCATCACGCTCGTCATGTGCCAGGTGGAGATGGGACAGGGCACGTACACCTCGATGCCGATGCTGCTGGCGGAAGAGCTCGAGGTCGGGCTGGACCAGGTGCGGCTCGAGCACGCGCCTCCGGACGATCGGTTGTACGCGAACCCGGCCCTGGGCGACCAGGAGACGGGCGCCTCGACATCCGTGCGCATGTTCTACGAGCCCCTGCGCCGCGCCGGGGCGACTGCCCGGACGATGCTCGTCGCCGCTGCAGCGCAGGCCTGGAAGGTGGATCCGGCTTCGTGTCAGGCCGCGAGAGGAGTCGTCATCCACACGCCCACGGGTCGCAACCTCACGTACGGCGCGCTGGCGGACAAGGCCGCTGCGCTCCCGGTCCCCGAGAAAGTCGCGCTGAAGGATCCGAAAGACTTCAAGCTGATCGGAACACCCGCCAAGCGCCTCGATACACCGGCGAAGGTGAAAGGCATCACGCAGTTCGGCATCGACGTCCGTTTGCCCGGAATGAAGATCGCCACGGTCGCGGCCAGTCCGGTCGTCGGCGGCAAGGTCCTCGGCGTCGACGACAGCAAAGCCAAGACGGTCAAGGGAGTGCGCCAGATCGTCCGTCTCGACGATGCGGTCGCGGTGGTGGCCGACAACATGTGGGCGGCGAAACAGGGACTCAAGGCGCTCGAGATCGATTGGGACGACGGACCGAACGCGAAAGTGAGCACCGCCGACGTCGTCAAAGGGCTGGCTGAGGCTGCACAGACTCCGGGCGTGATCGCGCGGAACGAGGGCGACGCCAGCGCCGCGCTCGCCGGCGCGTCGAGGAAAGTGGAGTCCGTCTACGAAGTGCCGTTTCTCGCACACGCCACGATGGAGCCGATGAATTGCACGGTGCACTTCCGCCCTGGCCGGTGCGAGGTGTGGACCGGCACGCAGGTGCTGACCCGCGCCCACCGCGGAGCCGCTGCGGCCGCCGGGCTGCCGCCGGAAAAGGTGGTGATGCACAACCATTATCTCGGCGGTGGGTTTGGGCGGCGCCTGGAATTCGACAACGTCTCGCAGGCCGTGCGCATCGCAAAGAACGTCAATGGTCCGGTGAAAGTGATCTGGACGCGCGAGGAGGACATCCGGCACGACGTCTATCGACCCTATTACTACGACCGCCTGGCCGCCGCGTTGAGTCCGGAAGGTCAGCCGACCGCGTGGATGCACCGGATCGTCGGCCCGGCGATCCTCGCCCGCTACCTGCCGGCGGCCTTCCAGAAGGGGATCGACATCGACGGCGTGGACGGGGCGGAGCAGCTT
>Ga0114129_10003504_pt1 | contig 22071 bp, 16 predicted proteins | sample RhiMetdeltSRZDD1_FD_80071 | JGI IMG/M metagenome (GOLD analysis project Ga0114129, IMG submission 80071) | Populus rhizosphere microbial communities from Tennessee, USA - Rhizosphere MetaG P. deltoides SRZDD1 (version 2) (version 2) | ecosystem: Host-associated > Plants > Roots > Rhizosphere >... | reverse complement strand
GGCGGCGTGTCGATCCTGAAGCCGAAGGAGCTCGGGGGCGTCACGGCGTACAACATGAACACCGGCGACAAGGCGTGGTGGATCCCCAACGGCGGGCAGCTCATACCGGTGACGTCCACCGATCCGCTGTTCGAGGGCGTCAAGCTGCCGCCGTCCACCGGCGGCCGCGGACAGCCGCAAGTCATCACGACGAAGACTCTCGTGATCTACGGGACAGGCCGGAGCGGCGGTCCTCCAAATGCCCCCCGGCTCTACGCCGTCGACAAGGCATCAGGCAGGCAGGTGGGCGCCGTTTCGATTCCATCGAAAACGAGCGCCGTTCCGATGACGTTCATGCACAAGGGACGGCAGTACATCGTATTCGCGACCGGCGCCGGCGCGAACACGTCGCTCGTTGCGCTGACGCTGCCGAAGCGCGCCGCAACGACGACGGACTCGGCGAAGCAGTAGTGTTTCGGCACGCCTGTCCACAGGCCTTCCACGGGCCCGCTCGGGCGCCATGTGCGACGCCGTGCGCAGGATGGTGCCCGGAGCGCTGGCAGGTGTGGTAACGGTCGGAGAGTTCAGCGCATCGATGCCAGCGTTCAGCGCGACGTCGCGGCCGAGCGTCCGATCGTGGCCAGATACACTTCGCCCATGCCATCGATGCCGAGCGGCGTGACGATCTCGTAGGGCCCGAAGCGAGTACCTGGACTCACCCTCATCCGCACGGCTGCAGCCGTTCGTGATTGATTCGTTGATGAACCTTCCAGACTAGCAATCCAGCGTCCAACTCCTCCGGCTGCGGGTCATCGAAGGCCCAGCGTACGCCCCACGCGCCGAGCGCCTCTATCACGGACGTGAGCTCCCGTCCCGCTTCCGACAAGTGGTACTCCGGCACCTTGGACTGCGCACCCGGCAGCCGTTCGACGACGCCCGCATCGTGCAGGTGCCGGAGCCGTGACGCGAGCAACGAGCGCGAGATGCCTGGTAACGCTCGTTCAATCTCGTTGACACGATGGCTGCCGGCAATCAGCTCAACTTCCTCCACGAGCTGAAATGCATCGCGCCACCAAGGCGCCGAGCACGGTGAGCTCTGTTCCCCTTCGAGCGTGTCTCCTCGACCGAAGCGCATTTCGTCACCTAGTTGGTCCCACACGCTTGCGCGTAGCTGTTCACTGATACCGTAAGGGGATGGACGACGCCCTGACCGGGACGAGAACCGACCCGCGTGACGTCCATGACTTTTGGCCTCGGGTCCTCGCGAGCCCGATTCTCGGGGCTGTGGTTGCCAATCTGTCTGGACTCATCAATCATCAGCGGCATTCGACCGCCGGACTGGTCGCTTCCTACCTCTGGTTTGCTTTGGTTGCGTTCATCGTCTGGGAAGGAAACCGGCGGCTGTACTTCCGGCTGCCGCGCCGCGAAGACTGGCTCCTTCGCCCGTGGAGCCGGCTAGGCGTGCTTCTGGGCCTCATTAGCCTCTACACGATTCCGATCACAGTTGCGCTTCTCTGGATCTGGCGCGAGGCGACCGGAGACCTGGGGACGCGCCAGTACGCCCTGGCGACGTCTCTCTTTGCTGTCGTCGCGCTCGTTGTCGCCATCACTCACGTCTACGAGACCGTGTTTCTGCTCCGTGATTGGGAAAGCGATCGGCTGCGGAGCGCGCGCATGGAACAAACACGTCTCGCAACCGAGCTCGAGAGCCTCGGGCGCGAAGTCGATCCGCACTTCCTTTTCAACAATCTCAACGCGCTCGCGCACTTGATCGAACAGCGGAGCGAGGCGGCGCCGGGCTTCATCCGGACGCTGGGCGCCACATACCGGTATGTTCTCGACTGTCGGGGCCGGGCGCTTGTTCCGCTCGCCGACGAGCTCGAGGCTCTCGAACGGCACCGGGTTCTGGCCGACATTCGCTACCAAGGCAGCGTCCGCCTCGAGGTTGACGTTCCGCGCGCGGACGCGCAGCAGTTGCTGCTGCCGCCGGTTTCGCTTGCCGAGCTTTTTCAGAACGCGCTGAAGCACAACGTCATCGCCCCGGACCTTCAACTGACCATTCGCGTCCGGGTCGAGGACGCGACATTGGTCTTCGAAAACGACCTCCGATCCGGACCGAAGTCCGCCCGCTCGACCGGCACCGGCCTCGTCAACCTCCGTGAACGGTTTCGCATCGTGACCGGACGCGCGGCCGTCTGGGTCGCTGAAGGGAATCGATTCGTGGTGCGGCTGCCGCTGGTGAGGAATTCGAGCAGCGTGTCGTCGTCCTGAATGTCGCCGATAGAGATGGCCGGGGCGAGGGCATGACGCCCACCGCCTATCCGGTCCTCGAAGAATAGCGTCGTCCTCGGCCATTCGAGCAGAGTGAAATACGACGTCCTTGGAGGCGCGCGCCCGCCCGAGGCCCAGTCACGATCTCACACTGCCCGAGACGCATGCCTGAGTGGAGCGTCCTGCCCAGCCGCTACTCGTAGCGCAGCGCCACGACGGGGTCGACGTTCGACGCGCGGCGGGCAGGCAGGTAGTTGGCGACGAGGGCGACCAGTACGAGCACCAGCGCGACCACGGTGAACGTCGTAACGTCCGTCGCCTCGATCTCGTAGAGGAGCGAGGAAAGAAAGCGCGTCAGCACGAGCGACGCGCAGAATCCTGCGACGAGCCCTGCGACGATCACCTGCATGCCCTGGCCGAGCACCATCATGAGCACGGCGTGGCGCGACGCGCCCAGGGCCATTCTGATGCCCACTTCGCGCGTGCGCAGCGACACTGTGTAGGAGATGACGCCGTAGATGCCGACGCCGGCCAGCGCGAGTGCCAGCCCGCCGAATGCGGCAAGCAGCGTGAGCGTGAAGGATCGCGTCGCGAGGGATTCCGCCACGTAGGCCTCGAGCGGCTGCACTCGGAAGATCGGCTGCGTGCGATCGACCGCCAGGAACGCCTCGCGCACCGCGTTCTCGAGGCGCGCGGGATCGATCGCCGTACGCGCGACCAGGTTGTAGCCGAACCTGAGGTCCTGGGGCTGATGGATGTAGGCTTCCATGGTCGGCGATCGATCGAGTCCGTACTGGCGCACGTCGCCCGCGATGCCGACGATCTCCAGCCACCCTTTCTTGTCGTCGCGCCCGCCCAGCTGGATCCGCTTGCCGATCGCGTTCCCGTTGGGAAACTGCAGGCGGGCGCACGACTCGCTGATGACGGCCACCCCCGGCGCGCCGCGCTGATCCCGGTCGGTGAAGAACCGGCCGCGCTTCAGCGGGATCTTCATCACCCGGAAGTAATCCGACGACACCGAGTAGGTGTCGGCCGACGGCGCTTCGGCGTTGTTGGCCAGCGGCCGGTCGAAGATGTGAATTCCCCGGCGATCGAACCCTCCGAGCGGAAGCGTGCTGACCATAGCCACGCCCTCGATGCCCGGCGTGGCGCGAAGGCGATCCATCACCTGCGTGTAGAAGTTGAGCTCGGCTTCCGGCGCCTGATAGCGTGAGCCGTACACGTAGACGCCGAACGTCAGCACGTTGTGCGGGTCGTAGCCGGGATCGACGCTCGTCAGCCGCAGGAAGCTCCGCCCCAGAAGCCCGGCGCCCACGACCAGCACGAACGCCAGCGCGAGCTCGCCGATCACCAGCACCTTTCGAATGAACTGGCGCGAGCCGCCTTCGGTCGATCGGCCGCTGTCTCGCAGCGCGTCGGTGAGGTCCACGCGCGACCCGCGCAGGGCCGGCATCACGCCGACGAGCAGCCCCGTCACCAGGGTGGCCGCGAGCGCGAACAGCAGTACGCCCGCGTCGATCTCGATCGCGCTCACGCGGGGCAGCTCGCTCGGACCGAGCCGGGAGACGAGCGCCGTCCCCCACCACGCGATCAGCACGCCCGCGAGCCCGCCGCAGAACGCGAGCAGCGCGCTCTCGGTGAGCAGTTGCCAGGCAAGACGTCCCCGTCCCGCGCCGAGTGCGGCGCGGACGGCCATCTCCCTCTCCCGTGCCATCGCGCGCGCGAGCACCAGATTGGCGACGTTCGCGCAGGCGATGAGGAGGACGAACCCGACCGCGCCGAGCAGCACGAGGACGGCCGTGCCGACGCGGCCGACCAGGAACTCGCGGAGCGGCGTGACGGTCACGACTGTATCGCGATCGTACTGGCCAGGGTGCTCGCGGACGATCTCGCGCATGAGCGCGTTCAGTTCGTTACTGGCCTGATCCACCGACACGCCCGGCCTCAGCCGGCCGATGAGCTGCAGGTGCTGACAGCCGCGGCACGCCGAGGGGTCTTTCAGGTCGTAGCCGAGCGGCATGTACATCTCGGGCAGCACCGAGCCCTCGGTCCGCGCCAACGGTCGGAAGGATGCTGGCAGCACGCCCACTACCGTGAACGAAGCCTCGTTCAGACGCACGACGCGGCCGAGGATCTGGGGGTCGCCACCGAAGCGACGCTTCCACAAGCCGTCGGTCAGGATCACGGCGAAGCGGCGATCAGGCTGGTCCTCCTCAGCGAGGAACGTACGCCCGAGCGCAATTGTCGCGCCCAGCGTGTCGAAGTAGTCGGCGTTGACGCGCATGCCCCGTACCAGCTCGGGCTCGCCGCGATCGACCATGGCGCCGGCGGCATCGCGGTAGAGCGACAGCGTCTGGAACGACCGGCTCCGCGCTCGCAGGTCGAAGGTCGTGGTGAAGTCCACGGTCAGTGGCCTGGGAGTATCGGGATCCGACTCGGCGATTTTCACTAAGCGGTCGGGGTCCGCGTACGGCAGCGGGTCGAGCAGTACGGCCTTGACGACGCTGAAGATCGCCGTGTTCGCGCCAACGCCTAGCGCGAGCGTGACGATGGCAGCTAGCGTAAAGCCCGGATGCTTGCGGAGTGTGCGAGCGGCGAAGTAGAGGTCGGTCATGCCATGCCTCCGAAGCCCCCCGTGCCTTCTCACTCATCTACTGCTGGTCAGCAACGAGCCGAGCATATCGAACCGCGCTGTCCAGTATTTTCTTGGCCGTATCTGACGCCGCGCTGTCGGACAGCTTCGTGTGCAACAGCGAGGCCACACTCTTCGTCTTGCCCTACGCGGTGAAGCTGACGACGGTTTGCAAGCCGAAGCTCGGTCACGATCCGGGCCGAGCGGAGGTTGGTGCGTCGGCGTTGTCGCCCGCGCGAGGGATTGCTCGGACGACCCCGAACGCGAGCCACGCAACAGCCGCGGCGACGATGATCAACATCAGCCACCACAGCACGCTCGCCAGGAGCACCGCATCGAAGGCCGGCCAGCCGTACTGCGCGAGACGTTCCCCGCGGTCCAGCATCCAGTGCCACGCGGTGTGCGCAACGAGCGCCGAGAGAATGATGGTTCCCATGCGCTCGACAACGACGAACCGGAAAAACAGGTGCAGAACGGGAACGAGGACGGAGAGGACGAGCAGTTGCCCGAGCTCCACGCCGATGTTGAACGAGAGCAGCGACGTGAGGAGGTGCGATCCGGCGAACTGCAGCGACTGCCTCAGCGCAAACGAGAACCCGAAGCCGTGGACGAGACCGAACGCGAACGTGATGGCCCACCGCCGGCCGATATTCGTTCCGACAAGCGCCTGCGGCTGCGGCGAGCGAGCGCCAGCGAGTCGAGCCGCCGCGAGCAGGGGTGGGGCCCCGCGAGCTTCCAAGAGAATGTTCTCGAGCGCCATGTAAACGATCGAAATCGCGATGAGCGTCTCGATGAGCGGCGGGAACCACAGCGCATCCACAACGGCGCCGTACGCGGACGCGATGAGCGTGATGGAGTGCGCCACCGTGAACGCGGTGACGACGATGATGAGCGGCCGCAACCGTCGAAGTGGGATGACGAGGCAGACCAGGAACAGCAGGTGATCGGTGCCATCGAGAATGTGCTGAAAGCCGAGCTGCACGAAGCGGGAAGCGGCTTGATGCCATCGCGGATCGAGCCGCACCAGACCTGGATCGCCGTTCAGTTCGAACGCACGAACCACGCCGTCCGGGGAAATGAACCGGACCGCCGTGACAACGCGAAGCCCAAGGCGCGCCAGTTGCGGCTCGAGGGCAAACTCGGATCGTTCGGAGCGGAGGACGTACTCGAACAGCACGTCCAGCATCCCCTGATCCCAATAGATCTCGGTGTCGGCAGGCAGCGGCGCACCCGTCACATGCGCGAGCGCCTGTTCGTAGGATACGAACGATCGGTCGGAGGGAAGCGAGGCTCGGGCCTCGACGATGCGAGGTGCAGCCAGCCGCTCACCGCCCTCGTAGACAGCCACGCAGTCGCTGATCCACATCGTGGCCGCGTCGCGCAGCGCGCGATTGGCACGCGCGAGATCGAGATTGCCGGGGCCTCGCTTCGGGAAATCGATGTCGCGCATCGCGCGAATCGGGACGCGGACGAGCAATCGCAGCCGCGGGAGCGCCCCGAGCGCTGTTGAGGGACCCTCGGGCTTCACGAATACCTGAACTGTCACGTCGCTGGGGATGTCATGAGCCGAGGAACGTGCCTGCCACAATAGCAGACACACCACCGCTGCGAGGAGAAGAACCCAAACCCTGCGTCCGAGCGTCATCGCGCGCAGTGTATACTGACGCCCGCATCGGGGGGAATCTGCGTCAGAGTTCACGGTTCTTGGCTCATCCTTCGTGTGCTCGGTTGCAGTCCTTCGCTGCACCTCTCGAAATGTAGATGCGCGAACACTACCAACGTTCACGAATGACACGAAGATCATTTGTTGTCGCGCTTGTCACTTCGGCCTCGTTCGTCTGGGCGATGGCTGGGCGAGATCGAATCGCGACGCAGGGACGTGGCGCCGCGCAGGTGCCGCGATTCCAGGTCGATCCGTTGTGGCCGAAGCCGCTGCCGAACCACTGGATCTTCGGCTCGATCACCGGCGTTGCCGTCGATGCCCAGGATCACATCTGGGTCGTGCACCGCGGCGTCGACTCGCTCAACCCGCGGACCGAAATTGGCCTCGCGTCGGATCCACCGTCAGCCGAAAGTTGCTGCTTGCCAGCGCCGTTCGTCCTCGAGTTCGACCAAACCGGCGCCGTCGTCGGTCACTGGGGCGGTCCGGGCCACGGATACGACTGGCCGCAGTCACCTGGCGGCATCGCAGTCGATGCAAAAGGGAACGTGTGGATCGCGGCGGCCGGTCCGCCGGACCTCGCCGGAGGTCGCGCGACGTCGACCTCGGAGGAACCGGGAGGCGGCGCAGGCGGTCAGGCGCAGGGGACAGGTCGGGGTGGCCGGGGCGCAACGCCACGCCCGCAAGACGCGCACGTGCTGAAGTTCTCCCGGACGGGTGCGTTCCTGTTGCAGATCGGCAAGGCCGGCCGCGTCGAGGGGAGCGACAGCACGACCGCGTTGAACAGGCCTGCTGCCGTCGAAGTCGATTCGGCGGCGAACGAGGTGTATGTCGCTGACGGTCTCGGCAACCACCGCGTCGTCGTACTCGACTCCGAAACGGGCGCATACAAACGGCACTGGGGCGCGTACGGCGAGAAGCCGACCGACGCGCCCACTGCTCCGTACGATCCCAATGCTCCCCCGTCCAAACAGTTCGGCATCGTGAGCGCCGTCCGTCTCGCGAAGGACGGCCTAGTCTACGTTTGCGATCGCAAGAACGATCGCATTCAGGTGTTCAAGAAAGACGGGACGTTCCTCAAGGAAGGATTCGTCTCGAAGACGACCCTTGGCGATGGAGCGGTGTGGGACGTCGCGTTCTCGAAGGATCCACAGCAGCGGTTTCTCTACGTAGCTGACGGTCACGACCAGAAGGTCTGGATCCTCGTGCGCGACACGCTCGAAGTCGTCGGCAGCGTCGGCGCTGGCGGACGATGGCCGGGTCACTTCTACGGCGTGGGCAGCATCGCTATCGACTCGAAGGGCAACATCTACACCGGCGAGACGTACGAAGGGAAACGGCTCCAGAAGTTCGTGTTCAAGGGACTTGGACCGGCGTGAGAGAAAACCAGATGAGCGGACCACGACACCTTGTGATTGGCGCGGGCTTTGTGACGGCGATCGTTGCGCTCGGTGTGAGTCGTGGCGTGCTCGATCGCGCGGTTGCTGTGCAGGCTCAGGGCGCGGTCATGGCGCCGCGCTTCGAAGTGGACCCGATGTTCCCCAAGCCGCTCCCGAACAACTGGGTGCTCGGTGAGACGATCGGGCTCGGCATCGACTCGCAGGACCACATCTGGATCGTGCATCGGTCAGACCGGGTGAACGCGAACGAAGGCGCCGCCGATCAGAATCCGCCTACCGCGTCGTGCTGCCGACGAGCGCCTCCCGTGCTCGAGTTCGATCCAGCAGGGAACCTCGTCGGCCAGTGGGGAGGTCCGGGCGAAGGCTACGAGTGGCCGCTCTCGAACCACGGCATCTTCGTCGATCACAAAGACAACGTCTGGATAGGCGGCAACGACGCGAAGGACGCGCACGTCCTCAAGTTCACGAAGAGCGGGAAGTTCCTGATGCAGGTCGGGCATCAGGGGAAAAGCGGGGGGAGTAACGACACCGAGAACTTCGGCCGTGTGGCGAAGATCATCGTCGATCCCAAAACGAACGAGGCGTACATTGCCGACGGCTACGGGAACAAGCGGGTCGCCGTAATCGACGCTGACACCGGCAGGTTCAAGCGGTACTGGGGCGCGTACGGCAACAAGCCCGACGACACGAACATCGGGCGCTACGATCCGAACGCGCCGCCGGCGCAGCAGTTCCGCACGCCCGTGCACTGCGCCGATCTCTCGCTCGATGGGCTGCTGTACGTCTGCGATCGTCCCAACGATCGCATCCAGGTCTTCCGTCCCGACGGGACGTTCGTGAAGGAAATCTTCATTGCGAAGAAGACGCTCGGCGACGGATCGGTCTGGGACATCGCGTTCTCGAAGGATCCGCAGCAGAAGTACCTCTATCTCGCCGATGGGAAGAACGAAAAGGTGTACATCATCCTTCGCGAGACGATGGAGATCCTGACCAGCTTTGGCGACGGCGGCCGCCAGCCGGGACAGTTCTTTGCCGTCCACAGCATCGCGACGGATTCGAAGGGGAACATCTACACGACGGAAACGTACGAAGGCCGCCGACTGCAGAAGTTCGTTTACAAGGGAATCGGTCCCGTCACGAAGAAGGACCAGGGGACCGTGTGGCCGACGAAATAGGAGGCAGGAGATAGGAGGCAGAAGGTAGGAAGCTTTACCTCCTGCCTTCTACCTCCTACATTCTTCAAGCGGCCGCCGCCTTCTTCCCAAGCACCTCGCCGAACACCGCGACCGCCTTCTTCATCTCGTCCATCGTGCCGATGGAGAGCCGGCAATGCGTCTTCTCGAACGGCGGGAAGTCGCGTGCCACGAGGATGCCTTTCGCGCGCAGTGCGTCGCGGAAGTCCTTGGCGGGACGTCCGATGTTGACGAACAGGAAATTCGCCTGCGAATCGGTCGGCTTCATCCCGTGGTCCCTGAACCACTTCATCGTGAACTCGCGTGCCGTGGTGTTGCGCTCGCGTTCCTTCACGAGGTACTGCGGATCCTGGGAAATCGCGGCGATGCCCGCGTGCAGCGCGAGCACATTGAGCGAGCTCGTACCCGCTCCGCCGTCCCATTCGGCCATCTTCTTGATCGTCTCCGCGTGCCCGACGGCATAGCCCATGCGCAGGCCAGCCATCCCGTACGCCTTCGAGAAGGTGCGTGCGACGATCACGCGCGGGTTCTCGACGGCAATCGGAATGTGCGTGTCGTGATCCGGATTGGTGACGTAGTCGAAGTACGCTTCGTCCACCAGAATCGTCGTCTCGGGCGACTCGCGGTTCACGCGCGCGATGAAGTCGCGCGTTGCCTTGGCGCCGACGTACGTCGCTGTCGGGTTGTTCGGGTTGCAGAAGAAGACGAGCCCCGCGCCTTTCGCCGCGTCCGCCATTTTGCCGAGATCCATCTTGAACTCGGCATCGAGCGCGACCGGCCGCACCGGATAGCCCATCATCGTGGCGTAGCCTGCACATTCCTCGTAGGTCGGGATCGTGCCAACGAGCGGCCGATCCTTCGCGGTCAAGAGGTGCGTCGCCGAGCGCAGGATCTGGGTCGAGCCGCAGCCAAGGACGACATTCTCGGTCTTGACCTTGAATTTCTTGGCGATCTCCTCGATCAAGGCACCCGCGTTGCCCGAGTACCGGCCCGGCTGTGCACCGTTGGGACCGAACGCGGCTTTGACGGCATCGAGGACCTTCTGACCCGGCCCCAGCGGATTCTCGTTGCTGGCCAGGCAGATGACTCCCGGCTCGAGTGCCTGCAGCGTCGGCTCGAACGCCGACCAGAGGCTGTTCTCACGTCCGCGCGCTCCGATGAAGGAGCTGGTCAGCGCGCCGGCCGCGCCGATTCCGACGGTCTGGACGAACCCACGTCGCGTCAGCATGGCTCCTCCTATCGCTTGTCTTCATTGGCGGTGGACGACGTGGCTCGGAGAGCGGTGCGGAAAACTTCGACGGCCTTCTGCATCTCCTCCATCGTCCCGATTGAAATCCGCGCGTGCGTTTTCTCGAACGGCGGGAAGTCGCGTCCGACCATCACGCCGGACTTCGCGCAGATCTCGCGGAAGTCCTTCGCGGGCCTGTGAATATCCACGAAGAGGAAGTTCGCCTGCGAGTCGGTCGGCTTGGCGCCCATCTCCTGCAGCGCCTTGACCGTGAACGCGCGAACCTCGGTGTTGCGCGCGCGTTCCTCCTCGATGTGCTTCGGATCGTTCAGCGACGCGATCGCCGCTGCAACGCCGAGGACGCTCACGTTGTACGGCATCTTCAGTGCGGCAAGCTTCTTCATCGTCTCGGCACGACCGATGCCGTAACCGATCCGCATCCCCGCCATGCCGTATGCCTTCGAGAAGGTCCGGGCGACGAAGACATTCGGCGTCTCCATCGCCAGCGGGATGGCGGTCTGATACGACGGGTCTGTGACGTAGTCGTGGTAGGCCTCGTCGATCAGGATCACCGTGTCGGGCGACATCTTGCGGATGCGCTCGACCATGTCGGTGACGGTCTTCGCCCCGTGGACTGTTGCCGTTGGATTGTTAGGATTGTTGAAGAAGACGAGTCCCGCGCCCTTCGAGGCCGCAATCATGGGTTCGACGTCGAGGCGACACGCCGAATCGACCTTGATCTCGGTGAGCGGATACTTGAGCCGCTTGACTTGTCCGGTGCAGTTCTCGAATGTCGGGGCGGCGGTGACCAGGCCGTGCTCCATCGACGTGAAGGCGCGGACGGCGCTCTTCAGGATCTCCTGCGAGCCGGCGCCGAGCACGATGCTGTCGGTCTTGACCTTGTGCTTGGCGGCAAGCGCCTCCGCGAGTGCGCCTTCGGAGGGTGTGCTGTTGAAGGGGTACCGCCCCGCTTCGGGAAACTTGCCGAGGATGGCGTCGAGCGCCCCTTTCCCCGGACCGAGCGGGTTTTCGTTGCTGCTGATGCGGATTTCCTGGACGCCGGGCGGGAGAAGCGGCCGCTGGCGTCCATTGCTACGCTGGGCTTCGGCGAAATGCGCCTCGAGCCCGCGCGCGGCCAGGAATGCGCCCGACACCGGTCCTGTTCGTTCCGTTCCGACAATCCGAAGGAACCCGCGGCGCGATACCGGCATGTCACTCCTCCTTCGCCAGCCGAGGATTTCCACCGACAAACAACAATGATGCGGATTCTAGCCTTCGGGACAGGGCTGGTCAACGAACAGTTCTGTAGCTCTGCGCTCCGAAGTCGGGGATCGGGATCGGATTCGGAGTTCGAAGTGGTCAGCTCCGGAGCTGCTCAGAACCACAGCTGGTAGCTCGGTCGTTCGGTTAGGATCTGCTCGTGAATGAGCGCAGGGCGCATCCGCGGATCAAGGGGCCGTTCGAGGGCTGGTGGGACGGCACCAGCCGACAGACGGGCCGCGTTGTCGATCTCAGCCTGGGCGGGTGTTTCGTCGAATCGGTGCAGCTCCCAACCAACGGACAGGTGATCGTGCTTTCCATCGCCGTGCAGGGGGCGAAATCAACGTTCCGGCCGAGGTGCTGTACGGCGAGGCGAACCAGGGGTTCGCTGTCCGCTTCGTCGACATGCCCGATGGCGTGCACGAGCTGCTGCGCAAGGAACTGGATCGCAAGCTCAGTGGATGACGTGCCCGCATCACCTGTTTGGGTCAGGGGTGTGTGTGCAATCGGCAGCCGCCACGGAAGGTAAAGGAGAAGACAGCTTTGATAGAGAGATTCGTGACCGAAGCCGTGCCTCCACGTGCGGCGCGGCGTCGGGCGGTGGCAGCCATTCTCGACACGATTGGCGTAACCCTCGCGGGCGCCTCTGAACCTGCGTCACGCATCGTGCAGCAAGTCGTGGCGACTGATGGTGGTGGTTCGTGCACCGTCCTTGGAACGGCACTGCGCACGTCGGCCGGCAACGCTGCACTTGCGAACGGGACTGCGGCGCACGCGCTCGACTTCGACGACATGTGCTTCGTGTCGCTGGCCCATCCAAGCGCACCGCTCGTTGCCGCGCTGCTCGCGACCTGCGAGATCGCGTCACCGAGTACGCCGATGGCCGGTTCGGCACTTCTCGACGCGTACATCGTCGGGTTCGAGGTGGAGGCGCGACTCGGACGAATCATGAACCCGCGGCACTACCAGCGCGGCTGGCACTGCACCGCGACGATCGGCACGGTCGGAGCCGCTGCTGCGGCAAGCCGACTCCTCGGCCTCGACGCGCGTTCGACACGGCACGCGCTGGCGATTGCTGCGTCGAGCGCGTCGGGTCTGAAAGAGAACTTCGGGTCGATGGTCAAGCCGTTGCACGCGGGGTTTGCCGCGCGGAACGGCGTCACCGCCGCGATTCTCGCGGCGCGAGGCATGACCGCGAGTCCCCACGCCGTCGACGGTCCGCAGGGGTTTTTGATCGCGATGGATTCGGAGCACACGTCTCTGGACCCCGCAATCAAGGACCTGGGCGAGCGATGGGAAATCCTCGACACGGGAATTGCCGTGAAGCTGTATCCCTCGTGCGCCGGCACGCATCCGACAATCGACGCGATTCTCACGCTTCGTCACCGCGAGGGCTTCGCAGGAGACGACGTGCGGCGAATCGATGTCGACGTCGATTCGATCACGCCAACAGTCCTGATTCACGATCGGCCGTCGTCAGGCCTCGAGGGAAAGTTCAGCATGCCGTTCTGCGCCGCCGCGGCCGCAGTGTACGGCCGCGTCGACGTCGATACCTTCGAGGCGGATTGTCTGGTCGATCCGCAAATCACGTCGCTGATATCGCGTGTGTCGATGCGCGTCGACGGATCCTTCGATCGAGTTGCGCCGCCGCTGACGCAGGCGCGCGTGAGTGTCGAGCTGCGCGACGGCCGCCAGCTCGTGCAGACCGCAATTGGCGCGCGAGGTCATCCCGATCAACCAGCATCCGACGACGAGCTTGCCGCGAAGTTTCTGGCGTGCGCTCGCCGTGCCGTCTCATCGGCCACCGCTGCCGCCGTGTTGGGCCGATTACAGCGGATCGACGAGGTCGGTGATGTGCGATCGGTGATCGATCTGCTGAGTCTTTCGCCTGTCTCGACACCCAACGGTTGACCGCACGCCGCCGCCTTACGATGCACACCTAAGGCTTTGGGCTTAGTCGCGCATCTGTGCCTACCCACGGCTCACACACCGTGATGTGAGAACGCGCTAGGGAACACCGACTCTCGGGCGAGATCTTCGTCGGCAACATCCGCTTGTCGACCGTCAGCGGCCTCAACGCCGCCGCCGCGATCAGCCGTGGTGCCCTTGCCAGTGGCGACGACGGGATCGTCGATGACAATCAAGGGAAGACCGACGCGAACAGCGTGAAAACGATCCGTCAGCTGTCCACGACCAGTGGGTCGGTTCAAATCGAAATCGAGCTGGCGATCAACCGCGAGTTCCTGCCGGAGGGCGAGTTGCTCGTACTCAGGATCGGAGAGCGTGAGTTCAGCGCGAGTCGGTATCCGGAGAACGGAGACACGACAAGCGTGACCTTCACGCTGAGCCCGGAGGAGTTCGCCCAGCTCCCAGACGGCGCGCCCTTCACCGTCCCAGTACGGACTGGGCCACGATCATCCCGGATGGCGGTTTGGAAAACTCGATAAGTCGGGGTTGGCGAGGTGGGTGTGCCGAGGGTCTCGGGCACCAATGCTACCCGGGCCCGAGATCCGATCGCGAGTATCGAACGACGTGCCCGAGCTACCGAGCCACCGAACTACCGACTTTGCCGAGGCACGTGTCCGCGCTTCCACACCATGAACGTGCGCGTGAACTCGATCACCGGCGTGCCCTGCTGATTCGTTCCCGTGGTCCTGACGCGCACGATGCCGACGTTCGGACGCGACTTCGATTCACGTGTCTCCAGGACCTCGCTCTTCGCATAAACCGTATCGCCTTCGAACAGCGGGTTCGGCAATCGGACCTCGTCCCACCCGAGATTCGCGACGGCGTTCTGCGTGAGATCGATGACCGACTGGCCCGTGACGAGCGCGAGCGTGAGGCAGGAATTCACGAGGGGCTTCTTGAACTCGGTCCGGCTCGCATATTCCGCATCGAAGTGAATCGGGTTCGTGTTCATCGTCAGGCACGTGAACCAGATGTTGTCGGCCGCGACGATGGTCCGTCCGAGTGGATGCTCGTAGACGTCCCCCACCTCGAAGTCCTCGAACACCCGCCCGGTCCAGCCTTGTTTGACAGCCACAACACCTCGCGACGGGGTCAGACAAGGGTCAGACCGGGGTCAAACAAGGGTCAAACAAGGGTCAAACCGGGGTCTGACCCCAGTCTGACCCTAGTTTGACCCTAGTTTGACCCTAGTCTGACCCTAGTTTGACCCTAGCTCGACTTGCGCGTGGTCGGAACAACTATGTTCGAGATGTTCCGCTGGCGCAGAAGATCGTTGAAGCCGCCGAGATCGCTCTTGAGCAGCGTGTCCAACTGACTCTCTGCCGCGCGAAGCTGCTGTTCGAGGAGCGTCTTCACTTCGAGCTGCTGCGCCGTCGGGCGGTAGTCGTTGCTCATCAGCCCGTTTGCAAGATACCCGAGCTTCTGATACAGCCTCGCCCCGAACCTCACGCCATCCTGACCGCGACCTGTTGCGCGCAACTCGACCAGCTGCATCTCGAGGTCGGTGAATTTCTTCTCGAGATCCGCTGCGGCCTTCGTCAGATCCGCCACCTGCAGGATGCGCGGCAGCCCCTGGAGCTGACTCCGCACAATCTCCGTCGTGTTAATCACATCTGCCGCGCGCTCGATGCTCGCCCGCAGCTCCGACAGGAATCTCGTCTGCTCCGTGATCTCTGCTTCGCTGCCGCCAGAGTTGGGATCCTTCCGCACCACGAGCTGCTCGGTCATCTCGCGCCCGCCAGTGGACAACTTGACCGTGTACGCTCCTGGCGGCGCCAGCATCGAGAACCGCTGACCGCCCAATCGCCATCCTTCGGGCCCCGGTTTCACATCCGGCGCGTACAGCGGGCTCGTACGCAGGCGCACCTCTTTGGTGGGCTCGTAGCGCAGGTCCCAGTAGACGCGGTTCAAGCCAACGTTCCTGGGCACGTTCAGCATGCGCACGACGGTCCCTTGTTGGTCGCTGACCGTCAGCGTGACGTTGCCGCTCGGTGCCGACGTCAGGTAGTAGGTGATCGATGCTCCGTAGGGCGGATCCTGACCGACGGTCGGATCGCTGGCGACCGCGTTCGGCGGCGTGATTTCGCGGAATCGATAGGCATCACGCGGTCGAAACAGCGCATCCGCACTCAACGTTTGAGGCGTGAGCTGTCGGAGTGGCGTGATGTCATCGAGGATCCAGAAGCCGCGTCCGTACGTGGCCAGCACGAGATCGTTGAATTGCTCCTGCACCACGAGCCAGTACGCGGGAGCATGCGGCAGGTTCATCTGCAGCGGCTGCCAAATCTCGCCATCGTCGAACGAAACGTACACGCCGTTCTCGGTCCCCAGATAAAGCAGTCCGCGCCGCACCGGATCCTCGCGAATACAGTGGGCGTAGCTCAACATGCTGCGCGGAATCCCGTTCGTGATCGCCTTCCACGTCTTGCCGTAATCGGCGGTCTTGTAGACGAAGGGATCGCGGTTGTTCACCTGGTGGAAGTCGACCGTGAGGTAGGCAGTCGCGGCCTCGTGACGTGACGGCTCGATGTTTCCGACCGTTCCCCACGGCGGCAGGGTCGGAATGTTCTTCGTGAGGTTCGTCCACACCCTGCCGGCGTCGCGCGTGATCTGGACCTGGCCGTCATTCGTGCCCGCCCAGATGACGCCCTTCTCGCGCGGGGACTCCGCGATCGCCATGACGACGCCGGCATACTCCACGCCGATGTTGTCGCCGGTCAAACCGCCCGAGAACTGCTGCCGCGTCTTGTCGTTCAGCGAGAGATCAGGGCTGATGACGTCCCAGCTCTGACCGCCGTTCGTGGTCCGGTGGACGTGCTGGCTGCCGACGTAGATCGTGTTCCGATCGTGCGGTGAGATCTGCAGCGGCATCGTCCAGTTGAATCGATATTTCAGGTCCGCCGGCACACCGTTCGCCTGATCCGGCCATACTTCGACGTTGCGGCCCTGCTTTCGATTCTCCTCGTAGCGCACGACGATGCCGCCGACGGTTCCGGAGCCGGAGGCGCTCGACCAGATGATGTCGGGATCGACCGGATCCGGCGTCGCCCAGCCGCTCTCGCCGCCGAGCACGCCGTGCCACATCCCGCGAGTGATCTGCCCGACTCCCGGGTCGGCCGATCGGCTGTTGCTCGGACCTCGATACGAAGGTCCGTCCTGCTTGTTGCCGTAGACGTTATAGGGAATCTGGTTGTCGACGGTCACGTGGTACATCTGCGCGTTCGGCAGGCGGATGCGGTCCCACGTCCGTCCGCGGTTGAAGGAAATCGACACGCCGGCGTCGTTCCCCACGATCTGGCGGGCCGCATTCGTCGGGTCGATCCAGATGTCGTGGTTGTCGCCGCCAGGACTCGATGCGCCCTGCGCGTCCTTGAGCGTCGCGCCGCCATCGAGCGAGATGCTGTAGGACGCGGTCAGCGAGTACGTCTCGTCCGGGTGATCGGGAGCGACCTCGATGCTCGAGTAGTAATGTGCGCGCCCCATGTGATTGCGATCCGCGCTCACCATCGTCCAGTTCTCCCCGCCGTCGTCCGATCGCCAGAGCTGACCGACATCCGTCTCATTGCCGTGCCACGGGATCCCGTCACCGGTCTCGATGAGCGCGTACACGCGATCGGGGTTCGATCGCGCGATCGCGAACACGACTTTGCCGACCGGCTTCGCGGGGAGGCCGTGTCCACCGAGCCGCTGCCAGGTGAGGCCTGCGTCCTTCGAGACAAACAGTCCGCTTCCGGGCCCGCCACTCTCGCGACCCCACGTGTGGATTTCGAGCTGCCACATTCCTGCAAACAGCTTGCGATTGTTGCGAGGATCCATTTCAAGATCGGAGCAGCCTGTGTTCTCGTCGACGAACAGCGTGCGGTCCCACGTCTTTCCGCCGTCGGTCGTGCGAAAAACGCCGCGCTCCTGCTGGGGGCCGTACGCGTGACCCAGCGCGCAAGTCAGCACGTTGTTCGGGTTCTGCGGATCGATCACGATCTTGCCGATTCGCCCCGTGCGCTCGAGACCCATGCGCGTCCAGGTTCGTCCGGCATCGGTCGATTTGAAGATGCCTTCACCGACCGAGATGTGACTGCGGATCCAGGCCTCGCCCGTGCCTGCCCAGACGATGTTCGGATCCGAAGGAGCCACCGCAATGTCGCCGATGGACGACACCGGTTGATCGTCGAAGATGGGCGTCCAGGTCAGGCCGGCGTCGACGCTCTTGAAGATCCCGCCTGACGCGGAGCCTGCGTAGACGACGAGCGGATCCCCCGGGACCCCGGCCACGGCGCTGACGCGGTTCCCTTCGGGGCCGATGTAACGCCATCGAAGCTGCGAATACAGATCGGCGGGGATGCGCTGTCCCTGGGTTTGTGCGAGCGACCCGCCGCACGTGATGACGGCAACCGCGATCAGGGCGTGGCCCGTGTGCCTCCGCATCACGACCTCCAGTTTCATTTGGCTAACAGCCACACGCCGAGTCCGATCAGCGAGACGCCGCCGCCGACGCGCGCCGCGTCATCTCCACCGGGAGCCAGCTTCTCGACCCGACTGCAAACAGACTCGACATGAGCACGACTCGCGGATGGAGCAACGCCCCAATCGAGCCGCGTCAGAATTCGAGGTTGTGTCGACACGATCTCGCCCATCGCAAGCGTGGAGTCGAAGGATGAACGCGCGATCCTAATGCGACCGTTTCCATGGTGTAAAGCGCCGACTACTCGATTCTCCTATCTCGCCTTTCCCTTTTTCCTTTCTTTTTCCCTTTTCCCTTAGATGGTCCCGTCCCTTCGCCATGCCGAAATCGTCGCCGCGTCGAACCCCAGCTCGCGCAGAATCGATTCACTGTGCTGCCCGAGAGTCGGAACGGGACCCATCACTGGTTCGACGTCATCCATCCATACGGCAGGTCGCAGCGCGCGAATCAACCCGACGGGTGAGTCGACCTCCTTCCAGCAGTCCCGTGCCAGCAACTGCGGGTGCTTCAGAAGATCGTCAACCGAGTTCAGGCGCGACCAGGCGATCTCCGCCAACTCGAGCCTCTCGATGATCTCCGATGTGCTCAGTCGATCGAATACCGACGCGATTGCCTCGTGAAGGGGAACCCGGTGTTCGACGCGGAGCGGATTCGTTCGGAATCGCTCATCGTTCGCGAGCTCGGGACGCCGCAGCACGTCGGCGCAGAACCGCGTCCACTCGCGGACGTTCTGGATGCCGAGATAGATCTGGTCGTGTCCGCGGCTCTCGAACGGCCCGTACGGCGCGATCGAGGCGTGATTGGCGCCGCTCCGTCGTGGTGGCGTACCACCATAATCGGTGTAATACGCCGCAAATCCCATCCATTCCGCGAGCGCATCGAAGAGCGACACCTCGATCGAGGTTCCCGTGCCGGTTCGCGCTCGTGCGAGCAGTGCCGACAGAATGCCTGAATACGCGTACATTCCCGCGGCGATGTCCGCAACTGAGATTCCGACCTTGCTTGGCGCTGCCTCTGTCCCCGTGATCGAAAGGAGCCCGACTTCGCTCTGCACCAGCAGGTCGTAGGCCTTCTTGGCAGCGTACGGTCCTGACGATCCATAGCCGCTCACGTGGCAGACAATCAACCGTGGGTGTCGCGCTCGCAGCGTGGCCGCCGTCGTGCCCAGCCTGTTGGCCGCACCCGGGGCGAGGTTCTGAACGAATACGTCAGCGCGGTCCACCAGCCTGGCAAGTACGTCGCGCGCGGCGGGACGTTTGAGGTCGAGTGTGAGCGATTCCTTCGAGCGATTGAGCCAGACGAAGTAGCTCGACAGCCCTTTGACGGTCGTATCGTAACTGCGCGCGAAGTCTCCGCCGTCGGGCCGCTCGATCTTGATGACGCGCGCGCCGAGGTCCGCGAGCTGGCGTGTCGCGAACGGCGCGGCAACGGCCTGTTCGACCGAAACGACGAGAATGTCCCGGAGCGGAAGCACTGGGGCGCGAATGGTACCAAGGGAAAAGGGAAAAGGGAAAAGGGAAAAGCGCCTGCGGCTGCGGCGGGCCGCGAACGCGGTCCCGCCGCGCGAGCGGGGGTGGGGCCCCGCGAGCATTGAGAGAACGAGCATTGAGAGATGATGACGCAAGAGAAGGAGGAGAATGGAAGCGAGGTGATCGCGATGTCAGTCCTTGGCGCGCTCGTTCTCTCATCCGTCCTGTTCCAATCGACCGGCTTTGCGCGGCCGGAGGCGCTCGTGGATACGGCCTGGTTGGCTGCACATCTTGGCGATCCAGAGATTCGCATCGTCGACATGCGGCGGAGCGGTGCAGCCGATTACGACGCCGGCCACATCCCTGGCGCAGTCAACCTGCTGAACGACGCAATCCGAGACCCGAACAACCCGCCGACGTTCCTCCCGTCACGCGAGACGTTCGAAGCGCTGATGACACGACTGGGTGTCTCCAATACGACACGCGTCATCGTGTACGACGATCGCGGAGGCTTGTACGCGGCGAGGCTGTGGTGGATCCTCAATTATTTCGGCCACTCCAACGTCGCCCTGCTCGACGGTCACTGGATCAAGTGGTCGAGTGAGCGTCGGCCGACATCGACGGCTGTGCCGTCGGCGCCCGCCACACGATTTACGGCAAATCCACAGTCGCGCTGGCTCGCGACGGCCGACGATGTCCGGGCGGCAATCGACAAGAGGGGTGTTCGAATAGTCGACGCGCGAACGAAGGCGGAGATTGAGGGCAAGGACCTTCGCGGGATCCGTCGCGGCGGCGCCATTCCGTCATCGGTGCCCGTCTATTGGGAGGACACACTCGACCCGTCGTCCAGGGCGTTGAAACCGGCATTGCAGCTGTCGAAGCTCTTTCGAGACGCAGGCGTGTTGCCCTCCGACGAAGTCATCGTCTACTGCCAGGTCGGGATGCGCGCGTCGCACGATCTGTTCGTGTTACATCTCCTTGGGTACGACAAGCTGCGGAACTACTACGGCGCGTGGGAGGAGTGGGGCAACCGCGACGACCTCCCGATTAAGAAATAGTTGCGCGCTTCGGGAACTTTTTCAGCGCTGATGACATTACCCGCTTAGACAGGGATTTGGTGCGGCTCGTTAGGCGCCGAAGGCGCGCCCCGCCGGAGCGGGGCGAAGGGCCCGCGAGCGACGGATGGGGGTCCGGTGGGGCGAAGCCCCCCGGTATAGCGACAGACGGGCGTCTGTGAGAACCGACGAAGAATTAATGGCGGCAGCGCGGACCGGATCGCGCGATGCGTTCGAGGGCCTATTCGAGCGTTATCGTGATCCCGTCTGGCGGTTTTTCCGCCGGCGCGTCGGCGAGCCCGATCGCGCAGCCGACCTCGCTCAGGAGACCTTCGTCGCGCTGATGCGGGGGGCCGGCCGTTACGAACCGCGCGGTTCCTTCCGCGCGTATCTCTTCGGCATCGCATACAACGTCCTCTTCTCCGACCAACGAAACGTCGCCCGGCGGGTTGCTGACCCGCTCGACGGGAGCGAGGTGTCGCCCGCTGCGGATCCCGAGACGGCGTTATGGGTTCGACAGGCTCTAGCGGCGCTCGAGAGTGACGACAGGGAGATTCTGCTGCTTCGCGAGTATGAGCAATTGAGCTATCTGGAGATTGCGGAGCTCAGAAGCGTGTCGCTGAATACGGTCAAGTCGCGGTTGTTCCGCGCGCGTATGGCGCTGAAGGCGGCGCTCGAAGCGCGGGCGACCGCCGGGATGGGTCATGAAAACCGCTGAACATTCACCAACGGCGGAAGACGTCATGGCGTATCTGGACGGGGAGCTGCCGCCGGACCTGGCCGCGACCGTTCAGACACACATCGCTGGGTGCGAGCAATGCCGGCGAGTACGCGACGACCTGCGCAGCACCGCACGCGAGATGATGTCGTGGGATGTCGACGAACCTCCGGCGACTGTGCGCTTGCCGCCGGCCGCCGAGACGAAGCCACGGACCCGACAGTCGCTGTTCGGGGTGCTGATGCTCACGCGCAAGTTCCAGTTCGCCGTGACTGCCGGGTTCGTCGTGCTCGTGGTTCTGGTGGCACAGGTCTCGATGAGGACCGTGTCGAGACGGAGTGCGGCTTCGTCTGCCCAACAGATCGCCCACGGAGCCGGATCCGTCGATGCGGGCGGAACCGGGGATCGTGCGAGGACCCGCGTCGCCGAGATGCCGCAACGGCCGGCAGGGCGTGCCCCCGTTGGCACCACTTACGGCGGCGCTCCGCTGGAACCACCTCCGCCGGCAGCGGGTTCTATTCATCAGGCTCCGAGCAGCTCGGTCGAATCGGTCAAGGGGCCGCTCATCGCGCGCACGGCGAGACTGCGCATCCTGTCGACCGATTTCGACAGCGTGAGGCCAGCGCTCGATCGTGTTCTGAAGGAAGTCGGCGGCTTCGTCGGGCAAATCGACGCGGCGGGCGCGCGAGGCGAGCCGCGCAGCCTGACGGCCACGCTTCGCGTGCCGACCGACAAGCTCGATACGGCTCTCGCCGGCCTCAAGCGGCTCGGCACTGTCG
>Ga0114129_10003502_pt1 | contig 22073 bp, 13 predicted proteins | sample RhiMetdeltSRZDD1_FD_80071 | JGI IMG/M metagenome (GOLD analysis project Ga0114129, IMG submission 80071) | Populus rhizosphere microbial communities from Tennessee, USA - Rhizosphere MetaG P. deltoides SRZDD1 (version 2) (version 2) | ecosystem: Host-associated > Plants > Roots > Rhizosphere >... | reverse complement strand
GACGAAGACGATGCGCGCGCCGCGGGCACTGTTCGCGCCGAGCTCGAAACCGTGGGTAGGCCTGTCGGCGCCTATGATGTCCTTCTCGCCGGCCAAGCCCGAAGACGCGGCGCGACACTTGTGACCTCCAACACGAAGGAGTTCGCGCGCGTGCAGGGCCTGAAGTGGGAAGACTGGGCGGCTTCTCGTCGCTGAACACGACATCGACCTCATGGACGTGATCTCGGGGTCTGTCGGCCGAACATCGTCGTCGGAAGCGAAGATCGCCTTGTTTCGGTCGCTCTTCCGAGGCCGCGATGACGTGTACCCGCGGCGATTCGAGAGCCGCAAAACGGGCCGGTCTGGGTACGCGCCCGCCTGTTCCAACGAGTGGGTCAGAGGCGTCTGCGAGAAGCCGCGCGTCAAATGCGCCGAATGTCCCAACCGTCGGTTCCTTCCGGTCACTGACGATGTCATTCGCTGGCACCAGTCGGGTTGCGACCCCGAGGGACAGCCCTTCGTCGCTGGCGTCTACCCGTTGCTTCAGGACGAAACCTGCTTCTTCCTTGCCGTCGATTTCGACAAGGCCAGCTGGCGGGACGATGCCGCGGCGTTTCGTGAAACGTGCCGCGATCTGAATCTCCCAGTCGCGCTCGAACGGTCACGCTCCGGGCGAGGTGCGCATGCCTGGCTCTTCTTCGACGAGGCAATTCCGTCCGCGCTTGCCCGAAGACTAGGGTCGTATGTCCTCACCGAGACGATGGAGAGACGGCCGGAGATCGGCCTCGATTCGTACGACCGGCTGTTTCCGAACCAGGACACGATGCCGCAAGGGGGATTCGGAAATCTGATTGCTATGCCGCTTCAGCGGGCGCCGCGCAAGCAGGACAACACAGTCTTCCTTGATGGCGCCTTTGTTCCATGGCCGGATCAGTGGGCGTTTCTCGCGAGCGTTCGAAAGATAGGAAGGCCGCAGGTTGAAGCGATCGCCGAGGACGCCGAACGACGAGGACGCATCCTCGGCGTACGGTTGCCACCACAGGACGATGGAGAAACAGAGCCTTGGTCCGCACCTCCGTCACGCCGAAGAGAGGCTCCGATCGTCGGGGATTTGCCACCGACATTGGACGTCGTTCTTGGCAATCAGATCTACATCCCCAAGCAAGGCTTGAATCCTGGACTTCGAAACCGATTGCTTCGACTGGCAGCATTTCAGAATCCCGAGTTCTATAAAGCGCAGGCGATGCGGCTGTCGACGTACAACAAGCCCCGCGTCGTCGCGTGCGCCGAAGACCTCCCTCATCACATCGGGCTGCCCCGTGGCTGCCTGGATGACGTTCGCAAGACACTCACCGATCTTGGCATTCGCATGGCGATTCGTGACGAACGCCGCGACGGTAGTAGTTTGGAGGTGACTTTTCAGGGTGAGCTTCGGGACGAGCAGAAGGCTGCAGCGGACGCCATGCTGCGGCACGAGAGTGGCGTACTGGCGGCCACGACCGCAATTGGCAAGACCGTCGTCGCCGCGTGGCTCATCGCTCAACGCGGTGTCAATGCGCTCGTATTGGTCCATCGGCGCCAGCTGCTCGATCAGTGGGTCGAGCGCCTATCGACGTTCCTTGATATACCTGTCAAACAGATCGGTCGGCTCGGCGGAGGCCGAAGTCGACCGACTGGAAGGATCGACGTTGGCATCATTCAGAGTCTCGTCCGCAAGGGCGTGGTCGCTGATCTCGTCGCCGATTATGGCCACGTGATCATCGACGAATGCCACCATCTGTCGGCGCACAGTTTCGAACAGGTTGCACGTCAGGCCAAGGCCCGATTCATCCTTGGCTTGTCGGCCACCGTCGCACGCAAGGATGGTCACCATCCGATCATCTTCATGCAGTGCGGTCCGGTTCGACATCAGGTCAATGCTCGCGCGCAGGCTGCTGCTCGCCCCTTCGAGCATTTCGTGCTTGTTCAACCGACCACCTTCCAGCCGACCAGGAGCCCTGAGCCTGACAAGCGCGTCGAATTTCAGACTCTGTACCAGGAGTTGATTGATGACCCGGCGCGAACTCGTCGAATCTGCGAGGATGTCATCGACTCGGTTCGCAATGGACGATCGCCCTTGATACTGACGGAACGCAATGATCATCTCGACCGCTTCGAACAGGAGCTTGCGACGCGCGTCGATCACGTTGTGGTCTTGCGCGCCGGCATGGGCAAGAAGCAGCGGCATGCAGTCAATGAGCGTCTCGCAGCCATCCCGCGCCACGAAGGGCGAATTATCCTCGCGACCGGAAGGTACGTTGGCGAAGGATTCGATGACCCACGTTTGGACACGTTATTTCTGACGCTTCCTGTTTCGTGGCGAGGAACGGTCGCCCAATACTCCGGGCGGCTCCATCGTCTGTACGACGGAAAACGCGAGGTGCGCATCTACGACTATGCCGATCTCAACGTGCCAATGCTGGCGCGAATGTTTGATCGGCGATGTCGCGGGTATGAGGCTATCGGCTACACGATCCTTCTTCCGGCCAGCGCCGTTCCAGGATGGCCTGCCGATGTCGTTCTTCCATCCGATCCAGTCTGGAAGCGCGATTACTCCGGTAGCGTGCGAAGGCTCATTAGAGACGGCGTCGACACGCCGCTGGCGAGCCTGTTCGTGCACACCGCCCGGTCGATGCCGGAAGACGGCGAGGGTGCAGCGCGGGCAAGAAGTGCAACCGAGGCATTCCTCTACCGGCGACTGGACACCCTGACGGAGACCAGCGGACGCTTCCGTCTCAACGTGGCGCTGCCGATTCCGTTCGACGGCTTAGGAACTCTTGAAGTCGACTTGCTGTGCGCCGACGCGCGCGTGGTCATCGAACTGGATGGCGGGCAGCACCTCGCTGATCCCGTTGCGTATCGTCGCGATAGACACAAGGACCAGTTCCTACAGGAGAACGGCTACTTCGTGCTGCGCTTTCTCGCCGAGGATGTGGGCAAGGAATTGGACGCAGTGCTCGATGCGATCCTGAGGGTGCTCGGTCGGCGTCGCCAATCGGCAACAAGGGGCGAGCTTCTCAAGTTCGTACGGCGAGGCGGTGAATGAAAATGCTTACGGCCCGTGCGCTCGTGGCCTCGCATCGCTCGCCGGACGAAGACGCCGGTCGATGCGGCCGGCGACGATCGGCACACTAGCGGCGCTGGCCGCACCCGCACCGATTGGGTCCAGGACAGGGGGTCAGCCCAAATGCGGCGAGAAAGACGATATCTCTTGGGGTTCCAGCGGGGTTCCACTCGTGATTTCTGGCCCAGCGATGTCCTGTGATTACGTGCGTCAAATCGTTTCGGATCAATCAGTTGGATCCCATCTATGTTTCGCATGACGTCGCAGGAGCTCGCGATGACGCGCCCTTGGGCGCAGGGGGTCGCTGGTTCGAATCCAGTCGCCCCGACCACTTTCTCACGGTCCATTCCGGCCACATGGGTAACAGTTCATTCCGGAAACACAGGAACCTTCGTGTGGCCTACGTCATCCCTGTGGTGACCACGATCATTGGATGCGGATGATGCCGCGGCGAATCGCCGTGGCCACGGCGGCGGTGCGGTCGTGCACGTCCAGCTTGGTGTAGAGGTTCTTCACGTGCATGCCGGCGGTATCCGCGCTGATGCCGAGCGCCGCGGCGATCTCTTTGTTGCGCATGCCCTCCGCCACGAGCTCGAGGACCTGCCGCTCGCGCAGGCTCAAGCTCGGGCGGCGCGCACTCTCGTCGAGGGCCTGCTGGATCTCAGGCGACACGACGCGGCGGCCGGCGTGCACCTCTCGAATCACGTGGATCAGATCGTCTGAGATGGCATCCTTCAGCACGTAGCCCATCGCTCCGGCTTCGAACGCGCGATGGACGTCCTCGTCGCCGTGATACATCGTCAACACGATGATCCGCGCGGAGGGATCACGCTGCCGGATGCGACGGATCGCTTCGGGACCGCTCGTGACGGGGAGTTGCAGGTCCATGAGCGTGACATCGGGCCGGCTCGCCAGAAATTGCGCGACGGCCTGTTCGCCGTTGCTGGCTTCGGCAACCACCTCCATGTCCGGCTGCACGCCGACGATCCGCGCGACACCCTCGCGCATCAAGCGATGGTCGTCGACGCACAGCACGCGAATGGTCCGCTTCATTGCAGCCACTCGTTCGTCAGCCTCGCCACGGCGTGGACCGTGGTCCCTGTGCCCGGCACGCTCTCGATGCGCAACCCGCCGCCCACGTGCTCGGCGCGCTCGCGCATGGTGACCAGGCCGAAGTGCCCGTTGCCATTAAGTGCGCTCGGCGCGTGTGCGTCGAAGCCGCATCCGTCATCGGCGATCGTCAGCGCGACCTGGCTGTCCTCGTACGAGACGCTGATGTCGATGCTCCTCGGGCGTCCATGGTGGACGGCGTTGGTCACGGCCTCCTGCGCGATGCGGAACAATTGCAGGTCCACGTCTGGCGACGCGTTGTCCGGACGGCGTCCGACGACGGCCACCGTCGGCCGAACACCGTGTCGCGTCGCGGTGTCGTCGGCCAGCTGCGCCAGCGATTCAGCGAGCCGTGGTGTCCCCATGTGGTAACGCCGCAGCTCGAGGATCGACTCGCGGGCGTCGCGCACCGATCGATCGACCTGTCGGCGTAATCGGCGCAGCTCGGCGGTCATGCCGCCTTCGCGTGACGGGGCTCGCGTCGCCAGCGCCTCGAGCTCGGGACCGAGCGCGGCCATGCTCTGGAGCAGCGTGTCGTGGATCTCGCGGCTCAGGCGCGTGCGCTCGGCGTTCACCAGCGCATAGCGGATCTTGACTGCCCGGATGCGCAGCCTCGCGGCCGCGGCAATTCCGCCGACCAGCACTGTGCCGGCGGCGATGAGAAACCAGCCGTTCAGATAAAACGGCGGATCGACGGTAAACGCCCACAGCGACGGCTCGGTCCACTGCCCGCCCTCCGTGGTGCTGACGCGGAATCGATAGTCGCCGGTCGGGAGGTTCGCGTACGTGGCGCGTCGGCCGGTCGCGTCGTACACCCAGTCCGCGTCCTTGCCCTCGAGCAGGTGGCGGAAGCGCAGCTTCGACGTGGCCGAGAGGGTGAGGGCGGCGTACTCGATCTGCACCGTGCTGCCGTTCGCAAACCGTCGAACGGCCGTCGGGTTGACGCGCTTGTCGTTGACGGTGACCGCTTCCAGGCTCGGAGGCGATGCACGACGCGGTTCGCGCAGTTGCCTCGGGTCGATGATCGTCATGCTCGGACCGTCGGCCACCCAGATCCGCCCAGACTGGTCGCGCACGCCGGCCGCGCCGCTCTGCCACATCTGCGTGCCGGGCTGGAGCCCATCGCTCTCGTCGTAGAGCGTGTAGGCGAGACGGTGGTGAGGCTCTTTCTCGATCTTGTCCATCTCGCTCGCATGGAAGCGCATCAGGACAGCACCCGATTGCACTCCTACCCACACGTAGCCTTGCGTATCCACGACCAGCAGCGGCACGACCATGGTGATGGGCGCATGTGCCGTGGTTGCCGACGTGAAGTGACCGTGCTGATATCGGCTCACTCCGCCCGACGTGGCGAACCACACCTCGTCATCGTTGCCTTGCACGATCTGCCACACCGAGCCGGGTGCGAGGCCGTCCCGCTCGGTCATCACGCGTTCGCCGCCGTGCTCGTACAGGGCGACGGCTCCGCTGGCGAAGCCGCCCCATACGCGGTCCTGACGATCCGCAAGAATGCTGGCGCATTGCCTCGCGGCTTCTCCGGGCGGCCGATGCGAGGTGAGCGTATTGCCCTTCCACGACAGGACGCCGCGAAACGCGGTGCAGAGCCAGAGCGCATCTGCGGTCGTCGTCAAGCCATTCACCTGGCTCGCCTGGACGTCCGGTATCCGCTCTTTAACGAGACGGCCCATCGCGTAGCGGCCGACGATCTGATCGGTCGCCACCCACATCCCTCCCAATCGATCGCCGTGAAGCGCGCGCGTTTGCGAGAGGGCGAACGATTGCCGGCTGCCGCCGGCGAGACGGTTCAGGGCTTGGGTGGTGGCGACCCAGATGCTGCCGTCGGCGGCGACCTCCACGGCCCGTACGCCATCGTGATTGAGACCATCGAGGTGCCCGGCGGATTGAAACGTGTTCTCGGACAGGCGCAGCAGACCACCGCGCATCCCCACCCAGATGTTGTCGTCGCGATCACGAAAGAGCGCCCGCGGAGAGCCGCGCAAGCGATGCTCGTATTCGACAGGTTCGAGCAGCGGGTGTGCGCCTGTCGGATCGGCGATGCGGAACAGGCCGCCGCTGAACGAGGCGACCAGCAGCCCGCCGCGGCCGTCCGTAATGATGCGATAGCCTGGTAGCGGGAGGCGGATGCGTGTATCGAGGCGCAGTGGACTCGGCGTTCCGAGCTTCCTGACAATCGCGGCGCGGTCAGTGACCCACATGCTGCCCGCGTCGTCTTCGACCAGATTGTCGACGTAGGTCGCCGCGCTGTCGACGAGGTGCAGTCGAGTGCCGTCGTGACGATAGAGGCCCTTCTCGGCTCCGACCCACACGCGGCCGGCGCGATCCTCGTAGACGCTGAACGCTTGCTCGCCGTCGTAGCCGTCGGCCTCGGTCACGCGCGACCAGCGGTTGCCGGCAAAGCGGAACAGCCCGTGACCGGTCGCGGCCCACACAGTACCGCGACGATCCTCGAGCATCGCGTTGACGCCAGGCGGTGCATCGTCGGCGGGGGAGTAGTGCGTGATGCCGCCACGATTGATCCGAGCCACGCCTCCGGCGCCGCCAAAGCCGGCCCACACGCCACCTTGAGACGAAGCAGCGAGCGCGGCCGCAAAGCGGGTCGGCAGCGCGCTGCCGTCGTTTCGCGCCCACCGCTGGAAGCGTGTGCCGTCGAATCGCACTGGACCGTCTGGCGTCGCGAGCCACAAGTAGCCGTCGAGATCCTGAGCGATTGCGAACACGTCGCCGGACTGTTCGGTCGACCACGCGGCGAGCGCATAACGGATGGGCGGTGGAGTGTCGGCGCCGACCGTGGCAACAGCCGGCAGGGCGCAGGCAGAGAGTACTAGCGAAACCGCGCGAATCCGCCGAAGGATGGCCCGGGACATAAGTCGTCCTGTGGTGTTGCAGTCTACCTCGCAGACGAGGGCCACGGCGTGCCCTGATACGGCTTCGTCACCGGTCCCAGGCCTCTATAAGTGAACTTCTGGATGCGCTTTCCGTCGTAGGTCTCGGTCGTATAGATATTGCCCTGTGAATCGGTCGCGACGTTGTGCACGCCATGCCACTGACCTGGCTGACGGCCGCCTTCGCCGAAGGCCGTCAGGATCTCGAGTGTGTCCCGCCGCAGGATGTGAATGAGCGCGTTCTCGCCATCGGCGACGTATAAGAACGTCTGCTGAGGATCGCTGGACAGCGCCGCGTCCCAGACCGAACCGGCGTTCATCGTCTTTGGCTCGATCAGCTTCTCCTTCACGAACTTTCCGTCCTTCGTGAACACCTGAAGGCGATCGCCCTGTCGGTCGCACACATACACCAGGTCGTCCTTCGAGATGATGACGCAGTGAACGGGGTTGCGGAACTGCTGCTGTGGAGGTGTGTTGGGATCGTGAGCCGCGCCGCGGTCGGCGGGCTGCGCGGCGGTGGCGCTGCCGCGGTGTGGGTTCAGAGGGCCAAGAACGGGAGTGTCGTCCGGCTTGTTGCCGTACGCGCCCCACATGCGTTTGAACTTACCGCTGTCGGCATCGAGTACGACGACGCGGTGATTGACGTAGCCGTCGGACACATACGCCTCGTTGGTCTTCGGATCGACCACGATCTTCGTCGGCTGGCCGAAGCTTTCCACGTCCAGGCTGTTGGGGTCGTTGATCGGTCGGGCGGCGCCGGCGCGGAGCCGCGCGCCTTTCTTGCCAACCTGCATCACGAACTTGCCGTCCATCGTGAACTTCAAGATCTGGGAGTCTCCTCCACCGCCTCCGCCCAGCCACACGTTGTTCTTGTGGTCGATGTGGATGCCGTGCTCCTGATCCATCCACGGGTCGTTCGGTCCGGGTCCCCAATGCCGGAGCAGATTGCCCTTCTGGTCGAACTCCAGGACGAGCGGCGCGGTCGCGCAGCACTTCTCGCTGAAGGGGGGTTTCATCTCCAGACCTTTGAGGGTGTTCGGGTTGTCCCCGCGATGAATCATCCACACATGGTCTTGCGCGTCGACCCACACGCCCACCGAGGCGCCGAGGACCCAATGATTCGGCAGCGGCTTTGGCCAGAAGGGGTCGACCTCGAACATCGGTGCCTGCACCGAGCCGCGCGTTTGAGCGGCGATATCCGAGCGGAGGAGACGCGGCCCGAGTCCGAGCCCAACGCCCACAACGAGCACTCCTGCCCAGATCGCACCGTTCGATTTCAGGTGTGAAGGTTTCATAGCGCGACGGAGCATAGCGTGCGAGCAGTCAAACTGACACACACCTGATCGCGTGTATTGACCCTCCTTTCGCGGCTCCCTAGAATCCGCGCGCCAAGCCTGTAGTCGGGGTGTCGGTTCTCGCGCCACTCAGGGCGAAGGAGAAGCGTATGCGTGCTTCGACGAGAATTCTGTTCGCGATCGCGTGGCTCGTGCTGGTCCCCGCGGCGGCGTATGCGCAGGCATCGATTGCAGGTGTCGTGAAAGACACGACTGGCGCGATTCTGCCTGGTGTCACGGTCGAAGCCGCGAGTCCGGCCTTGATCGAGAAAGTCCGATCGGTGGCGACGGACGGTTCCGGTCAGTTCAAGATCGTCGATCTGCGTCCTGGCACGTATAGCGTGACGTTCACGCTGGCCGGATTCAACACGTTCAGGCGAGAAGGCATCGAGCTGGCGGGGACATTCACCGCCACCGTGAATGCTGAGCTGCGCGTGGGTTCGTTGGCGGAGACCGTGACGGTGTCGGGGGAGAGCCCGATCGTCGACGTCCAGAGCGTGACGCAACAGCGAGTACTGGACAAGGAGGTTCTCGATGCCATTCCCGCGGGGAGGAACCAACACAACTTCGCCAATCTGATCCCCGGGATGACCGGGCCACTGGATTACGGGGGCACGAACAACTTGAATCTGAACACGATCACGGTCCATGGCAGCCGCGCGGATGACCAGCGCGTGATGGTGGACGGAATGTCGATCAGCGCCACCTCAGGGAACGGCCAGCTCAGTAACTTCATTCCCGACATGACTTCTACCCAGGAGGTGGCGGTCAGTTATTCGGCGGGTGCAGCGGAGCAGGCATTCGGCGGCGTCCAGATGAACCTGATTCCGCGCGAAGGCGGAAACCAGTTCAAGGGATCCTTTTTCGCCACGGGTGCGAACGAGAAGTGGCAGTCGAACAACTACACGGAGGAACTAAAGCTTGCAGGACTGCGGACGCCCAATGCCCTCAAGGTGGTCTACGACGTGAACCCTGGCGTGGGCGGCCCGATTTTCAAGGACAAGGTGTGGTTCTACTCCGCCGCCCGCTGGCAAACGACGCAAAGCTACATCGCCGGCCTGTACTTGAACAAGAACGCGGGCGACCCGACCCGGTGGGACTACGATCCCGACTACGACGGCCGGGCCTTCCAGCCTCTGATCGAGAGAAGCGCTAACACGCGCCTGACATGGCAGATCAGTCCGAGGAACAAGGTCGCCGGCTTCTACGAGCATCAATATCGCGTGTGGGAGCAGCTGACGCCCACCATCGCATACGAGTCGGCCACGAAGTACGACTTCCCCGAGAACGAATTCCTCACCGGCAGTTATACGTCGCCGATCACCAACAAATGGTTGTTCGATGCTCGTGTCTCCGACATCATCCAGGGCTGGAAAGACCGGTACCCCTCGGAAGGAAACAGCCTGGAGTTTACGAAGCCACTGCCGGATGTGTTCAAGTCCCTGATTGCGGTCACCGAGCAGGGTGGTCTGATCCCGGGCCTGCTCTATCGGGGCGCGGGCCAAACCGGCCTAGGGCCGTTCATCCGGGTCAAAGGGCATATCGCCTCCGCGCAGGCGTCGCTCTCGTACGTCACGGGCGCTCATGCGTTCAAGGTCGGCTTTCTCGATACGTTTGGCACGCGCCGTGAGGATTACACCAACATCGACGCCAACGTCCGATATCGCTTTAACAATGGCGTCCCGAACCAGATCACCGAACTCGCAACGCCGTACGGTTTCCGGAGCAACCTTGCCGCCGAACTCGGGGTGTACGCGCAGGACAAGTGGACGCTCGCCCGGCTCACGCTCAATCTGGGCGCGCGCTTCGACTATTTGAATATCGTTTTCCCGGAACAAAGCCTCGGGCCAGGCGGCCTCGTGCCCAACCGGAACATCACGTTTCCGGAAAACGATTACTTGGGCTGGACCGACATTTCACCACGGCTCGGGGCCGTCTACGACCTGTTTGGCAGCGGGAAGACAGCCCTCAAGGTCAACCTGGGCCGGTACGTCCTTGCCCAGCGTCTGACCAGCACGTACACGAACTTAGGCAATCCCGTCAACGCGATGGCCAACCTGGTGACCCGATCCTGGAACGACCGTGGGGGATTGGGCATCAACGGCGACTACATCCCGCAGTGCGATCTGGTCAATCCTCTCGAGAACGGGGAGTGCGGTACGATCAGCGATTTGCGGTTCGGCCAGCCGATCCCGAGCACCGTGTCGGATCCGGCGATGCTGCATGGCTGGGGCAAGCGGCCGGACCAGTGGGAGTTCGAGGGGAGCGTTCAGCACCAAATTGTGCCGCGGGTTGGCGTGGAGGTTGGCTATTTCCGTCGCTGGTACGGCAATTTCACGGTAACCGACAACCTGTTGGTGTCAGCGTCCGATTACAGCCTGTTCAGCTTCACCGCCCCGGTAGATCCTCGACTTCCCGACGGCGGAGGGTATCTGGTCGCTGACAACTACAACCTCAATCCAGACAAGGTGGGTCAGGTCAACAATCTCTTCACGCTGGCCAGCGACTACGGGAAGCAGATCGAGCACTGGAACGGTGTGGATGTCAACTTCAACATACGGTTGCGAGAGGGGGTTCTCCTCCAGGGTGGGACGAGCACTGGAAGGACGACGACGGACAACTGCGATATCGTGGCAAAGATCGACAACCCCAGCGGGCGGTTCTGCCACGTCGATACGGCATTTCAAACGCAGGTCAAATTCCTCGGGACATATTTGATTCCGAAGGTGGACGTACAGCTTGCCGCGACGTTCCGAAGCCTGCCAGGGCCGCAGATTCTGAGCAACTTTGTCGCATCGAACGCTCTGGTGCAGCCGTCGCTCGGCCGTCCGCTTTCCGGCGGTGCGGCCAACGTGACGGTCAACATCGTGGAGCCCGGCACTATGTACGGCGAGCAAACAAACCTGCTCGATCTGCGCTTCTCGAAGCTCCTTAGATTCAGCAGGTACCGAACGTCCCTGAATCTCGACCTGGCGAATGCGTTGAATTCGAGCGGGGTCACATCACTCAACAACAACTATTCAGCCTGGCAGGTGCCAACGGGCATTCACCAAGCCCGGATCGCGAAGATCAGCGCGAATTTCGACTTCTGATCGCGAACCGCCGTTAAGGCGGTTTGCCAGATACTGAAGCGCGGCCCGCGTTGTATGCGGGCTGATCGCGAACCGCCGTTAAGGCGGTTTGCCAGATACTGAAGCGCGGCCCGCGTTGTATGCGGGCCGCGCCGTGGAGGGCGCCTGACATGTCACGCTCGAGTCGCCGTGCGTTCCTTGGCACGCTCGGGGCAGCGGCCGTTGCTCTTCCGGAATTGGGCTCCACGATTCGAGTGGGCGCCGATCTGTCTGCGTCGGCGCCGGCGGCCAGTCAGGCGGCGGCCTCCTACGATCTGCTGATCAGGGGCGGCCGCGTCATCGACGCGTCGCAGAAGTTGAACGGGCAGCTGGATGTCGGCATCGCGAACGGCAGGATTGCCGGCGTTGCAGCGAACATTCCGGCGAACCGCGCTCGCGAAGTGTTCGACGCTGCCGGAAAGCTGGTGACGCCCGGCTTGATAAACACGCACGCGCACCTGTACCGGTACGCGTATCCCATCTCCGTCGATCCAGATGCCGTCGGGTTCCCTGCGGGGGTCACGACGGCCATCGACGCCGGTTCCGGCGGGGCCAGCACTTTCCTCGGTTTCCGCAAGTACGTCATCGACGTGTCGCCACTCCGCATCTACGCGATGCTGAACATCTCGCAGGTCGGGAACTTCGGCAACGAGCTGTACATGGGCCTCGGGAACATCAACGCCAAGGCCGCCATTCGCGTCATCAACGAGCACAAGGATCGGATCCTCGCGATCAAAGTGCGCATCAACGGGAACCACAACGATCTGGCGAATGATCTGGAGGTGTTGAAGCGGGCGCGATCGGCATCCGACGAGACGGGCCTGCCGATCATGATGCATTGGACGAACGAGCCCGATCTGCTGGCGCTCTTGAAAAAAGGGGACATCCTAACGCATCCCTTCAACATGCCGACGCCGAACCAGTCCAACCTCTTTGGCGGCGCGCCAGGAAAAGTGCTGCCGCAGATTCTCGAGCTCAAGGACCGCGGCATCTGGACGGAAAGTCAGGCCGTCAATTCCCACCACATCTGGGTGAACTCGGAAGCCGCGTTCGCGCAGGGGTGGGCTCCCGACATGATTTCGACCGATATGGGAGCGATCTCTCCGCAGACGCCGAACGGTCTCATGCTGCCGTGGACCATGACGCAGTACCTGCACCTTGGCCTCGCCCTCGAGCGGGTCCTCGAGCGCGTCACGCTCACGCCGACCAAGGTCTTCAAGTTCCCAGAAAAACACGGGACGCTCGAAACCGGTGTCACCGCCGACGTCACGGTTCTCGATCTGCAGGAAGGCAACTTCGAGCTCATCGACCAGCAGAACACCAAACGCACGGCGAAGCGGAAGTTCGTGCCTGTCGCCACGGTGCATGGCGGCACGCTCACGAAGATCGATCCGAAGGTGCACGAGGTCGCGCACGCGGGACTCAAAATTTAGTGGGATGTTTTTCGTGAATTACCAGCGGCCGCTCCGTTGTCGCGACCGGGAAATCGCGGTTGAAGGCTAGTTGTGAATCGCACTCCTTCACCCAATACGGGCCAGTAGTTCGGGTTGAAGAGATACCTGACAGTGGTGATCGCGTTGGCAGGCGGCCTTGCGACAGGGCTCGCCCAAGCTCCCGCGTCCGTCCTGGACGGCGTCTATACGACTGCGCAGGCCGAACGTGGCGATGCCGCTTACGCGACGTATTGCAGCGGGTGCCACGAGGGGCAAGATGCGGATGGACCTGAGCTGACCGGGAGGGTATTTCTCGATCGGTGGCGCGAAGACACGCTTGAGCCGCTGTTCACATTCATCAAGACCAGGATGCCTGGCAATCTTCCGGGCGGTCTCAGCGAACGCGAGTACGCCGACATCATGGCGCACATTCTCCAGGCCAACGATTTTCCTGCGGGCGAGAAGGAGTTGAGTCCCGCTCTCGTCGGTCGGATCCAGTTGGTCGGCGCGGACGGACCTCGGCCCCTGTCCAACCTCACCATCGTTCGAGCGGTGGGGTGTCTGAGCCGCGAGGCCAACGATGCGTGGGCCCTGGTCAAGGCCAGCAGTCCGCGTCCGGTTCGAGACCGGATCGTGGACGGGACCACCGCTGAGGAACTGAAACTCTCAGCGGCACAACCGCTCGGCACGCAGACGTTCCCACTTCTGAGCGTCACGCAACAGCGCGCGTCGTATGCGGGGCACAAGGTACAGGTCAAGGGTGTGCTGACGCGGCAGAACACGCTCGAGCGGATCAACGTCATGTCGCTGGAGTCGCTGGCCGAGACGTGTGGAGGGTGAACGATGCGGGCTGTCGTCTTCTCGCTCTTCGTTGTCGTCGGCGCGCTCCTCGCGACACATGACATCTCGGCGCAACGCGGCGAGCGCCAGCCATACGCCTTCGCCCAAGCGACAGCGGACAAGGTCGGTCCCGCGGCTGTTCGTGCGGCGAACAATCGCTTCGCAGGAGTCTGGAAACTGGTTGGCGAGGAAACTCGCGACACGAAGGGCGAGATCGTGTCACGCGGCCCCAACGCCGCCAGCGGTGGCCGTTCTGGGTACATCGTGTACGACCAGGCTGGCTACATGGGAGTCACGATTGCGTGGAACACACAGCCGACATTTGCGGGCCGTCAACCGACGCCAGAAGAAGCGCGCGCCGCGATGGGCGCCTACAACTCGTACTGGGGTTCGTTCGCGGTCAACGAACCCCGAGGCATCGTGACGCATCAGACGTTCGGCGCGCTGAGCCCGGCAACCTCGGGGACCAATCAGGAGCGTGGATTCACGATCGCCGGGAACCGGTTGACGCTCCGACCACCGACCTCCGCAAACGGGGATCAGCGGACGCTGACCTGGGAACGGGTGCCCGATTTACCGAACCTGACCCCGACGCATCGGAAGTTGATCGGCTTCTGGAAACTGATCTCGCTCGAGCGCCGCAATGCGAAAGGCGAACTGCGGTTGTCGTACCCCGGTTGGACGGGATTCCTGGTCTACACCGCATCTGGCCACGTGATGGTGCACATGATGCAGCCGTACCCTCGGCGAAACGTCGGCGCGTCACCGACGCCGGAAGAGACGATGGCGACGTATCGGAGTTACACGAGCTACTTCGGGTCCTATACGGTCAATGAGTCCGGGCAGCACGTCGTCCACCACCTCGCCGGCGCAATCAATTCAGGCGCTGTCGGGACCGATTTTCAACGGTTCTTGGGGTTTTCAGGCAAGACGCTGACCTTGAAGCCGCCGGTCACGAAAGACAGCAACGGCGAAAACGTGCACACGACAATCACGTGGGAGAGATTAAGTGACTGATGACCATTTCACGCCTCACACACGAATAGGTAGGTTGACCCTCCGGAAGACCGGGTCCTAAGATCACGCGATCACGAGCCTGTTGAGGAAAGCGGGGAATGTCCCACAAGGTTCTCATCGGCGGCTTCCTGGCACTTCTGGTGGTCGCGGTCGTCTCCGGCCAGGCCCCTCAGCCTCAGCGGACCCCGACCCCGTCGTCCACCGCCGCGTCTAACGCCGCTCCTGCGGACAAGGTGAACGGTGCCGCGCCGCGCGCGGTGCTCGACAAGTATTGCGTCGGGTGTCACAACGCTCGTCTGAAAACAGGGGGAGTCGTGCTGGACGAGCTCGACCTCTCGCGGCTGGCAGATCATGCGGAGCTTGCCGAGAAAGTCGTGCTCAAGCTGCGCTCCGGCATGATGCCGCCGCCCCAAGCGCCTCGACCCGATCGGGCCACGCGCGACGAGCTCATCTCATGGATCGAGACCGAGTTGGACCGCCATGCCGTCACCAACCTGGCTGCGCCCGGGATTCATCGTCTCAATCGCACCGAGTACCAGAACGTCATCCGGGATCTCCTCGGGCTGAAGATCGACCCGGCGAGATTCCTGCCTTCCGATAATTCCACGCACGGCTTCGACAACATCGCGGGTGCGTTGACCATGTCGCCGGCGTTGATGGAGGCCTATCTCTCGGCGGCGGGCAAGATCAGCCGCCTGGCGATGTCGTCGAATACCGCGCCCACGTTCGTCGAGTTCAATGTCCCAGACGATGCCACTCAGAACTACCACGTCGAGGGGCTGCCCTTCGGCACACGTGGCGGCACGCTGATCGAGCACGAATTCCCGGCCGACGGTGAGTACGTGTTCAGGATCGTTCCGATCTTCGAAGGCAACATGGGGCAGGCGAACGATCCGTTCGGCCAGATTCTGGGTGAACGACTGGCGGTGACGATCGACGGCCAACAGGTGAAGGTGTTCGACTGGGACAAGGAGATGCGAGGGACGCCGCGCTCCGGCGTGCCGACACCGCCGATCCCCGTGAAGGCCGGCCTGCGCAAAGTCGGCGTCACGTTCCTCGCGAACAATTACGCACCTGACAACAACGTCAACAACGTCTTCCTGCGCTCGACGATCGAAACCGGCGGCATCCCCGGGTACCAGTTCTTTCCGCACGTGGGGAAAGTGCGCATCGAAGGACCGCAGAACGGCAGCCGCGCCTCCGACACGCCGAGCCGCCGCAAGATCTTCGTCTGCCGTCCGACGTCGCCCGCCTCTGCGAAGGGGACTGGCTCGACCCCGGGTCTCACCGAAGACGGATGCGCGCGGCGCATTCTCTCCACGCTGGCGCGCCGCGCCTATCGTCGTCCGGTGACCTCGTCCGACGTCGGCGTGTTGATGGAGTTCTATGTCTCTGGCCGCCGCGGCGCCACCTTCGATGACGGCATCGAAAAGGCGCTGCGCCGCCTGCTTGCGGATCCTGAATTCGTCTATCGACGCGAGGTCGCGCCCGCGAATGTGCAAGCCGGCGGGATCTATCGCGTCAGCGACGTGGCACTGGCGTCGAGGCTGTCGTTCTTCCTCTGGAGCAGCATGCCCGATGAAGAGCTCCTGTCGCTCGCGGAGCAAGGACGACTTCGCGAGCCGGCGACGCTGGAGAAGCAGGTGCGCCGGATGGTGGCCGACCCACGGTCGGGGGAGCTGATTGAAAACTTCGCTGGGCAGTGGCTGAACCTGCGGGCGCTGGACACCATCACGCCGAATCCGAACGTGTATCCGGACTTCGACGACAACTTGAGGGACGCGTTTCGCCGCGAGGTCGAGCTCCTCTTCGACAGCATTGTTCGCGAAGACCGCAGCGTTCTGGATTTTCTGACGGCGGACTACACCTTCGTCGACGAACGGCTCGCGCGGCATTACGGCATCCCGAACGTCTACGGCAGCCGATTCCGTCGCGTGAACCTTGGTGCCGACCTCGACATGCGGCGCGGGCTGCTCGGGAAAGGCGCGTTGATGAGCGTGACGTCGCAGGCCACGAGAACTTCGCCCGTCACTCGCGGCAAGTGGTTCCTCGAAACCTTCCTTGGCGTGAGTCCTCCGCTTCCGCCGGCGGTCGTCCCTCCCATCAAGCCTCCGGTGCAGGACAACACGGGCAATGCGAAAGAACCGACCATGCGCGAACGCATGAGGATGCATGCCGTGAACCCGACGTGCGCGAGCTGCCACAGCCTGTTCGAGCCCATTGGGCTGTCGCTCGAGAACTTCGATGGTGTAGGCGCATGGCGGCTCAAGGACGAAGGCCAGCCGATCGACACCACCGGAGTGCTCGCGGACGGGACGAAGATCGATGGCGTGTCGAGCCTACGGAGCGTCGTGATGCAGAACAAGGAGATGTTCGTGCGCGTCGTGGCGGAAAAGCTGCTCACCTACGGGCTAGGCCGCGGAGTGGAGGCTCAGGACATGCCGCTCGTGCGATCGATCGTTCGCGAGGCGGCGGCCGCCGAGTATCGCTTTTCAACGCTGGTGCTGGGAGTCGTCAAGAGCGCGCCATTCCAGAACAACATTAAGGGCGCGGAGATATCGCAGCGCGCCACTCAGTGAAGAGGGGACCATGTTCATCGCCAAGAAGCACATTCCTCGGCGGACCTTCTTACGCGGCGCTGGCGTGACGCTTGCCTTGCCGCTGCTGGACGCGATGGTGCCGGCGGCGACCCTTCTGGCGCAGACGGCGGCCACGCCGAAGTTGCGGTTCGTCGCCACGTTCATTCCCCACGGCATGTCGCCTGGATACTGGGTGCCCGACAAAGTGGGAAGCGGCTTCACGATGCCTCCGATCTTCGAGCCGCTCGCGCCGTATCGGAAGCAGACGGTGATTCTGAGCGGCCTTCACGCCCGCTCCGCGGAAGCGCCCGAGGGCCAGAGCCCACCCGACCACTGGGTGGCGTCGGCGTTCCTCTGTGCAAATAAGCCCAAGCGCACTGCGGGTGCCGACATCTACAACGGCACGACGATCGACCAGCTGATCGCCCAGAAGATCGGACAGGAGACGCTGCTCCCGTCGATGCAGCTCGCGGTCGAAGATCCCGGCGCCAACTCGAGCAACTGCGGCGAAGGCTACAGCTGCGCCTACACGAACAGCATCTCGTGGTCGACTCCGACGACCCCGCTGCCGATGGAGCTGAACCCGCAGCTCGTGTTCGAACGCATGTACGGCGACGGCGGCACGCCCGAGGAACGAGCCGCGCGCCGGCAGGACGACCGGAGCATCCTCGACTCGCTCTTGGCGAGTCTTTCGACGTTCAAAGCCGGGCTCGATCCGGCTGATCGCCTGCGCATGGAAGAGTACGCGGATGATGTGCGCGAGATTGAACGGCGGCTTCAGATTGCGGCAAAGGTCTCGGCCGCGGCGCCGACCAACACCGCCGTCCCGGTCGGGGTTCCGGAATCCTTCGACGAGCACATCAAGCTGCAGTTCGACCTGCTTGCGCTGGCACTGCGCGCCGACATCACCCGCGTCGGCACACTGTTGTTCGCTCGCGACCTCACCGTTCGCGTGTACCCCGAAAGCGGCGTTACTGTCGCGTTCCATGCCGGCTCGCATCACGGTGAGGATGTGAAGCGAAAAGCGGAATACGCCAGGTTGAATCGTTATCACGTCGCCATGCTGGCGTACTTCGTAGACAGGCTGGCGAACACGCAGGACGGAGACGGGACACTGCTTGACCATTCGCTGGTGCTCTACGGCTCGAACATGGGGAACTCGAATCAGCATCGCCACGAGGACGTTCCGCACGTCCTCGTCGGAGGCGCCAACGGAAAGCTCCGCGGTGATCGTCACTTGGCATATCCGACCATGACGATTCCGACAGGCAATCTGCTGCTCAGCCTCTTGGATCGCTTCGATATTCACGAGGACCGCATCGGCGACAGCACCGGACGACTGGAAGATCTCTGATCGGACGAGGCGAAAGAGCCATGAAGATGAATCCTCGACGGGCGGTCAGCAGCTGCGCTGCGCTCCTGCTGCTGGCCACGGTGGCTGTTGGCGCCGCCACGAGCGACGTGGCCGACGCCGTCATGCGTGGCGACTCCGCCGCGGCCCGCAGACTGCTGATCCAGAAGGCCAACGTCAACACGCCTCAGGCCGATGGCGCGACGGCGCTGCATTGGGCGGTCTATCGTGATGACCTCGCCACCGTCGATCTGCTCCTCAAAGCCGGCGCGAATGCGAAGGTGGTCAACAACTTCGGCGCGACGCCGTTGGCTCTGGCCGCGGAGAACGGGAACGCGGCCATCGTGCAGCGCTTGCTCGACGCCGGAGCGGACGCGAACCAGCGCATGGGCAACAGCGACACCGCGCTCATGATGGCGGCCCGGACCGGCAACATCGCGACGATGAAGGTGCTGCTCGATCGCGGCGCCGACGTGAACGTGAAAGAAACAGCGCGGGGGACGACGGCCTTGATGTGGGCGGCGGCTCAGAACCATCCGGCGGCCGTCCAGTTGCTCGTCGATCGCGGAGCAGACGTCCGTGCGGTCTCGAATCCTGCCTGGCAAGATCGGCCCGTGAGCTACGCCAAAGCCTCGGATCCGAGACCGTCGAGGAAACGAGGGCTGTTCGCCAATCAAATCGGTCCGCGGAATATGCGGGATGCGAGAGGCGGGGGATTCACCGCGCTCGTGTACGCGGTTCGTGCGAACGATCTGGAATCGGTGCGTATTCTGCTCGCGGCGGGCGCCGATGTGAACCAGGCGACGAACTACGGCTGGAGCCCACTGCTCGTCGCGACGCAGAATCGATACCTGCAGCTCGCGTCGTTTCTTCTCGACCATGGCGCCAACCCGAACCTGGCCAACAAAGGCGCCTGGTCGCCTCTCTATATCGCGGTCGATAACCGCAACATCGAAGGTGGGGATTATCCGGTCCGCAAGGCGGACATGGATACGCTCGAATTCATCAAGAAGCTGATCGACAAAGGCGCCGACGTCAACTGGCGAGTACAAGAGTCGACGTGGTTCCGCACGGTGTTCACGTCGCAGTGGGTCCACGAGCAAGGCGCGACGGCCTTCTGGCGCGCGTCCCAGTCCAGCGATCTCGCCGTTATGAAGTTGCTGCTCGAGCACGGCGCCGATCCCAACATCGCGACCACCATCAACGTCACGCCGCTGCAGGTCGCGGCCGGTGTCGGCTGGGTGGAGGGCGTGACCTACGAATGGTCAAAAGAAGCCAACATCGAGACGGTGAAGCTGCTGCTGAAACTCGGCAACGATCCGAACGCGCAGGCCGAGACCGGGCGAACGGCTCTGCACGGCGCGGGACACAAGGGGCGCACGGAAGTCATTCAGATCCTCGTCGACGCCGGCGCGAAGCTCGACACCAGAGACTTCGGTATGAACGGCAATGACGCCGGCGGGAGACTCAAAGAGCACACATGGCTGCCCGTCGACTACGCCGACGGTTTGATTCGGATTGGCACGCAGTCGGCGATCATTCAGCCTGAAGCCGGTGCGCTCCTTCGGAAGTTGATGATCGAACGCGGCATCCCGGCACCACCGCCGGGTCGCACCCTCGAAAGCGTCTGTTTAGCTCCTGAACTGTGTGATGATGTCCAACCCGAGGAACTCCAGGACCTGAAGTAATCGAAACGTTGCGTTGAGGGAGGCCATGCGTCGATATCTCATCGCGGGCGTTGTCACGATCGTGGGCATCGGCGCTGCCGCCGCACCAGCGCAGGCTCAGGTCAAGGGATCGGCTGAGGCGTCGGCTGCTGCGCTCGTCAACCCGAAGTGGACGGGACCGAAGATGGCCTGGGGCCATCCCGATCTCGAGGGCATCTGGACGAGCGACGACATGCGCGGCGTGCCGATGTCGCGTCCGGCACAGTTCGGCACACGCCGCCATCTCACCGACGAGGAGTTTGCCGCGCGCGCCAAGGAGCGCGCCGACGCACGACGGGTCGACAACGCGCGAACCGGCACCTTCCGCAACGAGGAAGGTTCGCGCGACTTCGGCTACACGTCGATGGTGATCGATCCTCCGGATGGCCGCGTTCCCGCACTCACCGCCGAGGCCAAGGCGCGCCCGGCGATTCGGGGAACCAGCGGTGTGGGCCCCTTCAATACCATCGACGACTTCAGCCTCTGGGACCGCTGTATCACGCGCGGCCTCGCCGGATCGTGGCTTCCGGTGGTGTACGGCAACGGCACGCGCATTCTGCAGACGCCGGATGCCGTCATCATCGTTCACGAGATGGTGCACGAAACGCGCGTCATCCCGCTCGACGGCCGGCCGCATGTCGGCAGCGGCCTCCGGCAGCTGGTGGGTGATTCGCGTGGCCACTGGGAGGGCCACACGCTCGTCATCGAGACCACCAACTTCACCGACCGACTGGCGGTCACCGGCGGTATCCGTCACAGCCAGGCGATGAAGATGACGGAGCGGATCACGCGTATCGATCCGCAGATGATCAATTACGAGCTGCACGTCGACGACCCGAAGACCTACGTCGCGCCGTGGACGCTGCGGCTGACCCTGACCAGTCAGCCCGGCTACGAGATGTACGAGTACGGCTGTCACGAGGGAAACCGGTCCGTGCCGAACGCGCTGAGCGGCGAGCGGGTCTACGAGAAGCAGGCCGAGGAGAACGCCAAGAAGGGGCTGCCGCCACCCGAGCGCGTGTTCGAGAAGGTCAATGGCGAGGATCGCGGCCGGTAGGAACAGCTCCTTACTTCTTCCGTTTCGCCACGTTGAATGCGACCGCGGAGCGAATCAGCTCTTTGAACGCCGCTTCGTTGCGTCCTCTGCTGCTTCTGATTGCTGCTTCGGCAGTCGGTCTGTTTTCCGTGGCCGCCGGCGCGTCTGCCGTGAGTTGCTGGAGTAGATCCGCTGCGCCATCACGCGTGATTGAGTGCGTCGCCTTGTTCGGCGAATAAGTGCGGATCGAAGTTGGTGCCCCGGTGCTCCGCGTACACGCGCGTGAACTCGGCACCGAACAGCAGAATTTGGCAGGAGTAGTACACCCACAGCAGGAGGATCATCACCGAACCGGCAGCGCCGTAGCTGGACGCCACGCTGGTCTGGCCGAGATACAGGCCGATCAGCTGTTGACCGATTGTGAACAGCACGGCTGTGACGAATGCACCGGTCGTCACGTCACGCCAGCCGAGACGCACGTCAGGCAAGACGCGGTAGAGGAGGGCGAACAGCGATGTCGTCCCGATGAGCGATACGAGTACCTGGACTCCGCTCCACACCAGCGGGACGCT
>Ga0114129_10003501_pt1 | contig 22077 bp, 22 predicted proteins | sample RhiMetdeltSRZDD1_FD_80071 | JGI IMG/M metagenome (GOLD analysis project Ga0114129, IMG submission 80071) | Populus rhizosphere microbial communities from Tennessee, USA - Rhizosphere MetaG P. deltoides SRZDD1 (version 2) (version 2) | ecosystem: Host-associated > Plants > Roots > Rhizosphere >... | reverse complement strand
TCGTCATCGACGTCCGCGACTGGGCGCCGCGCAAGCTTGCGGCGCTTCGCTGTCATCGCACGCAGATGGGGGCCAACAATCCGATCGCGTGGATCGGCGAGGAGGAAGTGCGCCGCTGGCTCGGCTTCGAGCACTTTCGCCGTGCACCGCTCGATGCGGCGGCACAAGACTCGATGTTGGAGCGTTTGGGGGAGCCGGTTGCCAGTTCGTGAAAGTTTGAAGTCTGAAGTCTGAAGTTATGCGCAGAGAGACGCTCGAGGTACTACGCTGTCCGTACTGTGGTGGGCGGCTGGAACTGGTGGAATCGCTGTTCCACCGCAGCAGCTCCGACGAGATTCAGGACGGCATCCTCGGCTGTCAGTGCTGCATCTTCCCCGTCGTCGACGGCATTCCGGTCCTTCATCTGCTTCCCGCGTCCACGATTGCCCGCGATCAGATGCAACAGGGCCGTCCGGACCTGGCCAGGCGGACGATGGTCGGGCTGGATGACGAGGCTGGTGCCCAAACGTTCGAAGCGGTCGCGAGATCCGACACGGCGACCTATCGCGAAACTGTCGAGGCGTTTGGCCCGAACTTCGAAGGCGGATACTTTCTCTATCGTTTCTCCGATCCCACCTATATCGTCGCGCAGGCCGTGACGCGTGCCGTCGGAGCCACGGTGCTCAGGGCCGCCGCGAAGAGCGGAGTCAGGCGGGCGATCGACATCTGCGGCGGATCCGGTCACGTCACGCGAACGCTGCTCGACCTGTCATCGGCGCCGCCGGTGCTTGCGGATCTCTTCTATGCAAAAATTTGGCTCGCGCGGCGCTTCACGGCGCCAGGGTGCGAGCCGGTCTGCTGCGATGGGAATGCGCCGATGCCGTTCGTGCGCGGCGCCTTCAGCCTGGCCATGTGCACCGACGCGTTCATGTACATCTGGACGAAGCGGCAGTTCGTCGGCGAAATGGAACGACTCGTCGATTCGTCGGGCGCCGTCCTGATCGGCCACACGCACAACGAGCGAACGTGGAGCCCGTCGCATGGCCAGCCGCTGGCCCCTGAAGGGTACGCAGCGCTGTTCGAGACGATCGAGCCGCGCGTCTTTGCTGAAGCCGGCCTGTTTGCCGACGTTGTCAAAGGCGGCCCACTCGATCTGGCACGCCGCGACGCCGCCGAGACGCTCGACCGGGACCCGGCGCTGACGATCATCGCCAGCCGCAACCCGGACGTCTACGCGCGCCATCCGCTCGACCCGCCGATGGCGGCGACCGGCGAGTTTCGCATCAACCCGCTCTACGTGTCCGAGGGCGCCCGCTGGCGGCTCCAATTTCCATCGGACGACTACGAGCAGGAATACGGCGCGTGCCGCCAGTACCTGCCGGAGGAGATTGCGCTCGACCCCTCGGTCAACGAATCGATGGCGGCCGGCCAGGTCTCGCCGAAGATCGCCGACCTCGTACGTAGAAAAGTGATCGTCGATTTACCGAAGCGTTACTATTAGCCCCGATGCCACAGCCCACAGCGGCCCTCAGCCTCGCCCGTCGCTCCGCCCGCGCCCATTTCACCGACCCATCGAAGAAGCGGGGCCTCCTCGTGGCCTTCGAGGGTCCAGACGGCTCCGGCAAGACAACGCAGCGCAAACTGTTCAAGACCTGGCTGAAGTCCGAGGGCTACGACGTCGTCACCACGAAATGGAATTCGTCCGAACTGATCAAGCCAATCATCAAGAGCCGGAAAGCGGTCCGCGCGCTGAGCCCCGAGGAATTCTCGCTGCTGCACGGCGCCGACTTCCGGCATCGGGTCGAGCAAATCATCCTGCCGGCGCTGTGGCAGGGAAAGCTGGTGATCGCCGACCGGTTTCTCTTTACCGGCCTTGCTCGGGATGTGGCGAGAGGGCTCGATCTCGATTGGGTCCTCAAGCTGTACCAACCGCTGCTCTGGCCCGATCTCGTGTTTTATTTCGCGGTATCGCCGGTGACGTCCGGCAAGCGCGTGACCGCCACGCGTACGCCGAACTTCTACGAAGCGGGCCAGGATGTCACCGAAGTCGATGATCCGGTGGAGAGCTATCAGCGCTTCATCGCGCGCGTGATCAGGGAATACGAATCGCTCGCGCTGATCTTCAACATGATCACTGTCGACGCCGAGCAATCAATCGGCGATCAACACCGGCAGATACGCGAGCTGTTTCTTCAGGGACAGCAGCGGCCCTGGCTGGCCTGGAACGCCGATGCCGTCGCCGAATGGCTTGCGGGCCGCGGAGCGGTCGAATGAAGGCGCGCAAGCCGGGCGCGAAGGCCAAGCTCGTGTCGATCGACGGCGTCGATGCGTCGACTGTCCTCGCTGCGGCGCGTCTCGCGCTCGGCGGGCGCGGGCGCAGCGGCATCAGCCACTGGGACGCGTCCGGCATCTTCCAGGATCTCACGGTGGCAGAAGAGGCCGCTGGCGCGCCATCCGCGCGGACGCTGCTGCTGCTTTATGCCGCAGACCTGGCGTTCCGGTTGCGGTGGGAGATCCGACCGGCGCTCGCCGAGGGGCGGACGGTCGTCGCGGCGCCGTACGTCGACACGGCGGTCGCGCTCGGGCGGGCCGCCGGCGTGCCGGTGGGTTGGCTCACGAACCTGTTTCGATTTGCGCCGCGACCTGCGGATCGACGCTTCGCGAAGGGCTCGCGCCGCGGAGCGGCAGAAGGCTTCGTGGGGTTTGCCAGCGAGCGGATCGAGCAGGCGAACGGCCGCTCGCGGCGGCAGCTCATCGACAGCGTGGCGGCCGAACTTCGAGCGGCGGAAAAACGCTCCACCTGACCGAACGCGGCGAATACGGAGCTGGCCGCGTCAGGGCGTGCGCAGCCTGGCGGCAGCGACCTGCGCGCGCACGGCATCCGCGCGCAGACGTGCGAATGTCTTCAAGTCTTCCACGGCGGCCTCGAATTGCTCACTCGTGAACGGCTTGACCGGATCGGCGAGCGATGCCTCGCGGATCTGCGTGTAGTCGCGTACAACCTCGTTCTCGAGCCAGGTGAGCGCCGGCGTAACGGGCGGAGCGGACACGACGAGAGTGCTCGCCGAGTTCGCGCACTCAATCAGGGTGTCGAGGTAGAGCGTCCAGAGATCGGTGTAGCCGAGCGCGCGCTTGACGAGACGATTGCGATGGTCCAGCGGACCGTCCTCGATGTTTCGAAAGATTGAGTAGTTCGGGCTGGGAGCCTCCCAGAATGTGTTGCTCTTGTCCCACGGGATGAACTGGAACAGGTTCTTGTTCTCGTAGCGGTAGAAATAGAAGTTGTTCGGGCCATAGTCGCCCGTGATGCCGTCCTCTTCCGCAAGGAAATTCTCGATCGCGAGATGCCGGATGAACTTCGACAGATCGAGGTATTCGGCCATCGATTGCCGCCACGCGGCGTCACCCGCCTGATCGATCGTCCAGATCAACCGCTCGATGTACTGCGGCTGCGTGTCGTGCTCTTTGGTCTCCGGCTTGAACGGCGTCGGGACGTACAGGTTGGCGTCGCTGCCGAGGTATTTGAAGATGAACGGGATATGCCCGACCGAGTTGTCGAAATGGAACTCGTACAGATTGCTCGAGTCTTCGCCGTAGTTCTTCTTGAGAAAGACTTTGTCCACCGATTCCACGATCGTGTAGAGGCCGCCGTAGTCGTTGTTGAAGAAGAGGCGGGCGTGGGCTTCGCGCGGCGCCGCGAGCCCCATCCGGCGGAAGAACAGCATGCTCAGCCGCTCGCGAAGACCGGTCGCATCCTGGGTGTTGTTTCTGAGGATGACCGATTTCAGGCCTAGGAACTTCTGATCCAACGCCCAGCGATCGAAATCTATCCGGAGGCCCGGTTTGAGGTCGTTGCGACTGCCGGTGCCGCGCGACCGGATGCCGACGCCTTGCAGCGCTTTGTCGCGCCAAACGTAGTTGACCGGATAGTAGTCGTTGGCGAGAAAGTTGACGTGCAGCGACGTCAAATCGCGCCCGTTGATCGCGAGGCGGATGTCGTGGACAACCGTGTCGTCGAAGAAAGCGTCGGATGGATCCGGCGGGGCAGGGACCTGCGCCGCCGGTCCGCTCAGAAGCGTGACAACGGCGACGGTCAACGCCGCCAGGAACGTGCGTGACCGGTTCAGCAGCATATTCGCCTCCCCCGCACCTGATTCATAGCACGAATTGGAGCCTGAGAATGCGGCTCCAGATCGGCCCGCCGTTCGGTACAGGATTACGATCGGTGTCCTCGACATGTTCCCGTATCAGGTTGAATTGCAGTTTTGCGAAGCGGTTCAGCGTCCAGTTCGCGCCGATGGTCACCGCTCGGTCGCCGGTGGGCAGGATCGTTTCGCTGCGCGGGTTCCTGAACGCGATGCCGCGCGGGCCCACGCTGTCGAACCACAAGCGCTCGACGCGCCCTACGAGCTCGATGGCGCCGGGGCCTCCTTGGAGAAAATCTTCGGCCGGTTTCAACGGCCGTTTCTTGGGCTCGCCCGTCACGACCCAGCTGCCTGACACGTACCAAGCCCTGGCCCTCGCGTCGGGCAGATTCTCGTCGCCCAGACCCTGACCGTTGCGGTCGTCGCTGACCCAGGTGTACTCCGTGCGGGCCCCAAACGACCCCTGCCTCCAATCGGCGTCGGCTCCCCAGCGCCGCCGGCGGCCTTTCACGTAAACGGGCTCGCTGAAGATACCCTGCGTCATGATCGTCCGGCCGCGCAGCCCGTTGGGTCGGAACGAGTCGTCGGAGAGCTTGCTGATGGCGAACGACGACCCGATTTCGACCGCGCCGACAGACGAGGAAGTCATCCGGCGAAACGGCGTGCCGGTCACGCGCGCCCCAAACGTCTCGTCGCCCCCCTGGATCTTCTTCGACCGTGCGTTGTCGCCGTCGTGCCGGAACACGCCGGCCCAGTAGTTCAGGCCACGCTTGAAGAAGCGCCCGTGCACCATCCCGCCGATGTCGCGCGCCGGCGCGAGATAGTTGGCGCCCATCGATCGGTACACGAAGTCGTTGTGCGTGACACCCGTCAGCTGATCCAGGCCGAACGGAACCTTGAACTTCCCGATCTGAATCTGTGCGTTCTTCATGAACGTGAGATTCACGTTTACGTCTTTCCAGGGTGAGCTGAGCGTCAACCCGAGCAGGATGTCTTTCTCCGTCAGCTCCTTCTCGGTCAGCTCGCGCTCGACCTCGTACTCGATCTTCTTGAACAGATGCCCCGAAATCCCGATGCGATTGCGGTGCAGCTCCCAGGTCGGCAGCTGCGGCGCGCCCTCGTACGAAGCGCGGACGTCTTCCTGGAGCTTTGCCTGTCCATCGAGGCGAAACGCCGACCCGTAGCGCAGCGACGGATGCTGCTTCCAGGAGAACCGCCAGCCGCGATCGCCGGCGCTTTCGACCGCCTCCGGATCGATCGGCTCGTCGGGCGCCGGCACGTCCGCTTTCGGTTTCTTCGTCTTCTTCGGCTTCTTCGGTTGCGCCGGGTCCTTCGCCTTCGACTGATCTCGCGGCTTCGCCGCCTTCTTCGACTTCTCCGCAGTCGGCTGGTCCTTCTGCAGACCGGCGGCGCGCCCAGGCGCCGCAACCAGGCAGAACAACGCGGCCACGAGCAGCTTGATCAGCACGGCGCGCTGTTCCCCGCCGCGGCCGCACTGATTCGACCTTCTGCGACCGCCGCCAACAGGCTGCGGAACAGTTCGACCGCTTCCGCGACAGCCGACGGTTCGTCGACGACGATCGCCACTTCGCGCCGGAAATCGAGGCTCAACGCGGCGAGCGCCAGGCTTCCCACGACGACCTTCTCATCGTCTATCAGCATGATCTTGCCGTGCGATTTCAGCTCGCCGAGACGCTTCGATGAAAAGACGTCGACGATGAACCCGGCGGCGCGCTTTTCGTTCAGGATCGACACGAGGTCGGGATCGGACAGCTTCGCGTCGATGATTCGGATGCTCGAGCGCGCGCTGTTGATCAGCGCCGTGAACTGACGGCGCGCGCGCTCGGGACCCACGATGAGGCGTTCGGTGATGTTGGCGGGGAGCGGCAGCCGGCGGCAGTCCGCGTCCATCAGCGCGCGAAGGCCCGATATCACCGCCGCGTCGTGCGTGAGCACGAGCGCATCGCAGGTCTTGCGAAAGCATTTCTTGGTGAAATTCAACGACGTGACGAGCGCAGGACCATCGTCTGCGACGAGGTACTTCGCGTGGTATTTCACGACCGGGTCGGTGTAGGCCTTCACGGTCGCGCCCGTCTGCTCGAGCGTGCTCCAGAGCTTGGCGAGCTTTCTTTTGCCGCCCTTCGCCCGAGACGTGACGAGAGCCTCGACGGCGACCCCGCGGCGGGTTGCGGCCGCCAGCTCGGCGAAGATCTGGTCGTCGTTGCAGCGGAAGAGCGACAAGGTGATGCGCTCCCGCGCTGAACGGATGGCGTCGATCACCGCCTCTCGCCGCTCGTCGATGGAGACGATCAGCCGGTCGGCCGGCACGCTCGGTGAAGTCGTTGGAGTCATGGTCAGGGTCGCTCGCGCTTCGGATGTTCCCAGGCGACCGACTTCACGCCGGCGCCTTCCGTCATCAATTGGGAGCTGATGTCCTCGAGCGAAGTTCTCGGGTCGAGCCACGTGTAGTACTTGACCGTCACTTCGTCCGCCTGCGAGATCTCTCGTGGTTCGAAAACGATCTGGTTGCGCGCGAAAACGCCCTCGACGTGCGTCGTGGGAAACGCGCGGCCGGTCGCCAGAATCTCGACCGACATGATGCGTGCTTTCTGCGTCGACAACTGATCGAGCGTGAGGAGCGCGGTGCAGAGAAACGCCGTGCCCAGGCCGGCGACGGCGAACGCGCCGAGGCCTGACGACATGCCGAGCCCCATCAGCAGGAACAGAATCGTGACGTCCTTGGGGTCGTCGACCGGCGTCCGGAACCTGATGATGCTCGCGGCGCCGGCGATGCCGAACGCGCGTGCCAGCGAGTTGCCGATGATGATCATCATCATCGCGCCGGAGACGCAGAGGAGCGTTTGCGCCTGCTCCATCGCGCGCCCGCGATCGCGTGTGGCGGGCTGATGGACGGCGGTGACGAGCAGACCGATCAGCGCTGCCACGACAAGCTTCACTAGCTCTAAGAACGGTTGAAACGCATGAAAAGCAACACCTCTTCTCGTGCCACCGACCGTAAGCAGCGTTTCGGTGTTGTCCCCCAAGCCGGCGAGTTCGACCGGCCACTTGATGCCGGCCCAAACGAGCGCCGAGCACAACATCGCGCCCATCACCGCGGTTCGAATCGTTCGCCACGGCCAGGCCGCCATCCGGGCCGCCTCCGCCGACGCGTACGTGTCGAAGACGCCAGCGAGATGCGAAATCTCGAGGACATGGTTGACGGCGGGAGACGGAGCGACGAGCCGCAGGGTACCTTCCATACGCTGTGCGGTCGTATGCCCGCGTACGAGCGCTCTGATACCTGCGCTATCGATCGCCGGCACCGAACTCAAATCGACAACGAGATGGCGGTACCCGTTGCGGTACAGCTGGCGGAGATGTCGCTCGAACGCCTCCGCCGGTCCGCCCGCTACAAGCGGCTCGAGCGGTGACAGCACGAGGCGATCCCCGACAGTTCTATTGGACATGGGACACCGAGGGCCGTATCCCCTTTCGCATCTGCGCTGTAACTGGGTCGGCGGGTACTTTACACCAAGGAGGCGGAGCCCGGGAGGGAATCCAGGATTGGACGCAGGGACGGCCCATTCGGACGATAATGCTCAAGCAGTTCTGATGAGCCACCGGCCTTGGGTTCGTGTTTTGTTCGCGTCAGCGGCCTTTTCGGCCGCGTGCGGAGGTGGTGGCTCCCCTACGCCAGGCGGGCCGACGGGTCCTCCGCCGGTTATCCCACAGGTCGTCGTGCTCGCGGGCGCGGGAGACATCGCCGACTGCGCGCCTACCGCGGATCTGGGCGTTCACGCCCGCGACACCGGTCGTCTCCTGGACGTTACAGTGTCGGACGCGATCTTCACCGCCGGCGATAACGCCTACCCAAACGGCACGAGCGAAGAATTCCGAAACTGTTACGAGCCCGCATGGGGGCGATTCAAGTCGAAAACCTATCCGGCTCCGGGCAACCACGATTACGTGCAGCCGGGCGGGCTGCCCTATTTTCAGTACTTCGGGGATCGCGCCGGCCCATTGGGCTTCAGGGCCGGCTACTACAGCTACAACCTCGGGAACTGGCACATCCTCGCGCTCAACAGCCAGCTGCCGGGCGGGGCGGCCGAGCAGATTCCGTTCGTGGAACAGGATCTCCAGGACAACAAGACGCGCTGTACGCTGGCGTACTGGCACTATCCAGTGTTCACCTCGGGCCCAAGCAACGGGACGGCCGAACAGCGAGTGATGCGCGAGATGTGGAGGCGACTCTTCGAGCTGGGCGTCGACGTGGTGGTGAACGGCCACGATCACCTTTACGAGCGGTTTGCTCCACAGGACGGCGACGGCCGGCCGAACCCCACCATCGGGATGATGGAATTCATCGTCGGCACCGGCGGGGCGCCGCTGTACGACTTCGTCGGACGGTCGCCCAACAGCGCGGCGCAGCTTCGCGCGTACGGCATCCTCAAGCTGACGCTGCGCGAGGCGAGCTACGACTACGAGTTCATCCAGGTCGGCGGGGCGCGGTTCGACGTCGGCCTCAACCAGTCGTGCCACTAGCAGCCGTCCCGCACTGAACAGGGCCAGATCTCGGAGCGCGACGCCCGCAGGGCCTCGATCAGCGCCGGCGACGCGCGCGCCTCGGTCCCGGCCATTACGCTATAATGCGTAGTCATTACGGTGTTTGACGTAACACAGAACCCCTTCGTGTACGGTGAGGTCGTGCCGGCGTCGGCGTTCGTCGATCGCGTGGCCGAGCTCGACCGTCTGGCGCGCGATCTTGCCGCGGGCCAGAAAGTGTTTCTCATCTCGCCGCGCCGCTACGGCAAGTCGTCGCTCATCCGGCGTGCGCTGGCGGCGATGTCGCGAAAGGGCGCTCTCACGGTGGAAGTCACCGTGAGCAGCTTCAGCTCGTACGTGGCGTTCCTCGAAGGCTACGCGCGCGCGCTCGCCGCCGCCGAGACGAAATGGGACCGCGCGCGGGCGTGGCTCCGCGAGGCGATCTCGTCGACGCGCATCGACGTGTCGGCGGACGCGAGGGTCGATCCGGCGGGGCACGGCACGGCGTCGATGCGCGTCGCCTTCCCGAACGCCCGCACCGATCGCGACGTCTCGCGGCTCGCGCAGGAGGTGTTTGCGCTGCCGGCCCGGCTCGCCGAGGCGCGCCGCCGCAAAGTCGTCGTCGCGCTCGACGAATTTCAGGCCATTGGCGGCTTCGACGGCGGATCGATCGAGCACGCCATCCGCGCCGCCGTCCAGCATCAACGCAGCGTCGGATACGTATTTGCCGGATCCGAGCCGACGTTGATGGAGCGCATGCTGACCCCGAAGCGGCCGTTCTACAAAGCAGGGCCGGTGATGCGCCTCGACAAGATTCCGGCCGACGAATTCGCCGCGTTCATCGACGCGCGCTTCAGCAGCTCGGGCATGCGACCAGAGGCCGGCCTCGGGGCGGCGATCGTCGAGCTCGCCGGTAATCTGCCCTATGACGTGCAGCGCCTCGCGCATGAAACCTGGGACGAAGTGCGCGGCAGCTCGCGCCGGAAGGTGACGCTCGACGACCTGCACCAGGCGCTCAAGCGGCTGCTCTCGGAGCAGCAGATGCTGTTCGAGACGATGTGGCAGCGGCTCACGCTCGCACAGCGCGCGGCGCTCCGTGCAGTGGTGCTCGAAGAAGGCCGCGAGCTTCTTTCCGCGGATGTGCGCACACGCCACCGCCTCGGTGGATCTTCGACAGTACAGGCCGCCCTCACCGCGCTCGTTCGCGACGATGTAATCGTTCGCGAGGCCAACCGGTACACCGTCGTCGATTCGCTGCTTCGCGAATGGGTCGCGCGGCAGACATTCTAGCCGCCGGCGGGACGTAACCGCTCACACCGATCGACGCGCCCTGCTCATCACTCACGATCCCGCGCTGAACACAACTCTGCCCCGCCGGTTCGGTGACCGACGGAATGCGCATTGCACCAGAGGGGCGAAGTGAAATGCATCCGCTCCCCCGTGTTCGTGTTGGCAACGCTGGTGACGATCTCCGCCACATCACCCGCGTATGGCCAGATACGAAACCGATTCGCCATCGGCGGCGAGTTCAAAGTGCGTACTTCGGATCATGCATCGACCGAAGACGCAGCCCGAGGCCAGCTCGGCCCTGGACTGTTGTGGCGCTTCGGCCACGGCTCGCTCGGCTGGGGGTTTCACTGGGGCCTGAACTGGTACTCCGTCGACATCGATCGCCCGATCGGGGGCCGCGCCACTGAGCTGGGTCGGCTGACAGTTCGACCGTTCATGGCCGGCTGGGGTTATACGTACGGCATCACGCGCCGTCTCAACGTCACCGCCGACGTGTTGGCCGGATACGCGTTCGGATCGATCGTCCTCGAGTCAGCGGCGATCGACGCGTATCAGAATCGCGTGGGGGCGCGCTCGGTCTCCGCGACGGCGTCGAACACGCTCGTGCTGAAACCGGAAGTCGGAATGTGGTACGACTTGAGCAGGAGAGTCGGGGTCAACATGAATGCCGGCTACATGGTCGCGCGGCCCGACGTCATCGTGAACACCAGCGCAGGCATGGACAAGCGGACGGCGCGCGCCGATCAGTTCATCGTCAAAGTCGGACTCGTCTACTCGATACTTGCTGCCCGGTGACGATTCAATTCGATCCGATGTCGGTCTGCTCGGAATAATCCCGGCTCACGTCGGGTTAGAGGGCTGAGAGATGAAAGTCGTGATCGCCGGCGGAAGCGGCTTCCTCGGCCGCCCGCTGTCCGCGGCACTTGCCGCCGACGGTCATGAGGTTGTCATCCTCACGCGACGGTCGACGGACCGCGACGCCCGTTCGATTACGTGGACGCCGAACGGCGAGCGCGGTCCCTGGGCAGCGTCGGTCGATGGCGCGAACGTCGTCGTGAACCTTGCAGGAGAATCGATTGCAGCCAAACGATGGACCGCCGAGCAAAAACAGAGAATCCTCGACACGCGCGTAAAAGCGACGCGTAGCCTCGTGTCTGCGATACGCGCCGCCGCGACTCCCCCGTCGGTTTTCATCAGCGGATCGGCCGTTGGTTATTACGGTCCGCTTGGCGATGAGATCGCGACCGAAGACACGCCGCCGGGAACCGATTTTCTCGCGCGTGTCTGCGTGGCGTGGGAGGAGGAGGCACGTCAGGCGGCGACGGCACGCACACGCGTCGTCTGCATTCGAACGGGCCTCGTGCTGGAAAAGGATGGCGGCGCGCTGCCACCGATGCTCCCGCCGTTCAGGTTCGGTGTCGGCGGTCCCGTCGGATCGGGACGCCAGTATTGGCCCTGGATTCACCGGCAGGACTGGATCGATCTGGCGCGGTGGGCGATGCAGTCGACCGCCGCGAACGGCGCAATCAACGCCACGGCGCCGCAGCCGGTCACCAATGCGGAGTTCGCGCGCGCGCTCGGCCGGGCGATGCATCGTCCCGCGTTCATGCCCGCACCGGCTTTCGCCCTGCGACTGATGTTGGGAGAAATGGCCGATGCGCTGGTGCTCTCCGGTCAGCGCGCAGTGCCTCGTCGCGCAGAACGCGGAGGATTCACGTTCACGTACACCCGCGTGGACGATGCGTTGGCGGCGATCTTCAAGAGCTGAGTTTAGTTGGCCAGGCCAACGAGGTACTTGTCGCCGGTCGGCGACGGAACGCCAGCTTCCGGCTCGAGTGTGACGGCCATCGCCACCGGCCTCGGAAGATCCTGCGGCGTATCGATCATCGCGGTCACGCGGCCGGTCGCATCCAGCTTGAGCATCCCAGCGCTGATCGGCGCGGGTTGCGCCGTGAGCACCCACAACTGATACGCGCGTCCGGACGGCGGCGTCGGAAGGTTGGACGCGGTGAAAACGAGGCCCCGCGACCGGCTCCAGAACGCGCGCGCGGACGCCTGCGGCGCGACCGGCTGCCCCGCGAGGTCGATCCGCGCGAGATCCGGCGCGGCGAGCACGAGGACCGTCCGCTGCGTTTCGAAGGCCGAGCTTCGCGCGTCGGCGACGAGCCGCTCGTTCGTATCCGCGCGGAGTGTCGCTTCACGGAGCCGCGCCTCGAGATTGCTCACCCGGCCGCGAAGCTGCACCGCATAGCCGCTCGCCAGAATTGCGAGGGCGACGGAAGCAGCGAGGGCCCAAGGGCGAGCACCGTGGATTGTGGATTGCGGACTGCGGATTGGGGTGCGCTGGCTGCGGATTTCAGCCAGAACCCGATCCCGAAGAGCGGGCGAAGGCGTCGCTGAAGGCCGCGAGAGCGCCAATGCGTCGGCGACGGAAGTCATCGCACGCACCTCAGCCGCGCAGAGGTCGCAATTGGCCAGATGGGCCTCGAGCAAGGCCCTTTCAGCTGGCGACTGCGCACCCAACGCGTAGGCTGCCGCCTGATCGGCGTACTGATCGTGCACTCCCACAATAGTTCCTACGGCGCTCGGACCGGAAAGGATGCCGTCTGCGGCTCATGGCGCGCAAGGGCGGCAAAAATGCCGGATACGTCGGTCAGGCCATCATGCTGGCCGGGAGGTGTTCTTCGGGCGGCACGACGAGAATCACCTGACAGCCCTCGTCAGTCCACAGTTCGCCGTGCTCTGTGCCGCCATCGGCGTGGACGAAATCGCCCGCCCCGAGACGCCGTCCGCACGTGAACAAGCTGCCCGAAATCACGTAGCACTCTTCGGCGCCGCCATGATGGTGCGCGGGAAATCGCGTCCCTGGCTGCACGTCGAGCAGAAGCGTGGCATAGCCGCGCTTCTTGTTCAGCGCGAGCACCTTCATTTTGATGCCGGGGACGACGTGTGGAATCCATGTGTCGTCAGCGCGCCAGGCGAACGAGAAGCCGGCCGGTTCGGTCGCTTCGCGCACGCGCTGCATCAAACGGCGCTTGAGGTCCGGAGCCGGCGGGGCGCTCCCGGCCGCCGCCTCGGCCAGCGCCAGGTGCAGCACCTCGTCGAAATCAATGCGATCCACAGTATCGGCGTCGTCGGTCATAGCTCGAGAAAGATCTGGGACAACTGCTGCCGGAGCGTCATCATCCCCGTCCGGATCCGTGTCTTCACCGTGCCGAGCGGCAGGTTGAAACGTTCGGCCAGCTCCGATTGCGTGAGGCCGAGAAAGTACGCCTGCTCGATGAGGACGCGCTGATCCTGGGGCAACGATTCGAGCGCGCACGCCACGGCGCGCTGCTGCTCGCTCAGAGCGGCGCGCGCCTCGGGACTGTTTTCGGCCACCGGCAGCGGCGACGATTCGACCGCGCGCATGCGCACGTTGTTCGCGCGGAGCCGATCGATGCCGCGGTTCCGCGCGATCCTCACGAGCCACGCGGCCGGAGACCCGAGCGACACGTTGTAGGTCTCCGCGCGCGTCCAGACGAGAACGAACACTTCCTGCAGGACCTCTTCGGCCTCGCCCCGATCGCGAAGAATCCGGAGGATCAGCCCGAACAGCAGCCGATGGTGGCGGTCGTACAACTCAGCCACGGCCTGCTCGTCACGCGCGACGATCCGGTCGAGGAGCGCGATATCCGTGCGGGTATCGTCCAGGTTCTGCACGTCAGTACGCAGCGAGCCTCCGAAGCGCGTCCACTATCTTATCCGCATTCGGCATGTTGAATGCCTCGAGCACATGGGAAAACGGCGCGTGAGTATCCGGGTACGTCACGCGCAGCACCGGTGCGTCGAGCCGATCGAACCGCTCCTCCATGATCACTGCAGAAATCTCCGCGCCGATTCCGAGCGTCTTCACGTCTTCGTGGACGACGAGCGCGCGGCTCGTTTTTTCGACCGATCTGAAAATTGCGTCCTTGTCGAACGGCATCAGCGACCGCAAGTCGATCACCTCCACCTCAATGCCCTCCTTCGACAGACGATCCGCCGCCTCCAGCGAGGGCGTGACCATGGCACCGTACGTGATCAGCGTGGCGTCGTTCCCTTCGCGCCGCGTCGCGGCGACTCCAATCGGCACAATGTCATCTCCTTCAGGCACCGGTCCCTTCGCTCGGCGGTACAAGAACTTGTGCTCGAAGTACACGACGGGGTTGTCGTCGCGTATCGCCGCCTTCAGCAATCCCTTGGCGTCATACGCAGTGGATGGCGCCACGACTTTGAGTCCGGGTCGGTGCACAAACCACGCTTCAGGATTCTGCGAGTGGTACAGCCCTCCGCTCACGCCTCCGCCGCTCGGCGCGCGGACGACGATCGGCACGGAAGCGCGGCCGCCATAGCGATAGCGCAGCGTGGCTGCCTGGTTGACGATTTGATCGAAGCCGCAGGAGATGAAATCGGCGAACTGCATCTCGGCGACCGGCCGGTATCCGCGCAGCGCGGCGCCGATGCTGACGCCGATGATCAACGACTCGGAAATCGGCGTATCGACGACGCGCATGTCGCCGAACTCTTCGTGGAGGCCCTGTGTGGCGCCGAACGCGCCGCCATAGGGACCGACGTCCTCGCCCAGGACGAAGACCTTCGGATCGCGGCGCATTTCCTCGGCGAGCGCCTCGCGGATGGCGTCCAGGTACGTGAGCTCTTTGCTCATGACGTCACGACCACAGAGGACACAGAGGAAAGGAGCTCAGATCGTGTTTCGTACGATTGTTCCTCCGCGTCCACGGTGTTCTCCGTGGTGAAGATTTATCACGCATAGAGATCCGTCACCGCGTCCTCGGCCGTCGGGTCGGGTGAGCTCATCGCGAACTCGAGCGCCTCATCGATCGTCGCGGCGACACGCGCGTCGATCCCCTTCTGCTTTTCATCGTCCAGCACGTGGCGCGCGCGAAGATATGTCGTGAACGTCGGAATCGGATCGCGGCTCTTCCACATGGCGAGCTCTTCGTCGGTGCGATAGAAGGCCTTGTCGTGTTCGGAGTGGCCGTGCCATCGATAGGTCTTGCACTCGATGAGCGTGGGGCCTTCGCCGCCGCGCGCCCGCGCCAGCGCCCCCTGGGTCGCCTGATACACGGCGAGCACGTCGTTGCCGTTTATCGCAACGCCGTCGAACCCGTACCCCTCCGCCCTGATGGCCACGTCGTCGATCGCCATGCTCTTCTCGAGCGGCACCGAATAGGCGTACTGGTTGTTCTCGCAGATGAAGATCACCGGGAGCTGATGCACGCCGGCGAAGTTCAGCGCCTCGTGGAAGTCGCCCGTGTTGCTCGCGCCTTCACCGAAATACGCGACGACGACGTTGTCGGTTTTCTCCATCTTGAAGGTGAACGCGATGCCGGCCGCCACCGGCAGATTGGCTCCAAGCATGCTGGTGTTGCCGAAAATCCCCAGCTCGCTCACGCCGCTGTGGAGCGCAGAGTCGCGGCCTTTGGACAGCCCGGTCTCCTTCGCGAACATCTGCGCCATCATCACGCGCGTCTCGACGCCTTTCATCAGGAACGATCCGAGGTCGCGGTGCAGCGGGCAGATGTAATCCTCTTGTCGGAGTCCGTAGCACGTGCCGACGATGATTGCTTCCTGCCCGATGCCCGTGTAGACGCCGCTGCGCACCTTCCCCTGCTTGACGAGAATGCTGAGCCGCTCGTCGAACCCCCGGATCAGCTTCAGCCAATAGAACATCTCCAGCAGCTGCTCGGGCGTGAGCTTGAACTTCGTGCGTTTGATCGGGGGCATGCCGACAGACTATTGCAGGACGCGTTCGCGTGCGTCAACCGGACAGAGCGGTACGGAGTTCAGGGTGAGGACGTGCGGCACCGGCCCGCGATCAGATGAACGCGAGGGTGGACTTGCGGAAGTTGCCGCCCAGCAGCTTGACCGAGTCGGTTCCGAGCCAGCCGTCGATGACCTGCGCGTAGACCGACCGGAAATCGGTTTCGAGTCTCACGTCGCCCGCGTTGTTCTCGAGCGTCGGGTTGTTGGGGTCCATGTTCAGATTGGGCGCAGTGCCGTAGATTCCGCCGGTTACTCTGCCACCCATCACAAGCATCGCGGACGCGGAACCATGATCGGTTCCCTGGCTGCCGTTTTCGCTGATACGGCGGCCGAATTCGGAGAAGCTCAACACCAAGGTGTCTTCGAGCAGGCCTTGATTCTTGAGATCGTTGTAGAACGCGAGCAGCGCGTCGTTCAGCGTCGCCATGAGGTTGTAGTAGGCGCCGTTGGTCGCGTTGACGTTCTGCGCTGCGTGCGTGTCGAATCCGCCCGTGGTCACATAGAACACGCGCGTGCCGATGCCCTTGTTCATCGCGCCGGCCACGGCGCGCATTGCCTGCCCGAGCCCCGTCGTCGGATAGGTCAGCGTGGGAGCGTACGCCGCCACCGTCGCCACGCGGTCGAGCGTGCCGAGCGCGGCGAGCGAGCTACCGTACACGAACGCCAGTTCCGGACGATTCACCGGAACATGCGAGGCAATCCTCAGCGCGGTGTTGCGCTCGAACGTCGCCTCAGCTCCTGCATTAGGGCTGTTGAAGGAATATCCCTGCGGGCTTGCGATCGCGGGAACAGGCGTGTGGCTGGCCTGCAGCACGTGAGGGAGGCTGCCCGTGGTGTTCCACCCGATCAGCGGATCGACCGGCGACGGCAGCGAGTCGAGGTATCGACCCACCCAGCCGAGCCCCGCCGAGTTGTTCGGATCGGCGGTGGACCAGATGTCGACACCGTAAAAGTGCGAGCGGCTTTGATTCGGATAACCGGTCCGCTGCACGAAGGCCAGACGGCCTTGATCGAAGATCTGCTTCAGCCCCGTCAATCGCGGATGCAGCCCCAGCGCAACCTTCGACGAGTCGGTGCCGATCTGCAGAACTTGTCCCGCCGGAACCGCGAGCGTCGGTCGCCGGTTCGTGTAGAACGGATCGTTATACGGGACGAGCATGCTCAGCGAATCGTTGCCACCGCCGAAATACAGCACGACGAGATTGCGGGTGTGAGCTCCCTGCGCGCGCGCAAGATCCGAGATGAACTCCGGCGCGGCAAAGGTCACCGTGAACGCGGCCATGCCGCCCTTGACGAACTGACGTCTGGTGACCTTCATACGAGCTGGTACTCCGGAGAACCTACAATCAGGTGCACAAGACCCGACGCTTTGGCTTGAAGCTGGGCGTCGGCCCCCGTCCAGGCGCCATTCGAGTGCAGGTAATTGTTGAGCTCGGTGGTGACGGTCGATTCCTGTGGCGCGGTCAAGAGTTGATCGCCGAAATACGCCAACATCGCTTCGGGCGTCTTTCCGACGCCTGCGTCTTTCACGGCAGTCGCGAGCTTGAACTTCTGATTGCCCGCAAGCGTCGACGCGAAGTTCATGCGTGCGAGCATGGCGCCTGTCGCGAACCAGTTCTGGCCCGCGTCCCATCCGCTGACGTCGGGCGGCTCGTACAGAATCTGTCCCATGTTCGAGAGCGGCGTCAGCGCGTCGTTCACGGAAAAACCGCTCCAGCCCACGTCCTTGAGCGCACGAACGACGAACTCGACCGGCCATGCGTAGCGTGCGTAGTACGCCGACTCGTCCCAGAACTCTGGCGAGAGCAGAACCTCCCGCATCACCGCCTTCATGTCGTACCGGCTTTGCAGGTACACGTTTGCGATGCGGTTCACGAACGTGACATTGACGGCGCCGAATTCGCTGACGAAGAAGCGATACAGCTTTGCCGCGAGGTAGCGCGCCGTGTTCGGATGGGCCGCAAGCCCGTTGATGAAATCGATGCCATCCTGCTGGCCGTCGGCGGCGGAGCGGGCAGGAATCGTCCGGCCACCGTCGGGATACACGGCGAAGCTGAAGGTCTTCGCACTGGTCTCGTGCTGACTGGAGACGTAGCTGAACTCATAGTGCTGTTCGGCTAATGTGCCCGGCCGCTGCAGATTCCAGCCGCTGAACACGCGCGCCGCCGCGTACACATCCTCCTCGGTGTAGTTGCCCACGCCGACGGAGAACAGCTCCATGATCTCGCGGCCGAAGTTCTCCTGCGGCTTTGCCTTCGTGTTGGTCCGGCCGTCGAGCCACACCAGCATCGCCGTGTCTTTCGCGATGTTCAGCAGAATGTCACGGAAGTTGCCGAGCGCGTTGGTGCGCAGCATCTCGACCTGGCCACGGACCTGTCCGGGATCCTCGGACGACTTCGCCGCCATGTACCGCGCGCCTTCGGGCGCGCCGAACGTGCCGGCAATCTTGTTGTAGCCGGTCGCGAAATGATTGTGCCAGAAGAGCGTCATCTTCTCTTGAAGAGGACGATTGGTGTGCACCATCCGGAACAACCAGCGCTGGCGCGCATGGTTGATGTTCGATTGCGGCGAGAACGTGCCGTTGATCGTCATGCCGGCGTAGCCCGGCCTTCCGATCAGCGCGTCGACATCGTCGACGAGGCTGTCGTAGTTGACGAGCACGTCGACAGCCTGAGTGATCGTCATCTCGCGAAATAGTTCGAGCTCGTCGCTCCGCGCGCCGAAGCCTGCGCGCCGCAACAGGTGCTCGATTTGGCGATCCGACGTTTTCGCCATTGCCAGACGTCTCCCGGTCAGATCCTAGCGACCCCGAACGCGTTCGACAACGGTTTTTTGACAAGCTCGCGGACGAGCCGGCCTGTCAACCGCGGCGACCTCAGAAGCAATTGCCGCCGGAGATCCCGATAGGTCCGGCGGCCCTGCGCGAAGTCCAGAATCAGGTGAGTTGTCTTCTGTTCACGATTCGCGCCGTTTATTACCTCAACAATTCTGCGACGATCGGCGAACAGGTGCCGCTGAATGAGCACTGAATCGTGCAGTTCGGCGCCAATTTCGTAATTGCACGACCGCCGATAGCGGCGAGCCAGTTTTCGCGGGTCGCCTCGAGTCTCGATGATCGCTTTCGCCGCCAGATCGCCTGTAACCATTCCGTAATAGATGCCTTCCGCGGTGAACCCGTTCACGAATCCCCCCGCGTCGCCGGCGAGCAGGACGCGGCCCCGCCCGGTAACCGGAAGCGGTCCGCCCACGGGAATCAGAAACGGGGTGAAGTTCTGTCGCGCCGACTCGCCGACGACGATCCCCCGCTCGCGCAACCGCGATATGAAGCCGCGCTGGAGGTCGTACGGCGGCCGGGCGATGTTCCGGCGATAGTGCGACAGCACGTACCCGATGCCGATGTTCACGTGATCGCGCTTCGGAAAGATGTACGCGTAGCCTTCTGCCGCTCTTTTGCCGCAACGCTCGACGCTCAACGGTGAACGTTGATGATGAGCGTTGAACGTTGAATCTTGCGCCTTGATGTTGGGCTCATAGCCGTACGCGACCCAGAGCGTGTCGGGCTCGACATCGCGCAGGACGCCGCGCGGGGTTTCCTCCATCATGTCGATCGCAATCGACGAAGCAGGCCATCCCGGGTTGAACCCAAGCCGGCGCGCGATGACGCTGTTCACGCCATCTGCGGCAACGACGACCGGCGCCTGGAAACGGCGGCCGTCGCGCGCGACGAGCTCCACACGGTCTCCCTCCTGCCGCGCACCCACGATGTCTGCGCCCGGCACGAGCTCCGCTCCCGCCTCGACGGCGAGCGCGACGAGCAGCGCGTCGTACTCGACACGTCGGATCATCAACGCTGCGGGACCGTCCGATTCGATGATTGTCGAGTGACCATCGGGTCCCTCGAGATGCAGCCGCGCGACCGTATGCGTCGCGATGCGGGGCAACGCCGCTTCGAGATAGTTGAAGCGACGGAGCACGCGAACACTGATGCCGCCGCCGCACGGCTTGTTCCGCGGGAAATTGAACCGGTCGAGGAGGCGCACCGGCACACCGGCGACGGCGAGCGTTCGCGCCGCCGTCGCGCCGGCCGGCCCTGCGCCCACAACCAAGACGGGGGCGGTCATAAGGTGGCAGTAGAGTGTACAGAATTGTGCCTAAATGTCTCCGTTCAGGCCAGATAAGCAAAAAATCCTTATAAATCAGGCCTTTTGTGTCACTGCCCCGGTTGCGTCCCCACGCCGGCTGTGGGATAGTGAAGCCCGTTCCCACGCGAAGTTACCGGATTTATGAGCGTTGTCTCATCGCCGCCGCGGATGCTGACGAGGGCCTGCTGGGTGGTCCTCCTCTGGCTTGCCTCAGCATCCTTCGCACAGGCGGCCTCCGCACCAGGCCATCGGGCGACCGGTGCGCTGTGCGACGAGCACAGCACGACCATACGCAAGCTGATTCGCCACGCGAGGTCGTTCGGCGGTCCGCTCGCAACGCGGCCGGAACGCGCGCTGTTTGGGCTCTCCGACGTCACCGCGCGTTTACACCGCGGCGCGCACGCGAGCATGAACGACGACGCGGCGGCAATCCAGAACGACGCGCCCGCGGCGAACTTCGCTCCCGATTGCCGAGCGGTCCCCACGCTCGAGCCGATCGGACTGCTCGTCGGCGTCCTCGATCGTCATCTCCGCACCGGAGCGTTCTTTCCCAAGTCACCTCGCGGTCCACCCGTTTCGGCTTAGCTGCTCGTTACGGTTGTCCGCCTGTCAGATTGAGGTGACTAATGAAGGTCGTTTTAGCAGACCTGAAGTCCGATCGAGGTTTTGTTAGCAAGGACACCGTCGTCGGCGGATATGGATCGCGCCTCGATCCGTTCTCGCGCGTGACGGCGGTGATGGCATATTTCAAAAAGTTTTTCCACGACGTCCCAAGTGTTCACATGGCCTATGTCGCGGCGATTCTCGACCGCGCCGGCCACGACGTGAAGTGGACGCGTGGCAACCTGATCGACGGCGACGTCGCCCTGGTGTTGTCGTCGCTGGTCGACCACAAACACGAAACGGCGTGGGCCGACCAGATGCGCGCGCGCGGCGTGAAGGTCGGCTTCATGGGCATCACGGCGTCGAAGATGCCCACGCTCTTCGCCGATCATTGCGACTTCATCCTCAACGGCGAGCCCGAAGCCGCCGTGATCAAGATGGCACAAGGCGAGGTGTTGAACGGCATCGTCACCAGCGAGCAAATCGACGATCTCGACTCGCTGCCATTCCCCCGATGGGATCTGATCACCGAGGATCGGCGCGGCCCGGGTATCAGATGGTTCACGCGGCCGATCGGCGGCGGCTATCCTTTGCTTGCAAGCCGCGGCTGTCCGGAGTTCTGCACTTATTGTCCACATCGGATTCTTGCCGGGTACCGGGCACGGTCCATCGCGAACATCGCCGACGAGCTCGAGCGGCTGTGCGATCAGCATCCGCGGCCGTACGTCATCTTCCGGGATCCGCTCTTCAGCGAGCAACGGGATCGCTGTCTCGAGCTGTGCGATGAAATCGCCGCGCGCGGGCTCTCGCTCACGTTCGAGGCAGAAACGCGGCTGGATCGGCTGGACGTCGATCTGTTGAACCGCTTGTACGCGGCGGGCCTCCGCGCCACGAGCTTCGGCGTCGAATCGCTCGATCCGGCGACGCTGAGAAATCGGGACGGCGCCCGATTCCGCAGGCGCATCAACGCACCATCATCGAGCATTGCCGCAAGCTCGGGATTGTGACGGCGGCGTTCTATGTGCTCGGCTTCCTTCAGGACGACTGGAACTCGATTGCGGCCACGATTGATTACGCCACGGATCTCGGGTCGACGTTCGCGCAGTTCAAGATGCTGACGCCGTATCCCGGGACGCCGATGTTCAAACAGATCGAGCCGCGGCTCACCGAGGACGACTGGGAGAAGTTCGACGGCTACACACCGACGTTTGCGCATCCAAATCTGTCGGAGCGCGAGCTGCGGTTCCTCCTCGGCGCGGCGTACACGCGCTTCTACATGCGCCCGTCCTATCTGGCGAACCTGCTGAAGATTCAGAACACGGCGGTCCGTCAATGGGTGAGCCGGATGGATCGACGGGTGAACGATCGCCACACCCGCGAGGAGATCGCGGACTTCTCTCGACCTGTCGCCTGCTGACACGACATCTGCCGCAGAACCCGTAGAACGCGCAGAGAGATTGTTTCTTCTGCGGGTTCTGCGAGTTCTGCGGTGATCGTCGTCATACGCTGCTCCGGCGTAGTACGCTTCTCGTGATGCGCTCTGCCATCTCGCGCTACGGCGCGCGAGT
>Ga0114129_10003500_pt1 | contig 22079 bp, 25 predicted proteins | sample RhiMetdeltSRZDD1_FD_80071 | JGI IMG/M metagenome (GOLD analysis project Ga0114129, IMG submission 80071) | Populus rhizosphere microbial communities from Tennessee, USA - Rhizosphere MetaG P. deltoides SRZDD1 (version 2) (version 2) | ecosystem: Host-associated > Plants > Roots > Rhizosphere >... | reverse complement strand
TACATACCGACTGGTTCCATACAGGAAACGGTTCGCCTTCCATGCAACTGGAATTACAATTACCCAACAAACCCAATGCCGATTCCTTTACCTGCATGCTGGCCCTGGGCATAGGGTTTGGCGCAATGAAGTACGGCGAGGTACGGCCTGTTAAATATATGGGCGGGGGCAAGATACTGGCCATGGCATAAAATGAACTCTGCAGGTCTGCAAAGATGCTCAATCAATATATTTTTTATACATCGACCTGTATCTCATCAGCCATGCAAAGGGCGACAGAATCGTAAATACAATTTTTTGAACAATATAGGGCGGTTTGCTTAATCTGAACACTTTTCCGTACCGGTTTCCGATTAATGCTACCTGTAATATATTGGGAATGCCATGGGTATTGGTTTTACCATCATTGGCAAGACCGGTAATAGTTTCCAGTAAATACTCTGTATTCAGCGCCGGTTTTATCTGCCAGTTAACAACTGTTATTGTATTTGAATTGTTCCACATGGCATGAGAAGTACCCGCAGGGATATGCAATTTATCGCCGGCATGTAAAGTGGTAATGGTATCATTCATTTTAACTGTTAGCTCGCCTTCCAGCACGGTAAAATCTTCAACCTGTACCGGATGATAATGCATGGCAGGTTCCTTTGAGTGCGCCAGGTAGCGCGATTCCATTTCCAGCAATTGCCCACCGGTATCCACTGCAGTTTGAATGAACCGAACACTCTGTTTCGTTAGATTATTACTGATCGTTTTACCTTTTTTTGCCATGAGAATTGTCTTTCTATCCTTGTGCCTTGTTTCTTGTGCCTTGTGTCTTTTTTATAATATGGCCGGCAACATTTTTAAAGCCAGGCGTTGCCACCATGATGGATGAAACAGATAAACAATAAAGATAAGTGCAATAAATAAGTTTTTCATGTTGTTTGTTGGTGAAGCTTTTACATGCATCAAATTCGCTTTATATTCATTAACGACAAATAACATATAGCATTAATTGAATAATATTTTGCATAAGAAGTTGCAAACCGGGTATGAATTGTGGTTGGCTTAGTTTGCTTTTTCGTATATATTAAAGAGATCGGGTTATATCATTAAGTCCGTAATTAATTAAACTTACCTGAGTTGTATTTGCGCTACCGGGCGATATCCGCGTTTTTTTTGCCAGATAAACTTAAAAAACTCGACAAAGAGTAAAATAAATATTGCTTTGAGTACCTACTTCTTCAACAACTTATTATTCACAATCTTCTCCATGATCTCTTCCTTCTGATATTTGGATATAGGTATCTGAAACTTGCCCTCTACATGTAATATATTTCCCTCAATAGATTGTATGCAGCTAATGTTCACCAGGTACGATTTGTGCGGCTGAACAAACTGGCCGGACGGCAGTTTTTCCTGCAGGGCTTTCAGGGTAGAGTGGGTGATGAGCTTTTTGCCGGGCGTATACAGGGCTACGTAATTTTCCATGGCTTCTACAAACAGCAGTTCGCTGAAGGTGATCTTTTCGAGCTTGTTATCGGTTTTTACAAAAAGGTAGTTGTTGGGGGCGGTTTGCTGCGCGGCAAAGTAGTCGTACACTTTATTGGCGGATTTTAAAAAACGCTCAAAGGAAATTGGCTTTAGCAAGTAGTCTAAAATATCCATTTCGTACCCTTTTATGGCATATTGTTCGTAGGCGGTTGTAAAAATAACTTTTGGGGCCTGTGGTGTATTCTTTAAAAAATCAATGCCGGAAATGTATGGCATTTCAATATCGAGAAAAAGCAGGTCAACCGGTTGCTGTTTTAATAGCGAAGTGAGTTGTATGGCATCTTCGCAAACGCCGGCCAGCTGCAGAAAATCAATTTTTTCGATGTAACCCTGCAATCCCTTGCGGGCTAAGGGCTCATCGTCGGTAATGATACATTTAATGGTTGGTGTCATACTCATCGTTAAAAACTAACTTACCTGTAATTGTATTATCGCCAAAAAATTATTGTCTTTTTTCGTGGCAACAAAAGAATGTTTTTCCGGATACAATAACTCCAGTCGCCGCTTCAGGTTTTCAAGGCCAATGCCGGCTCTTTTTTCATAATTATTTTCCTGCATCCATTCGGCGGTATGCGGAATGGAGTTTTGCACCATAAAGTGTATGTGGCCGTTTTCTTTCTTTGCTTCAATACAAATATGATAATTGCCGCCTACATATTTAAATGCATTTTCTACCAGCGGTAAAAACAACAGCGGATAAACCTGCTCGCCATTCAATGCCTGATCAAAATGTACCTGCAGTTGCAATTTGTCGGAGCTTCTTACTTTTTGCAGTTCGATAAAATTTTGCAGGTAATGCAGCTCCTGGCTTACAGGAACTGTTTGCTGCTGATCGTACAACTGGTAGCGCAGCAGTTCTGAAAATTTTTCAATGCTCTTTTTAGCCTCCGATACGTTTTCATCCATTTGAAAGTAAATGGTATTAAGTGCATTGAATAAAAAATGCGGATGGTATTGTGCTTTCAGGAATTTTAACTCTGTTTGTAAATGATCGTTGGTTATTTTTTCCAATTGCAATTTATTATTTACATAGGCATGCAACAGCTTATTGCTTCGCACAATGGCATAATAAATGAGGCAAAATAAAAGCGGAATAATATTGATCACTGCACCATCGCCCCACGACAGGCCATCATCTGTAAGCGCCGCCATGGGCGTTACGACTGCATTGTTGATCACTTCTGTTATAATCACTACCCAGCCCAGTTCCTGAAGCACCGTCTTATATCCAATTGTGTGTTGCAGCGTTTTATCATAATAACGAAACAGTTTTTGAAAAGCATACATCAGTATATAACCTGATGCCATAACAAAGGTGATTTCAATAACGGTAATGCTCCATTCCCGCTTCCAGAATTTAAAATGTGTAAGAGAGTCGTTGATCACACGAACGATAATATAGATCAATAATCCATACAAACCGGGAAACACATATTTCCAAAACCTTTTCATTATTACTCAATTTTATTTCGCGCGAAGGCGCGATTAAAACATGTAAGGTAAGTTACGATATTTGAACAGCCGTTTCTGCAATTTCCTTGCCCCCATCCCCTAAAGGGGTGCTCATATTTGGTTCTTGTACCTTGTATCTTGTGCCTTTCCCTTTGGGCTTCATTCCAAACAAAAACCGTGTTACCGCAAATTGCCTGATCACAAGATGATAAATGGCCATAATTACTGCAAATGATACAACAAAAGTGAATACGAATTTGCTGTATACCGAATCAGTGCTTCGCACCACATAATATACCAAAACTACAATTACCGTTTGATGTAAAATGTAAAACGGATACACGGCTTCGTTCAGGTAGTTGAGTATGGTGTGTTTTTTATTCAGGTACCGTTTTGCATATCCGATGGCGGTAAAGATCCAGGTCCAGGCGGTAAGCGGGTATAACACCATAAATGCATAGGTTCTCCAGTCGCTTTTCCAGTTGGGAAACACATCAAACGGTTCAATGTTGTTCCAGCGCAGGTAGTTCAGTACAAAAATGCTTGCAAATGCCAGCAGCAGCGACGTGCGGCGGTTTCTTTCAAGGCTATCCATCAACGACGGAAAATTAATACAAACAAATCCGGTAAGTAAAAACGTTAACCAGTAAAACAACCGGCACCAGTCGTGTATAAGGTCGTGCGTTTCGGGGAAAGATAAATTCATGGAAGTAAAAATAATTATCGAGGGCAGCATCAGCAGGTAAATCCATTTGCGGTTGGCAAGCTGGTTGAAAAACGACAACCGCTTTTTTCCATTTTCGCTCATGCTCCATTTAAATACCGGGGCAAAAACAATATCATATACAAATAAATAAACGATAAACCACAGGTGATGCCAGCTTAGATTTCCTTTTGGATAGGCGCCGGTTGTAAAAATAGTAGGGTAGAAGTCGGCATAATTTCCTTTGAAACCCTGTGTGAGTCGCTCCGCATATATTTGAGGCGGCACAACAACCAGCATTCCGAACACCAGCGGAATGAAAAGTCGTCTGAAACGCAGACCTATGAAGGAACCGCTGGTTCTTTTTTGCAGCATAAACCAGGTAACAGTGCCGGAAATAAAAAATAACAGCGGCATTCTGAAGCGACCGAGCCAGAAGTTGAATTCCATCAGCAGCTGGCTGGTTTCGTGATTTTTGATGTGCCATTCCCATTCGGCCACGTAAGCCATTCCGGAATGAAGAAAAAACACAGCGATTATTGAGCCGATGCGCAGCCAGTCTAAGTATGCCTGGCGGGAGGATGCAGGTTGCATATGAGTTAAATTTTCACAAACCTACCTGCCTGTTGCCCGGTCGTAAAATTACTTTGACGTGTGGACTGTTTTGGATGGTCTGAGGTCAGAAGTCTGAAGTCGGAAGCCTGAAATCAGATGGGAAGTAAGAAAAACGGGTTCTTCTGACTTCTGATCTCGGACTTCTGACATCGGATTCCCGACTTCGATTTGTTAATCTGCCTTTCAACCAATAATTTTGCCCGGTTTAAAAAACACAATACAGAATGGCAAGAAATATCGCATTCCGCGAAGCACTGCGCGAAGCAATGAGTGAAGAAATGAGAAGAGACGACCGGGTTTTCCTGATGGGTGAAGAAGTAGCTGAATACAACGGCGCTTATAAGGTTAGCCAGGGTATGCTGGCAGAATTCGGCGCTAAAAGGGTCATTGACACACCTATTGCTGAGCTCGGTTTTACCGGAATTGCAGTAGGCGCCGCTCAAAGCGGATTACGTCCTATCGTTGAATTCATGACCTGGAACTTTGCCGTTCTGGCATTGGATCAGATTTTAAACACAGCGTCGAAAATGCTGGCGATGAGCGGCGGCCAGGTTGGTTGTCCGATCGTTTTCCGCGGACCCAATGGTTCGGCCGGTCAGCTGGGCGCTCAGCACTCAACCGCTTTTGAAAGCTATTACGCAAATATTCCCGGTATTAAGGTTATTTCTCCCAGTAACCCTTACGATGCCAAAGGATTGCTGAAAGCCGCCATCCGCGATGAAGATCCGGTAATGTTTATGGAAAGTGAAGTGATGTATGGCGAAAAAGGCGAGGTTCCTGAAGAAGAGTATATTATTCCCATTGGCAAAAGTGATGTAAAAAAACAGGGAAATGATGTTACCATCGTTTCTTACAATAAAATGATGAAGGTATCGCTGGGTGCCGCCGCTGAGCTCGAAAAAGAAGGCATCAGCGCCGAAGTGATTGACCTGCGTACTATTCGTCCGCTCGACTGGATGACGATCCTCGAAAGCGTTAAGAAAACCAACCGCCTGGTAATTGTTGAAGAACAATGGCCCATGTGTTCGGTATCTTCTGAAATTGCTTACCGCATTCAGAAAGAAGGTTTCGATTACCTCGATGCGCCTATCCGCCGCTTAACAGCCGCCGATGCGCCTTTACACTACGCGCCCAACCTTGTTGAAGCAGCGCTGCCAAGTGTTGAGAAAACGGTGAAGCTGGTGAAAGAGGTGATGTATACGAAGAAGTAATATCTAAAGGCACAAGGAACAAGGCTCAAGGCACAAGTCCGCAGGGCCGAATCCGAAAATTATAATCGAACCGGTAATAGTCTGTTGACTGTTGCCGGTTTTGTTTTTGGGGGTAAAGGCGGTTGATTATCTGCAAAAAATATTTAATTTAATTGCGGCCTTCGTATATTGCAATAGAAATACGTCTTTGAACCTCTTTGTCCTCTGATTAGCAGGCGTTTACGATTTTTCGGCTGTTATTCTAACAACTTTTTGTATTGATTTTGCGTTATAAAAGTCAAAGCCATTGATCATGAAAGATTACAAAACATATAAGGCAAATCTTGAAAAAAGATACCGTTGTCGTATATCTTTTTGGTCGGGTTTTTTTGCTTTTTTTACTCAAAGTACTCCTTATGACGAGGCTATTGATAAAATCCGGAAAACGGATATTCAGCAAGCCTTCAAATCAGATGCTCAACAACTCCACAGAGATTTCCGCATAGCATGTAAGAAACACAATTTTGATTTTTCGGTTGGCAATTATCTGGATTAACCAAAGGCTTATGTCTGCGGGTAAACGAAGAAAAAGCCGCGAAAAATTATCCACTAAAAATAAGCTGTCGCTTCCATGAATCAACGTAGGGAGCTTAATGTTCGTAAGGATCCTCAAAAAGGAACTCATGAAATTACGGGCAAATATTACGAAGGTATAATCCCTTCTCCTGAAATGATGAAAGGGTATCAGGAAATTGACCCTTCTTTGCCATTGCGACTTGTTAAAATGACCGAAGATGAAGGTGCTCATCGAAGACAAGTTGAAATGAAAATACTTGCCAATGGTTATAAAACTTCAACGTTAAATACGTTTGTTGGGTTTCTTGCATTATTAGCATTGGCAGCATTATCCTATCTTTTTATGGTAAGGGGATATGCAGTGCAGGGTGCCATCATTGCAAGTAGTATTGGAGGCGTTATTGGCGTATTTGTTATAGGGAAAGCCATCTCCAAAAGAAGAATAGAGAGAACTGATTAGACCACCAAAAAAAGCCGACCTTTCGGCCGGCAGTTCTTGCTTGCTGGAAAAATAAAAACTATTGAAATATCTTGAATACCGAAGAACATATCTGCAGAAATGCATACATGCCTCCAAGAATAAATCCACCTAACAAAACTAATCGGGTAATAACTTTAACGAGCGATGGGCTCGAATGAACATCCAGGGAAGATGCCTTCATAGTAACGGATTTTTATTTAGGAATTGTTTTTTAAAGGATACTGCTCTAAAATAATAGGTTACAATCGGTTTTGCAAAGTAGTTTTACTAAGTAATACCTGAATAAGTACATTTATTTACTTCCAGCCACGCAATTGATTTGGCGTAAACGTCCACTCGGGAGTGATAATGAATGAGTTATCTGTTTTTGCCTCGTACCAGGGGCTCATCCCTTCATTCATAGGATTTTTTAATAAATGTATATTTTGCGCTGGCATATAGCTTTGCGCCAGCAGATAGATCTTTTTACCGGCCTTGTTCACGGCCACATCCATCACAATTACCGCATGCCCCGGCGAACCGCCTTTTATCAGCACATCGCCCGGCTGTATTGACTCAAAACCTGTAACCGGCCGCAATTGTTTTTCGAGCGACAGGGTGCCGCAGTAATTGTACACCTGTTCAAGATAGCGTTCGAACCGGGTACTGTCTGCTCCTGCCGGACAATTGTATTTTTTACCATTATTGTCGGAAAAGGAAATTTCGGAGAAGCGTTTCTGGCCATACAGCCATGATGCCCTGAGCCGCATCACCGCATCGGCGCATTGCTGCAGGTCTTTTTTGCCTACCGGAACATCCAGCACGGCATACTGGGCCGACTGGTTTTGCTTTGGCTGGCCATTATATAAATAAACGGTTTTATCTTTTTTAATACCTGTTTTGCGAAGCCAGGCGGCGAATGTACGATCCTCATAATTGATGCGTTTATAACCTTCCGGTAATGGAATATCAGCCACTGTTGACCAGAATGAAACAGTTTGTGATTCAGTTTGCAGGTGGGTGTGTGCTGTTGTTTGTTTTTCATGGGAAAAACACGAAAAAAACGGCAGGATAATTGTCATGCGGAGGTTCCATTTCATATCATTACTTTTGGAGAACCATGAGATAACGGAACTTTATTTTTCCATAAGAAAAAGACTGTTAAACCAACTATGTCAAACATTTTAATTATCGACGACGAAAAAGCAATCCGTAAAACCCTGAGCGAGATCCTTTCCTATGAAGGGTATAAAATCGAAGAGGCCGGCGACGGGGAAGAGGGCCTTAGGAAGTTTAAGGAAAAAACCTATGATGTTGTATTATGTGATATCAAGATGCCCAAGCTCGATGGTATTGAGTTTCTTGATAAGGCACGCGAAGCCAATCCCGATGTGCCGGTGATCATGATCTCGGGCCACGGCACCATCGAAACAGCGGTAGAAGCCGTAAAAAAAGGGGCCTACGATTATATTGCGAAGCCACCCGACCTGAACCGGCTGCTGATCACCATTCGCAATGCGATGGATAAAAACAACCTGGTTACCGAAACCAAAGTGCTGAAACGTAAAGTGAGTAAAGTAGAAGAAATGATCGGCGAATCGGCGCCCATTATCAAAATCAAGGAAACGATCGATAAAGTTGCGCCTACAGATGCCCGTATTTTAGTAACAGGCGAAAACGGGGTGGGGAAGGAACTGGTTGCCCGCTGGGTACATGAAAAAAGCAATCGTGCTGCCGGTCCGCTGATTGAAGTAAACTGCGCAGCCATTCCCAGCGAACTGATCGAAAGCGAACTGTTCGGTCATGAAAAAGGTTCTTTTACTTCGGCTGTTAAGCAACGTATTGGTAAGTTTGAACAGGCGACTGGCGGCACGCTCTTCCTTGATGAAATTGGCGATATGAGCCTCAGCGCCCAGGCAAAAGTATTGCGGGCCCTGCAGGAAGGAAAGATCACCCGTGTTGGAGGTGATAAAGACATCAGTGTTGATGTTCGCGTAATTGCGGCTACCAATAAAGATCTGTTGAAAGAAGTGGATGAAAAGAATTTCCGCCTCGACTTATATCACCGCCTTAGTGTAATTATCATTCATGTGCCTTCGCTCAACGACCGCCGTGAAGATATTCCGCTGCTGGTTGATAAATTCCTTACCGACATTTGCGCCGATTATGGTATTCCCAAAAAAGGCATCGATAAGGAAGCGCTCGATGGATTAAAACAACATAACTGGACGGGTAATATTCGCGAATTGCGCAACGTGGTGGAGCGTTTGATCATTCTTTCGGGCAAAAACATTATACCGGATGATGTGCATGCGTATGTAGTTCCCAAACGTTAAATATCGAATACTGAATTTTGAATGACGAATGTCGAAGTGCTTTAACTTCGACATTCGTCATTTATTATTCGATATTCGTTATTAATTTTTGCCTTCCTGCAAAAAAGCTTTCTTCTCTTCAATAGTTTTCAACAAACGCACATTGTGCAAATCGCAACTGCACTGGCAGGCTTCAGGACCCGAAAAAACAATCTCTTTATCGGGGAAAATGCCTGAGACTTGTTTCAGGTACTCGTGTATGTCGCATTTATTCAAATTGGGTATGATAAGGAAATACAATTGCGTACAGGTATGAAGGGCGCAGATCTGTTGCAACATGCTTAATGGCACCTTTTTGCCGAGGTAAATATTCGGTACACCTTCTTTTTTCAGCATGTATTGCATAAACAACAGGGGCAATTCCAGGCAATCTTCTCCCGGTATATCGTGGTGTTCGCCGGCCGGGGAAAACAATAAAACCCTGCGACCGCGGGTATAAACAGGCCGGTCGAGCCCGTCAATAGCCACTATCATTTTTTTGATGATCAGGGCCCGGGCAAAATGCTCATGTGCCTGTAGTACTTTACCGGTAAGCCATAATAAACCTATTTTTTTCAGCAGCGGGAACAACACGCAGGTCATGCTTTTTTCGAAACCGGCATGTAATACGAGGTTATGCAGAATTTTTTCGAACCGTTCGAGGTCGAAATCAATGGAGGCTTCTGTTAATTGATTGATAAAAATTTCGTAATTATCGGCATTGGGCCTTACTTCCAGCGCCATTTTTGCCATTTCTTCGGGCGAGCAGCAGGCAATGCGGGAAATTTTATGTCCGTTATTGTACAGGAAAGCAATTCGTAACAGGTGTTTAAGGTCTTCGCAATCATAGAAACGATGCTTGCTTTCCTTCCTTTTAGGGCAGAAAAGATTATACCGCTGTTCCCAGATGCGCAGTGTATGCGCTTTTATACCTGTTAAGTTTTCAATATCCCGGATGGAAAACAAATTCATATTTATGTAACAAATGGTAAGATATTACAACTAATTAAACTGGTCAAATACTGTTTAACTTAACAGGCAGGAAGGGTTAAAGTTTATACGTTTTTTGGCAAAATGTTCGTTATTGGCCCGCGCTATGCAAATTAATATGGTATTTTTGCCCGGATTTTTTTAAAATAGCCTCATAATGAGTTTACACGATCTGTTAGTTATAATAATAGTTTCTTTACTTATAGTCGAATTGCCTGCCTTTGGTTTAGCAAAATTATTCGAAAGGGCGGGAATACCCTCCTGGAAAGCCTGGGTTCCTTTTTATAATACGTGGGAAATAATAAAACAGGCCCGTATAAAAAAACACTGGTTTTACTGGCAATTCATACCCGTTGCCGGCTGGTTTATCAGCATGTGGCTGCTGGTTGAAATGGTAAAATTATTCGGCAAATTCAGTTTTTGGGACCATGCCGGGGCTGCACTGCTTTCGGTGGTATATTTTCCTTACATCGGGTATAATCCAAAAGTAAAATACCTGGGGCCCGATTCTGTTAAAAATCATAAAAAATCAACCGTTCGCGAATGGATCGATGCCGGTGTGTTTGCAGTGGTGGCGGCTACCCTCATTCGTGTTTTTGTATTTGAAGCCTATACCATTCCTACAGGCTCCATGGAAAAAACGCTGCTGGTAAACGATTTTCTGTTTGTAAGCAAACTGAGCTATGGCCCCCGTATTCCCAATACGCCCCTCGCAGTGCCGTTTGTACATCATACGATGCCTTTTTTTAACTCGAAATCATATACCGAAATCATTCATCTACCTTATACCCGTTGGTTTGCCAGCCCGGTAAAGCGCAATGATGTAGTAGTATTTAATTTCCCGGCAGGCGATACACTCACCAAAGAACTCGATTCGCAGAACCCGTATTACGATATTTTGCAGGATGAAGAATCGAATCAGTACAGGCAGTTAAAAGGCCAGATCGCCAATGAAAAAGAATTAAAAGAGGTGGCCCTGCAAAGAGCCCGTGATTATGTTTGGAGCAATTATACCGTTGTTACCCGCCCCGTTGATAAACGCGAGAATTATATTAAACGCTGTGTGGGCATACCCGGCGATACCATTCAGATCATAGATGGTATTTTGAGAGTTAATGGAACCCCGGCTTATGTTTCTCCCACCTCTGCTACTGATTATATAGTGACTGTGGCGGGTAACAGAATATTAACTGAAGAGGAATTAAGAGAAGCCGGCATACGGTTGACTACAGCTGAAGGCAATACTGATTTCATTGAAAGGGGTAGCTTTTATGAAATCAACCTTACTTTAACAGAGGTTGAAATACTTAAAAAAATACCCGGTGTTACAGTAGTGCGCAAACAGGACAATATCGGCGACCCGCGCATATTTCCACGCGATACCAGTGTGTGCCATTGGACCACCGATGAATTTGGTCCGTTATGGATACCGAAAAAAGGCGAAACTATTCAGTTAACCCGTCCAAACATTGCTTTTTACAAACGAGCCATCAAAGTGTATGAAAACAATGACTGGGAAGAGCGCGACGGCAAAATATTTATCAATGGAAAAGAAGCTACCAGCTATACATTCAAAATGAACTATTACTGGATGATGGGTGATAACCGCCATCGTTCGCAGGACAGCCGCTTCTGGGGCTTTGTTCCCGAAGACCATGTTGTTGGCGAAGCCTGGTTAATATGGATGAGCTGGGAAAAGGGCGTACGTTGGAACAGGATGTTTAGAAGCATTCATTAGTACCTTAAATTTATTATCTTTAGTAATCCTTCCCGCTTTGCGGGAGGGATTTTTTGTCGGGGTAAGCCGATAACACACTTAACTAAAGAGAACATGAAAAAAGACGAATATAAATTTTCATTCGACGTATACGATTCAATAGATGAGTTGACAGAAGAAGATGCGTGGTTATTGAATGAGGCACGCGAAGTAACGCAACATGCGTATGCACCTTATTCAAATTTTTATGTTGGCGCTGTGGCCAAGCTGGCCAACGGCGAAATAGTGGCCGGCAGCAACCAGGAAAATGCTTCATTTCCCGTAGGGTTATGCGCCGAACGCGTTTTACTGGCATCGGCATCGTCGTTGTACCCCAAAGTGCCCATTGAGTCGCTGGCCATCAGCTATCAGGCGGGTAATGGCAACAGTGATCATCCTATATCGCCCTGCGGCATCTGCCGGCAATCGTTGCAGGAATTTGAAATGCGGGTCAAGCATCCCATACGGCTGATACTGGGAGGTATGGAAGGAAAAATATATGTGATACCAAAGGCCAGTTCGTTGCTGCCCCTGGCGTTTACGAGCGATGAACTGAAGTAGTTCTGTAATGAGAGTATTTATTTTTAACAAGGATACGGTGCATTTCTTCCTTAAATTCATTGATAAACAGGATGATAACCTTAGTAAAATCCATATAGAGCCATTTTATACGCATGTGTTAAATTAACACAACCAGCTCCGTTATATTGTTGTTTGAAATTCTAGCTAAAAGATCAATTGAAGCCTGCTTATAACAAAATATTCCAAATCATCAATTGGGTTAGTTAACTTGATTATTATCAATTTATTTTATAAAGGAAAAAAATGGTGATTATTAACTTGTGAGGGCTGTGAGAAAAATTTACTTTTAATCTATATTAATTTTTATTAATTTTATATCGCGGTTGAGAGGGCTGCCCACGCGGTTCGTTGATGTAAATCACTCGGCTGCATTTTTTATTTTATGCATCTTCTGTATTTGGATGATTCTGGATCAGTTCTTAACTCTAATGAAGAATATATAGTATTGGGTGGGCTCTCAATTTATGAAACACAAGGTTTTTATCTTTCAAATGAATTGGATAAAATCGCTCAAAGCATTGACCCAAGAAATTATGGAGATATTGAATTTCATGCTTCAGAAATATTTTCTCGTCGAACACCTCCCTGGGATAAGCTAAGCCGCGAAGAAGCGCAAGGAATTATTAAAGCTGTTCTTAAGGTATTAGCAACTTCTTCTAATTCAACTTATGCTTTTGCGTGTGCTATACATAAGCAATCTTTTTTAGGAAATGATTGTCTTAATTTGGCATTTGAAGATTTATGCCAAAGATTTGATACTTATTTATCAAAAATAAATGCGGAAGGAGATAGACAAAAAGGGTTATTGATTTTGGATGAGAGTTCCCATGAAACTACTTTGCAAGGGTTGGCAAATAATTTTAGAAAAATTGGCACTCAATGGGGTAGTATAAGACATCTTGCGGATACACCGTTTTTTGTTAATTCAAAGGCATCCAGAATAATCCAATTAGCGGATCATGTAGCTTATTCTGTATTTCGAAGATATAATCATGGAGATGCTAATTATTTTGATATTATAGCTCATAAATTTTTTCAGGCTGATGGAGTTTTTCATGGATTAGCTCATAAGCAAAAGTCAAATCCATTATGTGTATGTTTAGCATGTTCTACTCGTAGAAAAGTTCCTAATTAACGATTCAAAATTTTCCGAAGGTCCAAACAGAGAAGGAGGTTGAGGGCCAAAACCGGTATAAGAAACGAATTAGGTGTTTGAATTTGATTTCTTTTCAGTGATTGACAAATCTGAACGGCCAGTGAAGTTAATTTACTACGACAAGGATAAAAAAACGCTACGTATTCCTGTTGTTTTAGATAAAGGGGTTGTAACGAACCGGTTTATAACATATCAGTTTACCGGCAGGTATTTTGAAAAAATTAATACAAAGTAGTGGTGCTACCACCAACCACCAACCACAGACCACAAACTCATATCAGCCTCTTGCATCCCAATCGCCTTTTCTCTATATTAGTGCATGCGAACCCTTATTCCGTTTATTATTCTTTGGGGATTGAACGATGTGTATGCCCAGCATCCCATGAAAATTGAGCAGGAGTTACTAAGCCAATTTAAAAAAATACATTCCTGGAGATTTTATAGCGGAACTGATCATGTTACCGACCGGTATGATTCATTGGAACGGGCCAATGATATATTTCGGAAAAGTTTATTATTCCATACTTCAACATCCTCTGCAACGATTACATTTGATTTTAACTAATTAGTAAAAGAGGGATTGTCGATCACAACCTCAGAAGACGGATTGTTCAGGATCTATGCCTGGGATACCTATACAGGCGGAACACAGCACAACTTCGACGCTATTTATCAGTATAAAATCAATAACAAAGCATTTTCTAAAATAGCGCGCACGGATAAAGATGATCCGGGAAGGTGGTATTCTGTTATTCATTTATTAAATACAGATAATAAAGTTTACTACATCGGTACTTACCATGAGGTGCATTCAACCAGGTATTTATACCAGGGTGTAAAAATATTTTGTATTGAGAATAACAGCCTGAATACTGATGTTCGTTTAATTAAAACCAATACAGGTATAAGAAATGAATTGGGTTTTGAATTTGATTTAGCTTCTGCAGCCAAACGGCCCGATTTTCAGAAACTCATTTATTTTGATGAAGACGATGATCAGCTGCACCTTGCTGTTGTACATGAAGATGGCAAGGTAACCCGGCAATTTATTACCTATCAGTTCACCGGAAAATATTTTGAGCAGATCAAAAAACAGTAATTGACCAGGCCTTTATTAGTAAATATTTATTTTATGTTATTCACTCAAAAAGCTTTTGTAAAAGCCTGTTTTATTTTGCTTATTGTTACAGCAGGGCTGTCAGCAACGGCCCAGGTTCCATCCCAATACCAGGCCGATTATAATAAGGTATTAAAAAATGCAACAGCCCCGAATCCTTTAAGGTTCATGGGTTCACCTGGTAATTATACCAACGCCAATATGAAATATGCCTGGTACATCACTTTAAAAGACGGTTCGCGTGTTACGGTATATTCAAAGATCCATACAGATGATGAGAACAATAATGATAGAAAATACCTGCTTTCTGTAAATAAAGAATTAGAAAAATCAGACAGCAACAGGGAACGGAAAATTTATAGCGATCAAACTTTAAAAGTTATTCGTTATGATGAGAATACCAATGAACCAATTGAAGGCATAGCAACAGACAGCTGCTGGTTATTTAAGGTGATAAGTGGTAAGATAAATGCTTATTCTACATTATCAGAACAACAGAACATTGATCCCCGGTACCTTCAGGGATTACAGGTTGACAAGGGGCCGATTGAATCGTTCGACGCTGTTAAGCTGGAAAGTATAATTAAGGATGATGAAAAAGCGTATAAAGCTTTTAAGCGAAAAAATATTGTGCTGGCGATAAAAAAATATAACAGCAATAATTAGAGAAACTCCAGTTCCACATCAGTTTCGGCATATCCCACACACGTAAGCACCAATCCTTCCTGTAAATCTTTATCGGTGAGCACTTCGTTGTTGCTCATTTTTACAGCGCCCTTGCGGCATCGGGCGGCACAGGTGGCGCAACGGCCGGTATTGCAGCTGTAGGGCAGGGCAATGCCTTGTTTTTGGGCTGCCTTTAAAATGGTATCGGGAAATGCGGTGGTGAACTGATACGTTTGGTTGGCATAATGCAACAATACGGTATGCGAATCGGGCGGTATGGTAAATGCCGGCTTGCGTACCGGTTCTATTACAAAATGTTCCTTGCGTAACTGGTCTTCGTTAAAACCCATAACGCGAAGCGTAAACTGCACCATACGCATAAACGATTCGGGCCCGCAGGTGAAGAATAAACTGTTTGCAGTTTGCGGTTTGTAGTTTGTTGTTAAAAATTGTTCAAGCAGCCAGTTATTCAGCCGTTCCGGCCGGGCATCGGCACCTACAGGATTACTCAACAGATCGATACGTGTAAAACGCCGGGAATATTGTGTGGCCAGCTGTTGCAGCGGCTTATGATAAATGATATTGCGCTCATCGTGATTTTGATAAAACAGCGTTATATGGCTCTGCGGTTCTTCGTATAATACTTTTTTAATCAGTCCAAAGATGGGTACTATGCCGCTGCCGGCGGCTATAAAATAAATATGTCGTTGTAAGGCAGCATCGGTGGTTACAATAAAACGGCCTGCAGGCGGTAAACCCGTTACCGTAGTTCCGGGATGCCAGGTGTTGAGTATATGCCGTGATATTTCGCCGTTCTCTTTCTTCTTTACGGTAATGGCTATATGCTTATCAACGCCCGGCGTGGTGCAAATAGAGTAGGAGCGGCGTATTTCGTGATGGTCGTGTGTAAACAAAAAAGTAATCGACTGGCCTGCTTCCCAGGCAACCGGTTTACCCTGCGTTTCTTCAAGCACATAGGTACATGTATCGGGCGTTTCGCGAATAACCGCCGTTACTTTCCACTGTAAAAGCTCCATAATTACAGGGTAGTTAGATTTACAACTATGCGGCCCATGATCTTTCCTTCCAGAATGGCATCGATATAGGTGGTATTCAATTCTTCGAGTGTTACTTCTTTCCCAATAACTGATAATTTATCTTTTATGTTCCAGTCGTACGATAGTTTTTGCCAGATGGCGAGCCTTACCGGCATGGGTGTTCCTGCAGAACCGACACCCAGCAGGTTTATGCCGTTCAATATAAATGGATATACCGTAGTATCGAGTTTGGGCGATGACACCAGGCCGGTGCTTACCACACAGCCTTCGTGTCGACAACCTTTGAGTAACGTAGCCAGTGTATTGCCGCCTACAGTATCAACAGCGCCTGCCCATTGTGGTTTTATCAGGGCTTTGCCCGAAATATCGTTTACAAAAGATCTGTCTTCCATACGTGCCGCCCCCAGGTGTTGCAGGTATTCGAGGGCATTTGATTTACCGCTTACGGCAATTACTTCATAACCTGCCTTTGATAATATCGCCACCGCCATACTGCCCACGCCTCCGGTGGCGCCGGTTACTACAATAGGGCCCGCTTCGGGTAACAATTTCATCAATTCCATTTTATAGGCTGCACAGGCCGCGGTAAAACCAGCTGTGCCGATGATCATACATTCTTTCAGCGAAAGGGTTTCGGGTTTTTTAACCACCCACGAAGCCGGTACGCGAATGTATTGTCCGTACCCGCCGCAGGTGTTCATGCCAAGATCGTACCCGGTAACAATCACTTCATCACCAACTGCAAACTGTTCGTTGCGGCTGATCTCTACCACACCGGCTGCATCGATGCCGGGCGTATGGGGAAACTGGCGGGTAATGCCTTTATTACCCGTGGCCGACATGGCATCTTTATAGTTCAGTGATGAGTAATGTACGCGGATGACCATTTCGCCGGCGGGCAGATCGTCGATGTATCTGTCAATGATAGTACGTTCAAATTTCCCATCTTTAGTTTCAGTTACCCAAAGTGCTTTAAATGACATATGTTTATCGTGAATTGTGAATGGTGAATGGTCAATCCTTTGCTTCGCTTTGCAACCGGCAACTGTAAAATTAACCAAACTCAGGTTAACCTTTCTTTATATAGTAAATAATTCTCGTCGTCGAAACACACAAAAAATATTTCTTCAATGCTTTTATCGGTTGCTGCAAACTGTTGTACTTCTTTTATGGCAATGGTGGCCGCTTCGGGTTTTGGAAAATGATACACGCCGGTACTGATATTAGGGAATGCAATCGTTTTAACCCCGTTTTCAACCGCCAGCTGTAACGAATTGCGGTAACAATCAGCCAGTAGTTCCGGTTCGCCTTTGTTGCCACCGTTCCAAACCGGTCCAACGGTATGTATCACAAATTTTGCCGGTAATTGGCCTGCGGTTGTAATTACGGCTTCACCGGTATCGCAGCCGCCCTGTTTGGCCCTGATCTGGCGGCACTCTTCCAAAATAGCCGGGCCTCCGGCGCGATGAATGGCGCCATCTACACCGCCGCCGCCCAGCAATGAGCTGTTGGCCGCATTCACAATGGCGTCGGCTTTTATTTTAGTGATATCGCCTTTAAGCAAAGTAATTTTCGCACTCATAAACGGGTAAACTTATAAACTTGTCAACTTAACTGTTCAATTAATCAACATAAATCAAACTCTGTGCCTTGCTCTAAAACAAGGTCTGCACACCATGTGCTATCTTATTCTCATGCTGCAGCAGCCACTTTTTACGGGGCAGTCCGGCGGCATACCCTACCAGTTGATTATTTGAACCGATAACGCGGTGACAGGGAACTATAATGGCCACATTGTTCTTTCCGTTTGCTGCGGCAGCAGCCCTGATCACTTTGGGATCGCCCAGGCGGCGCGATAATTCGAGATAGCTGATGGTTTTGCCGAAAGGAATTGCCATCAGTTCGTTCCATACTTTTTGCTGAAAGGGTGTGCCTTCCTGCGAAATGGGCAATTCAAAAAAACGGCGGTTGCCATGAAAATATTCAATCAATTGTTCAACGGCCTGAATGGCCAATGGAGGCAATATTTCGTTACCGGTACCGGCGGCAGAAACATTTTCCTGCTCATCAATAAATTTTACTTCACTGATGTAATGACCGGTGCCGGCTATTCTTAACAATCCTACCGGCGATTGATAATATGTAATAAAATTGTCCGGCATCAGTTATATTCATCCAATCTTCCATCCGTTTTGTACAGGGCGATCGGGCGCCAGTAAAACTACTTCTTTTTTATCAGTGTATATGCCCAGTACCAGGCACTCACTGAAAAAATTAGCTATCTGTTTGGGCGGAAAATTCACAATGGCAACAATTTGTTTACCTAACAGTTCATCCTTATTATATAATTTAGTTATTTGCGCCGAAGATCTTTTAATGCCCAGGTCCCCGAAATCGATGGCAATTTGATATGCCGGGTTTTTGGCTTTGGGAAAATCATTAACTTCCGTGATTGTTCCGACCCTGATATCTATTTTTTCAAAATCATTCCAGTTGATGATCATGCTTATTAATTTTTTTCAAAAATAAATACCAATTACAATGAAACGTACAGCTACTGCCGTTTGGAACGGCTCAGGTAAAGAAGGAAGCGGACATTTAACTACACAAAGCACAACATTAAAGAACACGCAGTATTCGTACAAATCACGTTTTGAAGAAGGAGTAGGTACCAATCCCGAAGAACTGATTGCTGCCGCTCATGCCGGTTGCTTTACCATGAAGTTAAGTTTTGAATTGGGGGCAGCTGGTTTTACACCCGATTCATTGGAAACAACTTCTACCATTTCACTGGAAGAAGGCGTTATAAAAAGCAGCCACCTCGTTTTAAAAGCAAGCGTGCCCGGCATCAGTGCTGAAAAATTTAAAGAGTGTGCCGAAAATGCCAAGCAAAACTGCCCTGTTAGCAAGGCGCTGAATATGGAAATTACCCTCGATGCTTCTTTGTCGTAAGTAATTCGTTAACCAGTTAACAAGTTAACCTGTTAACTTGTTAACTGGTCAACTTTTCAACTGATCAACTGTTCAACCAACCTTAACCTAACGTTTATGCCCTCAACTAAACGCAACATCAGCCGGCGAAGCTTTATTAAAAATACTTCATTGGCCGCCGGCAGCTTCTTCATAGTGCCCCGCCACGTGCTGGGACGCGGTTATACTGCCCCGAGCGATAAGCTGAACATTGCCGGAATAGGTGCAGGCGGTAAGGCCGGTGTAAACCTGCCATATGCCTGGAACAACGGATCCGAAAATATAGTGGCCCTGTGCGATGTGGATGACCGCATGGCGGTTAACGCCCGTAAAAAATGGCCCGATGCCCCTTACTACCGCGATTACCGCGAAATGCTCGATAAAGAACAAAAGCACATAGATGCGGTAATTATTACCACGCCCGATCATATGCATGCCGTGCAGGCTTTGGCTGCCATGCAGCTGGGCAAACATGTTTACCTCGAAAAACCATTAACGCACGATATTTATGAAGCACGCATATTAACGCAGGCTGCGCAAAAATATAAAGTGGTTACTCAAATGGGTAACCAGGGCAGCAGCGGCGATGATACGCGCAATGTTGAAACCTGGATTCAGGAAGGAGTGATCGGTCGGGTGCATACTGTGCATATATGGACGAACCGTCCCGTATGGCCGCAGGGCATTCCTACGCCAACCGGTACGTTTGAAGTGCCGAAAGAGGTAGACTGGGACCTTTGGCTGGGCACCGCGCCGCAACGCGATTTTAATCCGGCCTATTTGCCTGCCACCTGGCGGGGATGGGTTGATTATGGCACCGGTTCGCTGGGCGATATGGGCTGTCATTTTATGGATGTTCCGTTCAGGGCGTTAAAATTAGGGTATCCCGTATCGGTAGAATGCAGTGTTACCTCGGTATATACCGGTTTTTTTAAAGAAGTATTTTATACTGACAGCTATCCGCCTTCTGCAAAAATTCATATTCAATTTCCTGCCCGCGATAAAATGCCGCCGGTTGAACTGATCTGGTACGATGGAGGCATAAAACCCGAGCGGCCGGCCGAACTGTTGCCCGATGAGCCGTTTGCAGAGTGGGATGGGGGTATATTGTTCGAAGGCAAAAAGGGCAAACTGGTAGCCGGGTTGTTTGGCCGCAATCCCACTTTATTACCTACGCAAAAAATGAAAGAAGCCAAACTGCCCAAATCGAAATTTCCATTTGTTGAAAAAGGTTCCGAAGGCCATCAGCAGCAATGGGTGCAGGCCTGCAAAAAAGGATTTGGCGCCTATACCAGCTCGCCTTTTGATATGGCCGGTCCTTTAACCGAAACGGTGCTGATGGGCAACCTTGCCGTAAGAAGCTATAACATTAAAGAAGGCAATAATTTTCCCGGCCGCAAAAAGCTGCTGTGGGATGGCGCCAATATGCGCATCACCAATTTCGAAGCAGCCAATGCTTTTGTGAAAAGAAATTACCGGGGTAGCTGGAAACCGGAGCTGTGAGATTAAAGGTAATTTAATTTGCTAAATCGATTATTTGCTCTACTTTCAGCTTACTAAAACTTATGCTTATCAATATGAAGAAAGATAAAAAAAACAACCCTTCACGCCGGGAGTTCCTCAAAAATACATCGCTGGCTGCCGCCGGATTTTTTATTGTTCCAAGGCATGTATTGGGCAGGGGCTACATAGCTCCCAGCGATAAATTAAATATCGCCGGAATAGGTGTTGGCGGAAAAGGAACAAGCGATCTGGCCGAATTTGCCAAAAGTCCGAAAGTGAATATTGTGGCTTTGTGCGATGTCGACGACCGCCAGGCCGTTACCTCCCGCAAAAATTTTCCGAACGCCAAATACTATAAGGATTTCCGTGAGATGCTCGACAAGGAAAAAAAGAATATCGACGCCTGTTCGGTATCTACCCCCGATAACACCCATGCCGTAGCCGCCCTCGCTGCCATGCAACTGGGCAAGCATGTATATGTACAAAAACCGTTAACGCACGACATTTTTGAGGCCCGCACGCTTACCGAAGCGGCTAAACGCTATAAAGTAGTTACCCAAATGGGCAACCAGGGCGGGTCGAATGATGGTGTGCGAAAAATGAAGGAAATAGTGGATGCCGGTATGGTTGGCGATGTGCATACGGTGCATTGCTGGACGAACCGGCCTGTATGGCCGCAGGGAGTTCCCACGCCCACCGGTACCTTTGAAGTACCCAAAGAAGTTGACTGGGACCTGTGGTTAGGCCCGGCTAAAAAGATTGATTATAATCCTGCTTATTTGCCTTTTAACTGGCGTGGCTGGTGGGCATTTGGCACCGGCGCCCTGGGCGATATGGCCTGCCATATTATGGACCCCGTGTTCCGCATACTGCCCATAGATTACCCCACATCGGTAGAATGCAGCGTGGCCACTATTTATAAAGAAATGTGGAACGATACCGCAAACCCCGACAGTTGTCCGCCTTCTTCGATCATTCACTTAAGTTATCCTCGTAAAGACGGCAAGGGATCCATTAAAGTATCGTGGCACGATGGCGGTCTGCAACCCGAAAGGCCCGATGAGTTACTGCCCGATGAAATGATGGGTAACTGGGATGGGGGAGTGATCTTTGAAGGATCTAAAGGCAAGATCATGGCCGATTGTTATGGCGCCAATCCCCGGTTATTGCCAACCCGGCTGATGAAGGAAACATTGCCTGCCGAAACGATCAAACGTGTGCCCGAAGGCCATTATCTTCAATGGGTAAATGCCTGTATGGAGGGTTATGGCAAAGGACAAACCAGTTCGAACTTTGATTTTGCCGGACCGTTCACGGAAAGCATCCTGATCGGTAACCTGGCCATCAGAAGTTTTATGATAAAGAGTGCCACCGCCAAAGGCGCCGATAAATATC
>Ga0114129_10003499_pt1 | contig 22083 bp, 21 predicted proteins | sample RhiMetdeltSRZDD1_FD_80071 | JGI IMG/M metagenome (GOLD analysis project Ga0114129, IMG submission 80071) | Populus rhizosphere microbial communities from Tennessee, USA - Rhizosphere MetaG P. deltoides SRZDD1 (version 2) (version 2) | ecosystem: Host-associated > Plants > Roots > Rhizosphere >... | reverse complement strand
TGCGCGGGCGAGGGCGTCGCGCGCGGCCGCGACATCCCCGGTGAACGACACGACGAACCGCGGGTGCGCGTCGGCTCGCAGGTCGCCGGTCAGGCCCTCGCGCGCGACGCGTCCGCGATAAAGGACGACGACGCGGTCCGCGATGCGCTGCGCCTCGTCCAGATCGTGCGTGCATAGGAGGATCGCCCGGTGCCGGGCGCGCAGCGAGACGATGAACGAGCGCAGCGATCGCGCGGTCTCGGGGTCGAGCGCGGTCGCGGGCTCGTCGAGCAGGAGGACCGGCGGGTCGTGCACCAGCCCGCGCGCGATCGCGACCTTCTGCTTCATCCCGCGCGAGAACGCGCCGAGTCGGACGTCGAGCCGATCGGTGAGGCCCAGCAGCTCCGCGAGCTCCTCGGTGCGGCGCTCCGCGGCCGCGACGTCGTAGAGGTGGCAGAAGAACGCGAGATAGGCGCGGAGCGTCATGCGCTCGTAGAGCGAGGGCTGATCGGTGACCATGCCGCAGCGCTGGCGCACGGCGTGCGGGTCCGCGCGCACCGAGATGCCGTCCACAAGCACATCGCCGTCGCTCGGCGCGAGGATGCCGGCGATGATGCGGCTCGCGGTCGTCTTTCCGGCGCCGTTGGGGCCGAGCAGCGCGACGATCTCCCCTGGCTCGACGCGGAACGACACATGGTCGAGCGCCACCGTGCGCCCGAAGGAGCGCGACACGTCGCGCACGTCGATCATCGAACGAGCATATGCGGCGGATGCCCTAGCCTTCGGGCGAATGGACCTGGACATCGTGCTGTCGCTGCACGGTCGCGTTGCTTTCGCGCTCGTCCTTTATTACACGCTCGTCGGGCTGTGGGGACTGCTCGCGGGCATCCGCGACCGCGGCCCGAGCCCCAGCTACCGCGGCGCGATCGCGATCGCGACCATCGCCGCCGTCGCGCAGGGTGCCCTCGGCCTCGTGGTCCTCGCGTTCCGCGGCGCGCCGGCGGAGTCGGTGCACATCCTCTACGGGCTCGCGCTGGCGGTCTCGATGCCGCTGGCGGCGACGCTCATCCGCGATCGCACGCCGCGCGGGCAATCGATCGCCCTCGGACTCGCCGCGCTGTTCGCCGCCGGTCTCGCGATCCGCGGCATCACGACCGCGTGAGGCGGCCGAGCAGTCGTCCCTCGGCCTCAGCCTTCAAGGCAGGCGCCCTCCCTCGGATCAGAAGCCTCCTGCCCTCGCTGACGCCGAGCGACGCCCGCGTCGCTCGAACGATCCTGGACGATCCCGCCGGAGCGGTGATCGCGACGGCGGAGGAGCTCGCGCGGCGCGCGAAGACGTCGCCCTCCACGGTCGTCCGCTGTTGCCAGCGCATGGGATTCCGGGGCTATCGCCATCTTCAGTTCACGCTGGCCGGTGAGGCGCGGGATCGGCCGCTCCACCACGGCGACATCGCCGACGCGGACCCGACGGGCACGGTGCTCCTAAAAGTGTTCGCTGCCGCGGCGCATACGGTCGCCGAAGGCGTGCGAACCATCGATCACGAGCGGTTCGAGAGGGCGGTGAAAGCGATCGCGGGTGCGCGACACGTGCTCTTCGTCGGAGTTGGCACCTCCGCACCGCTTTCGCAGGATGCGGCCTACCGTTTCCGCACGATCGGCGTGCAGGCTGACGCACCCGCCGATGTGCACGTCCAGCATGTCGCATCGCGTCTGCTCCGCCGCGGCGATGTGTGCGTGGCGATCACGCACACTGGGGCGACGCGTGAGACGGTGATGACGTTGGGTGCGGCCCACAACGTCGGGGCGACGACGGTCGCGATCACGAGCTTTGCCCGTTCGGCGATCGCGCGTTCCGCGGACATCGTTCTCGTCAGCGGCGGGCCGGAACAGTCCTTTCGCCACGAGGCGATGGCGAGCCGGCTCGCGCACCTTTGCTTGCTGGATGCGCTCTACGTGGCCGTCGCGATGCGATCACAGGCCGCCGCGCGTCGCGCTTTGAACGCTTCGGCTGAAGTCATCGCGAGCCATCGGAACGCGCAACCAGGGGCGAAGCGGCGATCGCGTTCAACAAGGCGGGCAGCTCCGAAAGCCGATCGATGATCCCGTCCGGTCCCGTCGCGACGAGCGCGGCCGCCGGGCGGTAGCCGCCGGCGTACGCGATGGATCGGACGCCGGCCGCGCGAGCCTCAAGGATGTCGTACTCGGTGTCGCCGACGTAGACGAAGTCGCGAGGCCGGCCACCGGCAAGGTCGGTGAACGCCGTCCGTTTGGGGTCTGCGTCGCCGACGATGAAGGCGAGCTGGTCCGCGATGCCGCGCAGGGCCGGCCGGTCGAGATCCCGACGGACCGACTCCATGCCGGCCGCGCTGACGACGCCGAGCCGGATCCCGGAGTGGCGCATCGCCGCGATCGCTTCCCTCGCGCCGTCGGTGAGCTCCGCTGGGTGGTGACCCACCTCCTGGTTCCACTCCCATACCGCGGCCTCGACCTCCCCGGGCGGCACGCCAAGCGCGGCGATCCACGCCCTGAGCGGGAGGGCGAACCCTTCGTGGAAGCGCGCGCGCCCGAGCGGCGGCAGGCCGCGGCGCCCGAGCACGCTTCCGGCAGCCGCACATGCACGCGCGGCGTCGTCGACAAGCGTCCCGTTCCAATCGAACGCGACCGTGAGTGCCCGTTGGAAGGTCATTGCCAAACTATGCGCCACTCAGGAATATCATTGCGGCGGCAATGGCGGGCGCCGTGCCGAGCTGGGAGGTTGGCGATGCGTAGAGTCTTGATCGTTGGACTTATCGCCCTGTTGGTGGCCGCTGCGTGCGGCGGCTCTGGGTCGGTGGCCCCGACGGCGACCGGAGCGGCAACGCCGGCTCCCGGGAGCAATGGCTCGATCACGTTCCTCGATACCGCCGGTGGCGCGAATTTCCAGGCGTTCTTCGGTCAGATCCTTCCGGACGCCGAGAAGGAGCTGGGCGTCAAGATCTCGTATCTGCCCGGGTCGGGCGCCGATCTGCTGACGCGACTCAAGGCCCAGACCGCCGGCCAGGGCGACGTCGGCCTCGTCCTCCTCAAGCCCGACGTGCTCGGCAACATGCTCGATGCGAAGATCCCGTTCTCCACGCTCACGGACGCGAAGGCGCAGATCCCGAACCTTGCGCTGATCGATCCGTCCGATCTGTCCGAGGCCTTTGGTGTCGCGACGACCGGTCGGGCGACACCGTTCTGGCGCGACCAATTCGGCATCATCTACGACTCGGCGAAGATCGCGAATCCGCCGACGTCCTGGAACGACTTCTACGCGCGGCGTGCTGAATGGAAGGGCCACATCGGCATGATCCGACCGGACGCGTCGTCCGGCGGCGGCCGCCTCATGATGCGGGACTTCCTCATCGGTGCGGGCGTCGACTTCTCCAAGACGTTCCCCGAGCCGCTGCAGAGCACTCCTGAGTGGACCGCGGGCCTCGCGAAGTTCAAGGACTTCTCCTCGTATTTCTATCAGCCGCTCGCCAGCGAGCCGAATACGCTGTTCCAGCAGTTCAAGACGGGAGATGTGTGGATCACCGAATACGCGATCGACTTCACCCTTTGGTCCGCGGACCAGGGTCTGCTCCAGCAGTCCGTAAAGGCATCGGTGTTCCCGACCGGCCTGTACGGCGGTGCGGCCTACCTGGCCGCGCCGGCGAACGCGTCGCCGGATCAGAAGAAGAACGCGAACGCGCTCATCAACTGGCTCATCTCCGAGAAGACACAGCTGCGCATGCTCACGCAGATGTATCAGTACATGGCGATCAACAAGTTCGACGGCGTCCCGGCGAAGATCAACGAGAGGATCCCGGCGTGGGACACCGTGAAGAGCAGGCGCAACGCGCTCACCAACCTGCCGTCCTACAACTGGCTGAAGGAGAACGGCGGGAATTACGTCGGCAAGCCCTAGCGTGCGGGAGCTGACCAGGCTATGAATTCCGCCTCCGTTGCCGCGACACCGCGCCGCGGCAACGGAGGCAGTGATCGCGCTTTGACCATCCTCATGCTGGCTCCGGCGATCGCATACATCCTCGCGTTCTTCGCCTATCCGCTCGGAGTCACCTTTCTCACGAGCCTGGAGAGTGACCTCGGACTCGGCCCAACGCTCATGCAGTACCAGAGCATCCTCACCTCGGAGAAATATCTCGGCACCGTCTGGCTGACGACCGGACTCGCGGTCGGAACGACGATCCTGTCCGTTCTCCTCGCGGTCCCACTCGCGTTGATCCTCCGGCTGAAGATGCGCGGCCACCGTTTCATCCGGCTGTTGATCCTCACGCCGCTGATGGTGCTCGCGCTCATCAGCGCGCTCGGGCTTCTGATCATCTGGGACAAGAACGGCTGGCTCAACCGCCTGTTCAGCCAACTGGTGCCGGGCGGGGGACCGCTGTCGATCGACTACACCGTGCCCGGGCTGCTCCTCTTCTATACCTGGCTCTACGCGCCGTACACGATCCTGACGACGCTGTCGGCTGTCGAAGGCCTCGACACGAACGTCGAGGAGGCGGCGCGAGTCGCCGGCGCGTCACCGTGGCAGCTCTTCCGGAGCGTGACCCTACCGCTCAGCTGGCCCGGCATCCGCTCCGGGTCGATCCTCACTTTTCTCTTGGCGTTCGGCGCGTTCAACGTGCCCATCATCGCCGGCGGTGATCTGCGTCCCCTCGCCGTGGTCATCTACACCGAGGCCTCGACTTTCCAGCATTGGGCGCGCGGCAGCGCCTTGGCGATGGTGATGGCGGTCGTTTCGCTCGTGGTGATCACGGTGTACCTGCGGCTTTCGAGCGCACCGGCAAGGCGGGGCCCGACGTGAGCGAGATCACGTATCCGATCGCACCCGCGGCGACCCGACGCGTCCCGCGCCTCCCGGCTCTCAGCCGGATCCTCGCGTACACGTTGCTGCTCGTCTTTCTGCTATACGTCGTCAGCCCCTTCGTCGCGATCCTGACCATGGCCTTCGGTCAAGGATGGTTCGGCGGCCGCTTGTTCCCGGAGATCCTTACGCTGCGCTGGTTCGAATGGGCGGTGAACGTCACGCGCATCCCGCAAGTGCTCGGCAACTCGTTCCTCATCGCCGCGTTGTGCGTCCTCATCAGTCTCGCGATCGGCGTTCCCACCGCCTGGGCGATCGCGCGGCGCCGCATCCCGGCGAAGACCCTGCTGCTCACGCTCGTGCTGCTCCCGAAGACGATCCCGCCGATCACCTTCGCACTCGGGGCGTCCCGCGAGTTCTACGCACTCGGTCTGGTGAACACGCATGTCGGCGTCGCCGTCGCCCATGCCGTGCTGGCGATGCCGTTCGTCGTCCTGATCATGACCGCGACGTTCGAAGCACTCGACGAGCGCGTTTTCGAGGCCGGCCGCGTATGTGGTGGCGGCTGGCTGCGGAACGCGATCCACCTTGCGCTCCCGATGGCGCTGCCGGGTCTCATGGCCGCGACGCTCTTCGCGCTCATCACCTCGCTCAACGAGTTCACCTTGACGCTGGTGACGTACGGTCCGGGCACGCTCACGCTGACGGTGCAGACCTATCTCGCGATCGGGGATGGCTTCCAAGAGGTCGCGAGCGCGATCTCTGTGATCCTGCTTCTCCCATCGCTGGTGCTACTCGTTCTCATCCAGCGTCAGATCCGGCCAGAGGCGATCCTCGGAGGGGTGAAGGGCTTATGAGCGAGGCGATGATCGAGCTGCGCGGCATCGTGAAGACGTTCGGCGACTTCGTCGCCTGCCGGGGGATCGATCTCACCGTCCGGCGTGGTGAGCTCGTCACGTTGCTCGGCCCCAGCGGCTGCGGGAAGACCACCGCCCTCCGCTGCATCACCGGCGGCCTGCGTCCGGATTCCGGCGAGGTGTGGATCGGCGGCCGGAACGTGACCGAGGTGCCGACCCATAAGCGCAACATCGGCCTCGTGTTCCAGAACTTCGCGCTGTTCCCGCATCTGACCGTCCTGGAGAACGTCGCCTACCCACTGCGCGTCCGCGGTGTATCAAGAGCGGAGAGGCACCGGCGTGCGATGGAAACACTGACGCTGGTCGGGCTGAAGGGTCTTCAGGATCGCTATCCGCGCGAGCTGTCCGGTGGCCAGCAGCAGCGGGTCGGCCTCGCGCGGGCGGTCGTGTACCAGCCGACGGTGGTCCTGTTCGACGAACCGCTTTCCAACCTGGACGCCAAGTTGCGCCTCGAGATGCGCGAGGAGATCGCGGCACTGAAGGCGCGGCTCGGCTTCACCGCGATTTATGTCACGCACGACCAGGAGGAGGCGCTCAGCCTTTCGGACCGCATTGCCGTCATGGAAAGCGGCGTCGTCCACCAGATCGGTACGCCCGCCGAGGTCTACACGTCGCCCCGGACCGCTTTCGTCGCGGCATTCGTGGGAAACCCGAACCGCGTCGTGGGCCGGTGCGTATCGCTCCAGGACGGGCGCGCGACGGTGCAGGTCGGACGTGGCCGGCTCAGCTGTTCCACCGGTGCCAACGCGCCGAGGGCCGGTGAGGCCACCGTCGTGTTCGTTCGACCGGAGGACATTCGGATCGCCGACTCCACCGTCACCCAGGGATCCGACGCACTTCGCGCACGGGTCACCCGAGCCGCCTTCCTCGGCGACCGGACCGAGTACAACGTCGAGCTCGACGACCAGACCCAGTGGCGGCTCCGCCTCGCGCACGACGACCGGCTCGCGATGGGCGAGACCGTCCCCTTGGCGGTGTCTCCGGGCGCGGCGCGCGCCTTCGCCCACGACGCGGCCGTGGCTGAGGTGGCGGCGGCGATCGATCCCGACGCCGCCGTTCCCGAGCCGACGCAGGCGTGAGCTGGTCGAATCCCTTCGAGATGCCGGGCCGGTTCAGACGCGGAAACTTGCACAGCCACTCGACCCGCTCCGATGGACTGCTCGCGCCCGAAGCGGTCTGCGCCATGTACGCGAACGCCGGCTACGACTTCCTGTGCATCTCCGACCACTTCCTCGACCAGTTCGGGTATCCGATGACCGACGCGACGGCATTCGAGCGCGAAGGCTTCGTGACCGTTCGCGGCGCCGAGCTGCACGCTGGTCGCGTCGAATCGGGAGAGCACTGGCACATGCTTGGAATCGGGCTGCCGGCGGACTTCGCGCGCCCGGCGGCCGACGAGACGGGCCCGTCGCTGGCCGGTCGCGCACTCGACGCCGGCGCATTCGTGGTCGCCGCTCACCCCGCCTGGTATGCCCTGGGCGAGGATGAGATCCGGTCGCTCGGGCCGATCCACGCCATCGAAGCTTGGAACGCGACGGTTGCCGGCCTGAACGATCGGTCCGACAGCTGGTACGTCTTCGATCGATTGTTGCTGAGGGGCGGGCAGTACACGGCCTGTGCCACCGACGATGCCCATTTCACCGGCGAACGGGACGATGCGCTGGCCGGTTGGGTCTGGGTGAAGACCGAGGAGCTTTCAGCCGCGCACGTCGTCGCGGCGCTCAAGGCGGGGGCCTACTACTCGAGCACCGGGCCGGAGATCGAGGACATCACGCTGCAATCCTCCGGTCGGCTCGTCGTGAGGTCCTCTCCCGCGTCGTGGGTCTTTGTCCGGGGCCTGGGGTCGGCGGTCGTCGAGTCCAAAGGCGCCGACCTCACCGAGGTCGCGCTCGATACCTCGGGCCTGGATGCCCCGTGGTGCCGCGTGACCGTCGTCGATCGCGAAGGTCGGCGTGCGTGGTCCAATCCGATCCGGCGCCGGACCTAGCTTCGTCACGCGGCATGAGCACGGTATCGTCGGCGTGTTGAGCGAAGGCCCGACGATCGACGACGCGCCGGACGTCTCACGCGAGGCGCTGCAGGCGCTGCGCGGCGACTTCCTGTACTTCAACGTCGCGGGCTCGGGTCCGACGTTCCCGGTCGCGCACCGCGCGGCCGACGCCTACCGCGCGTGGCTGTCGTCGGTCGGTATGTTCTCCCACGAAGGCTACGACGCGTACAACGCCGGCCTGGACGCGACACGCGCAGACGTCGCCACCGCGATCGGCGATGAGGGCGGCGCGGCGCGCGTCGCGCTCGCGCAGTCCGCGACCGACGGTCTGAACACTCTCGTGACGGGTCTGCGCCTCCGGCCGCGACTGCCGCGACGCGGCGGCGCGCTCATCGTGACGACCGCCGAGGAGCACGGCAGCGCGCTGCTGCCGGTGTTCGCGCGCCGCGCGCGTGGCGACCGGGTGCAGGTGATCCCGCACCGCGACGACGCCAGCTTCCTCGAGGACGTGCGTCGCGCGTTCGCAGGCGGTGCCGAGGCGCTCGTCATGTCGCTGGTCGGCTGCAAGAGCGGCAAGGTGCTACCGGTGGCGGAGGCGACGCGCATCGCGCACGACGCCGGCGGGACGGTGATCGTCGACTGCGCGCAGGCGCTCGGCCAGTACCCGGTGGACGTGCGCGCCCTCGGCGCCGACGCGTACGCGTTCCTCGGCTACAAATGGCTGCACGGACCGCTAGGCGTGGGCGCCTTTTGGGTGGCGGACCCGACGCGGTTCGAGAGCACGCGATTCGGCTGGCGCTCGCAGAGCGCGATGGACCTCGAGGGCGGTGTCACGCTCAAGCCAGAAGCGTCGCGCTTCGAGATCGGCACTGTCGACGCCGGAGCGTTCTTCGGGCTTCGCCAGACGCTCGCGGTGCACCGTCGCCTCGGGGCGAGCGTGGGCGAGCGCGTGCGCGCCCTGCGCGCACGCCTGTTCGAACGCCTCGCCGACCTGCCCTTCGCGATCCACTCGCGGCCGAGCGATCCCACCGGCATCGTCGTCGCGGCGCCGAAGGGCGCGCCGGCGCTCGAGACGGTGGAGCGGATGTGGCGCGAGCAGCGCATCGTCGTGAAGCACCTGTCCGAACCGGGGCTCGACGCGATCCGCATCTCGTTCTGGGCGCTGCACCAGGAAGGCGACATCGATCGTCTGGCGGAAGCGTTCGCGCGCACGCTCGCCAGCCCCGTTCGCTGAGCGGACAGATCCCTTCGCTATCGTTTGCGCCGTGACCCTTCTGAGCGGTCAGGTCGCGATCGTCACCGGCGCGGGACGCGGCCTGGGTCGCGCCGTAGCGGAGACGCTCGCCGGGCTCGGCGCGTCGGTCGTGCTCGCGTCGCGGAACGCGCCCGAGCTCGACGAGGTCGTGCAGGTCATCAAGCGCACCAACGGGCATGCCCTCGCGCAGACCGCCGACGTCGCCGACGAGCGTCAGGTGCAGGAGCTCGCGCTCGCGACCGCGCGCTGGGTGGGACCGGCCTCGATCCTGGTGAACTGCGCCGGCATGGTCGACCCGATGGCGCCGCTGGCGCGTTCCGATCCCGCGCTGTGGCTGCGCAACATCGCGATCAATGTCGGCGGCACCTATCTGCCAACGCGTGCGGTGTTGCCTGGCATGCTCGACCGCGGGTTCGGACGCGTCGTGAACATCTCGTCGGGCTCCGCGACGCGACCGAGCGCGGGCTGGACGGCGTATTCCGCCGCGAAGGCCGCGGTCGTGCAGATGACGCGTAGCCTCGCGCTCGAGATCGAGGGGACCGGCGTGACCGCGTGCGCGTTCAACCCCGGCGCGATGGACACCGAGATGCAGGAGCGGATCCGGCGCACACCCGCGTCGGAGTTCCCGCGCGCCGACGAGTACCGCGAGGCCGCGCGCGAGGGACGGCTCCTCGACCCAAAGGCGCCGGCGCGCGCCATCGCGTACCTCGTCCTGCCGAGCACGCAGCGGAACGGCCAGGCGCTCCAGTACGACGACGAGGAGCTGCGTCGGACGGTGGAGAGCGCCCTCCCTGGGTAGGCCCTGATGCTCGCGGACGAACGCCGCGAAGAGCTCGTGCGCTTCGAGCGCACCTTCAACCTGGCGCGGCTCGGTGGTGCCGGGCTCGCCTTCTTCCTCGGCCCGTTCTTCCCGAACCTCGGCGCGTGGTCGCTAGCGCTCCTCGGCGTCGGACTGTTGATCGAGGCCGCGGCGATCGAGACCGCGCTCCGTCGCGTGCGTTCGCGGGACGGCCTCGAGAGACTCGCGCGCAGTGTGTTCGCCCTCGACTGCGTCGTGGTCGCGTTCGGGATCTTCACGTTCGCGGCGGACCCGCGGTGGACCACGTACATCGTCGGCGTGCTGCTGATCATCGCCGGCGGCTTCCGCTTCGGCCCGCGTGGAGCGCTCGCGGGGGCGGGCGCGATGTCGCTCGCGACCGCTGCGGTCGCGTTCTTCCGCGCGAACACGTACGGCTATGCGCTCGAACCCGAACGGATCTTCTTCACCGTGACCGTGAATCTGCTCGCGGCGTTCCTCATGTCCGGGCTGCTCCGTGAGCTGCGCGGACTGCGCGGGCAGCGCGAGGCATTCCTGAGGCAGACCGCCGAGACGGAGGCGCTTCGTGCCGTCGATCAGATGAAGAGCGACTTCCTCGCCGCGATGTCGCACGACTTCCGGAGTCCGCTCACCGTCGTGCGCGGGGCGGTGGAGCTGCTGCTCGGAGAACAGCCGGGCGCACTCACCGCCGGCCAGCGCGAGCTGGCGGAGAGCGCCGAGCGGAACGTGTTGCGTCTCGAGGAGTTCACGGAGGATCTGCTCGAGATGGCGCGCCTCGAACAGGGGGCGGTGGCGCTCGAGCCGGAGGAGCTGGACGTGCGCTCGCTCCTCACCGAGATCGTCGCCGACCATCAGATCCTCGCCAAGCAGCGCCGCCAATGGTTCGCGCTCGATGCTCCCACGGACACGATGAAGGTCTCCGCGGACCGCAGCCGGCTGCGGCAGGCGCTGAGCAACCTCGTGGGCAACGCCATCAAATACGCACCGACCGGGACGCCGATCAACGTGCGCGCCGAACGGCAGAACGGTCTCTTCCGCATCGCTGTGAGCGATCACGGCCCGGGCATCCCTCCGGAGGAGCGCGGGCACATGTTCGAGAAGTTCTTCCGCGGCCGCGGCGTCGGCGCGACGCCGGGCGCGGGCCTCGGTCTCTCCATCGCGCGGTCGCTCGTCGTGCTGCACGGCGGCACGCTCGATTACGAGGACACGCCCGGCGGCGGTTCGACGTTCGTCGTGTGCCTCCCGGCGGAGAACGCGTGAAGGTCCTCATCGTCGACGACGAGCCCGATGTCCGGTCGCTGGTGCGCAGCGCCCTCCAGTACGCGCGCGTCCCGCTCGAGGCGATCGAGGCCGCGGACGCCGAGGAGGCGCTGAGGGCCGTCAGGATCGCGCGGCCGGACATCATGGTGCTCGACCTCGCGCTGCCTGCGCGCGACGGATTCTCGGTGCTCGAGGAGCTGCGCCGGACGAGCGACCTGCCCGTGATCGTCCTCACGGCGCGCGGGCTCGAGCACGACAAGATCCGCGGACTCGAGCTCGGCGCCGACGACTACATGACGAAGCCGTTCAGTCCGCGCGAGCTCCTAGCGCGCATCGAGACCGTGCTCCGCCGAACGACGAAGACCGGCGGCGAGCCGAGGCGCGGCGTCATCGAGACGGGCGACCTGCGCATCGACATCGGCGGGCGCCGTGTGTTCCTCAGCGGCGAAGAGGTGCGGCTCACGCGGACCGAGTTCGAACTCCTTGCGGAGCTGGCCGCGCACCGCGGTGAAGCGCTACCGCACGAAGCGCTCCTCGAGAAGGTGTGGGGTCCGGAATACCGTGGCGAGAACCATTACCTCAAGGTGTACATCGGGCGGTTGCGGGACAAGCTCGAGGACGACGCGGCGCAGCCGCGGCTGATCGTGAACGTGCGCGGCGTCGGCTATCGCCTTAACACGCCCTAGCGCCGTGACGGTCTACCGCTCGGCGGGCTTCTCCCGGCCCGCGGGCCGGTAGCTCTTGCGCTTCGCGATCGCGGTCGAGAGGAGCTTGCTCACTCCGGCGGGATCGCTCTGCGCCCGGCGCTCGAGCTCGGCGGGGCCGCGGCCGATGAGACCGCAGGTCGGGCAGTCGCCGCGCCCGTCGAGGCGGCCGTGGCAGTTCGAGCAGTGCACCTCGAACGCGGCCTGCGGCTTGAACAGGCCCAGCTCCTGGGCCTCCGTGATCAGTGTTTGCGCGTCCGTGACCATCTCGTCCTCCTAACCGGAGCCCTAACCGGACCCGAGGACCACCGACTTCTTCTCGGTGTAGCTCTCGATGGCCTCCATGCCGTGCTCCTTGCCGAAACCCGACTGCTTCGCGCCGCCGAAGGGTAGCTGGTCGTACGCGACCTGGATGTCGTTGACCCAGGTGTATCCCGCGTCAAGCTGTTCGGCCGCCTTGCGCGCCTTCGCCATGTCCTTGGTGAAGATCGACGAGCCGAGGCCGTAGATCGACGCGTTCGCCTTCGCGATCGCCTCGTCGAGCTCCTTCACGATGAAGAGCGGCACCGCCGGACCGAAGACCTCCTCGGTCGCCATGCGCGAGTCCTCGGGGACGTCGGTCAGGACCGTCGCCGGATAGAACCAGCCCTTGCTGTACTCCGGCGCGTCGGGCCGCTTCCCGCCAGCGAGAACCTTCGCGCCGCGGCCCACCGCGTCCGCGACCTGCGCCTCCACCTCGGTGCGCTGCTGCTCGGTGTGGAGCGGACCCATCTTCGTGTCGGCGGCGAACTGCTCGCCGAGCTTCCACTCCTTCTGTGCGCGCTCGGTGAACTTCGTCATGAACTCCTCGGCGATCTTCTCGAAAAGGAAGATCCGCTTCACCGCGAGGCAGGCCTGTCCCGCGTTGAAGAACCGGCCGATCGCCGCGGCGGCCGTCGCGCGGCGGATGTCGGCGTCGTCGGCGACGATCATCGCGTCGCTCCCCCCGAGCTCGAGCGTCACGCGCGTCACGTTCTTCGCCGCAAGCTGCATGATCCGCTTGCCCGTCGCCGTCTGGCCGGTGAACGCGATCTTGTTGATCTTCGGATGGCCGACGAGCGCGTCGCCGATCTCGTTGCCGGAGCCGTGCACGGTGTTGATGACGCCCGGCGGGAAGCCGGCAGAGTTGATGGCCTCGATCGCGCGCTGCGTCGCGAGCGGGGTCGTCGACGCCGGCTTGAGCACGATCGTGCAGCCCGTCGCGAGCGCTGGGCACAGCTTGTTCGCGAACAGCGTCAGGGGAAAGTTCCAGGGCGTGATCGCCGCGACGACGCCGACCGGCCGGCGCATCGTGATGCCGAACTTCGATTGGTCGTCGAGCGGGATGTAGTCGCCGCGGATCTTGTCCGCGAGCCCGGCGAAGTACTCGAGGTTCTCGGCGACGCGCTGCGCCTCGATCTTCGCGTGCGCGAGCGGCTTGCCCTGCTCCATCGCGAGGAGCTTCGCGACCTCGTCGACGACCTCGTGCATCTTCTGCGCGGCCTCGTGCATGAGCTTCGCGCGCTTGCTGCCAGGCGTGGCGGCCCACGCCGGGAAAGCCCTGCGCGCCGCGTCGACGGCGGCGTCGACATCGGCGGACGTGCCGCGCGGGATCTGGCCGACCACCTCGCCGTTCGCGGGATTGCGGACCTCTATCGTCTTGCCGCCCTGGGCGTCGACGAGCTCGCCGCCGATGAGCATCTTGGCCATTCTCTCTGGACCTCCCCGGATCGAGAGTCAGTTTAGGAGCGCGCGTGCCTGTTCGCTCGGACGAACGAGCGCGGCGGTCTGCGGCGCGGCTCTATAAGGTATGCGCGCAGCACACCGGGGAGGTCAGCGAGATGGCCGTGCGACTCGAGAAGCAGGACGCGATCGGACACATCGTCCTCGACCGGCCGCCGGCCAATTCCTACGACCGCGCGTTCATGGAGGAGCTCGATGCCGCGATCGAGGATGCGCGGAAGGACGATGCGGTAAGGGCTATCGTCGTGCGGAGCGCGTCGGAGAAATTCTTCTCCGCCGGCGCCGACGTCTCGGTCTTCGCGAAGAGCGACTTCGACACGCAGAGCGCGTTCGTCGTCTGCGCCAACGAAGCGATGAGCAAGTTCGAGAGCACGCCCAAGGTCGTCATCGCCGCGATCAACGGGCACTGTCTCGGCGGCGGGCTCGAGATCGCGCTGTGCTGCGACTTCCGCATCGCGGCCGACGGTGGCTACAAGATCGGCCTGCCCGAGGTCGGGCTGGGACTCCTTCCCGGCACCGGCGGCACGCAGCGCCTACCGCGCCTCATCGGCCGGCAGCGTGCGCTCGAGATGATGCTGCGCGGCACGACCCTCTCGCCGCAGGACGCGAAGGACGCGGGCATCGTCGACGAGCTGGTGCCCCCAGCCGAGCTGCAGGCGCGCACGGTCGAGCGTGCGCGTTCGTATGCCGAGGGTCCCATCTACGCGGTGGGCCAGATCAAGCTCGCGACGGTGCAAGGCTACGGCCGTTCGCTGTCGGAAGGTCTCGCGATCGAGCGCGAAGCGCTGATCCGTCTCTTCAAGAGCGAGGACGCGCGTGAGGGCGTGAAGGCCTTCGTCGAGAAGCGAAAGCCCGACTACAAAGGCCGCTAGCCGGTTGCCCGACGCCGACGTACTGGTCCGGCAGATCGGCGCCCTTCCTGTACGGCATCCTGCGCTCCGTCCTGGTCGCGCTGACCGCGACCGGCGTCAATGCTTCTCGACCTTATGACGCGCGTCACCGACGGGCTCATCGCGGGCCTTGTCGCGGCTGTCGTGTCGTCCGTAGTGATCCTTAGGACGACGACGTGACGAAGCTGATGACGATGCGCGAGGCCGTCGAGCGTCACGTGCGCGACGGCGCCTCCGTCGCGCTCGGGTGCGCGCTCGAGCCCGCGATCCCGTTCGCGTTCGCCCACGAGCTGATCCGCCGGAAACGGCGCGACCTCGAGCTCATCGGGCCGATCTCCGACATCGCGTTCGACCAGCTCGTCGGCGCCGAGTGCGTGCGCCGCGTGACCGCCGCGTGGGTCGGCAACGTCTCGGCCGGGCTCGCGCACGCCTACCGCCGCGCGATGGAGCAGGGAATACCGCGACGCATCCAGGTGCGCGACCACAGCAACTTCACCATCGCGCAGGCGCTCCTCGCCGGTGCGCTCGGGGCGCCGTACCTCCCGACGCGCACGCTGCTCGGGAGCGACATCCCGCGCGCCAACGGGACGTTCATCGAGACGACCTCGCCGATCGACGGCACGCCGCTCCTCCTGATCCCCGCGATCACGCCCGATGTGACGGTCGTGGCGGTCCAGCGGGCCGACGCGGACGGCAACGCGCAGCTCCTCGGGCCCTGGGGTGTGTCGCAGGAGGCCGCCCTCGCGGCGAAAGCCGTGATCGTGCTCGCCGAGGAGATCGTTCCACGCGACACGATCGGCGCCGACCCGAACCGCACGATCGTGCCCGCGATGAAGGTCGTCGCCGTCGTGGAGGAGCCCGGGGCGTGTCACCCATCCCCGTTGCAGGGCCGGTACGGCCGCGACCACGAGTTCTTCCACGACTACCATCGCGCGACGCGCACCGCCCCGGGGTTCGACGCCTGGATCGCACAGTGGGTCACAGGAGTTCGCGACCGTCGCGAGTACCTGGAAAGGCTCGGGCCTCGTTGGCGGAAGCTGCGGATCTCCCGCGGAGGTGAGGACTGATGGCTCGCTCGATCACCGACCGGATGCTCGGCGCGCTCCGGCTCCAGGAGGACGTGTACGAAGAAGTCGAAGCCGACGAGAAAGCGACGGGTGAGGCGGCATTCATCATCGTTGCGACGAGCCTGGTGAGCGGCGCGGTGAACGGCGTGCTCACCGGTGCCTCGAGCGGCCTCTTCGGCGCGCTCGGATCCTTCCTGGGCTGGGCGTTCTACGCCTGGGTCGCCTACATCGTCGGCGTCAAGCTCCTCCCGGGACCGCAGACGAAGTCGAGCTGGGGGGAGATCGCGCGCACGCTCGGATACGCGAACACCGCCCGTTTCCTCATCATCTTCGAGCTCGTCCCGGGTCTGCGCGCGCTCACGCGAACGGTCGTCGCGCTCTGGGTGCTCGTCGCGACCATCGTCGCGCTGCGGTCGGCGCTGGACATCACGACGGGCCGAGCGATCGCAGTCGCGATCGCCAGCGTCCTCGGACAGCTCATCATCATCGCCATCGCGCTCAGTCTCTTCGCGTAGTGGAGATCTCGCCGGGCGAGCTCATGGTCGCGCAGGCGGCGCGCGAGATCCGCGACGGCGAGCGCGTCTTCGTCGGCATGCGGCTGCCGCTTATCGCGTTCGTTCTCGCGAAGCGGACGCATGCGCCGAACGCCGTCGGCCTGTTCGAGCTCGGCATCGTCCGCGACGAGCCCTCGCCGGAGCTCCTCTACACGATGGGAGATCCGCCGAACGTGACCGGCGCGGTCTGGTGCGCGCGCACGATCGATCTGATGGGTCTGCTGCAGCGCGGCGACGTCGAGGCCGGCTTCATCGGCGGCGCCGAGGTCGATCGGCACGGGAACCTGAACACGACGGCCATCGGGACGGACCGTTCGCATCCGTCCGTGCAGCTGCCCGGCTCCGGCGGCGGCGCGGACATCGCGAGTCTCGCGCACCGGCTGATCGTGATCATGGCGCACGACAAACGGCGTCTACGCGAGCGCGTCGACTTCATCACCTCGCCCGGCTACGGCGACGGCGGAGAGTGGCGCCGGCGTGTCGGTCTGGTGCGCGGCGGCCCGTCGGTGCTCATCACGACGCTCGGCGTCTTCCGCTTCGTCTCTGGCGAGGCCGTGCTGGTGTCGTATCACCCGGCGAGCTCCGTGGACGAGATCGCGGCGAAGACGGGCTGGGCGCTCACGGTCGCCGACGATGTGCACGCGACCGAGCCGCCGAGCCCGGAAGAGCTGCGCATCATCCGCGAGTACGACCCGCAGGGCTTCTGGACCCGACGGGGCGCCGACTGATGTCCGAGGGCACGACGCGCACGGTCCTCGCGGCCTTCGCGGGCAACATGGCCATCGCGATCACCAAGGCGATCGCCGCCGCGCTGACCGGCTCCGGTGCCCTGCTCGCGGAGACCGCGCACTCGATCGCCGATTCGCTGAACCAGATCCTCCTCTATGTCGGTCTGCGACGCAGCGCGCGGCCCGCGACCGAGCTCCATCCGCTGGGCCACGGGAAGGAGGGTTATTTCTGGGCGCTGGTCGTCGCGCTCTTCCTCTTCTTCGGCGGCGGCGTGTTCTCCATCTATCAGGCTTACGACCGCCTCATCCATCCGCACGAGGTCGAACAAGCCTTGGTCGGCTTCGTCGTCCTCGGCCTCTCGACGGTGTTCGAGCTTTTCTCGCTCAGCGTCGCGCTCCGCGAGCTGCGCCATGCGGCCCGCGACGAGGGGGTCCCGGTGCGCCAATTCTTCCGGCAGCTCCGGGATCCGGCGCTGCGCACGGTGCTCTACGAGGACAGCGCCGCGATCGCGGGACTCGCAACGGCGCTCGCCGGGCTCGCGCTCACGGTCGCGACCGGCGATCAGCGCTTCGACGCGCTCGCGAGCGCGGTCATCGGCCTGGTTCTCATCTACGTCGCGTACCAGCTCGCGTGGAACGCGCGCGGTCTCATCGTGGGCCAGGCCCCGCCGGAGCAGGTGCGCGACGCGCTGGAGGCGACCATCGCGAGCGAGCCCTACATCGACAAGGTCGTCGAGCTCCTCGCGGTACAGATCGGCACCGATCAGCTGCTCGTCATGGCGCGTGTGTCGGTGAGCGACGAGATACCCGCGGGGACCGTGGAGCGCCTCATGGTCCGCCTGCGGCAGCGCCTGCGGCGTGAGCATCCCGAGGTGACGGACTCGTTCATCGAGCTGGCTCCCTCGTGAGTCTGGTGCTGTACCACCGCATCGACGACGCGGACTCCGCCGCGGTCCGGCGGCGCGTCGTCGAGCTGGGGCTCAAGGCGCAGATCGATTTCCAGAACGTCGATACCGACGGCGCGGACGCGTTCGCGGCGCGCGGGGACGGCCGGGTTCCCGCGCTCTGGGACGGCGAGCGCCTTCGCGTGGGCAAACGTGACGTGCTGGCCGCGCTCGAAACGCTGCGGCGATAATCCCGGGCGTGGGGGAGCTGCGACTACCGGAGCTGGGCGACCGGTACAACGCGGCCGAGACCTACGTCGATGTGCACCGCGCGGAGCGGCCCGGTGCCGTCGCGATCCGCTGCCAGGGCGCCTCGGTGACGTACGGCGAGATGGCGCGGAACGTCGATCGCTGTGGCAACGCGCTTCGCGCCCTCGGCGTCGACATCGAGGACCGCGTCGTGATCCTCTGCGTGGACTCTCCCGCGTTCGTCTACGCGTTCTTCGGCGCGATCAAGCTCGGGGCCATCCCGGTGCCGACGAACACGCTGCTCACCGCGCGCGATCTCGCCTACATCTTGCGGGACAGCCGCGCCGTCGCGGTCGTCGCGAGCGCGCCGCTGCTTCCCAGGGTGCTGGAGGTCCGGAAGGACTGCCCGCGCCTTCGCCACATCCTCGTCACGACATCGGGCACCGCGCCGCTCGAGGGGCCGCCGCCAGCAGGCGTGACGTCGTTCGAAGACGCGCTCGCCGCCGCCGACGACGAGCTCGACCCCGTCGACACGACGCCCGACGACATGTGCTTCTGGCTGTACTCGTCGGGCACCACCGGCTTTCCGAAGGGCGCGGTGCATCTGCAGCACGACATGATCTATTCGGCCGAGACGCTCGGCCGTCACGTGCTCGGCTGCACCGAGGACGATCGGTACTTCACGGTGTCGCCGCTCTTCCACGCGTATGGGCTGGGCAACGGCGTCTTCGTGCCGATGCGCTACGGCGCGTCGGTGGTGTACAAGCCGGAGCGCGCGACGCCCGATCTCGTTTATGGGCTTGTCACGACCGAGCGGCCGACGGTCATGTACACCGCGCCGACGTTCTACGCCGCGCTCCTCGCCTATCCCGAGGCGAACTTCAAATACGACCTGCGGTCGCTGCGCTTCTGCGTCTCCGCCGGCGAGTCGCTGCCCAAGCCCTTGTTCGACGCATGGAAGAAGCGCTTCGGCCTCGAGATCCTCGACGGGATCGGATCGACCGAGATGCTCCACATCTTCATCTGCAACCAGCCGGGCAAGGCGCGTGGCGGCACGAGTGGCACGGTCGTCCCCGGCTACAAGGCGAAGATCGTCGATGACGACGGGCGCGAGCTTGGCCCGGGCGAGACCGGCAACCTCCACGTCTCGGGCGACTCGTGCTGCGCGTTCTACTGGAACAAGCACGAGAAGTCGAAGGCGACGTTCCGCGGCGAGTGGACCGTGACCGGCGACAAGTACCACCTCGACGCGGACGGCTACTTCACCTATGAGGGCCGCTCGGACGACATGCTCAAAGTCTCCGGACAGTGGGTCTCGCCGGCCGAGGTCGAAGCGGCGCTCATCGAGCATCCGGCGGTGCTCGAGTGTGGGGTCGTCGGTGCGAAGGACAAGGACGAGCTGGTGAAGCCGCGCGCCTTCGTGCTGCTGAAGAAGGACCACCAGCCGAGCGAGGCGCTGGCCGAGGAGCTGAAGCAGTTCGTGAAGACGCGGATCGCGCCGTACAAGTACCCGCGCTGGATCGAGTTCGTCGACGAGCTCCCGAAGACGGCCACCGGAAAGATCCAGAGGTTCAAGCTGCGCGAGCTGGGCGGCACCTAGGGGAGGACCACATGGGCGCGCTTCATCCCAAGGTCGCGGCGTGGAAACGGGAGGCGACCGAGGATCCCGAAGGCTTCTGGGGACGCGCGGCGGAGGCGCTGCCGTGGTTCCGCAAGTGGGAGCGCGTGCTCGAATGGGAGCCGCCGACGTTCCGCTGGTACCGCGGCGGCCTGTCGAACCTCGCGTACAACTGCGTCGACCACCACGTGAACGCGGGCGCGGGGGCGCGGACGGCGCTCATCACCGAGAACGAGCGCGGCGAGCAGCGGACCTTCACCTACGCGCAGCTGCACGACGAGGTAAAGCGTGTCGGCGCGGCCCTGCGCGGCCTCGGCATCAACAAGGGCGACCGCATCGCGATCTACATGCCGACCTGCGCGGAGGCGATCGTGCTCATGCTCGGCGCCGTCCGCATCGGCGCGGTGATCATCGTCGTGTTCGCCGGCTTCGGCGCCGGCGCTCTCGGCGAGCGCATCCGCCTCGCCGGCGCGCGCGCCGTCTTCGCGACCGACGTGACGTATCGCAAGGGCAAGGACGTCCCGCTGAAGGGCATCGTCGACGACGCCGTCGCGAACGCGCCCACGGTCGAACGGGTCATCGTGCTCACGCGCGCGCCGGCCGCCGTGCCGATGACCGCCGGCCGCGACATCAGCTGGGACGAGTTCCTGCGCGGCGGCGCGGGCCAGGACGACTCACACGTGGAGCTCGAGGCAAACGAGCCCGCGTACATCCTGGCGACGTCGGGGACGACGGCGAAGCCGAAGCTCGCGGTGCACACCCACGGCGGCTATCAGGTCTACGTCCACAGCATGGCGAAGTGGATGTTCGGACTGAAGCCCACCGACGTGTGGTGGTCGACCTCCGACATCGGCTGGGTCGTCGGCCACTCCTACATCGTGTTCGCGCCGCTGCTCATCGGCTGCACGACGATCGCGTACGAAGGCGCGCTCGATCATCCCAATGCCGAGACCTTTTACCGCATCGTCGAGCAGCACCGCGTGACCGGCGTCTTCACCTCGCCGACCGCGGTGCGCCTCCTCATGCGCTACGGCAGCGCGCCGGCCAAGCATCACGACCTCGCCTCGCTCGAGCGCGTGTTCTGCGCGGGGGAGGTCCTGAACGCTCCAGCCTGGGAGTGGTTCCAGAAGGAGGCGCTCGGCGACCGCATCCCCGTCGTCGACCACTACTGGCAGACCGAGACCGGCGGCCCGGTGGTCGGCAACCCGTACGGCATCGCGCTCCTGCCGATCAAGCCCGGCTCCGGCGGCATCCCGCTCGCGGGCATCGACGCCGCGGTCGTCGACAGCGACGGCCGCGACGTGAAGCCGGGCGAGAAGGGCATCTTCGTCATCACGCGCCCGTTCCCCGGTCTCACCGCGCGCCTCTGGGCGGAGCCCGAGCGCTACGCGCGCGATTATTGGGAGCGCGTGCCCGGGCGGAACGTCTACTTCACCGGCGACGCCAGCGCGATCGATGAGGATGGCTACGTGTGGTTCTCCGGCCGCGCCGACGAGATCATCAAGATCGCGGACCACCGCATCGGCACGATCGAGGTCGAGACCGCGTTCCTCCGCAATCCCGCGGTCGCGGAGGCCGGCGTCACGGGACGACCGGACGACCTTCGCGGTCAGGTCATCTCCGCCTTCGTCGTCTTGAAGCAGGGCAAGGCGCCGTCCGACGCGCTGAAGAAGGAGCTTCTCGCGACGGTTCGTTCGGAGCTCGGGCCGGTCGCCGTGATCGGCGAGCTGAACTTCGTCGACATGCTGCCGAAGACGCGCAGCGGCAAGATCATGCGGCGCGTGCTCAAGGCGGTGATCCTCGGCAAGGATCCCGGCGATATCTCCACCATCGAGGACGAGGGCTCGGTCGAGGAAGCGCGCGAGGCGTGGGAGCAGATGCGAGCCAGTGTCACGACAGGGAGCTGAAGCCAAGCCGGCCTGGTCCGCGGTCCCCCGTGAGATCAAGGACGAGACCGCGAGGATCCTCGGCGCGTCGGTCGTGCGTGCCGAGCGGGTCTACGGTGGATACGCACCGTCCGCGACGTTCCGCATGGCGCTCGCGAATGGGAAACGTGCGTTCTTCAAGGCGAGCTACCCCCTGCCCGAGGGAAGCGCAGTCGTCTGGTCGCTCAAAGCCGAGGAGCGCGCCTACCGCGAGCTCGGGGCGTTCATCACACCGTGGGCGCCGCGGTTCCTCGGCTCGTTCGAGCGTGACGGTTGGCTTGTCCTGCTCCTCGAGGATCTCGGCCCGCGAAGCGTGCCGCCGTGGACGCCGAGGAAGGCGCGTGTTGCCGCCCGGTCGTACGCGACCTTCCACAAGCGCACGCTCGGAAAGCGCCTACCCCGCTGGCTCTCGCGTGCGCAGCACGCCGAGTTCGGTGGCTACTGGGAGCGTCTCGCGCAAAGCGGCGAGCTCGCCGAGGTCGCGGCGCTCGCAAAGCGTCGCGCTGACGAGGCGGCCGAGTGGATCTATGTCGCGCTGCCGACGCTCCGCGAGCTCGAACGCGGACTCGCGCGCGCCCGCCCGCCGTTCGCGCTTCTCCACTTCGACACGCGATCCGACAACATCCGCGTCGCGAAGGACCGCCTGCGCCTCTTCGA
>Ga0114129_10003498_pt1 | contig 22085 bp, 19 predicted proteins | sample RhiMetdeltSRZDD1_FD_80071 | JGI IMG/M metagenome (GOLD analysis project Ga0114129, IMG submission 80071) | Populus rhizosphere microbial communities from Tennessee, USA - Rhizosphere MetaG P. deltoides SRZDD1 (version 2) (version 2) | ecosystem: Host-associated > Plants > Roots > Rhizosphere >... | reverse complement strand
GTGGGCTGCAAACGGATCGCCAGTACGACGACAGGTCGAATGTGCGCTAATTCGCAGCAAATCGGCCCTTTGCCCAATCGCGGCCGTTCCGGTCGGGCCGTACAGGGTGCGTACAGCGTTCGACAAAACGACCTGATTGGATCGAACTCAGCAGGTAGAAACTGACTCGGCTGTAGTCGGGTAATCCGGAGCTGGAGCACGCGCAGGGGCGCGTGAAAGCAGAAGTACCAGGTTACCGGATTGCCAGAGTACCCGATGATTATCGATTGACCATCCGCGCGGGAACGCGAAGCACCAAGAACGCGCCAAGGATCCGCGTGGCGGTGACGGCGTACATGCCGGGCGTTGTGCTGTGCGTGAGATCCTTGAGGCCGCCGATCACGTACGGACTGACGAAGCCGCCGAGATTGCCGACGGAGTTGATCGCGGCAATCCCGGCCGCTGCGGCCGACCCACGGAGGATCGCCGTCGGCAGACTCCAGAAGAGCGGTGCGGCGGTCATGATTCCGGCAGCGGCGATCGTGAGGCACAACACCGCGGCGACGGTGTGAGTTCCCGCGAGCGTGCTCGCGCTCAGACCCGCGGCGCCGAGCAGCATCGGCATCGCGGTGTGCCATCGACGCTCGCGCCGGCGATCGCCGCTTCGTCCGACGAGCAGCATCGTGACCACAGCCACCGAGTACGGAATCGCGGTCAGCACACCGATCATCAGAACGTCCTGCACGCCGGCTGTCTGGATCAACGTGGGCATCCAGAATGTCAGCCCGTAGCTTCCAACCACGCACGCAAAATAAATCAGCGACATCCGCCAGAGTCGCCCATCGGCGGCCAGCGAGCCAAGCGACGGGTGGACCGGCGCGAGAGCGTGATCGTGCTCGAGGTTTCGTTCGAGAAGGCTCTTCTCCGCATCGGTCAGCCATTTCGCCGATCGGATACCATTGTCGAGATACAGCATCACGCCAATGCCGACGACGATCGCGGGAAGGGCCTCGAGAAGAAAGAGCCACTGCCAGCCCGGCCAGCCGTTGAGACCTCCGAACGTTTTCATGATCCAGCCGGAGAGCGGGCCGCCCAGGACGCCGGACATCGGGATCGCCGTCATGAACAGCGCAACCATGTGCGCGCGGCGCTGGCTGGGATACCAGTAGGTCAAATACAGAATCATTCCCGGAAAGAAGCCCGCTTCCGCGATTCCCAGCAGGAAGCGCAGGGAGTAGAACATCGCCGGCGTCCTGACGAACATGAACGCGCCGGACACGAGGCCCCAGGTGATCATGATTCGACCGATCCAGATTCGCGCGCCTACCCGGTGCAGAATCATGTTGCTGGGAACTTCGAAGAAGAAATAGCCGATGAAGAACATGCCTGCGCCGAGACCGTAGACTGTTTCGCTGAAGCCGAGGTCGCCGAGCATCTGCAGTTTTGCGAATCCAATATTGACGCGATCGAGGTAGGCGACCAGGTAACAGATCATCAGGACCGGCAGCAGTCTCCAGGTAACCTTGCTGTATGCCGCATCTTCGGCCGACGAGGCCGAGGCTACCGGGGCCGACTCTTGACGGACTGTCGCGCGGGCTTCGGTCATGGTCCTCTACTCTATGCGAACGAGGGCTGAATGAACGTAGTGATTACGGGGGGCGGAGGATTCCTGGGACGCAAGCTGGCGGAGCGTCTTTCGCGGCGCGGGCGTCTGCGGGGCGCCGACGGCAACGAAGAGACAATCGAGCGAATCACGCTGGTGGACGTGAGCCCTTCCCCACAATCATCGGATGGACGCCTCGTCTACGTCACCGCGGATATCGCCGACCCCGAAGTCATGCAGCGGCTGATTGACGAGGACACCGTCTCCATCTTTCACCTCGCGGCCATCGTCAGCGGAATGGCCGAGGCTGATTTCGATCTGGGGATGCGCATCAACCTGGATGCGACGCGACTCCTCCTCGAAACGTGCCGGGCGCGCGGTCATCGGCCACGGATTGTCTTCACCAGCTCGGTCGCCGTGTATGGCGGGGAGCTGCCGGAAACAGTTCTGGAAGCGACGGCCGTTCACCCGCAGACCTCGTACGGCACGCAGAAAGCGATCGCCGAACTGCTCATCGCCGATTACACGCGACGGGGTTTCGTCGACGGACGGATGCTCAGGCTTCCGACGATCACGGTGCGCCCCGGCCGTCCCAACGCCGCCGCGTCTTCATTCGCGAGCGGCATCATTCGCGAGCCGCTGAACGGCGAAACAGCCGTGTGTCCCGTCGGCGAAAAGGCGCGCCTCTGGGTCATGTCTCCTGCGACCGTCATCGAGTGCCTGATTGCGGCGCATGACATCGAGGCGGGCGCGCTCGGCGTCAGTCGAATCCTCAACCTGCCCGGGCTCTCGGTGACGGTTGGCGACATGGTCGAGTCGCTCGCGCGTGTTGCTGGACGGGAAGTCACCAGCCGAATTCGCTTCGAGCGAGACCCTCGGATCGAGCGCATGGTCGACAGCTGGCCAGGCGCGTGCGATGCGTCACGCGCCCGCGCGCTTGGATTTCCCAGCGACGAGAATTTCGATGCGATCGTCCGCCGCTATATCGAGGACGAGCTCGCGGGCAAGCCTTCCGCCTGAAAGGCGGACGACTCACCGAAGCCCCGGTGGCGGCGCTCGTCTCTTGGTCGCCTGCTCGAATGCGTACGCAAGCTGCAGGAGCGTCGGCTCGCTGCACGCCATCCCGGTGAAGCTGACGCCGAACGGCTGCGGCTTCGGATCGAATCCGGGAGGAAACGGGCTCGCGGGAGCCGACGCGTTCGGGTTGGGGTTGAAGGGCACGTTGGGAACCATGCCGAACGGCACGATGACGGTCGGGTAGCCGGGACGCGCGGAAAGTGCGGAGCCATTCGCTCCAGGGAAAAGAACGGCGTCCAGCTTGTTGGCCTTCATGACCGCGTCGATGCCGTTCGTCCCGCCAAGCCGGATGTCCTTCGCGCGATCCCGCTCGTAGCGCTCACGATCTTTCTCGACGTCCATCTCATCGGAGATGTCGAGCTGCGACTGACCGTACTTGAGTGCGCCTGCCTTTTCGTGCGCTTTGTTCCACGTCCGTAAATCGGTCAGGCTCTTGATCGGAGCCGACGGCCCGAGGGACGCGATCCATTTGTTGAAGTCGCGCTTCATGCCGTACTTCAGATCGACCGAGCAGCCATCGTCCTTTCCTTTTGCGTTGTCGTTGCCCGAACAGATCCCCCAAAGCAGAAAATTCTCCTTCGGGTCCTTCTCGACGACGCTCGGGATGTCGGCGGGATCGACAACGATCGCTCCTTGCTTCTCGAGGACGTCGATCGCATCGGTCATGACCTTCGCCTGATCGGGATTCAAGCCGCCGCGGGGCCGATCCGTTCCTGGTGCGGTCACGCGATCGTAGAACGACGCGCGAGGGATCCCGATGCGCGCTCCCTTCAGCGCATCTGCCTTCAACAACCTCGTATAGTCATGCCCTGGCGGCGGCGCACAGGCGTTCGTCGCGGAGTCGTTCGGATCGGGCGCGGTCCCCTCGAGCACGCCGAGCATCACGGCGACGTCGCTGACGAACTTGGCCATGGGTCCCGGCGTGTCCTGATCCGCAGTGATCGGAATGACGCCGTAGCGGCTGACGCGACCGACCGTCGGCTTCACCGCGGCCAGCATGTTCTGATTCGCTGGACTGAGAATGGACCCTGACGTCTCGGTCCCGACGTTCGCCGCCCAGAAATTTGCGGCGGTACCGACGCCGGAGCTCGATCCTCCCGTGCCCATGACGGGACGGCCGTCGAAGGTTGCTTCGCGCGGATCGCGTCGGGGATCGTACGGATTCATGCCGTAGCCTTTCAGCGCGTTGTAATTGCCAGGCATGTTGCTGGACACCCAGTTGGCCAGCTCGGTTAGCCCTGTCTTTGCGATGATGATCGCGCCCGCGTCGCGCAGGTTCTTCGTCAGCGTGGCTTCATATGGCGGCACGAAGCCATCGAACGCGAGCGCGCCGCCGGTGGTCGGCATGTTGGTCGTGTGGATGTTGTCCTTCAGCGCGACCGGGATGCCATGGAGTGGACCGCGCACTCGCCCCTGCGCCCGCTCCCGATCGCGTTCATCCGCTTCCTTCAATGCGTCAGGGTTGATCGTGATCGCGGCGTTCAGCTTGTCTTCGTAGAGCGCGATGCGCGTCAGATATTGCTGAGTGATGTCGTGCGACGTCACGCGTCCTGCCTTCATCGCTGCCTGCATGTCCGCGATGCTGGCCTCGAAGACCGCGAAGCTCGTCACAGGCCGCTGCGGCGCGAGCGAAAAGGCAACCGCAAGAAACAACAAGAGCGCAGTCTGCTTCATGGGAGTTGAGTAGTCGGGGCCGATGTGTCGTGACGACGGATGAACCAGACGATCGCGCGCACCAGATCGGCCTGGGACTTTTCGAGGTGCGCGGCGTGATCCACGCCCGGCATGATCATCCACGCTTTGTCGGTCGTCCCCAGACGCATGAAGAGCTTGGCCTGGAGCAGCGTCGGAGCGGACGGGTCCAGTTCAGCCTGCACGAGCAGCGTGGGAACAAAGACTCTCGATGCGGCAAAGCCGTTGAACTGATGCTCGTCGCGCCAGTCGGCGTAGATGGGATCCGCGCGCAACGCGGCCCGGACGAACGCGTCTATCGTGCCGCGCGACACGGCCTCGGGCGTGATGAAGTCGGACGTCGCCGCGTCGGTCGTGTTCTTCCGGCGCGGAGGCGAGGCAGGCGCGTCGGCCAACGCAATGCGCGCGTCGACGTCGAGGCCGAAGCCGAGGAGGACGAGGCCCGCTATCTTTTCAGGCGACTGCTGGGCGAAATACGCCGCGATCAGCGAGCCGCGCGAGAGGCCGAGCACGTACAGCGGCCGCCGTGCCGCTCCCGCTGAAGTCCGGATCCAGTCGACGACCGCGCGAACGTCCGCCACGGCGCGATCCGGCGTCAGCCATCCCGAGGCGTCGCGCGGCGTCCCGCCGTAGCCGCGCAGATCGATCGCGTAGACGTCGAGCGCCGCGTCCACGAGCGCATCCATCATCGAACGGCGCTCGCCGGGGACCTGCAGATCGAAATTCGGAAGGCTGCTCCACGTCCGCCCGTGCACGAGCAGGATCGCCGCCCGCGGCTGCGCCGGCCGCTTCTGCCAGACCGCCACGCGATGTCCGTCCACCGTCACGTCGTGCCGAATCGGCAGACGCACCGGCCCCGTCTGGCCAGCCACCGCGACCGCAAGCGCCAACGCCACGCCGTGCAGCATTCGCTAATTCGTCTCCCACACGAGATTCACCTTCCAGGACCAGCGACTAACCACTAACGACCAGCGACGTCATTGTCCTTGTGCTCGCTGAATGGCTTCGCGCAGCGACTGCAGCGTCTGCGGCGAGGCGACGAAGAGGGTATCGGGAAACTGGTGGGCGTATGCAAGCATGCCCGAATAGATCACGTCGCTCTGATACAGATTCAGCCCCATGCCTGCGAGGAACTGCAGCCTGAGGTTGCGGTCGCGATTGATCGAAGCGCCCTTGAGCCACGGCGCAAGATCGGAGGCGCGGCCGGCAAACGTCGAGAACAGATCGACGGCGGAATTCATGCCGATTTCACGCAGCGACTGCGCCATCGGCGCGTACGCCGGTGTGCGCAGCTTGCGATCGATCGCGTCGACGTCGATCTTCGTCGGCTCGACCTGACCGAGCAGGACGAGGTCGTAGCCGGCGCCGTTGTTGGTGTTCCCCCAGACCACGCCGTTCGGAAACGCTTCGAAGAACGTCGCGATCTCGCTCTTGACCGCCTCGGTGTTGCTTTCGTAGAGCTGCACGAACAGCGTGACGGCTCCGCCTGGATTCAAATGGTGCTTGACGGTCTCGAAGAACTCCTGCGTGTACAACATCGCGGCACCTTTCACCCACGGGTCCAGCGGATCCGATGTAATCGCGTCGAACTTCTCCCTCGTCGTCATGAGGAAGTGACGCGCATCGTCGATCTGGACGCGAACCTTGGGGTTGTCCACGACGTTGAAATTGTGATCGCCGAAATACTTGGAGACGACCTTCGGAACGAGCGGCTCGATCTCCGCGATCGTTTCCTGCTCGACGGCCGGATCGATCGACACGGCGCCCGCGGTCACGCCCGCGCCGCAACCAATCACCAGGACCGTCTTCGGATGCGCCGGGATGAGCGTCGTCAGATGACCGAGCATGCGCTGCAGGCGCATGTCCTGCGGTTCGCTCGACGCCTGCACCTTGCCCGCGTTGTGATAGTTCAGGACGCCGCCGGGAAGACGTGACACCGCTACCGAGGCGTTCCATCCCTCGCCCATGTAGACGATGTCCGCCTGACCGAGACGCGTGGCTGTGTAGCGTCCGTAGGCGACGAAGATGCCTGGCACCTGATGAACGCTGCGCGAGAGCAGCCCAGCTCCCGCGGCGGCCGCGATGATGACGAGCGTTCCGGCAAACTGGTACTTGCGGGCCGGCGCCTCTTCGGGCATCCCGGTCGACAGCACGAGAAGTCCTGACAACGCGCACGTGAGAATCAGCGCCTGCTGCGCGTGCTGGCTTCCGAGCCAGACGACGAGGAGGAGGCTGGCGATGAGCGATCCCGCAATCGCGCCAACGGTGTTAGCGGCGTAGACGCTTCCAACCAATCGCGCTGGATCCTGCCCGCGCGACGCGACGGCGGCGAGCGCGAGCGGAAAGCTCGCGCCCCAGAGGATTGCGCCGGGCAGAACGACCCAGAGACACCGGACGAAATCGAGCTGAAAGTTGTACCAGGCGTCGGTCGCAATCGAGGGGTTGATCGGCCAGTACGGCAGCGAGTCGGTGAGCATGAATGCCGCCCACGCGATCGCCGCGCAGAGCAGCATCTGACACCAGCCGAGCGCCACGCGCGGACGCGATGTGCTTCGTCCGATCGCCGAGCCAACGCTGCTGCCGATGCCCAGCCCGAAGAGAAACACCGCGAGGATGAGCGCGAACGTGTAGACGGTCGCGCCGAAGAGCAGCGAGAGCAGCCGCGTCCAGATGACTTCCGCGCCGAGCGCCGTCATTCCCGAGAGTGCAATCGCGACGTAAATGGCCCAGTTCGCCGACCCGCGGATCGGTGTCTGCACCGGATGATCGGTCGCAAGTTCTTCCACGGCGGGCGTCGTCTTTGCGATCGCCAGCGCGAGGAGCGCGACGATGACGTTCAACGCGACGGCGACGTACGTCGCAATCGCCATGTCGTACACGCGCAGCAGATAGAAGCCCGCGAGCAGGCTCCCGATCACGCCGCCGCCGATGTTGCCGCCGTAAAAGAACCCGAGCCACGAAACGCCTTCGGGCGTGGATTCCACCCATCGTGAGATCGCCGGAAGCGTGGCCCCCATCAGCAGCGTGGGCGGCAGCAGACAGATGCTCGCGGCGACCCCGCGCAACAGGATGCCGACAACCCCGGAGCCCGCCCATGCGGTATAAATCTCGCTGACGACAGGCATGCCGAAGAGGACGAGCAGCCCGATCGCGCCGATCCCCAATTCAAGAAAGGCATAGACGCGGAGCGGGTGCGCGCGGCGCGCGCGGGTCACCCGCGGCAGCAGCAGGCTGCCGAGGCACATGCCACCCATGAACGTGCCGAGCAGAACACCTATTGAGACGGCAGACGAGCCGATGACGAGCTGGAGCAGCTGAAACCAGACGACCTCGTAGATCAGCGCAGCACAGCCGCTGCCGACAAACAGCAGCAGCAGCGCGGGCAGAAACCGGCGCGGGGCCATCAGAACACCTTTCTCAGACCGGGAACTCGGATGGTATCACGCATGCGTACTCATACTTTCCAACCTGCTCATCCGCTTACCTGGTCCGCCTTTGTGCCAACGATCGTGCGGCGCTGAACGTCAAATACTCTTCGGAGGGGCGATGGCCTGGTGGAAGCGAGCGAAGTCTGACGACAACGCGGTCGATCCGAGCCTGCCGTTGATTCGGCTCGAAGGTGTCACGAAGATCTTCAAGGGGGACGCCGACGAGGAAACCCGCGCGCTGGACGAGGTCACCGTGGACATCAACCGCGGTGAGTACGTGTCGGTATCAGGACCGTCGGGCTGTGGAAAATCGACGTTCCTGTCCATCCTTGCACTCCTCGACGCGCCCACCGCCGGGAGGTACTGGTTCAGCGGCCGTCGCGTAGACCAGCTGTCTCCCGCCGAGAAGGCCCGTGTTCGCAACGTCGAGGTGGGCCTCATCTTTCAAAGCTTCAATCTGATTGGCGACATGACGATCTACGAGAACGTCGAGTATCCGTTGACGGTGCGCGGCGTCGACAGCGCCGAGCGCAACTCGCGCGTGCACGCGGCCCTCGATCGCGTCGGCCTCACCGCGCGCGCGAAGCAGCGTCCCAGCTCGCTCTCCGGCGGACATCAGCAGCTCGTCGCGATCGCGCGGGCGATGGCCGGCCGCCCGCCGATCGTGCTCGCGGACGAGCCAACCGGCAATCTCGATTTCAAGAGCGGCGAAGCCGTGATGGCGATGCTCCGCGAGCTGCACGCCGGCGGCGCTACGATCTGTATCGCCACGCACAATCCTCACTACATCGAGATGGCCGAACGTCACATCTATTTGTTCGACGGCAAGGTCATGGCACAGCCCGTCGCCTGAACGCAGCCGGTAAGCCGCTTACGCCTTTCGAAGGCGGTCCGTGACAGCCGCCGCGAAACACGCCCCTTCCACGGCGGGGACACCGGAATGTATATTGCTCAATACGGATCACCTCTATGCCCAGGTCTCTCGGCATGGCGCTCGTCGCGCTGCTGATGCTGCCGCTGCCGTCCCTCTCTGCCCAGACCCTCACCTGGACGATCGATCCGGGGCACTCCGCGGCGCAGTTCTCCGTCCGGCACATGGTGGTCTCGAACGTCAAAGGGCAGTTCGACGGACCGTCCGGCACGGTGACGTTCGATTCGAAAGACATCCCGGGCACGATTCGCGTCGAGGCGGAGATCGACGCGAGGACGATCAACACGCGCAATCCGGATCGTGACAAGGATCTGCGGAGCGATCTGTTCTTCGACGTCGACAAGTACCCGCGCATCACGTTCAAGTCCAAGCGGGCCGAACCCGGCGCAGCGGGACACTTCAAATTGATCGGCGATCTGACGATGCACGGCGTGACCAAGGAAGTGACGCTCGACGTGGACGGACCGACGCAGCAGATCGTCGACATCTGGGGAAACGCGCGGCGCGGCGCGACCGCCACCACGATCGTCAACCGTCGCGATTATGGTCTGCTCTACAACCGCGCCCTCGAGGCGGGAGGCGCCGTTGTCGGTAACGAGGTGACGATTACGATCGACCTCGAAGTGATTCGTCAACCAAGCAAGGAGTAGATATGAGACGTATGTGGAAGGCGGGCGTCCTGCTGGCGGCGACCGTCGCGTTCTATCAGGTCACCGCGTGGGCGTCCGGCAGCTCCAGCAGCTCCATTCCAGCGCCGGCGGCGCCGCCGGGCGGCGGAATGCCGATGATGACGCCGGAAGAGATGGCGCGAGGCGCCTACAACAGCGGGATCGATCACAAAGACAAAGGCCTCAAGCTCGAACAGAAGGCTGCCACGGAACAGAAGGATCAGCAGAAGAATCTAACCAAGGCCAAGAGCGAGTACGAAAAATCGCTGAAGGATTTCAAGAAGGCCTCGGAGCTGGCGCCGAATCTGTTCCAGGCCTACAACGGCATGGGCTTCGCCTATCGCAAGATGGGTGACTACACGAAGGCGCTCGAGATGTACGACAAGGCGCTGCAGATGGCGCCAGGGTTCCCCGATGCGATCGAATATCGCGGCGAGGCGTACCTCGCGTTGAATCGTGTGGAAGACGCGAAGCAGGCGTACATGGAACTGTTCGCCAGCGACCGGAAACAGGCGGATCTTCTGATGAAGGCGATGGTCGATTGGGTCGCCAGGCGCCACGCCGATCCGGCGGGCGTGGATCCGGCGGCGCTCTCGACGTTCGAGTCGTGGATCAAGGAACGATCGACGCTCGCCGGCCAGACCGCGCACATGGCGCTTGCCGCGCAGCACGAATCCTGGCGGTAGCGCCTCGCATGTCCAATGGTGAATGCCACAACGATTCGGGCTGCCGTCGCGCTCGTTCTGACGTTTGGCATCGGCCAGTGGACCTTTGACCGTGCGAACGCCGCGCCCGCGGCGTTCGCCTGGCAACTCCCCCGCGGTCTGCCGACGCCGGCAGTTCCCGCGGACAATCCCATCACGCGCCCCAAGATAAATCTCGGCCGGCGCCTGTTCTACGACACGCGTCTCTCGGGCAACGGCCGCTACGCGTGCGCGAGCTGTCATCAGCAGGCGCGCGCGTTCACCGACGGCCGCGCTCATGCCGTCGGATCGACCGGCGGAATCCACCCGCGCAGTACGATGAGCCTGACGAACGTGGCGTACAACGTCACGTACGGATGGGCCGATCCTTCTCTTCGTACGCTCGAGCAGCAAATGGCCGTCCCGATGTTCAACGAGCATCCGATCGAGATGGGATTGAAGGGACGCGAAAAGGAGATCCTGGAGCGTTTCGCAAGGGATGAGAAAGTTGCAGGGCTCTTTCAGACGGCGTTCCCCGGCGACGCGGTTCCTGTCTCGCTCGGAAACGTCGTGAAAGCAATCGCCAGCTTCGAGCGGACGCTGATGTCAGCGGATTCCCCGTTCGATCGGTATCTTTATCGCGACGACAAACGGGCGATGTCCGCTGCCGCGCTCCGCGGAAAGGATCTGTTCTTCTCCAACCGTCTTCGCTGCAGCGAATGCCACGCCAGCTTCAACCTGTCAGGTCCGGTCACCTTCGAGAGGGCGAGTCCGGCGTTGCCCCTCTTCCACAACACGGGCTTGTACAACGTCGACGGCAAGGGCAGCTATCCGCGGATCGACCGCGGCCTCCTCGATCGCACGGGTCATCCCGCCGACATGGGGCGTTTCCGCGCGCCGACGCTCAGAAACGTTGCCGTGACCGCGCCCTACATGCACGACGGCAGCATACCGACTCTTCGCGCCGCCGTGGCGCACTATGCGTCAGGAGGACTTGCAAGCCCGTACAAAAGCGAGCGCGTCGCGGGGTTCACCCTGACGGCCGATCAAACCGACGATCTCGTGGCATTCCTGAACAGCCTGACGGACTCGGCTTTTCTGGCCAATCCGGCATTCGCGCGGCCGCGCTGAGGAGCGTTGCGTTGAGCCCGTCGACGGGCGTAGCATCGGACCGCCATGTCCCGTGAGGACATCCTGGCTCTGTTCGCCCGCCGCAGCGCGGCGTGGTCCGCGCACGATGCGCATGCGCTTGCGACCCTGCACGCCCTGCACGGCACGGTCGCGAGTCCCACCGGCGGCGTGCTCGAAGGGCGGGCAGAAATCGAGCGCATCTATGGTATGTGGCTGTCGGCGTTCCCGGACATGATTCACAAGGTCGAAGAGCTCGTCATCGACAACAACCGCGTCGTCGAGCTCGCGCACGTCACGGGCACGCACTCGGGAGAGTTCTTCGGCGTCCAGCCGACCGGCCGGCGCGTCTCCGTGGCGACCGCATTCGTGATGACAATCGAGGACGGCGAGATCCTGCACGAGCGCCGCATCCTCGATTTCACCGGCGTGCTCGTCCAGGTCGGCGTCCTGAAAGCGAAACCCGTCTAACCCGTGCTCGACAAGACCGTCCTCCCGTTTCCCCGCTCAGCTTTCGAAGACGCCCGCGCCCGGATGGGTGCGCATGTCTACCGGACGCCGCTGCTGACGTCGCGGCTTCTGTCGGAGCGCACCGGATTCGAGATCCGCCTGAAGGCGGAAATGTTCCAGCGGGGCGGCTCGTACAAAATCCGCGGGCCGATGAACAAGTTCAGCTATCTGACGGAGGGGCAGAAACGGCGCGGCGTCATCTGCTCGTCTGCGGGCAATCATGCACAGGGTGTTGCGCTGGCCGCGGCGATTCACGGGATCAAAGCGGTCGTGGTGATGGCGGAAAACGCCACGAAGTCGAAGATAGCCGCGACGCGCGCGTACGGCGCGGAAGTCGTGCTCCACGGCACGATCTGGGACGAAGCCAACGAGAAAGCCAGAGAGCTCGCCGCCGAAGAGGGCTACACCTACATCCATCCGTTCGACGACGAGCAGTTGATCGTGGGACAGGGAACGCTGGGCCTCGAGATCTATCAGGACTGGCCGATGGTGCAGACGGTGATCGTGCCGATCGGCGGCGGCGGACTGATCTCCGGCGTCGCGGCGGCGCTCAAGAGCTGCAACCCGAGCGTGCGGATCATCGGCGTCGAATCATCGGGAGCTCCCGCGATGACGCGCAGCGTACGGGAGGGAAAGCTGATCACGCTCGAGACGGTCGACTGCATCATCGACGGCCTCCGCGTGAAACGCGTCGGCGAGAAAACGTACGACATCGTTCGCAATCACGTGGACGATTTGGTGACGCTGCCCGACGAACAGATCTTCGAAGCAATGATCTGGATCATGTCGCACGTGAAGGTCGTGCCGGAAGGAGCGGCGGCAGCCCCGGTGGCCGCTCTTCTGCAGGGTCTCGTGACGGCGCCGTCAGGCACGAAGATCGCGTGCGTCCTCAGCGGCGGAAACGTGAACCTGGAGCAGTTGAAGGGACTGAAGTGGAACTGAGCGCGCTGGACGCCTCACGTCGGAAGCGGCTTGCCTTTCGTCTCTTCCCCAAACGGCAGCAGCAACACTCCGAGCGCGAACGCGATCGATGTGAGCGCGACCGGCGTGCCGATGCTCTGGTAGTACGCGACCCCCTGTCCCACCAGAAACGTGATGCCCGCACCTACGAACCGTCCCGCCGACGTTGCAAAGGCGAATGCCGTCGCGCGGCACGACGTGTCGTACTGTTCCGGCAACCACAACGTGTACATCGCGAAGTTGGCACCACCTACTCCAAGAAAAAACAGGCAGACGACGAACCACGGGAGTGCGAGCGAGCCGGGAAGATAGAAGACATAACCGAACGCGATCGCGATCGAGGCACCCATCAGCCCGAAGTACATCCCGAGCGTCGGGCGGCGGCCGAATCGTTCCGCCAGCGACGGCAGCGCCACACAACCCAGGATCGTCCCGATCGACAGCAGCATCGTCCCCGCTGACGCGAGCCGCGTTCCCGCGATCGGGGTGAAGCCGGCGCGTGCGGCAAGCTGTCCAACTGATGCGGGAACGTAGACCGAGCCGGCCCAGAGACCAACGATCGAGACCAGCAGATAGGCGGCGTTCAGCCACGTGCGTCGGCGATACGCGGGAGAGAACAGCGCGCTGACAGAGCGCCACATCGAGCTGGACTTCCGCGCGCCTTCCCAGCGTTGCGGTTCGCGCACGCTTCGACGGATGAACGTGACGAGCAGCGCGGGCAGACCGCCGACGACAAACATCGCGCGCCAGCCGTAGCGCGCGCCGATGGTGTAGTTGGCAATCGCCGCGAGGAGGATGCCGAAGTAGTAGCCGGTGTGCATGTAACCGGCTCCCTTCGCGCGCCTTTCCTCCGGCCACTCTTCCGCGAGGAACGTCCCACCCATCGACCATTCGCCGCCGATCCCGATCCCGGCGAGCAGGCGACACGCGGCCAGCTGCCAGACGTTGACCGTGAAGGCGCCGAGGAACGTGAAGAGCGAGTAGCAGAGAATCGTCAGCGTGAGCGTCCGCACGCGGCCGAATCGATCCGCGATCGGCCCCCACAGCATCGACAGACCCCAGCCGACGAGAAAGAGCGCGAACAGCAGTCCGCTGTAGAAACCGAGATTCGCGGCGGTCGAAGGTATGCCCGAGCGCGGAAGCAGCTCCGCCATCGCCGGCGCGAGCACGAGCGCGAAGATGAACGAGTCCATGCCGTCCAGCGTCCACCCGCCCCACGCCGCCCAGAAACCGCGGATCTGATTGCCCGTCAGGGCCGCGCTACGATCCTTTTTTCCCTTTGAGCCGGTTGTCTCGTTCCTTGTCGAGGTAACTGAGGCCATTCGTGATCCACGCCGGTGCGGGCTCTCCTTTCAGATAGTGGCCGAACCACTCCATGATGCGGCGGTGGTAATCGATCTGATTGGCCTTCTGCCGGAGACCGTGATCCTCGCCGCCGTAAACCAGCAGGACGACGTCCTTCTTCGCGCGGCGCGCAACGTTGTACAGCTCGACGCCCTGGTGCCAGAACACGGTGCCATCCGCGTCTCCGACTTCAATCAGCAACGGGGTCGTCATCGCCTGGGTCCCGAAGACCGCTGAGTTTCGTGTGTAGGCCGCAAGATCCTCCCACAGCGGCACCTGCATGCGCTGCTGTCCGGTCTCGATGTGATCGGTTTCGGCAATGCCCGGACCCCAGTGGTGATTGCCGTAGTTGCTGACAAGATCGGTGATGGGCGCGCCGGCAACCGCCGCCGCGAACACATCCGAGTGCGTCGCAAGAAATGCCGTATCGAATCCGCCCCACGAGTGTCCGACGACCCCGACGCGCCTTGGATCGATCAGACCGAGCTCGGCAACCGCCGCAACCGCGGGACGCACGCACTCCACCACCGACAGGCCCGGCTCGCGCGGACGAAACACGATGTCGGGCTCGAGGACGAAGTAGCCCGCGCTGGTGAACGTCGACACGCTGTAGTAGTCGCGTTCCGAGGGCGGACTGTACTGATGCAGTCCGTCGGAGCGCCGTTCGTACACATAGACCACCATCGGGTACTTCCTGCCCCGCTCGTAGCCGGCCGGATAGCGGAGAGCGCCCTGAAGCCGAGCCCCACGCTCGCTTTTGTACTCGACGAGCTCTGCGTGTCCCCACGCGAACTTGGTCTGAAACGGGTTGGTCGACGTCACCTGCTTCGCGTTCTTCAGATCCGGGCCTGCGACGAACGCGTCCGGCGAATCGTCGAACGCCTGCGAGACATACTCGAACACATCGGCGTTCTTTGCCTTGGCCAGCCGATCGACGCTGCGATCGAGCCACACGAGACGCTCCGGGACGGCGGCTCCCGGCATCAGGCGTGAGTACCCGGATTTCTTGCTCCAGAGGCCAAACGCCGCGACGTAGACCGGCTTCGACACATCGATTTCCTCATCGTCGGGGTCGAGATCGGCGTAGCGGTATCGCACCTGTTCGGGCGCGCCATCTGTCACGCGCCTTGCCGTCGATCCGTCGGACGCTACCTGCCAGATGTCGTACTTGTCGTACAGCAGGACGTCGCGATCGTCCTTCGTCCAGCCGGCGAAACCAAACCACGGCTTCTGCACGTCGGTCGAATCCGAATCGCGATCGGCGAAGGAGGTCGCCATCGCCTTCGTGATGTTCGCGGCGCTCCGGCGCGCCGTGTCGACCGTCCAATACTGGCCGTCGAGATAATAGAGGATGTACCTTCCCTGAGGACTGGCGCGGACGAACCGATCGTCCAACCGGTCAATCACCTTCGTACGCTCGCCCGTCCTGGTGTCGAGCAGCCAGAGCGACGCGGCGCCAAACCGGCCCCAGCTGCGTTCGAGCGGCTGCACGCCCCAGCTCACCGAATACGCCAGATCGCGCGCCTTGAGCGGCGTGACCTGTTCGTTGAAGCCGCGGCCGAGCACGACCAGGCCCGGTGCGTCGAGTGTCCACGCCGCAAGGAGGCTGCGCTCGCGGTCGCGCCGCGCGTTCACCTTCTGTTTTGGCATCACGTCGACGTCGCGGGAATGCCAGACGTCGACAGTCGGCAGCTCCTCTTCGTCCGCGCCGCCATCCTTCTTTGCTTGCGGCGCTTTCGCCGGCCACGGTGCGGTTCCTATGAAGATCGTCGAGCCATCCTGGGACCAGGCGGGGCGCCGGAACGCGACTGTCCGGGTCGCAACGGCGAGGCTTTTGTCGGCAGACGGATCGTATTGATGTCGCCGCTCGGACCCGCCTCCCACCCCTGTCCATGCGAGGACCATGTAGGTTGCGCCATCGCGATCGCTGTCGGTCTTCGACTTGAGCACCACCAGGTCGTCAGCATCCTGCCGCCAGGTAAGGCCGACATACCTTGCCGCTGCAGAATCAAGCGCGCGCAAGGTTCCCGTTGCCGGGTCGAACACATGCACGCCGTTGCCGGCGCGGTCTTCCGCCGCAATAGTGAGCGCGAGCAATGTCCCTTTCGTCTGCCACGCGGCCTCGCCAACGTTCCCGAACGTCGTGTCGCGCCCGCTCGCCAGATCGCGGACCATGACCGTGGCTCCGGGAGTGTCGTCTGGGTCGTAGAGGGCAGCAGCCTCGGCGTCTTTCTTCTCCTTGTCGCTTCGCTCCGGCGCGTACCGCCGCATGAGGAGCCGTGTTCCGTCCGCGCTGAAGGCAAACGACTCGATCCCCTCGATGGTGGTCACCTCGCCGGTCGAGAGACGGATCAGCGTCAGCTTGTGATGGATCGGCTTCTTGTCCTTCCGCAGCTTCTCTTCCTGCGCTTCGTGGAGACCGACTGCCACCGCGAGCCAGCGGGAGTCTGCGGAAAAGACAGGGTTCGTGCCGAACGCGACGATCTTGGTCCCGCTGTCGCCAAGATTGACGAGGCGCAGCTCGTTGTCGCGATTGCTCCGTGTGATGCCGTAAGCGAGCCATTTGCCGTCGGGCGAGAGTCCTCCCCGGTCCGACGGCGTCACGAGGCGCTCCCACTGGCCAAAGTCGGAGGGGGCCGGCGGCTGCAGAACCTGTGCGCGGACGACGAAGGTAAACGCGAGCGTGGCGGCAACCGCGGCTGCGGCCGATGCAGGGACTTTCATGGAACCTCCGGTGTGATGCCGGCAGAATCCTACTTGAAGATCGACTTCGGCAGCTTCACGTGGACGCCCACCTTGCCGTCCACGAGCTGTGTGATCGCGGCGTCACCGGCGATGCTGGTGAGTTGATAGGCCGATAGCCTGTCGAGTTTCTTGTCGGCGACGAGAAAGTCGATCATTTCCTGGACGGCGATCCTGGTGGCTTTCGTCAGGTCCTCGTCCGTACCCATGCTGATGTAGTCGGTCGGCGTTTCGGCGCGCGGCCAGGTCAGCTTCATGTCTTCCCTGACGGTGAGCTGCAGCCGTCCGCGGAGCGACGTCTCGATTGCCGTCTGATCGACCTCGCCGTCGCCTTGCGCCGCGTGACCGTCGCCGACTTCGAAGAGCGCGCCCGGCGCATGGATCGGTATGAACAGCGTCGTGCCCGCGACGAGCGCTTTGTTGTCGAGATTTCCGGCATGGATGCCAGGCGGATTGCTGCTGATGCGGCCCGCCTCGGGCGGAGGGGCCACGCCCATGCTCCCGAAGAACGGATGCAGGGGAATCACGATTCCAGGCGCGAACGCCGCCGTCATCGTCTTTCTGTCGATGGGAATGATCCGGGTGCTGTTCGGCGCGCAGTTCTCGGGCAGGAAACCGCGGCAACCGTTGTAGCCGTACGCGATCGCGAGGTCGACGGACAGGATCTTCACTTCGAGCACGTTGCCGGGCTGGGCCCCTTCGACGTACACCGGACCGGTCAGAATGTGACCGCCGGGTCCTCGCTGCTCTTTCGGAATCTGTTCGACGATCGCCTTCAACGATTCCTGGATCTGATCCGGAGGGAGCCCCGCCCGCTGGAGTCCGGCCGGTGTGTTGGTCAGGAGCGTGTCGACGTCGATGATGTCGCCCGAGGCGATGCGGAGGACGGGCTTGCCGGCGGCGTCGTACCATCCGTATGCGACGGTGGCGGGGGTCGCTTCGAGTCGATGCGTCTTCGGCGCAGCCGCCGCTCCAAGTAGCGCGAGCAGCGCCAGCGCTTCGAGCGGCCTTCGTCGCGGGAGCATCCCGCGCACTAGTACAGCACCGCCGCTTCGCCCTTTTGAGCGACGAGCTTTCGGACGTGCGCGACGATCAGATCGCGACGTGCGATGACAGCTTTGGCTTCGGATCCGGTCAGGTATCCCTTTGTAGCGTTCGAGAGCGCTTCGAGCGTCAGGCCATCCATTGCCTCGAGCAGTCGGCGATCGCAGCGAACGATTTCCTGTTCCTTGATCTGCGCCCACAGCCTGAACGCGCGCGTGAAGTCGATCATCATGAGCTTCCACTCGGGCGTGATGAGGACGTTGCCCAGGTTGCGATCCGTGTCGTCCACGAGCTGCGAGAACACGCGCAAGCGGAACATCTGGCGGTTCCAGGCCTCGGCGTCGGGCGCTTCGATCTTTTTCTTGTAGCGCTCGTCCTCGTCCATGATCTTGTCGACCCACCAGACGAGCGCGCCGCTCTTGCCCTGCCACTTGCGCTCGACCGTGACGGGCATCATGTCGCCGATGCCCAGCAGCTCCGCCAGCTGAAAGGCCGCGACGTTGTATCTCCACGAGTCGATGAAGTTGAGCTCGCGGCCGCCGGAGGCGAACTCCATCGTGGCCTTGTGCTCGTCGACCGACTGGAACGCGGCGTCGTGGGTGACGCTGCCGTCGGTCAGCGTCAGGCGCCACGGGCTCGTGATGCCTTTGCCGATGCCTTTGGCGTGCACGATCTTGGCGGTCTTGAGAAACGTGGCCATTTCCTCCCGCGTCAGCGTGGGCTGCGCGGAGGGGGCCTGTGCAATGGTGAGGGTCAGGAGGACGGCGGCGGCAATCGTGGACATACCGTTCACCTCGTGGCGAGTTATACCTCAATCCGCGCTAGAATCGCGCATCGCCTTCGTCAAATCCCTATTGCGCGCCGCCAGGACGGTCGCGTACCGCGGCCGCAAGTCGCCGGACGCACGAACCTGGCGGCCGGAGTGGCTGCCCGTCTGGATCGCGACCGACACGGAATCGCGCGTCCATCCGCACAGCCCCGAAGAGCGAGCCGAGCTGTTCCTCGCGCACAACGCGGGCAGCACCGAAATCGAGGTCCTCAACTGGCTGCACGCGACCGTTTGTCTCCTGAAACCGGAGCGCATCCTGGAAACCGGCGCGGCCGACGGCCTCGGGACGCTCGCGCTCGCCCGCGCGTGCCGTGCGAACGGCTTCGGAACCGTGCACTCGATTGAGATCGATCCCGCCCTCTGCCGCCATGGCGAGGCGCTGCTGCAGCGCTACGGCGTCGCGCGGTATGCGACATTCCACGCCGAGGATTCGCGCGCTTTTCTTTCGCGGACGGACCTCACGTTCGACTTCGCGTGGTTCGACAGCATGTGCGAGCTGAGAGCGGACGAGTACGCGATCTGCCGCTCGCGCGGCATTCTCAGAGGGCCTGCCGCCTTTCATGACACCTCGGCGCTCAGGACGCGCACGCTCACCGACTGGCCGAACGAGGCACAGCACGCGGAGTACCGCAGGCGGCTGTTGGAAGCGGCGCGGCAGCCGGGCGTCAGCGCGTTCGAATCGACGCTCTCGCGTGGCCTCTTCGTGCTGTTTCCCTCTCCAAAGGCCTAGGTGACGCCGCGGATCCGCCAGCTCGCGCGTGCCGCGGCCCTGTTGCCGCGCGCGGCAACCCTGTTGCGAACGCACGGCCGCCCGCCTGCGGTGTTGTATTTCGGCGAGGCCCCCGGCGACGATCTCCTCGCCACGGCCGTCATCCGTCAATGGCGGCACGTGCGCGGAGGCCGGCCCTGGTACCTCACGCGATACCCGCAGCTCTTCGAGGGCAACGCCGATGTGGGCCTCGTCCTGGATTACTCGCCCGAGCTCGCAGGGGCGCTTGCCGCGTTCGGCATTCCACGCCGGCGCCTGATCTACCATGTCTACGATCCCTCGACCGATCGCAGCCTCGCGCCGCGCGACACCCACATCATTAATCTGATGTGCGCGGCGGCCGGACTTCCGCCAATCGACGACCCCACACCTGTATTAACGCTCTCAGCTGGTGAGATCGCACATCCGTCGAGGCCCCGAATTGCCGTCCAGAGCTCCGCACGGGGGGCCGCCATGCCGATCAGCACGAAGGAATGGTCGGTCGAGCGCATGCAGGAGGTGGTCGACGTGCTCCGCCGGGATGTCGAGGTCGTCCAGCTTGGCGTTGCCACCGATCCTCCCCTCGCCCACGTGGTCGACTACCGCGGACGGACGTCGCTGAGACAGGCGGCCGGGCTGCTCGCGGGATCGACGATCTTCGTTGGTTTGGTCGGGTTCCTGATGCATCTGGCGCGCGCGGTCGGCACGCCGTCGGTGATCGTCTTCGGAGGACGCGAACATCCGAGCCAGTCCGGCTACACGATGAACCGCAACATCTTCACCGAGCTGCCCTGTTCACCATGTTGGTATTGGAACCATTGCCCTTACGAGCACGAATGCATGCGGCGCATCACCGCCCGCGACGTGATCGAGGCAGCGCGCGCGCTGATGGAGCGGCGGTGAAGAGTCGTTATTTGAACAGATCGTCGAAAGCCTTCTTCGCGCTCGATGGGCTGGAGGGGGACGAGGAGGATTTGGTTTCCCGTTCGATGGTGGTCCGCGCCTCGAAGAACGTGCACTCGTTCCGGGCGTCTTTCGGCGAGATGCGCGCCGGAATGGGTTTCTGACATTCGAACGCGGCGCTCGTATCGAAATGAGCGCACTGGGCGCAGGTATGCAGATCGGTCTGACATCGCGGACACGTTCCCACGGGGCTCCACGCCATGGCGGCCGTCAGCTCGGCGCCGCATCGGGCGCACTTGATCACCTCCCGAAAGCCCGGCATGTTGAACGTCTTGGGCTGAACAGGGGGCTGCCCGCGCGGAGCGTATTCTTTTTTCGGCTGTTCCGGCCGCCGCTCGCGCGGCGTGTCCGGTTCCTCGCGATACCCTCGTTGGCGGTATTTTCGGTCTGACATGGCGGGGTTGATTCTAGTCGAAGCGGGGCCGGAACGGCCTGCCCGTATCCGGCGTATAGTCGTCAAAGGGAGACACCCATGAATCGAATCGCCCTACGGCGGCGGTTGCCGCTCCTGGTCCTGCCCATCCTGGTCGCCTCGGCCGGATGCGACATCGTTACGGCGGAGTTTCGCTCGGAGGAGACCGCTGAGTGGCGCAAAACGTATCAGCTTGCGCCGACGGGCCGCGTCGAGATCAGCAACGTCAACGGCAAGATCAACGTGCAGCCCGGCGAGGGGAACACCGTCGAGGTGGTGGCGCTGAAGAAGGCGAAGGCAGCCTCGCCCGAGGCTGCGAAGGCGGCGCTCGAGCGAATCACGATCGAGGAAGACGCCTCTGCCGATCGGATCAAGATCGATACGAAGCTCTCGAAGAACGCCGGCGGCTGGTTCAACGGCGGCGCGTTGCAGGTCGAGTATCGCGTCAAGGTTCCGGCCGGCGCTGAAGTGAAGTTCACGACCGTCAACGGCGGCATCGATCTGACCGGCCTGAAAGGGCGCATCAACGCAGAGACTACCAACGGTGGCGTCAGCGCTCGCGACGTCGCAGGACAGATAGACGCCAGCACGACGAACGGCGGCCTCGACATCGATCTCGCTCGTGTTGCGGAAGGAGGTGTCAAGCTGGAGTGCACCAATGGCGGCATCAAAGTGCGCCTGCCGCGCGACGCGAAAGCCACGATCTCCGCCAGGATCACCAACGGCGGGATCAGCCCCGGCGATCTGCCGATCGAAACAACGGGAGAAACCAACCGGCGCCGCCTCGACGGCCGCCTGAACGGCGGTGGTCCCCGAATCGACATCGAAGGGACCAACGGCGGAATCACGTTCTCGGGACGATAACGCCAGGCCCTGAAGCGGGCTAACCTTGCTCGTCTACCCCATCGGCGGTACTCTCGCGTAAATGCGACCGCTTCGGTATTCCATCAACGTCACACTGGACGGGTGCTGCGATCATCGGGAAATGATCGCGGATGAAGACCTGCATCGTCACGCGATGGAAAACATCGTCCAAGCCGATGCCCTTCTCTTTGGCCGCGTGACTTACGAAATGATGGAGGCAGCGTGGCGGTTGGCGACCCGGACGGTGGCGATGCCTGACTGGACGGAACCCTTCGCGCGGACGATCGACACGGCGAAGAAGTACGTCGTGTCGAGCACCCTGAACAGGGTCGATTGGAACGCGGAACTCATCCGCGGGGATCTGGGACAGGCCGTTCAACAGCTGAAGCGGGAGCCGGGCAAGGGACTGTTCACGGGCGGCGTGACGCTCCCGCTGGCGTTGGCGGAGCTGGGATTGATCGATGAGTACGAGTTCGTGGT
>Ga0114129_10003497_pt1 | contig 22085 bp, 24 predicted proteins | sample RhiMetdeltSRZDD1_FD_80071 | JGI IMG/M metagenome (GOLD analysis project Ga0114129, IMG submission 80071) | Populus rhizosphere microbial communities from Tennessee, USA - Rhizosphere MetaG P. deltoides SRZDD1 (version 2) (version 2) | ecosystem: Host-associated > Plants > Roots > Rhizosphere >... | reverse complement strand
TCTATCAAATCTTCCAGGCCTCCTTAATGCCGGATCTATTGCATTAGGCCTATTGGTGGCTGCTATTACGATTACCTTGCCTCTCGCTTCGAGTCCATCCATTAGCGACAATAACTGTGAGACTACTCGTCTTTCTACTTCTCCAGTAACCTCCTCTCTCTTCGGTGCAATCGAATCAATTTCGTCAATGAATATTATTGACGGTGCTTTCTCTTTAGCCTCCTTAAAGATCTCTCTAAGTCGAGCCTCTGATTCACCGTAAAATTTGCTCATGATTTCTGGCCCGGAGATGCTAATGAAATGAGCATTGCTTTCATTTGCCACAGCTTTTGCCAACAATGTTTTACCAGTACCTGGTGGACCGTACAATAAGACGCCTTTTGGAGCCTCAATTCCCAATTTCTCGAATATCTCGGGATGCCTCAGTGGCAATTCGATCATTTCACGAACTTTCTGAATTTCCTCTTTCAGACCGCCGATATCTTCGTACGTAACTTGAGGAACGCCTCTGAGAGTTTCACCTTTCTCTGCAATATGGAAAATAGTTTTTTGAGTTACCAAAACTGCGTCCGAAGCTGGAGTAACTCCAATTACTTGAAACGTTAGCCTACCCCCAAAATATGGGACCATCACATTGTCACCCTTTATCAATGGTACACTTTCCAAGGCATCAGCTAGATATCTTTCGTCAATTGGTGGGATCGCTTCCAATGGAGCGACAATCACTTTCTCAGCTGGAACCGCCTTTATTTTTCTGACAATTACAGTATCCCCTATAGCTACACCGGCATTATTTCTAACTAGGCCATCTACTCTTACAATTCCTTTTCCCTCGTCAGAAGGATATAATGGCAAACATTTAGCGACCGTTCTTCGTTTGCCTCTAATTTCAATAACGTCACCCGTGGAAGCACTCAAAGAATCCATTGAATCATAATCAATACGTGCAACCCCACGGCCTACATCACGAGTGTAAGCTTCGAGTACTTTCAAGGATAGAGTATTCTGACTCACAATATCAATTACGACTTTACTTATCTTTATACCTTTGTTAGATTAGTTATAGCAATTACTGCCCGTATAAATCATCAAGAGTTTTAGAATAAAAATTTCGGACAGTCAAGAGATAATTCGACTTTCGCTGCTGTAACTTTGATAGAAACGTCAAATTTCTTTTTTGTCTTAACTCTAGAATCAGCTTGTTCGCAGGCTATTACGTGGTTATCAAAAGATTAAAATCACCATAAATTTTAGACTGGATGAAAGAAAGTGGGAAAACGAACGCTTGTACGTCGGAGGGGAAGAGGAGGAAAACAATTTAGAGCTATTACAGTAGGAAAAAAATCACCTGCCAATTACCCTAATTTTAAGTATCCAGAAAAGCACTTAGGATCTGTTATAGATATTGTTCATGAAACTGGCAGAGATGCACCTCTGGCGATTGTACGATATGATAATAGAAACGTTAGTTATATTCCCGCTACCCATGGTATCGCAGTAGGAAATAGTATTCAAATCGGTTATAATATTCCCCCAGAACGGAACAATATATTGGCTTTAGAATCAATACCTGATGGCTCACTAATTTGCAATTTAGAAAAGAATATTGGAGACGGAGGCAAACTTGTAAAAGCATCAGGCTCTTCCGCGTTGGTCTTCTCGCATTCACCTCAAGGTGTCACGGTGAAATTACCATCTGGAAAGTTCACTACATTAAATCCAAAATGTAAAGCAATGATTGGCATTGTGGCAGGTGCTGGAAGAAAGGATAAGCCTTTTCTTAAGGCCGGAAATCGTGCCAAATATATGCAATCAAAGGGCAAATTATATCCAACAGTCAGAGGAATTGCCCAAGCGGCTGTCTATCACCCTCACGGCGGAGGAAGACATCAGCATATCGGACGACAATCTTCAGTTGGAAGAACCACCCCTCCAGGGAGAAAGGTAGGAATAATTGCACCTAGAAAAACTGGCAGAGCTAGACTTAAGGAACGACGATAGAAGTTCCTGGTACCAACCTTGTCGTTAACATTAAAATATATTACGATGTAATATTTACTAATTAATCAAGTGATTAGAAGAACCAAGAATGCTAGTAGTAACATTCTGAAACTTATGATAAGGTCTCTCAAAGGGAACAATTCTTCACGATTAACAGCACTGAAGGCTTTGCAACAATTTCAAGTTGGAGATCCATTTAAGATACTTGTTGCAACTATCTTGTCTGCACGCACTAGGGACGAAAATACAACAAGGGTTGTTAAAAGCTTGTTTGACAAATTTATAGATATTGATGGATTCTCTAAGGCTAGTTTAGAGGAAATTCGAGATGTTATTCATAGTATTGGTTTTTACAATTTAAAAGCGCTGAGAATTAAGCAAGTTGTTCAAATCTTAATCGAAAAATATAACGGTATAGTTCCTTCAAATTTTGATGATCTAATATCATTACCAGGAGTAGGAAGAAAAACAGCTAATTGCGTCCTAGTATACGCGTTCGAAAAGCCGGCAATACCAGTCGACACACATGTTCATAGAATATCAAATAGATTGGGCATAGTTACTACTTCGAAGCCTGAAGAGACCGAATCAGAGCTTCGCAACATTTTTGATAAGAAATCCTGGGTTAAGGTAAATGACACATTTGTTACTTATGGTCAAAACATATGTCTCCCAATTAAACCAAAGTGTACCATATGCCAACTTAAAAATAAATGTAAATACTACAAAAATAAATGTTAACGAAATTTGTCTCTCTTTTTTATGAAAAGAAGAAAAATCAGTGTCCCTCCGACAACCACAATCATTATCAGTGGCAAAAAATACAAGGGGGAATCTGCAGGGTTACCAAAAATTATGCTGAACGTTAGATCTCCTGCATAAGCACTTGGAGGATCTTCTGGTTTATCCTTGCCATGCACAGATATTGAACTTACCGAAAAATCATTGACTGAGAGCTTGTCTATGATTATTCTTTTTCCATTTGTGATTGTCAATCCCTGATTATTAGCATGTGCTACAAAAATGGGCTCTTCCCTTGACCAACCATCTTTATCCCGTTCATAGACCCTAATATACCCGGATTCGCGTGTATTAACAGCTGCCCAAAACCGACCAGATGGTCCGCCAAACATCCCCAATTCAATAAATTTTTCGCTCGGTTTAGGTTCGTAGAGTCTTATGATTGTCTTAGCGTTGTCAGATTGGTAGTAACTCAAGTTATTTTGAATTATCAATTGCCAATTGCTAGAAATTGCCTTTGAGAACGAGTATAGAACAGGCATTTTTCTATCTGCATTTGAGGCAGGATAAGAAAGGGTGAAGACTTCGTTATTTTTGGTGGTAATTACGTTACTAATTATTGGATCTTGACTGTATGAAGGAATAAAATTCATTATCCCGCTATTGTTAAGAAAAAACAAAGCTAAGAGAATATATATTAACTCCTTTTTCAAACTTATCAAAATCCTTGCAAATTGAGATTATTCGGTAACAAATGGATTTTTGGATGATGTGATAATACTAGAGACCTCTGGCCTCATTAAGTGCTTTTCTGGAATTTGATTTGAAGTTACCATTCTACGTATCATAGTGCCGCTTAATTCTTCTCTGTATTCGGACGAATGAGAACATGTCTTTTCATTAGCGTACGCAATACACTTTTTGCAATAATAGAACGAAGAAAAAAAGAGTGGTTCTATATCCAGGTCAGGATACCTTTTGAAAATATCGTGTGCAGCGTACGGTGGGTAATAATCTCCCACGCCAGCGTGATCTCTACCGACTATAAAGTGCGTACAGCCAAAATTCTTGCGCATTATCGCATGGTGAATTGCTTCCCGTGGACCAGCATATCTCATTTCAGTATGAAGAGTCCCAAAGATTACCCTATTAGCAGGATAATAATATTTTATCAATGCGTCATAAGCATTTATTATCATCTCATCAGTGAAATCTCCAATTTTCTTCTTGCCGATCAAGGGGTTGATAAAAAGACCGTCAAAGATATTGAGGGCGGCTTTTTGCAACATTTCGTGTGCAACATGAGGAACATTTCTAGTTTGAAATCCAACCATTGTTTTCCACCCTCTTCTTGTTATTTCTCTCCTGGTTTGCAGCGGACTCATTCTAAATCTACTTTCTTTGGTCTTCCTAGCAACAGTAAAGACCTCTGTTTTTCCACCCAATAGTGTATTTTTCATTTCTTTAATCCGCCGTACGCCAGGATGATTTGCATCTGTTGTACCATATACTGAATTAGCCATGTAAGATTTGTCATAGCCATACATATCTGAAATGTGTAAAATTCCAAAATGATCCCCGTCACATGACAAAATTATTTCCTTAAAATCTTTCAAATTTTTTGCTGTATACTCATCTACATCCAAGATTATAGGTATAGTCCACGGAGTACCATCATACAATCTTCCTTCTTCCAATACCTTTCCAAAATCATTTTCATTCAAAAAACCATCTAATGGACTAAATATTCCTTGAGCAATATTTTCGACCTCTGTACGAATACTCCTGGTAACATTAAAGGTTTTCATGCCCGAAATATCAGTAGCTGGTACACATCTATTTACTAGCGATCCACCATGTGGCTGAATTAATTCTTGTCCCAATTTAACTTATTTCAACCTTTTTTATCATGTTTCCGGATTGGGTCCCAATGTAGACCACATTCCCGGTTCGAAGAGAGCTCCCACCACCATCGTCCTGATCGGGGATCTTCACCTGGCTTTACTGCCTTTGTACACGGGGCACATCCTATGCTAGGGTATCCGATATCATGGAGCTTGTTATACGGCATGTTATTATCCTTTACGAACTTCCATACTTCATCTGATTTCCAATCTGCTAATGGATTGACTTTTACTATGTTACCATGTGATACGTCTATTTCTACTTTCGAGATATTATTCCTGGTCACCGCTTGTTCTCGTCTTATTCCTGTAATCCAACAGTTCAACCCGACTAATGCCCTATTAAGTGGCTCAACCTTTCTTATATTGCAACACATTTTTCTGTTTTCAATACTGTCATACATAAGATTCATACCCTTCTCCCTAACCATATTCTCAACAGTTGTGCTCTGAGGGAAAAATACATCTATTTTCACGTTATATCTTTTCCGCACTTCATCGATAACATCGTACGTCTCTTGATTTAACCGGCCAGTGTCCAGTGTAAATATTCTCGCATTTTCTTTGTTGATTGTACACATTAAGTGAATTAAGACTAAGTCTTCGACTCCAAAGCTTGACGCCAAAGCTACTCGGGGCGCAAATGAACTCAACGCCCATCTGAGAACCTCCTCGGCAGAACTTGATTCCATTTCCCTCGAAATCAACCGAATTTGTTCTATAGATGGTTTAGTATTGTTTAGAGTATCGGAACCTAGCAGGTCCATTGGATAGAATTTGCGTGGTAGATTTATAATTATTTGTTTTTTATGAACCTTCACAGCTTGAATACTTGACCTAACTTGATGCTATCCCTTTATTAAGAAGGGCTGTCTTATACAGATGGGTTCACGAGAATAGAAAATACTAAGGAATGACAAATTTTGAGTGACGAATTTTGGCATCATATTTCGCAGTACCAAGAGTTAGGCTTGGACCCATTGCGATGGATAACTTCCTCATCAAATGAATTAATTTCACTTGCACTTTATGACTCATTGAAACAGAATAGAAAATTAAATCACTTAATGGAGTATTCTTGGTATGATGCATTCCCTTATAGTGGCAAAAATCCTGATATAATTAGAAGGCAGTACGATTTCAGGGATCCCGTGGGCCAAAGCGAGTTAAGGAAAAAAAGAATTGTGTCATTACTTAACATCCACGATGATCATGCAAGTAATGCCAAAAATCTGTTGGAAGGCCTATCTGAATTCTATGCCAAGATAAATCCAAAGTATCCTCTCAGATGCCTAAAGATAAATACTACACCCGATCCAAAATCTGAATTTGCTTTGTTAGACTATATAGATTTGCACAGAGGTGAAAAAATAGGATACACGGTGTTCAATACTGGATGCATCAATGTTATTGACCCTACTCAAAATCCAGATTCTGACATAACGGTATCTATGTCATTGGCTCCAATATTAGAAAACCTCGCACTAATGGGTTGCACGTTTGGATTCAGAATCATTCCTGTATATGATGCCCCTTCTGAAGAAATGATTAATTCCATTCAGACTAGTCATGATACATTCGGGTCTAAGTATAATATACCCATTGATGATTACAGCTCACTTAACACCGGAAAGTTATTTCTTGGAGGGACAGTCTATGCTCATACAGAGAGAGAGCTGCCGGTAAGGTACGATTTAGTTACTTCTGGAATGGTTATTTTGCTAACAGATAAATTTGGTTCATTATCTCCACTCAAAACTCGCACAATAAGAAACCTTGATCCAACTTTTCATGGAACAAGTAGCCCAGATGAAGCTATCGATTATGATGTAAACGATATTCTAAGGTCATTAAGTCACCCTAGATTTTCACTCGCCAAAATAGTCGCAAAATACAGTCCCCAATTTGGTAATCAATTTGATACTCATGCCAATATAATTGCAGTTCATCCTGTGGGGAGCGATGGTGTGTTGTCTTTACTTCGGCTATCTTGGCTTTCAAATGCTCATTTGATAGTAAATGAAATACCAATGAAATACGAGAAACTCTCAAAGCAGGCCACAAAGGAATCTATGATTTCAAATTCCACATGTGCGGGTAATGGTTGTCATTTGATAGTGGCAAGTAATGAGGTGGCAATCCACGTTCTAGAAGATTTGCAAAAACACAGCTATAATCCTCTGATCATTGGTCGAGTCGAAAACAAAGACGAGCCAAAGGTCACGATTAGTAACAAACTAACGGAATTTGTTGCAGCTAAATATATCACTAGTAGATTCCAACTTTATTCAATGTAGAATTTGTATATTGCACACCGTCCGAAATATTCAATAACGGAGCGGCAATGGATATAGAGTAAGCGAAAATGAAATTACCTGACTCTTCTGATTGCATATTTTGTAGCATAGTACGCCATGACACTAGTGCAAGAATAATACATGAAAATGAAAGTGCCTTAGCATTACTTGATGTCTTTCCACTGAGGGCTGGTCATGCACTAGTTATTACCAAAAAACATTATGGAAAATTACAGGAGTTAGAAAAGGAGGATTGCAATTCATTATTGCAATTAGTTATCAAGGTTTCTGATGGCTTAGAAAGAAGTATGAATATGAATGCAACATTGATCGCTATTCATAATGGACGCGAAGCAGGTCAAGAGATACCTCACGTACATGTCCACATCGTGCCACGAGTTTCTGGTGATGGGGGAGCTCCTATCCATTCTATTTTTAAATCACGAGTCAATTTAGATGAGCAAGACATGGATAAGATTTTGAATGAGTTGAAGAAAAAAATTTCAAACTGAACAATTAAAAGCAAAGATATGTACTAAACTGTTCTCGCGAGAAAACTACTCAACTTGCAATTTAGTGGATTAAGAATACCCGCTATTACTACTCATTTTTTACCTTATTTTTTATACTTGAACTACAAGCTCTTGAATTATGCGGTTATTAGAAAAATTTACTATTGAATAGCTATCGAAGTGGTTTGAAATATACAGTGACATATGCCAATTGAATTCAATGCTAAATGAGGGAGGAAAATTTTTTGTCTCATCCATACTGTACAGCTTTTCAGATAACCTTCACTTCAAATAGTATTCCCATTAACACAATGTTATTTTGCAAGGGCCTCCTGTACACAATTCATAAGAGGTCTTCATCAATCGCCTCGATTTTATCAACATAGTTCGTGCAGCTACATCCGTGGACCATACATTTTCCAAAATTAAATAGTGAAAAACCATCATTTTCCATCTTAGTTTTAGATTTATGAATAAGATGAGTATGCTTACATCTTGCGCAATTCATATATCTATTATTTCGTCTTGAATATACTCGTGTATTTAAATTCATCTGTACGTCGTTGCCAAAATTTTGTTCAAGATCCTTGTCATTAAGAACATTGATCACACTTAATCATGTGCATTATTCCACCCATGCTTATTGCTTCTGTCTGAATTCTTTTATCGATAATCTTGCCCGAAACTAACAATTTTTAATACGTTAGGATTCTTAACTTAAGCAATAACACTTGAAGGTAGCTTATCACTCCACATTACATTCGGATTATTATATAACAAAAGCAAATGGTTAGTAGAATTGAATATAAAAGAACTGATCTCTAGTTTACCCAAATCGGTAATAAGCGGCGAAAATATGTTTATGCCTGATTCTGCCATAAGAAAAATATTTGCCCTTGCTCAATTAAAATCTTCAGATATTTTCTATGACTTGGGGTGTGGTAATAGCAATGCAATAATGCTTGCTGCAAACGAATTCGGTGTGAAAAAATCAATTGGGATTGAGCGCCGAAAGAAAGTTAACACGAAAATTGGACAAAAGATCAACAAAATTAAGAACGCTAGCTTATTCAAAACTGATGTGAATAAGGTATCTTTATCAAATGCTGACGTTATTTTATTTTGGTATAGGAATGAACGCTTTCTTCGTACTGTATTGAAAAAATTTGAATTGGAATTGAAGAAAGGGACACGGGTTATCTCAATATGGTCCCCTCCAGGATTGGCCCTGCCTGACAAAATCGACTTTCCCTTCTTTGTTTCTTATGCTCCCCTTAAGTATGCCGAAAATATTCAGGCACAATTCAAAGTAGTATACGGTCAAGACTGCATAGATTTTACTGGTTCGTGGCTATTGAGCGAGAAGTATATCGATGCAATAGAGGTAGTTCCAAACCAGTATAAGAGGTTTGTAACTATACTTTCTTGTATGATTATTTGGATAAATGCATGGAATATGGGTCTTGCCTGTGAGGAAGAAATTCCGCCACCGGTCAAGTCCTACTTAGGGATATTAAGAACGTTCTTTAGTATTGATTTATTGGATATGTTTAGCAAATGATATTATTTACGAAAAGATATCGGCATATATCAATGTAAGTTGACCTTTGAATACCTAAAAACATGATTTAAGGGACCATGTGGATTACTTAAGAGTGAACTAATTTCACATGGTACATATACAAGATTATGATGTGGTTATTAAAATATTTGGTTTTCCATATCTGAGCGTTCTCTATTTAAGTAATAATAAACATGCTAATAATGTTAGTCAATATTTTCGAAAATGGTGATTGTCTGGACTTGATAATCTTGAAATTGTTTTGAGAAATTGTAGACACCAATATTGTATATTCAAAAAATAATTTGGCGGAGTTATAGAATTCAAGCCAACTTAAAATATACCTACCTTAATTTCCTCATTATGAGTAAAATGATCATTGGAAAAGCCTCAGAGTTTGTCCAAGGCAAATTAATACATATAAGCGCTGCAGGTAAGGAAATATTAGTTACAAACATAGATGGCAAATACTATGCCATGAATAACACTTGTAATCACTTAGGAGCTGACTTGCACAAGGGAGAACTCGTGGGTACTGAGTTAAAATGCCCCTTACATGGTGCCAAGTGGGATATAAAATCAGGTAACTTGATCTGGTTCCATAAAAATCTACGTCCAGAAGAAACATTTAACCTAATTGTGGAGGATGATACTTTGTTTTTAGAAATCTAGTTTTTAGAATCAAGACAATCCATAAACGAAATGTAGGTAAATTTCACATAATTGATAATAGACCTATGTTATAAATCAATTTTTACCCTTTAGGCAAATTTTAGAATGGGACTAATTCGATTAATATCTGCGAGTATTGGAATGATTTTAATAAACCGATTTTGTTCCTTTCAATATGACATTGGATAAATTCAAGATCTAATTTCCTGTACCGAATTTGCCTTCCAATTTTTCTAATTATTAAACTATTGACTATAATGTCAGCTCTAATCAATCCAAGGTCAGCTCATAACTTTTTGTAATCTCTTGTTGCTTACGTTGAATCAGTTTTGTATTTATTGAAATAATGAAATCAATTGAGAAGATGCATTAATTGTAGACGGAATATGAAAAAAGTAAGGTCAATTCATCTTTTAGTTTCATCATAGAAGTTTCACTTGTAATAAATATGGCTTACATTATTCTACCCTGATAATGAAGCTTGACGTGCCTCGGTTTACCGAGCGTTTTGGTACGATCAGTATGCATGGTGTCCAAAGAGTCTACGAGTTAGACTCTGGCTACAAGACTAACAAAAGCAAGTCAGAAACTATTAGAACGATTGACAACGACATAATATCAGAGATTGAAGGTAAAATGGCTGTTGTAATTCCTATTAAGGGTGAACGACTCAAATTATTAGAGGGTGTACTCAGTGGGATTCCACACGATTGCTTGACGATTATCGTATCAAATAGTCCTAGACAGCCAATAGATAGATACAAACTTGAACGAGAAGCAATAGAGCAATTCAATAGATTTGCTGAAAAGAATTCGCTCATAGTACATCAAAAAGATCCAGGTGTATCAAGTGCCTTACAGGAAGTTGGCTACACAGATCTTCTTATGAATGATGGTACAGTTCGCAATGGAAAGGCTGAAGGGATGATCATTGGCATGCTGTTGGCAAAAATGTCAGGAAAGGATTATGTTGGCTTTATAGACGCAGATAATTATGTACCCGGAGCTGTGAATGAGTATGTTAAGATTTTTGCATCAGGAGTAGCTATGTCTACTACTCCCTATACAATGGTAAGGGTATCATGGATTTACAAACCAAAGGTATCTGATAATGGAGTTTACTTTTCAAAATGGGGAAGGGTTTCAGAAATTACCAATCAGTACCTTAATTCCGTTATATCTTATTATACCGGATTTGAAACCGAAGTTATGCGCACAGGGAATTCTGGGGAGCATTGTCTTTCAATGAAATTAGCAGAATCATTAACTTATTCTTCAGGATTCTCTGTGGAACCGTATGAAGTCATTAATATTTTAGAGGAATTTGGAGGAATAATACCCACTGAACATCAGGACGCAATGGATAAAGGTATAGAGGTAATGCAAATAGAAACGAGGAATCCTCATTTTCACGAAGAAAAGGGTGATGCGCACCTCCGACAAATGTTTCTCGAAGCATTGGGATGTATTTTTCACAGTAAAATCTGCCATCCAGAATTACGCGAGAAAATTAAATCCGAATTGCAGGGTAGAGGCTTACTTGAAGACAATCAAGAGCCGCCTCAATTGCAGAGGATTAGGCCTTTTAAAGAAATAGACATTTCTACGTTTGGTAAAGTTCTGCATGAAAAAGCAACAAGCTATCTTTATTGTGAATGACCTAATTATTATTCAACGAACATAACAGAGCCAATAGGGGTCAATTGGACGATACTTGCTGGCTGCCATGCGGAACCCTTCAAATTAAATTGAGCGTTCCTATCCGTTCCTGAAATTGAGGTCCTCTTTATGTTTTTTTTCCGGCTCACACATTATGCTATTTTTCATTTTATGAACCATAAGAAATGGGGTCAGAATTAGTATAGGCAAACTCATTAGAATGAACAAAGATTGAAAAGGCGCCAAAACTAAAGCAGAGGTTCCTCCTCCAATTCCCAACACCGTGAACAGGATTCCCCCTGAACACGTTGGACAAGCGATGAAGAGGCCAGCAAACGCGCCTAGACTAGAAATACCTGAAATTTTTCGGGAGTCTTTTGACTTTAGAAGTCTGGCATAGTGTACGATTAGCGCGACATTTAATCCAACCAATACTGAAAGAAATACGGCGATGACTATGTTCAATGGTATAAACAAGATCGAAAAGTTTTCGGTTAGCCTTAATGTAGCCATGGGAAAGTAGCCAGGCGCGCCGCAGCACAGAGCTAATGATACCGAAGGAAAGCTCAACCCCTCTGCAGACAATGAAGAATTAGGAATGTATATTATGATTTTCGAAAGAAATGCAAAAAAAAGTCCGTACAAAATAGATGAAAGTATTGCAAGCTTAAATTGATAACTTTCTCCAATTGTACTATTTAATTGGGCAACGAGAGAAAATTTTTTGTTTCCTCCCACATTCGAAAATCTGATTATATGAAAAATTCCATATACACCGAAAGTAATGCAAACTACACTTAACATAATTACGATCTGAGCGACTAGATATTGAGTTGGGCTTGCTCCAAGTGGAATAGTAGAATAACGAAAAGAATAGATCGAAAAAATGAACAGTAGGAAAAAAATACTTAATGTGAGAAACCTAATTCCTCTATTTCTTTCACCCTTGAAATATCGACTAATCAATCAGGATACAAACATGATGTTGATCGTAAATTTAACTTATTTGGAGCGTTCATTGAGACAACAATATGACAGTATTTGTTTGTATATAAAGTGAGTCCAATTGAAGTACTCTAGCAAAAATCTAAATTTTAGAGCGTATTATCATCAATATGGCTGAAAATTTATCTCCAGACGAAGAATACATAGCTGCTAAAATTAGTTACGTTGGGTTTGTGGACCAGATTGGCCTAGAAGGTATTCTTATTTTGAAAACTAACGATGGCAAAGAGTTTCCAATGCGTGCTTTCTCTGGTGAAGTTGCAAGACATATCTTAAGATTTCAAGAGGGAGATAAGACCACAATACCCACCATTTACAACTTGGTAGAAGAAATATCTGCAATGCAGGATTTGCTATTATTGGAAGTAAGGATATACCGAAACGGCTCAGTACTTAGGGCCAATTTGTATTTCAAAACCAGGAAAGATACTCTCATATTTAGAAATTATCGAGCCTCAGATGCAATTGCACTAGCTTCTTATTTTGATGTTATCATAAAAGTTAGAAAAACACTCTTTGAAGAGACAATTGAACAATAGGTTAATCATGTGATTACCTGAGGAATTGATTGTGTGGATGCTGCGGAATTTAATTCCATAGCTATTCGCTTTCCAACACCAAATGTCTCGCCATACAGATACTTTGTATAAGGAGTTGTAGTTGCCATTATAGGATTACCAGGCACCCTCAAGGATACGTCGTATACAACAATGTCAAAATCTGTCGTTACTATGCTCTGTAAGGAGAATGGTCCAATTATGCCTGGCGGGGATTCGGTTATAGTGGCCTTTACAAATTTATCTCCTGCCTCAAATATCTTCTCAAGCATAGACTCCCTTATGCTTGCAGGAGTGTGCCCTATTTCAATATGTTTTACTTCTAAATCCAATTCGAGCTGCTGTCTTGCTGTCAAGGAATTATAATCATTTAAATTGGTCTGAAGCCTTCTTTCAATCCCTAGAAATTCAGTTTCATTTTTCAAGGGTGAGTAAAAGAAATTAAAATTAAAGTAAGTTCCAACCACGTACTCTTCAATTACTGCGTGCTTTAGATCTTCTTCGTTAATTGTCTGATTATTTAGCCTTGATTTTGATTTTTCGTTGAAGTCTTTTTGGGATGAAACCAAAAAAAATGCTCTCTCTAATTTTCTTGTCGCTTCTTGTATCTTGACCATTGCAAGGGATTCAATTTCAGAAGGAGCTCGGAGTATCTTTGGGTGACGTATCCCTGCCTTTTCCAACAAGTAGTATTGATTTTGTCCGTAATTTCGTTCCTCAGCTCTTAATAAATGTCTATTACCAAATAGTGGAATCAACAATTCATTTTCTATAATATCATAACCAAGATATGCGGTAAGTGCACGATGGGGAACAAGTATAGAATTCATTTCAAGCATTTTTTCTTGATTTTCCTTATAAGCTAGATCTGAAAATTTATCCAAAACAATAATTTCGTCCGCAAGACGCTTAAATCTCAAATATGGTGTTTCGCGTCCTTTCTGACAGAAGCAAAGTGTCCTTATTTTTTCGTCCTTCGCTCCATCCATTATTTCCAGTGCTGAATGACTACCCAAAACTGCGACACTAATATTCTTCATATCATATTTGCTTATAATACCTGAAAGTTTTTTTGAAGTTATCATACGACCTTCTAATAGATGCAGTATAAATAAGATTTTTTGGCGTTAAAATTATTGAATACCCAAATAAATTTTCTTTAGGTATTATGAAAATGATAAAACGATAAAAAAGTATCGCTTTTATTTATTTGTGAGAACAGATGGGACATACTTAAGCGTCTTTTTCCTTATTTACTGCTGATTCGATAGCCTTACGCAAGTCTTCGTCATTCTTATTGGTATAATCGATACCTAGAGTATCTGCGATTTCTTCTAACTTCTCGCGTCCTACTTTTTCGTTTTCAGTGGACTTAATTTGTTGAAGTTCACGCTTGGCTTGGATCCGCGCCTTTTCATATTCTGCAGTCGCCCTGCCAAATGACTTTGCCAATTCAGGTATTTTTTTTATTCCAAAGAAAACTACAACAATCACTACTATCAATATCACCCATTCAAACCCACCAGGAATTTGAATAAAAAAATGATGTAGCAAGGACATTTGGTGGTCTATAGATAAATTAAGGATTTAAGTGTTAGTCCTCTTTAGTCATGGATTATCAATAATTTTCGCCCTTTCTCTTCCGCGTTCAGCCCTTCTTATGATGAGTATGCCTAACGCATACAAGCCTGTCATTGGGAATACAATAAACCACATAGTGACACCACTCCCGTCGGGTGTAAGAAGAGCGCCGAAGATAGCTATTATTACGACGGCATATCTAAAATTCTTCATCCAAAATTTCGAATCAAGAAGCCCAGCAAGAGAAATTCCATACATTATCATTGGTAATTGAAAAGCAAGCCCGAAAGCAATCCAAAATTGAAGGGTAAAGGAGATAAAATCGCTTATAGTTACAAATGTTTCTGCGCCAACGGATTCACCGTATTTGTAAAGAAAGCTCAGTGTAAATGGAATCACTAAAACATATGAAAAAACAATACCAATTATAAACAAAAGAAGAATTGGAAACGTTATTCTATAAATTGACCTAGTTGTCTTTTTGCTGAGCGCAGGAAAGGTGAAAGCAAATATTTCTCTAACTATTACTGGAATCGAACAAATAATTCCAATTAAGAATGCTACATGAATCTGTGAGAAGAAAGCCTGACCTGGAGCTGTCTGAATGAGCTTGACTTCTGATGGAAGTAACGTATGGCTAAGGAATACAGTTAGTTGAACTGCCAGATTGTTAAAAGGATCTGGATATGGATAATACAACGTCAAAGGTATACTCGAAGTTCCCGAGGCTCTACCTGAAATATCAGAGGTAGGAACAACAGGAAAGGATAAGGGAATATACACGGTGAAAGATTTTATCCCAAAACTTAGAGACACGATAGTTATGACTGCTATGATAATCGAAGTGCGAATTAATCTCCGCCGTAACTCATTTACATGCTCTCTAATAGACATCTGGGCTGAGGTCATTCGGGCTTCCTGATCTTGTTATGATCTCATGTTAATTGATATAATAATTATATGCCTTAAAACCAGCATCCCTACAGAGTTACCTCATACCCTTTTGTAAATTCATACACAGAAAAGAACTTTGTAACAGAATTAAAGATCATCGAGAATAATTTGCATTTAAAGTTAATAGCTTCAACTAATTTTCATAAATACAATTGCTGAGGAAGGAATCCCAAGCAAACAATGACAATACAAGACATTTTGCTACCCCTAGAACATATAATATTCCGAACACGAACCAAGTTAGTATATTCACAGCGAAAATACGAAATATTGATTACTGAAAGCAGAATTGTTTTGTACGCAGAAAGAGGACGAATTATGAAGTCGTGTGACGTAATTTGCGAAAGGTTAGATGCATTATTTGGTGTAGAATATTCAGAAAAGGGAACCATTTTCAAAGCGGCAAGAATGACATTGCAGGGGGGCAACAGAGTGGAAATACGCGGCCCAGTTGAAGAAGTTAAACCGCTGTTTAACTTCATTCAGTCAACCATAAACACTTTTAGAACAACAAGAAATGGTATGTCCAGCGTAGAGTAGTATACCGGCTTTTTGATGTGTTACTACCTTTAGTGTCAAGTTAAACAAATAAGATTGTGTAAAGGACTGGTCTTAAATCGTGGCAACATTTTAAAAGTAATTCTTGGGATTCCAGGAAAGCTCTCAACAAGGTAGATTCGACTAAAGATAGGAAGATAATGACAAGTATGTTATTGCCCATGTGTTTACCATATTCGTTTGGAGGATTATTAATTGGTAACATTAATTCCTGTCACGTGATTAACTTTTTATCAATAAATTCCACTTGGATAGAATTAAGCTAGATTCCATAACAGATTTCTAATTTTGTCACATAGAAGGCCATCAATGCAGTCTGATATTCATGGAGAAAAATTGGACTTCAAGGTTTAAACCCTAAGAGGCCTAATATCGACAATGTTGTAGTGAGAATATTACATCGCTATGGCATATGGGAGATGGATAAACTCCAGCCAAAAGTACAGTACTAGAAATGTTATCTTGCAGTTGATGTTTGAAATTGCTATTAATTCTATATTAGTATACTATATTAAGAAACCGCAACCATCAGTACTCACAATATGCCATCAGCCTTTATTCTAATTAATTGTGATTTTAAATCGGTTGAAGAAGTAATAGGCGAACTTAGGAAGATCCCAGAGGTGATTCAAGTCAATCCAGTCGAAGGTGTTTACGACATAGTCTCTCGAGTTGAAGCCAAAAACGAAGAAGAGTTGCGAAAGATTGTACTGCGTATAAGATATTTTGACAATGTCATAAGCACCCTTACGATGATAATTTCAAGAGATGAGAAGAGTTTGAATTCCAAAAAGTTCTAAGATCTGAGCGCTAGTATGCTTCTTATCCCTTGGATATTTCTACAAAATATTGGGAATGTTCAATCCATTTATTAACATATAATGATAGAATTACTGAAATTTATTTTGCACCACCAAGGCAGTTGATTCTACAACAGTTACCTTAATAATCTTGTTTGATCACATACTACTAGAAAAGATGGATAATAAGCAATTTCTTATGTATAACCTTTTGATGATAGCTATTTCTTTGGGGATTAGCATCTCGATATCGCTCTTGCTGCCATTTTACTTGTCTCTTCCAATAATTATTGCTATATTTATTTTAATTAATTTCTATATGCGAAACAGGATGATGAAAAAGATGGGAGGAGGTATGGGAATGTTTGGATCACTTTCATCCCCTTTTTCAGGAAGCTCGGTTAACTATTATTGCATGAGCTGTGGGACTAAACACAAAGAAGCTTCTTGTCCAAGATGTGGTTCGAAAATGAAGAGAGTTGGATAAGTTAGATTAGTTTTTACTTTAAACGTTTAATTGAATTAGCAGACAATTTTACCAATTATTGCTGAATTTGATATCAAGAAATTTTGAATTGTGGACTTGGGTCAGGTATGTGTCGACAGTTAAGTTGTGTATTACATGGATTTTTTTTTAAATTGGGTGAGTCGTAGAAGAGGCTTTCCGTTTTCCAGTTTCTCCTTGCGCCACAACATCGTTTAAAGTGAATGGAAAGAAATCTCAATTTATTTATGAGTACAGAAATAAGGTCATATCATTTGTGCAACTAATTGAAAATGCCCTTGTAACTAGATTTCCGATTAATGAAGGGATTGGACCTGACATTAGAATTTGCATAGAACAAATTGAACATTCAATGATGCATGATCATTGCATGATCATTGCATGCTCATATAAAGCTGTAGAAAAGAGATACAAATATCATGTAAGTCACCGGTAGAAAGCGGTTTCAGAGAGGATAATTCCTGTAGCGCAAGTTATGCCGATTAAATAATAATAGATGTATATTCAAAGTTCTTCATTTAACCCTTCGAATGCCGTCGCCTTTGAGACCTCATGTAACCTCATTGCCACTATCCGTTCAAATTCTTTGACGTTTAGAACTCCACGTTGGCCCAATATATCTATCAGTGTGTTTATTCTTGTACTAACTTCTTCAAGTTCAGTAAGCTCTTTTCCCGTAACAAGACGTTTTTGTTCCGTCACATGCTTATCAGATTTTGAACCTGGTAGTCGTTCTTTCCTCATGAGGTTTTAGCAAGATAATACGTATATTAAGATCTGCATCATCGGAAGATTCTATTCACATATACCATCTTGGTCTGTTCTTGCTACATGATTTTTTCATGTTCCCGACCTTGTTCATGGGTGACAATCAAACCTAAAGTATGCCGAAGGTTTGGCGTTAATTTATAATTTATTACAAACTTAATTGTCTTACCAGAATTAATAGACGAGACTAGGTCGTAATTGTGGTACCTCGCCCACAAATTCTTACTCCTTTGGCATCTGGTTTTAACAATACAAAATCCTGTTTAGAGGAAACAACAAGCGGTTTGACGAGTTCGATATTGGGTGAGCCCCCCTTACTTAACTTTATTTTGGCTGGCTTCATTTGAAGATCCACTGAAACAAGGTATGTTTCAGTTTCACTTAATTGTTCCGTGAAATATGGATTTCCAGAATAAGATTCCGGAATGATATTTGATGATAGAAATAGATCGTCGCCCCCAGAAATTACATCACCGCGTGAGATATCGTTCGCGGTCACGCCCTTTAACGCAAGTCCCACCCTCGCTGGACTTGACGCTTCATATACAGAATCATCGTGCATTTGGATTGATTTTATTGTAAGTGTCTTTTGTTGGGGATATAACATCACTTCTTCAGAAATCTTCACTTTTCCCTGCTTAATGACTCCAAGGACTACTGTCCCGACCCCCTTCACGTCAAATACATGATCTATTACAATCAGTAATCGTCCATCCTTAGTTTTAGGCTTCAAACGTTTCAGTCCATGTTTCAACTCGTCCAAGTTTGACATGAAAGAATAATTCTTGATTCTTGTATTCCGCAGAGCTGATTGAAGTTGTACTACTTCCACATCATGTGAATGTAATATAAACCCCTCAAGCATAGTAAAATGATCAAGTGCAATTATCTGTTCACCAAGATATTTGTCGAGTCTTGAAACGTTCAGAATTGCGTATTCTGCAATATTTATTGCCACGACAAGCGATTGAATCTTGTCTGGATATGTAAGAGGAATACACCACGTCGTGATCGTATTACCTTCCTTCCTATCGTAAATCGATATATCAGACGTTGTTCCTTTCTTTCCAAGTTCCCTTGCAAGATCAGGGCCACCGAGCAGGACAAAATTAAAGCTATTCATGATTTTTAATGAATAGTGAGCTGATGATTCAATCACTAATTGAAGGTTTCGTAACAGACCCTTGTAGTTTTATTGAGGGGATTTTTGGCAATTCGTATCTTAATAGTGTTTCATTGTCCAAAGTTAACACATTTTCCAAAAATAGGCTTTCATTAGGTATTATCTACCTTTGTTATAATTATACTTCAGTACATTAATAGGACAACCATCATTTGTGCGCCAAGGCATCGGTTTGAAAATTCTATAGATATAACCCACAGTGACTATTCCAGCATTTATGATTCGAATGAAAATTGGCGACTCAATAGGGATTTTGTGAGAGATGAAACTAACAAATTTCTATTGCCGTAATGGTAATTTTGAGTGAACCATATGAGCATAATTATGCTAATTGAAGTAATATAGTGAACTTCACTACTTTATTTTCGACCATGATACTGTATTCAAGACTAAAGTGAGTATCTCCTTCATCATGATAAATTCATTTCTACTTGTGAGGTAGATCTATGGTTTTTATGAATACTCTAATTGATATGACCTAGTGGTAATTAGAATGGAATTACGGTCCATATTATTGACTAGGATACTTCAACAAATAACCAGATGATTTCATATTTTTCATTTTTGTTACCATTCGTTATATTGGGTCAAAAGATTCCATGCTATCTTTGAATCTCTGCGGAAGATTTGTTTAAGTTAATCATAAGTTAAGCTTTAGTAGCCTGCAAGTTTTAACGATGATATAAAGATTTACAAATCAGTAACTAATAATAAATATCAGGGAGTATCTTGAATGATATTGTTTTTCAGAAAAAAGAAGAATAAAGCCGAGAATCAAGCTGAAAGAGTCGTAATTTTGACAAGACTTTCTGCCGACGGAATAATTACATATGCTAAATCTTGCCATCCAAACGAAGGTATATTAATTTTACAGGGTAGTCATAAAAAAAATACTACGACTATAAATGGACTAGTTATTCCTCCTTTTTCAACTCACGGACCATTTTATTCCGGATTTTCAGGTTACGAACTCCCATTTGACTTGTCATACATTGGCACCGTACATTCCCACCCTAGTGGATCTATGAGGCCCTCTTTAGAGGATCTTCACAATTATTTTGGTCTAGTTTCATTAATTATTAGCTATCCTTACGACTATGAAACAATGTTAGCTTACGATAGGAACGGAAATAGGCTAAGGATTGAAATTTCTTCCGAATGATTTTGCTAAAATAAATGACATAATTAGATATCCTAAAATTGAGCAACTTTGTAATTAGCCCTTATTAAATGACACTTGAAAAGCTAAGAGACAAGGCATTTTTTCAGAATACGATTGATATATGGATTGTGTTTTGTGATGAAAGTAATCTAAAGTGGTACGACGCAGAGCAGTACATACGATTCATCCGATACCTTAAATCGAATGGTCTGAAGATGCAAAAATTTCCCCTCTGTATTAAAGAATCTGGAGGCATGATCGAAAGGGGGAAAGATAAAGCAAAACTTCTGGAAGATTTGTCTCATTTTTCCGCTGATGAAGGTAGCGCGTACACGATGAAACTAAGTGACGAGAGTTTATCTATCATTAGAAATTACAAAATTGCAAATAGCTGAACATGTAAAAAAGCGTTAGCAAGAATATCCTTAAAACAGAAGAAATTCATACTTCGCACCATCACCGTTGATAATTGCAAAATTAATTGCGTCGCAACTCTTCTTCTTACCGAATCTGGTGTTAGAATAATTAAATCAAATCATAATTTACCTTAACCGTACATTGCTAATTAGTAGTAAATGTGGTAATAAATTTTTTGATGTAAGGATTTTGACTCAAATCGAAAAACTGTTTTAATAGCGACCTAATAATTCAAATAAAAAGATGATTTTTAGATTTAACTATAATATCAAGTCCGTGTATAGTGGGAAGGGATTTTGTGCCATTTTGCTATTAACGCGTCTGCCCTAATATGTAAGGGTTCGTCCTGCAATCGCTCTTCCGCCAATTCAGCATATCTGTTGACTATATCAATACCTATAAATTTTCGTGAGAAGTGATGGGCTACCTTAGTAGTTTGGCCACTGCCATTGAATGGGTCTAGGATTACGTCATCCTTGTATGAGTAAAGTTTCATTAATCTGTATGGAATTTCTTCTGGAAATGGACAAGGGTGATCTATATAACCCGGTGGAACTGGCGCAATATGCCAGATTGAATTTGCTATCTCCTTTGTAAATTCTTCGTGCTTAGCCGGAAGGGCGTCATAACGCTGTGTTCTACCACTATTTACATCACCTTTTCTAAGAACAAGAATAAATTCGTGCATTATGTTCGCCCTATAATATTTTGGGTATGGGTTGATAACAAAGGACCCGTACCTATTGGTGCCGCCCGTAACCTTATGCCATATTATTTCTTCATGAAGGTTCCAGTTTCCAAATGGTTGAACTAGATTAGTTAAGAGCATATGAGGGAGAGGAAGGATGTTTCCGTTCACAACTTCGTTACCGATCACGATGCAACAGTAGCCGCCTTCCCTAGTCACATTAAATATGTGATAATTAAATATTTCACACATGTCTCGTAAATATTCAGTAGTTGTGAGTCTTGAAGTGCCTCGATAATATCCTGTCCCTTGTACATGCGTGTTGTAATCTATTGCATTTCTGTATGGAGGCGAGGTAATAGTGAGTTGAATTGAATTTGAAGGAAATTTCTCTAGAATTTTTTTGCAATCTCCTTTCAATATCCGATTTTCATAAGCATCAATTATCATTGTGATTTATGTTAGTGCAAGTTGGCGTCAATATTCTCCATACTTAAAAATAATATACTTCATAATTAACAAAATTGACTGGATCTACGAGAATTTCAGAACTCGCTATT
>Ga0114129_10003496_pt1 | contig 22089 bp, 22 predicted proteins | sample RhiMetdeltSRZDD1_FD_80071 | JGI IMG/M metagenome (GOLD analysis project Ga0114129, IMG submission 80071) | Populus rhizosphere microbial communities from Tennessee, USA - Rhizosphere MetaG P. deltoides SRZDD1 (version 2) (version 2) | ecosystem: Host-associated > Plants > Roots > Rhizosphere >... | reverse complement strand
GCCGCACTGTCGGGCGCGGCGTGGGCGTGGGCGTCGGCGTGGCCATCACCGGCGTCGGCGTGGGCGTAGGCGTGGCCGAGTATCGGATGCGAAAGACGGAGCTGTCGTTCCGCGCGAGGTAGTAGAGGCTCCCGTCCGCCGCCACCTTCATGTCCACGAGGCCGCCAAAGTTTCCAACGGCCGTCGCGAACGTGGCGGTGGCCTTGGTGGCGGGATCGATCGTGCGGATCCAGTGGCCGCAGTAGTCGCCGAAGAAGTAGCGGCCCACGTACTGGCTCGGGAAGTTGGCGGTGGCGGGGTTGTAGAACGCGGAGCCAATGATCGCGCAGCTGGCCGGCGTCCCCGCGATCACGACCTGCCCGCTTCCATACCGGTAGAACGCGGTGGCGTCGCCGTCGCTCATCGACGAGCCCCAGCCGTAGTCCCGCCCCGCCACGCCGTCGTTGATCTCTTCCCACGTGATGTTGCCCACGTCGTTCAGGAGCATGCGGCCGGTACCGGGCTGGATCGAGAACGTGAAGGGGTTGCGCAGGCCCTTGGCCCAGATCGCGCGGTTGTTGCCGGTGGTCTGCGTATAAAAAGGATTGTCGGTCGGGATGGTGCCGTCCGCGTTGATGCGCAGGATCTTGCCCATCGTGGACGTCAGCGACGGCGCGCGTGACGGGATCGCGTTCTCGCCGACGGCGACGTAGAGCTTGCCGTCGCGGCCGAAGTGGATGGCGCCGCCGTTGTGGTTCTCCGCCGTGCTGAGGTTCGGCAGCTCGAAAATGTTGACCTGGCTGCCCGACACCGCGACGTCGCCGTTCGCGGTGAAGCGGGCGACGCGATTGTGAATCGCGGGCGAGGTGGCAGTGTAGTAGACGTAGACGAAATGATTGGTGGCGAACGCCGGGTCGAAGGCGATGCCGAGCAGGCCTCGCTCGAGGGCCGCGTTCACGGTGATGCTGAGAAACGGCGTGGCCAGCAGCGTGCCGTTCTTGATCACGCGCACGCGTCCCGGCTGCTCCAGAACGAAGATGCGGCCGTCCGGCGCGATCTCCATCGCCGTCGGTGCCGTCATGCCGGTGGCGATGGTGGTTTCGGTGAACCCGGCCGGCAAGGTCGTGGCCTGCGCGGCCCGCGACGTCGCCACCGACATGAGACACGCCGCCACGAAGACACGTCCCCGCATCATTCCCTCCGATCCCGACGGTTGCGATCAGCGATCAGGAAAGGCCTGCCCCGACGCGCGGGGCAGGCCGACGACCGATGACGATCAGAGCCTCTGCCAGAGCGCGGGCACGTTGGGCGGCTCCCAGCCGACCTGCGACGTGTGCGCCTGGAGGCAGCGATAGCTCACCCCACCGTAGGTAACGGTGGCGCCCACGCTGTAGGCGGTGTTCGGAGCCCACGTGCCGCCCGGGCTCGGCCGCGGGGTCGCGGTCGGGCGCGCCGTCGGCGTGGGACGCGAAGTCGGAGTGGCGCGCGGCGTCGCCGTCGGGCGCGCCGTCGGACGCGGCGTCGGCGTGCTGCTGCCGCCGCCCACGTTCACGTCGATGCAGGAATAGAACGCGGCCGCGGTGTCGCCGATGTTCCAGCGGGCCAGGATGCGGTGCCGGCCGCTGGGAAGGCCGCTGACGGTGTGGGAGGTGGTCTGCGACGGCTGCGTGTTGCCGTTGGTGAAGGTCGCCACCTTGGTGCCGTCGACGAAGTATTCCCAGTTGAGAGTGCGATGACAGGCCGTGCAGTACCACGTGAAGGTGGTGGTGCTGCCGACGCCCGCCACCGGCCAGGCCAGCGAGTTGTTGTCGAGGATCGAGAACGCGCCCCCGCCGCTGCACGCCATCGAGCCCTTGGGGGCCTCGACGCTCTGCGGTTCGTACTGCACCTGGCCGCAGTCGAACGACGTGCGGTGCTTGGCGCAGTTGTCCTGGCGGCTGGGCGGCGACGTCACCCAGCCGTGGCCGAAGGCCACGTTGGCCGACAAGAGTGATGACACGAGCAGCGTCGCGCCGGACAAAAGCGCGGGAAGCGAGCGTTTCCGTTGCATCCTACTCTCCCTTTCTTTTACGACGGATCGAAGGTGGCGATGGGCCGGGGCACACGGCGCTTACCCGTTCGCACGGGCAGCGCGAGCCCCTACGAGCGCGACTATCGAAGACCCGTCCGCCGCGCCTGCTGCGGCGGCCCGGGATCCGACTCGCGGTGAGTTTTTGAAAACGAGGCCTTGTTAAGGGTGGTTATGACATCTCGTCCACGTGAGTGTCAAGAGGTTTTTCAGAATCGGCCGAGGATTTCCACGCGCCGTCCTCGATCGGCCCAATCGGCATATCTCGAAGGGGGAAGTTCGGTTCGGGTCACTCGATAGGATGTACGAAACTACCAATACTTCCAGCGCGGGACCGCGTGTCTCTCGAAGTCGAACGTGATGGTGGGACCGGGACGCACGATCACCTTCACCCAGCCCACGCGCGGTGAGCCCGGCACCTGCACACGAGTGATGTTCGTCGCGCGGAACGGGTGATCGACGGTGTACTTGTGGCCGTCGCCGTGGATGACCAGAACCGGTCGAGCGAACTGCGCCGCCTCCTCCTCCAACGTGGCCACGAACGGCTCGAATGCCTGGCGGTATTGCGGGTCCTTTTTGTCCTCGAGACCCAGGTTGGCGTGAAAACTGACGACTACCGCGGAGGCGTTCGCGCGCGAGGCCTCCGCGAAGGTCTCCCGTGTCCAGGCGGCGGCGGCTTCGGTACGCCGCTGCGACGCCTCGTCGTCGGCATTCCCGCGGCCGGGAAACGGCTTCCGCCCATTGCGGCTGCCGATCATGTCCACGGTGGCGAAGACCAGGCCCGCGCTCGCCCAGCGCGCGTTCTCGACGAACTCGCCGCCCTGGCTCACGAGGGGGATCGTGCGGCGGCCCAGGCTGCGCGTCGGATCGGCGAAGAAGATCCGGCGAATGGCGGCGAAACGGCCCTGGGGCGCGAAGCCACCCGCGCCTTCTTCCCAGCAGTCGTACGTCTCGTTGTCGCCGGGGGTGAAGATGACCGGGTGTCGCAGCTCGTTGAACCAACCGAGCACCTCGCGGTAGTGATCATCCGTGCACGGGCGCCAGAAGATGTCGCCGACGTGGATGATGAAGGCGAGCTCGTTCGCATCGAGGGCCTGGCGTACGAGGCGGTACTGAAGGTCCTCCCACGAGTAGTACGGCGCGTCGCCGAGGGCGGCGAACACGAGCGTCCCCGGCGGGTTCGGCGACGGCGCCTCCGGCCCGCGGGTGACGAAGACGAACGTGCCGAGGGCCACGACAAGGGCCAGGCCGCCGAGTCTGCGAGCGCGCATCCGGCGGATGGTATCTCGCTTGGCGGGAGGGCGTGAGACGATCCCGAAGGCGGCCGGTCGATAGGCCGCGAGGAGGGACGCATGCCGATACAGCTCGACGACCCACAACGGCAACGCATCCGCGCGATGGTCGAGGAGGTCGGGCGGGCGATGGTGGCCAAAGATCTTCGGCGAGTGGCGGAGATGACCGCGAGCTGGCTCCCCGAGTACGGCGAGGAAGGCTGGCGGCAGCACATCGAGCAGCAGCTCTCCGAGATGGCGTCCGAGTGGGGCCTCGAAGGCCCGACCTGGCCGACGCAGTTCGAGGTCGACTCCAATTCGCTGTCGTTCGAGGAGCTCGTCGCCCTCAAGCGTCAGTTTCCGAAAGGGCTCGACGGCTCGAGCTTCCGGCAACGGATGCATCTGACGCTCATGCCCGACGAGGGGGCGTTCGATTTCGACTATTGGTGCCGGTGGTGGCTCGCCGTTGTCGAGGAGAACGGACTGCTGAAGATCGGTGCCGTCGAAGTCGAGCCCTGACGAGCGGGCGGCATTAGTCCCGCCTCCCGGCGGCCTCTACGGCATGGCCTCCGCCAGCGTCGTGGTCACGCGCGGCCGCTTGACGTAGTGGATCTCGGTGCCGTTGATCGACGAGCGCCGGTAGATACCCCAGTGCATGTTGTTGTCGGACCCGTCCCACGTCTGCCCGTTGTGCGTGGTGGAGCCGTTGCGCAGCGTCTGCAGCGCGCCGTTGTACCAGACCTGCACGTAGCCGGTGGTGCGGCTCTCCGAGTAGCGGATCTTCATCACGATCGAGAACCAGGTGCCCGAGCTCGGCAGCGTGCGGCTCCACACCTCGCGCGACACCTCCTGGCCGCCAATGTCCTCGTGGTTCTCGAGCTTCAGCCGGCCGCCGGCCACGCTCCACACCAGTGGCTGATCGGCGACGTGCGAGCCGTGGCACTTTGCCTGGTAGATGCCGTTCCAGGAGCTGCTCGTCGGCGTCTGCACGCGCGACTTCCAGCCGACGTAGATCGTCTGCCCGTTCGACACGCGCCCCCCGGGCAGCACGAACTCGCACCGCTCGCTGTTGCCGGAGGTCACCTCCTTCACCTGGACTTTGACGACCTGGCCCTGGGACGGATCCGAGTACCAACTGATGGTGCCGTTCGGACAGGTGCCGGTACCCGGCAGCGAGGTCTGCTGCCAGATGATGGTGGCGTGCGCGCCGGGAACGAGAACGCCGAAGCCGGCGCTCACCAGCAGCGCGCGCGAAAGAAGACGCAGCTCGAGCATGGGTTTCCCCCTTCGTTTGTCGGTTGGATGGGTTGGCGTTTACTTGGGGGCAACGGTACGCGGGCGCCGGATTCGGCACAAGGTTCTTTCGGCGAGAACGCCCCTTACCGAACGGACCCTGTCCGCGGGTCCTCGACGATCCAGGCTTGAGAGGACGCGTCGCGGCCGATTCACACTCGAGCCGACGCGATACGAGGCGGTTTCCCGATGAGCGAGCCCAAGTGGTCGTGGAACGACAACAGTGACGAGTCGGCCCGGCGGAGCCATCCGCCGGGCCTTTCTTCATGGCTCCCATTCCCGCCGGGGACAGGTTTGTCCTGTACGTCCACCGGAACGGACTCGGCGCTACTGGCCAAACCTGTCCCCGGACCCCGAGCCGATATACTCGGCGGGTGACCGAGCGTCTGGCGCCGTTGGGCCGAGTGTTCTTCGCGCTCAGCCTGATCGCGTTCGGGATCGAGCAGTTCGTTTTCGCGGACTTCGTGGCGGGCCGCGCGCCCGCATGGCCCACCGACCTTCCGGGTCGCCTGGTTTTCGCGTATCTCACCGGTGCGATCTTCATCGTGTGCGGAGTGTTGAACCTGCTCAGCAAATACCTGCGGGCGGCCGCCCTGGCCTCCGGCACGTTGATCTTCGGCTGGGCCCTCTTGCGACACGTACCCCTGGCCCTCGGCGACACCGGTTATGGCCTCGCGTGGACCAACGTCGGCAAGGCCCTGGCGCTTGTGGGCGGGACACTGGCCGTGGCCGGCCTTCTGCACGTGGGCCGCGCCTGTCTCGGCGCGTTCCTGGCGTCGTCAGGTGTCCAGCACTTTCTCTTCCCCACTTTCGTGGCGACGCTGGTGCCGTCCTGGATTCCGGGAGCGGTGTTCTGGACGTACTTCGCCGGCGTAGCGTTGATCCTGGGAGGACTGGGGCTCGTCCTGCCACCCACCGCACGCGCGGCGGGAGCTCTGTCGGGGCTGATGATCTTCTTGTGGATCGTGCTGCTGCACCTGCCCCGCGCCATCGGTGCCCCGGAGGGCCACGGCCGCAACGAATGGACCGCCGTCTTCGAGGCGCTGGCATTCAGCGGCATCGCCTTCATGGCGACGGCGGCCGCGAAAAGGACCCCGCGGTGATCGAGCGCGTATCCGGTCCTAGTAGGGAACGCTGAACGCCACGCTGTCAATGCGGCCGGTGCGGTGGATGATCACACGGCGAGGCTTCGTCTCCGTGGCGCACGTCGACGGTGCATCGCTCCACTCGAATCCTTCGCCGCTGCGCCATTCGGCCGTGGCAGTCCAGGGGCATCGGTGTTGGCTCTGGTAGCCCTCCCGATCGCGCTCGGGCTCCATTCCGCCGGTATCGAACCAGGCGGGTTCCATGGTCATCTGAACACGTGACCCGCGGCCTCGGGACATGACCCTGACCGACGTCGCGGATGCGGGGTGTGCGAGCCCGCCGCAAAACGGATAGGCCGCGTTCGACGCAAGGCGCACGGCGTGTGCGATCAGTCGTCGACCTTGTTCGACTCCCACGAGGTAGAGACCCTGACCGCCTCCTTCCGTGGCCACCACCTCGATGATTTCGAGCCCCTGACGCGGACGCCATCGCTGAACAACGTGAAACCGAGGACCACCGCGAGCCGGCATGGCGGAGGGGTCTCGTAACCAGAGTTGATGATCCGATGCCGGCTCCATGGCGTCTGGATCCAGGAGGCGCACCTCCACCGGGCTCGCATTCGCTCCATCGGTCACGAAGAAGCGCGGATCGAATTGGAGGTGATCGCCTCGCGCGCCCAGCAGGAGCAGATCGCCACCCGAAGAGCCACGCGGGAGGCGCGCGACAGTCGAGAGCGGCCCGATAGGACCGCGTGCTTTGTCTACCTGCGGAGCCGCGTTCGGCAATCGAGTGCGGCGCGGACGACCTACCGAGCTGCTCCAGAAACGGTCTCCCCACGCCGTGCCCGCGTACTCCGTGTTCGTGCACTCCAGGCTGTTGTGACGGGCGTGCCATGCGCAGCCGATCGAGTTCCCCTGCCAGAACGCCGTCTCCTTGTGGCCACCTTCGCAGGATTGGCGCACATCGCCCCACGAACATTCGAGGGCCGCCATGACGCTTGGGGGTGAAGACCTTGCATCGACAACGATCGCTTGTGTCGTGTCCAGTCCCGCCGTGTGGCCATGTTCGCCAATACGCCATGTGATCAGAAACAGGGGCAACCGCAGTGGGCCCGTGTCGAGCCGTTCTACGGTCGGCAGTCCTCCCTCGAGCGCGTCGCCTTCGCGACTCGACTGGTAGTCCAGGACCCAGGCGCGCGCCTGATCAGCAGCCGTGTCCTTGACGAGAATCCTCAGTGGTCCTAGCCATTCGGCGCCACCGGTTGAGGCGTCGAGCGCTGTGGACCACACCATCAGCTCGACCCGATGGGCGCCGTTTCGGAAGGTCGTGCGCGCGACGGGATCCGTGGTGAAGGATCGCAGTCCGGCTTGGGCAACCTCCCGGAACCGCAACTCCGGCAAGGGCACAACCAGAGGAGATTCGTCCACGCTCGGGAAATGGAGCCGCGCACGGTAGTTGCCCCAATACGTTTCGGTGTCGCCGTGCTCGATCGGGCATTCGAGACGCCGGGAGACGGCGGCACCCTCGGCTACTTGCACCCACGAAAGGAACAACAAGAACGACCAAAGCCGGGCGGGTGTGCTCACGAATCGCCGCCGATGCAAGGCATGTACCACGCGAAACCCTTCGGATCGCCGAGGGCCCGTGTTCAGCTTGACGCGCCGCTGTGTCGAAAGCGGCAAGAGCAGATTGGCTCCTCAGGTGGGATTGTTCGAACGTTGGCGAGCCGCCGCCGCCACGCACTCGCGCAGCCGGCGCAGACCTTCCGCGATACTCGCGTCGGAGATTCCGCCGTAGCCGAGGACTATTCCGGCCTGCCTGGCGGTCGCTGCACAGTACGGGGAGAGGCGGTCGAAGGCGACCTGCGCGGCGCGCGCCCGCTCGGCGACTTCAGTCTCGAGCCTGACGCCTCCGAACCGGAAGCGGGCGGCGAGGTGCATCCCCGCGACCGACGGCACCGGCGCGAGCCAGCGGGAGAAGTCGCGCTCCAGTGTCCGCAGGATTCGCACGTGGCGTGCGGCGTACGCGCGGCGCGCCTTGCGCAGATGACGCGCGAGCAGGCCGTCTTCGATGAACGACGCGAGGGCCGCCTGCGCAGGCAACGGCGCGTGCCATCCCGCCACGTGGCTCGCCGCCCGCAGGGCGTCCCTGAGCGAAGGCGGCGCGACGAGGAAGCCCAGCCGCAGCCCCGGCAGCAGCGCCTTCGAAAAGGAGCCCACGTAGACGACGCGTCCGTGCCTGTCGATTGCCTGCAATGTCTCGAGGGGCCGGCCGCCGAAGCGGAACTCGCTGTCGTAGTCGTCCTCCAGGACCACCGCGTTCCGTCTCTGCGCCCACTCGAGGAGTGCCAATCGGCGCGTGTGCGCCATGGGCATGCCAAGGGGAAACTGATGCGAGGGCGTGACGTAGACGAGACGCGCATCGTGCGGCAGCGCGTCCACCTTCAGCCCCGCCTCGTCCACGGGGACGGCGGCGACGCCCGCGCCGCACGACTCGAAGAGCTGGCGAACCGGCGGATAGCCGGGCTCCTCGACGGCGACGCGCGCCCCCGCCTCGATCAGCAACCGGGCCACGAGATCGAACGCGCCCTGGGCGCCGCTCGTGACCACGACGTCCTCCGCGTCCGCGGCCACGCCACGACTGACACCCACGTGGCGCGCGATGGCGGCGCGCAGACGAGGTTGTCCGGCTGCGTCCCCGTAGCCTGCGCCGAGCCGCGAGAGTCGGATCTGGCGGGCGATCAGGCGACGCCATGTGTCGAACGGAAACAGAGACGCGTCCGGTATGCCGACGCCGAAGTCGTAGCGCAGCGGTCGCGGCCAGGGCGGGGGGGCGGCGACGCCGCTCCACACCGGCCGCGGCCGGATGGCGGCGCTGCTCGGGCGGGGAGTGCGCGCCACAGGATCGCCCTCGACGAAGGTGCCGGCCCCGCGGCGGCCTGCGAGTAGGCCCTCGGAGACGAGCCACTCGTACGCGAGGCCGACGGTGTTGCGCGAGACGTCGAGACGGCCGGCCAACTCGCGGGTCGGCGGCAGGCGGTCGCCGCGCCTCAGACGGCCGTCGAGGATGGCGGTCCGGATCTGCTGGTAGACCTGCCGCGCCAGTCCGCCGCCGCGCTGCAGGTGAACGTGCAATTCCACCCGCGCAGTCAACTTGGCCCACTAGGATTTGTCAAATGTGGGTCTTTTCGTAAGTCATGTTCCGATCCATCATGGGTCCATCGAAAGGAGGCGAACATGGCAGGTGGCTCGCAATTCCTAGACCCGGAACGCCTACCCTGGATTCCCCTAGGGCCGGGCGAGTCTTTCAAGCCCCTGCGCTTCCTCGCGCAGGACCGTGGCCGGGTACTGCTCCTCCGCCTCGAGCCCGGCACGCTCGTGTCCTTGCACAGGCACCTGGGCGAGGTGCACGCCTACAATCTCGCTGGGCAGCGAAAGCTGATCGAGACGGACGAGATCGTCGGACCGGGAGGCTACGTCTACGAGCCGGCCGGCAACGTGGATTCGTGGATGGCCGTGGGCGACGAACCTGTCATCGTCCACATCACGTCGTACGGCGCGATGGAATACCTTGGCCCGAGCGGCGACGTCGTGAAGCGTGACAGCGCCTCGTCACTACGCGACGCGTATCTTCGCTACTGCGCCGACAACGGAGTTGCGCCTCTCGACCTCGGAGGGACGCGTTGATGATGTCGATGGGGGAATCATGAAGGTACGGCTCGACTACGGCACGGTCGCGGCGGGAGTCTACGAAGCCATGGAGGCGCTGGACGAGTACCTCGGCGCGTGCGGCCTGGACATGTTGCTGCTTCACCTCGTCCGGCTCCGAGCGTCGCAGGTCAACGGGTGCGCCTACTGCCTGGTCGCATAACCCCACGAAGGATCACACCATGACCGAAGTGTACGGGCCCGACTTCATCACGCTGCTTGTCGCGGATTTGGATGCGTCGCTCAGGTTCTACAAGGACAGGATCGGCCTGAAGACCTCCCCAGAGAAACAGCCGCACGCCCAGGCGTTCGACACAAAGCCCTGCGGCCTCGCGATACGACAGTCATCAGAGAAAGTCGCCATCCCCGGCCAGGGCGTCATCATCTGGCTCCGCACCTCCGATGCAACGGCCCTGTGCAGGGCCTTGAAGGTCACCTCGAAGCCCTCGCCGGCGATCGGAAGGGCCGGCACAGCATCCGGATCAATGACCAGTATCGGATCTGCTTCGTCTGGAACGACGGCGGGGCGGAGCAAGTCGAGGTGGTGGACTACCACTGACGGAGGGCGCGATGCATAAGAAGGCACGCCGGCTGCCGCCGGTCCATCCGGGCGAGATCCTGCGTGAGGATCTCTTGAAGCCTCTCGGGATCAGCATCAACCGTTTGGGCCGCGATCTTCGCGTGCCGGTCACGCGGGTGAGCGAGATCGTCAATGGCCGGCGTGGTATCACGGCCGACACCGCCCTCAGGCTTGCCCGCTACTTCGGGACGACGCCCGAGTTCTGGATGAACCTGCAGGCCGCCCATGACTTGGACGTTGCCCAAAGGGCCTCAGCAGATCGGATCGCGCGAGACGTGCATCCTAGGGAGGCCGCTTAGCTCACTCATGCACCAAGCCCTCCGAAACATGCATAGGTGACCAATCTACCTCGGCACACGAGAGGGACAGTTCGGGGACGGTGGTGCTTCGACCACCGACAAGTCGTTGACGGCTCTGGCGGGAATTGGCTCCTCAGGTAGGATTCGAACCTACAACCCTCCGGTTAACAGCCGGATGCTCTACCCTTGAGCTACTGAGGAACAGGGCAGGACCGCACGCACGGAGCGCGGGCGAAAGGAAATTATAGGCACGGAGGAGCGGCGGGTCAACGCGCAGGCCGGCAGGGGGCCGGCGGCGCCAGGCCTACTGGGACTTGGTCAGCTCGGACAGGACCAGCTTGGCCACGGCCTTCAGGGTCTCGAAGACGCCGGTGCCCTTGGCCGCCACCGCCTCGATGACGGGTTCGTCCTTCCTCATGAGCTGGCGCTTCATTTCTTCGACGGGCACCACGTTCGGCAGGTCGCGCTTGTTGAGCTGCAGGACGAACGGGATCGTGAGCAGGTCGTAGCCCTGGCTCTTGAGGTTCGTCACCAGGTTCTCCACCGACTCCACGTTCGCGTCCATGCGCTCGACCTGGCTGTCCGCCACGAAGATGACGCCGTCCACGCCCTTCAGGATCAGCTTACGAGAGGCGTCGTAGAACACCTGGCCGGGCACGGTGTACAGGTGGAAGCGCGTCTTGAAGCCGCGCACGGTGCCGAGCTCCAGGGGCAGGAAGTCGAAGAAGAGCGTGCGGTCCGTTTCCGTGGCCAGGGAGATGAGCTTGCCCTTCGCGCCCGGGTTCGTCTTGTCGTAGATGAACTGCAGGTTCGTGGTCTTCCCGCACAGACCCGGACCGTAATAGACGATCTTGCAGTTGATCTCGCGCGACGCGTAATTGATGAAGGTCATCGGCCGTCCCGGGTCTCGCTACTCGCTGAACAAGCTGTCGATGTCCTCGTCGGTGATCTCGGCGAAGGGGCTTTCGAAGCCGGAGCCGGTCTGCGCCTTCTCCTTCTCGACCTTGGCCATGATCCGCGCGAAGACGTCGTTGAGCTCCTGCGCGGCCTTCTTGACCCGCAGGCGGACGAGGCCCAGAGAGGAGCGCTCGTCGAAGATGACCACGAGAATGACCCGCTGGGCGACGATGGAGATATGGATGTTGTCGCGCTCTCCTTCATGAAACAGGATGGAGAACTCTTTCTCGCCGATGAGGCGAGCCAGACCGTCGGTGGCGGCGACGTTGCCAGCCGTCAATGAAGCCAGGGAGGTGGTGTCCAGATTCTCGATCTCGCCGTGCGCGGCGATCTGCTGACCGTTCTTGTCGACCAGGAAAACGACCTTGGCGTTGGCGTCGACGCGGAGCTTCGAGATGATCTGCTTGATCTGGTTGAACTCCTCCTCGTACATGACGATATCTGGCGCCGCCATCCGTCCTCCTCTAAAGCTGCTTCTGACTCTCGCCTGGCCTTGCGCACACGGGCAGGAACGTTAGTTATAGCCTGCACATCCCGGATTTGCAAAGGCTGCCGCGCGGCCCGCAACCGGGTCGATTTTAGTACTCGCGGCGCCCTTCGAGGGCCTTCGACATGGTGACCTCGTCGGCGTATTCGAGGTCGGACCCGACGGGGACCCCCATGGCGATGCGGGTGACGCGGACGCCGAGGGGCTTCAAGATACGGGCCAGATAGACGGCGGTGGCCTCGCCTTCGACGGTGGGGCTCGTGGCCAGGATCACCTCCTGGACGGCGCCGCCGCGGATGCGCTCGATCAGGCCGTGGATCTTGAGCTCGTCGGGGCCGATGCCCTGGAGCGGCGAGAGCGTCCCGTGCAGGACGTGATAACGGCCGCGGAAATCGCGGGTGCGCTCCACCGCGGAGAGGTTGGCCGGCTCCTCGATCACACAGATGGTGGCGTCGGATCGGTTCGTGTCCGCGCAGGTGGCGCAGACCTCGACGTCGGTGAACGCGTTACAGATGCTGCACAGCCGGATCTCGTCGAGCAGCCGATCGATGGCCGACGCGAGCGTGGTCGTCTCCTGCTTCGTCTTGCGGAGAAGATGGAAGGCGATCCGCTGGGCCGACTTCGGGCCGACCCCCGGCAGGCGCCGGAGCTCGTCGATGAGGCGCGTGAGCGGCGCGGGGTATTCCAAGGGGCTAGAACAGGCCCGGGATCTTCGGCAGGCCGCCGGCCAGGGACTGCGTCTTCTCCGCAACCTCGGCATCGACCTTGCGTGAGGCCTCGTTGACGGCGGCGACGATCAGGTCCTGGAGCATGGCCACGTCCTCCTTGCTCACGACCTCGGGATCGATCGTCACCGAGCGCAGGGCCTTCTGGCCGTCCATCTCGACCTTGACCATCCCGCCGCCGGCGGTGGCCTCGACCTCGATGGCGGCGATCTCCTGCTGCAGACGCTCCTGCATCTGCTGGATCTGCTTCATCATCTTGCGCGGATCACCAAACGGATTCAATGTCGCCTCCTTGGCCTACGAGCCCTCGCGCACGTCGACGATGCGGGCGCCGAAGAGATCGAGGGCCTCCTGCACCGCGGGCTCGCGGGTGGCCTGCTGCATCAGGTCCTGCTTCTTTGTTTCCGCCGGCGACGGCTTGTTGTCGGCCTCCGCCGCGGCCGAAGCCGTGCCCGAGGCGGCGATGCGCACCTTCATGTTGCGGCCGGCGGCCTTCGTCGCCATCGTCGTGTACTCGTCGAGATGCATCTGCGCCAGGGGGGCGAAGTCGGCGGGCACCGCGAGCGTCAGGGTGTCGCCGGCCAGCTCCGGCTGCGCCAGGCGCAGCGGCTGGATGAGAGACGGCCGCGTCTGCGCCGCCTCGATCATGGCGCCGATCAGCGCGCCCGCGGAGCCGGGGGCGGCCGGCGGCGTCGGTGCGGGAGGCGCGGCGGGGGGCGCCACCGGCGCGGGAGCGGGAGCGGGAGCGGATGCGGATGCGGCGGGCACAGGAGCCGTGACGGCAGGCGCGGGTGCCGGTCGCGGGGCCGGCGGAGCCAACGGTGCGGGTGCGGGCATCGCCACGCGCGGCGCCGGGGTCGGGGCCGTGCGCGCGGGAGCCGGCGCGCCGCCCGCCAGGCGTTCGACGCGCGCCACCAGCTCCGCGAACGGCATCAGCCGCTGGAGCTGCACGAGCTTCAGCAGCGCCAGCTCGAGAACCACGCGCGGGTCCTGGGCCAGGCGCAGCTCCTCGTCGGCCTTGGTGAGCACGTCGAAGACGCGCAGCAGGTCTTCCTCGGAGTAGGCGGCGACGATCGGGGCCAGCCGCTCGCGCTCTTCCGGCAGCACCTGCGCGAGCAGGGCGCTGCCCGGCGGCGCCACCTTGAGCATCAGCAGCTCGCGGAAGTGCAGCAACAGGTCGCGGAGGAAGTTGCGATAGTCGACGCCGAAGTCGGAGAGACGCTCGACCAGGTTCAGGAGCGCCAGGCTGTCGCCTTCCGCGGCCGCGCGCGACGCCGCCGTGAGCAGCTCGCGATCGATGAGGCCCAGCAGCGCGGCCAGGTCTTCGTCGCGGACGGTGTCGCCGCTGTAGGCCAGCACCTGGTCGAAGAGCGAGAGCGCGTCGCGGACGCTGCCTTCGGCGGCGCGGGCGATGCGGCCCAGCGCCTCGTCGGAAACGCTGATCTTCTCGGCGTCGGCGATCTCGCGCAGATGGGTCGCGAGCTCCTTCGCCGGGATCATGCGGAACTCGTACTGCTGGCAGCGCGACAGGATCGTGTCGGGGAGCTTGTGATACTCGGTGGTGGCGAAGATGAACTTCACCCGCGGCGGCGGCTCTTCCAGCGTCTTCAAGAGGGCGTTGAACGCGCCTGTCGACAGCATGTGGACCTCGTCGATGATCCACACCTTGAAGCGATCGCGCGCCGGGTTGTAGCGCGCGCTCTCGCGCAGCTCGCGGACCTGCTCGACACCGTTGTGGGTGGCGCCGTCGATCTCCTGCACGTCCAAGGCACCGCCGGCGGCGATCTCGACGCACGACGAACACTCGCCGCACGGGCTCGCGGAGGGCGCCTCGCCCTGGCTGCAGTTGAGCGCCTTGGCGAGGATGCGGGCGGTGGTGGTCTTGCCCACGCCGCGCGCCCCCGAGAGGAGGAACGCATGGCCGATGCGGCCGGAGGCGAGCGCGTTCTGCAGCGTGCGCGTGACCGTGGACTGGCCCACGACCTCCTCGAACGTCTTGGGCCGCCACTTCCGCGCGAGAACCTGGTAGGACATTTAAATGATGATGGATTCGGCCGGTCCCACGTGAGCCCCGGCTGTCCTGCGGCACACTCGAGGGTCGCCTAACCGTTGCTCCCTTCCGGGCCTGGCGGGGTTCGGCGTCTCGCGTTGCGCAGGGCCGGAGCCCACGTGCGACCGACCCAAGCCTCTAGCGTACCTCGAAACGAATGGCGGAGAGAGAGGGATTCGAACCCTCGGTAGCCTTTCGACTACACATGATTTCCAGTCATGCCGATTCAGCCTCTCTCGCATCTCTCCGAGGCCGTGCAAGAGTCGAGGATATCAGACCCGGCGGGCGTTTACGTAGCGCGCCTTCAGAACACGCGGACGCGCACGGTTCCGGCGGCGGTGCCGTCGCTCTTCCACAGGTCGAGCGTGCCCGGGCGTTCGTCGGCCAGGAAGAACAGGGTGCCGCCGACGAGCTGGTGTCCACGCGCGGTGTAGAACGTCCTGAGGCTGTGGGTCCCGTTCTGGGTGCCGTCGCTCGTCCAGAGCTGGCTCTCGATGCCGGGTGCGTTGCCGACGCCTGTGCCATACCAGATGTCGAAGAAGAGACGTCCCTGGCCCCCTGTCATGTTCCACACGTTGCCCAGCGCGACGGGCGCGACAGGAGCGGTCCCCCGCTCGGTGCCGTCGCTCTTCCACAGAGCCTTCGGATTCTGCGGGTGTCCGGCCGGGCGCGTGCTGGCCATGAAGTAGACGTCGCTCCCGGCGGCGGTGAGCGTCGACAGCCAGATGAGCTGGTCGTCGAGGTCCTTCACGCGCACGGTGCCGGCCTCGGTGCCGTCGGACTTCCACAACTGGCTGCCCGTCGTGTTGGCCAGGGAGGTCTCGTCGGAGGCGGCGAGGAACAGCCGGCTGCCGGCGGCCACGATCCGGCGGTAATCGACGTCGCGGCCCCGGTTGAAGGCGTGGAGCAGCACGGTGCCGTCCTCGGTACCGTCGGTGGCGAAGAGGTCGTGGGTCCCCGCGAAGAGCACGCGGGAACCGACGCTTTGCAGGAACAAGTGGTCGGTGTAGCGGAACACCTCGACGGTGCCGGCCTCCGTGGAATCGCTGCGGAAGAGCGCGGTGTCGCTGCCTTGCCAGACCCCGAAGAGTGCCTGGCCGCGAAGACTCGAGATGCCCGAGGTGAGGCTCGAGCCCGTGGAGCACGTGGGGGCCCAGGAGCTGGCCGGGCCCGGCGCCAGGTCGGCGACCAGATGCGTGGTCTCCTCCGTCCCTTCGGTCACCCAGAGCTCGCGGCCGTGAACGAAGTCGTCCACCGTGAAGAAGAGACGATGCCCGATCGCCGTCAGGTCGCATACGTCGGCGCGCTCGGCGGGAGTGCCCGCGGGCCGCGGGCCGAAATTCTTCACGAGCACGGTGCCGGCCTCGGTGCCATCGGACCGCCACAACTGGCGGCCGGGAAACACCGTCGTGAAGTAGGTGCCGCCCGAGCCCCGCGTGAAGAGCGCGGCCCCCGAGCTCGATCGGCCGGCCTGGACGTCCTTGAGGAGCTGTGTGCCTTCGGCGGTGCCGTCGCTGGTCCAGGGCTCGATCCCGTGGTCGGCATCGACGCCGGCGAAGAAGTAGCGATCGTCGTGCGCGCACGACACCAGGGCGGCGGCGGCCACGGCGGCGACGGCCCTCCACACGGACCTCAGGGCATCACCCGGTAGCGCAGCGGGAAAACGCGATAGACGGCGTCGTCGTAGCGCGGAAGTTTACGCAGCCAGACCTCCCAGGCCGCGACCTCGAACGGCGCCGTACACGCGGGTTGACGCTGCAAGGGCACGTGCACGAGCTGCGGCTCGCCCGCCACCACCCAGCCCACACGCACGGTGGCACTCAGGCAGTAGCCCGTTCGCCCGTCCTCGCGGAGGTCGTTGACGGTGAGGGCGAAGTCTCCTCCGGAGGTGTAGACGGCCCAGACGCGGACAGTGATCGGCACCGTCATCGAGTAGCGGATGGTGCCGCCGGGCGCGGGATCGCTGCTGGCGAACTCGAGATCGGCGCGCTCCAGCGTCGGCGCCCCCGGCGAGGGCGGCGCCGCGGGGTCGTGTGTCGAAGCCGACGTCGCCAGCACGGCCACGCCGCCCGCCGCCACGAGCGCCGCCCCCCCGATGAGGATCGTGTCGCCGGCACCTCTCTTCGCCGGCGCGGCGGCGGTGGCCAGTGCCGCCCGCGGCTCGGCCGCGATCTCGGCGCGCGCCTCCTCGACGAGAGCGAGCACCTTCGGCGCGTAGATTTCGGGATCGAGCCGGCGGCCGGGCTGGAGACGGAGCAGCCGGCGGAAGGCCTCCTTCGCGTCGCTGCGGTCACCGACGCCGAGATGCGCGAGGGCGAGGTGCAGGTAGGCGTCGCCCAACGAGGATGTGCGGGCGGCGCTGGCTTTCTCCGCCTCGAGCCGGCGCAGGGCGCCCTGCAGGAGCTCGATGGCCTCCCCGAACCGCGCGCGCTCGTAGAGGGATTTGGCCTGCGCCAGGTCCGCGACGACGTCCGCCGACAGCGCGGACGCGGCCAGGAGCAGCAGCAGGGCCAGGGCGGCGAGGCGTGTCCCCCTCATGATGGATGTGGCGGAAATCGGGGCCGCATCGGCTCACCGCCCCTTCTGCAGGTCGACGCGGACCTGCCGCGTCTCGCCCTCGACGACGTCCACCTCCAGCACCTGCGCCTCCTGCCCCTCCCGCCAGGCGCGCAGCGTGTGCCGGCCGGCGGGGACGCGATCGAAGCGGCAGGGCGTCTGCTGCGCCGCGCCGCCGTCGAGGCTCACCTCCGCCCACACCGGCGCCACCACCGTCACGCTGCCGTAGCCGCGAAAGATCAGCCGGCGCTCGATGGTCTTGCCCGCCTCCAGCTCGAGGGCCTCTTCGACGACACGGCCGTCGTCGGCGGTCACGGTGAGCAGGTGCGGGCCGGCGGCGAGGCCTTCGAGGGTGAGCGGAGTGCGGCCGCGCGGCTGGCCGTCGAGGAGAACCGAGGCCGACGCCGGCGACTGGAGGATGAGGCGCGCCGGTGCCGGTGCGGGCGCATCGGATCGGGCTTCCGCGGCCGGTGCCGGTGGCGGCGGGGCTTGGATCGTCCGTGAGGGCGTCGCGGGCGTGGCGGCGGAGGGCGGCGCTTCGCTCGTCGCCGCGGGCACCGGCGGTGCGGTCGGCGCGGCGACGACGGCGGGCCGCATCGCCGCCGGCGGCGGCAGCTCGCGGCCGGCACGCGGCCACGCCGCGATCACGAGAAGCACCCCCACTCCCGCGGCGGCACCGGCCCACCGACGGGACCGGCGGTGCGGTGCCGGGAACGACATCGTGGGTGCGGACGCATCGATCGCCGCCGCCCCCACGCCGCGGGCGGCCACCGCCAACACCTCGTCCTTGAGCGCCTCCATGCTCGGGGTCCGCGCCTCGCGCGCGCGCGCGAGCGCCCGCAAGAACACCGGCCGCCAGGCCGGTGCGAGGCGGGCGGCGATCGCCTCCTGCTGCTCCGCCTCCGGGCGCACGAGCAGGTCGTGCACGTACGACTGCACGCTGTCGCGCCGCCAGGGCAGCGTCCCCGTGAGCATCTCGTAGGCCACGGTGGCGAGGGAGAACACGTCCGTGCGTGGATCGGGCGACGTGCCGCGCGGCAGCAGCCCCATCTGCTCCGGCGAGGCATAGCCAAGCTTGCCGAACAGCATGCCGGAGCCGGTGAGCCGCTCCTCCGGCCGCGAGAGGTCCTTGGCGATGCCGAAGTCGAGGAGCTTCACCTGGAGGCCGTCCGCCTCGTCGCAGACGAGGAGGTTGTCGGGGGCGATGTCCCGATGGAGGATGCCCTGCCGATGCGCGAGGTGCATCCCGTCCGCCACCTGCGCGACCACGCGCCGCATCTCGTCGAGGGTCGGCGGCCGCCGGCGCAGCCGCTGGGCGAGCGTCTCGCCGTCCACGTATTCGCTCACGATGCAGAGGCTGCCGTCGGGCAGGCGCGCAGTGTCGTAGACGCGCACCAGGTGCGGATGCACGAGGCCTTCGGCGACCTTGGCCTCGTTCTCGAAGCGCTGCACGAAGCCCGGCCGATCGAGCCACTCGCGGTTCATGACCTTGAGGGCGCGCACGGTGCCGAGGCCCAGGTGCCGCGCGCGGTACACCGCCCCCATGCCGCCGCCGATGCGCGCCTCGATCTCGTAGCGGCCTTCGACGACGGTGCCGATCAGCGGGTCGCCCTCGGGGGCGACGCGGAGACCGCCGGCGAGCGCGGGTGTCTCGATGAACGCGCGCGCGCCCTCGTGCGCGGCCAGGAGCGAGCCGACCTCGCGGCGCAGCTCCACGTCGCCGCCGCAGGCCTCGTCGAGGAACACCCCGCGCGCGCTCGACTCGACATCGAGCGCGGACTGGAAGGTCTCCTTGATGCGCCGCCACTGGTCGGCGGGAACGGGCGGCGGTCCTCCGGCGCGGGCCGACATGATCAGGGCGTGCGCAGGCGGCGATACAGCCACGCGCGCGCCATCTCCCAGTCGCGTTTGACGGTGGCGGGCGAGACGCCGAGGACGTCCGCCGCCTCGTCGATGGAGAGGCCGGCGAAGTAACGCAGCTCGACCAGCCGCCCCTGGCGCGCATCCTGGGCGGCCAAGCCTTCGAGGGCGGCGTTCAAGTCCAGCAGGTCCACGTCGACGGCCGGAGTGGAGGCGCTGTCGTCTTCGAGCGGCACACGGCACCAGCTCCCGCCGCGTTTGGCGGCGAGGTGCGTGCGTGCATAGTCGACCAGGATGCGGCGCATCAGCACCGCCGACACCGCGAAGAAATGGGAGCGGCTCTGCCAGTCGAGCTGCTTGAGGTCCATGAGGCGGAGGAAGGCCTCGTTGACGAGCGCGGTCGGCTGGAGCACGTGGCCGGGGCGCTCGTGGCGCAGATAGCGCAGCGCGCGCTCACGCAGGTCGGCCTGGACGAGGGCGGCGACCTGCTCGGCCGCACCGGCATCGCCGCGGCTCCAGGCGCGGAGCCACGTGGTCACGATGCCGGCGCCATCGCCCTCGGGCCCCGCCGCTTTCGGCGCTGTCGGTTCGGACACGAGTAGGGGGCCAGTCTAGAAGCCGGATCGGAAGCAGGTCAAGGGGAAGGCTGGCGGAGAGGGTGGGATTCGAACCCACGATACCGTTGCCGGTATATCAGTTTTCGAGACTGACCGCTTCAGCCACTTGCGTACCTCTCCGCTGAGTCGGAACCGTCATTATATCCGGCCTCGGCGCTCCCGGAAGAACTCCACCAGCAGGGCCTGCGCCTCCCCGGCGAGGACGCCGGCGATCACTTCGGGACGGTGATTGACGCGCAGGCCGGCGAGCTCCACCAGCGAGCGCACGCCGCCGAACTTCGGCTCGTCCGCGCCGTACACGATCGTACCGACGCGGGCGTTCACGGCGGCGCCCACGCACATCAGGCACGGCTCGACAGTCACGTAGAGGGTGGTGCCGGGGAGGCGGTAGTTGCCGAGCGCGGACGCCGCGCGGCGCAGCACGAGCACCTCCGCATGGGCGGTGGGATCGCGCTCTCCGATCGGCCGATTGAAATCGGCGGCGACGGGGGCGCCGCTGGCCACGAGCACGGCCCCGATCGGGACCTCGCCCTGCGCGGCGGCGGTGCGCGCCTGATCGAGAGCCAGGCGCATGAACGTCTCGTGATCCACCGCGGCAGGATAGTTCATTTGACGCTGCCGGGCCTTCGGCATACCGTTCGCGTGGAGCGGAGACGTGGAGATCCGGTGGACGATGGGACGAGTGTGGATGCTGGGCGTCTTCTGCGCGGCGTGGGCGGCGCCCGCGACGGCGGCGCAAAGCGCACGGGCGGCCGCCACCGAAGGCGCGCTCACGCGGCTCACCAGCGAGGACGCGGCGGTGCGCCGCGCGGCGGCGGCGGAGCTCGGCAACCTCGGCGCGAGCGCGCGGGCGGCGGCGCCGGCCCTGGTGGCGGCGCTGCACGATGCCGATCGACAGGTGGTGGCCGAGGCAGCCAGCGCTCTCGTGCGCATCGGGGAGCCGGCGATTCCCGCGCTCGTCCAGGGACTGAAGGATCTCGCGGTGGCACCCGCCGCCGGCCTCGTGCTCTCGAAGATCGGCACGGCGGCGGTCAGGCCCATCATCGAAGTCCTCCGCAGCGGGGACGACAACACGAAATACAGCGCGGCCGTCGCCCTTGGACGCCTCGGGCCGGCAGCCGCCGAAGCCGAACCGCTGCTGCTCGAGGCGCTCGGCAGCCCCGACAGCTACCTGCGCACGGCGGCGGCGGAATCGCTCGGCCAGATCGGGGTGCCGCCGGAGAAGCGGATCCGCCGCTTCGCCAGCCTGCTGCGCGACACCCGCCCCGAGATCCGCCAGGCGTCGATGGCCGGCCTGGCCGCCTTCGGCGAGGCGGCGGTGCCCGCCTGCCTCGAGCTGCTGCAGGACGAGGAGCCCGACGTGCGGCGCACGGCGCAGGAGGCCCTCGTGAAGATCGGCACACCGGCGCTGCGCGGCGTCGCGCGCGCGCTCTACGACCTTGCCATCTCACCGGAGGTCGTGCCGGTGCTGGGCCGGCTCGGCGCGCAGGCCGTGCCCGAGCTGGTGCAGGCCCTCGGCAACGAGGAGCCCGACGTACGGTTCGGGGCCGCCTCCGCGCTGGCCCTCATCGGGGCCGACGCCGGCGGAGCCGTGGGCGCCCTCACCGACGCGCTCCGCGACACCGACTCGCGCGTCCGCTCGTCGAGCGCCGTCGCCCTCGGCCACGTGGGTCCGTCCGCGAAGTCGGCGGTGCCCGCGCTCGTGGAGAGCCTGCGCGACCGTAGCGAAGGTGTGCGCGCCAACGCCGCCCAGGCCCTGGGACGCGTGGGGCCGGGGGCGCAGGTCGCCCTGGAGCCGCTCATCGGCGTCCTCGCCGATCCCGCCGTCTACGTGCGCAGCTACGCCGCCTTCGCGCTGGGCGAGATCGATCACAGCGGACGCGTGGCCGGGCCCGCCCTGGTCAAGGCGCTGCAAGATCCCGAGCCCGACGTGCGCCGCGCGGTGTCGGAGGCGCTGCGCCGCCTCGGGGCACCGGCGGTTCCCGGCCTCATCACCTCGCTGAAGAACAGCCCTGCCGTCTCCGTGGAGGTGCTCAGCAGCATCGGGGCCCCGGCGGTGCCACTGCTCGCGGAGGCGCTCGGCAACCCGGATCCGACGATACGGCTGGGCGCCGCCGACGCGCTGGGCGGCATCGGCCGCGACGCGGGCGAGGCGATGCCCGCCCTCGTGGCCGCGCTCAAGGACGAGGACCCGAGCGTGCGCATCGGAGCGGCGGGCGCGATCGGGCGCATCGTGCATCCGGCCGGTCCGGCCGTGCTCGGCCTCATCGAGGCCGTGAACGATCCGCAGCGCAACGTGCGCATCGCCGCCATCCACGCGCTGGGACAGCTCGGAAACCTCGCGCGGGCGGCGCTGCCGATCCTGGCGCGCCTGGCCGATGACAAGAAGGACGCCGAGATACGGCGGGCCGCCGCGACCGCGCAGCGGATGATCTCGTACTGAAAACGGCAGTCACGACTCGACCACCGCCACCGAGTCGGGGGGCAGAGTGAGCTCGCAGGCGGAGAGGCGAACGCCGTCCTCCGAGGCGAGGCGCACGCGGCCTTCGCGTCG
>Ga0114129_10003495_pt1 | contig 22090 bp, 20 predicted proteins | sample RhiMetdeltSRZDD1_FD_80071 | JGI IMG/M metagenome (GOLD analysis project Ga0114129, IMG submission 80071) | Populus rhizosphere microbial communities from Tennessee, USA - Rhizosphere MetaG P. deltoides SRZDD1 (version 2) (version 2) | ecosystem: Host-associated > Plants > Roots > Rhizosphere >... | reverse complement strand
GTTTTATGGCAGGGTCAGTGGCCACCCTTCAAACTTAGGGCGGCCAATCCAATATCGTTTTAAGGTAAAAAATTATTGGGTAATCTAAGGGCTTTATAGCTGACTGCTCAATATCCCTTGCCCGGCTCCCGCACCAGCCTGTGGGAAAAACACAGATTAGTGTCAATGACCTGCTCAGGCAACGTTGGATCGCAGGTGACGTGCGCTTTGATGTATTTGGGATTTCCTTTGTCGTTAACTTCTGTTGGGAAGATTTTGGCCCAATTCACGATTTTCGTTGGGTCTTTTGCGTCACAATTGCCCGTACCTGCTATAACGGGGACAAGCCACCAGCTATTTTTATGCTCTGTCATAAAGAATTCGTCGGCTCTTTGTAAACTCGAGTTAACTTGCCCTTTGTTCTGGCAAATCAGAGTGCCGAGGCCGATATCTCCGGCTAATCCACCGCCGGAACATTCTCCGGCCACTTGAAACAAAGCCTTGATGTCGGATGCTCCCGACGAGCAATCGAGGAAAGTCGTCCAACAAGCGTTCTCACCTAAGCCAGTCTTGGTCGGGTGCTGCAATTTAATGTCTACGTTATTTTTTTGCACGCCAGTTGCGCCGCAGAGGTTCGACCAGAGCGCAATAGGGATTGCCGGCTTGGTGTTGATAACAGCCACCGCCGAGACATTGACGTTTTTGGTCGATGAAGTGTTTGAGCCAACAAATAGGTCAAGAAGTGGCGTCAGAAACGTAGGTGACTTCATGGCTTGGGTGCCCTCTAGAGCTACGCGGACGCCGTTAGCTGTGGCGATAGGGGCGTTATAATTGGTAATCGAATTGCTGGCGAAATCATAAGTGACGTAGCTGACATTGGTAGCGCTGATTGAGTTCATCGAGCTTCCGGTATAAGTGTTAGTAGGATTGGCCTTGGTCGGATTGAACTCCGCGGCGCGATTTTGAACCTCGGTGGCAGAACGAGACGGCAACCCCGACACGGCCGCTAACGCAGCGGCATCCACCGCGCCCTGACCAGTGTTGCGGGCATAGGTTAGGTGACCGGTGTCCAGGCCCATGCCGACCATTATTAAGAGAAGCACGATCATTAAGGTCACAAATACGAGGACGGACCCACCTTCATTTTTTACTGATTGCATGAACCCTCACGATCGCCGCGTTACGAATGTGTGCCGCTGGCTGTCACGCCCGTACACAGGCCAGTGTTCGTACTTGGCTGAAATTGATATGCCATTCTTGTCGTCCGAGTAATTGAAATCGAGTTAGGAGGTGAAAATCCAAAAAGTGTCATCAACCGATAGAGAAAAAAATCGTAGGTTCCTTGGGCCTGCACCTCAACAAATTCCGCACAATTGGCGGCTCCGGTTGCGTAATATCTTATCCTAACTTCCTTTGTTGTTGATCCTGTCACCAATTTTTGGGGCAAGCTGTTAAAAAGCGTGGTGGCCAAAGTAGTTGCTTTAGCATTGGTCATGGTATCGGTGTTTGAAGCCACACGCGCACCGTCCCGTACCGCGTTCTGTGTCAGATGACCGGTAAAAATTAACACGCCGAAATCGAATGGCACGTATAACGCAACTAAGATTAGCGGCGTTATGAGCGTGATCTCGACTATGCTCTGTCCTTTGTTATTTAACAATCGCATATCAGCCTCGGCGCAGCGCCGGCCCTAACATTGATGCTCCCAGCGCATATCAACGGTTCTCGAAATCGGCACAGTGGCGGGAACGTTAGCGCCAAAAAATCTGAGCAGGCGAAAGAAAGTATAATTATAATTGCCGGTTACGTTCACCCTGACCATTGTATTGCACGTCGAGGGCGTTGAGGTGCTCGCGGTAATCGTGATGTTACGTATCAGGGCGCTCGAAATTCGCTTGGCGGTTTCCTTGAGAATGGTGCCATCGGTGAGGGTGTAGCAGGCAGGCGTCGTGCAAGTCCCGAGTTGTGCCGTTACATTGGGGTCCGCTGAGCCGATCCTCGCGCCTTCACGGGCCGCATTGGACGCCAACTGGCCCGTAAAAAAGGCCAGGCCGAAATCGGCAGGGATCCAGGCTATGATCAGAAGAAGAATGAAGACAAGAGTGAATTCAACCAGGGCTTGGCCTTTCGCTGTCGCGCGAGAGCCTAGCTGCCGTGGAAAGCACAGCCAACCAAGAATCCTGTTCCACAGTCCTGCTTTTGTTCCCATCATCCTCACGCCAGTTCACGAATTGTGCCAGACGTTATTCAAACTACTTGTTCTGGTTCAACGCCGGTTTGGCCAAACTTGGCAACCATGTCGATAAGGCACCATTCCTCCAAACTAATACCTTCCGATTTATACGGGCAATAGTGCCCACTTCCAGACGTCGTTGCGAGGATCCCAATGGGCGATCCACACTTCGTGGTTATAGACGCTAGCCGTAAAATGCTAACCGATCTGGCTCAAGCGCGTGTCTCTTAAATCGTCTATCTCTGAAACCTCCGCCAGAGAGATTTCCAATTTGTCACCGATCTCGGTGCGCGATTTTTTTATCGTGCCGTTTGGCAATTCGAGCACACTATAGCCTCGTAGGTGGACCGCGCTTACCCGGTACGGTACGAGGCCTGACATCAATCCTAAAACCTGATGGTCCTTGTTTAGAAAAACTACATCGATCGGAAATTTCATACCGATCGTATGAATTCCTTTGCTCGGCATGAGCCACAAAGCTTCTTCTGGCCCGAGATGGGTTCTTTTCAACAACCCGATCAGTCGGGTGAGAAAGTTGTCCGCTTTGCGAACTTTGGTTGCAAGCCAAGTCTGTTTGGTTAAATTGATTACCGGCACACTGACCCTCTAGCGCAACGGGTCGGAAAGCATCTGTATGATTCCCAGCCCCGGAGGTCCCAAAAGAATAATGAAAATCGCCGGCAAAATAAAAAACACCAACGGAAAAATAAGTTTAATAACGGTTTTCCGCGCGGCTTCTTCGGCGGCCTGGCTGCGTTTGTCGCGCATAGTTTCAGCGTAAACGCGCAAAGAACGCGCGATGCTACCACCCATTTCTTCGGTTTGCGTGAGAAACGTGACCAGAGCCTTGAATTCTTCAATTCCAACGCGATCGGCCAAGCGAATCAGAGCCTCTTTACGTGCCGCACCCGCTTGCATCTCCTGGGTGGCCAACAATACTTCCTCGCCGAGCGCGAGTTGCTGCGCATTCTGTTCCCGACCAACGCGGTTCAGAGCTGCATCGACTCCCATGCCAGCCTCAACGCAGACGACGATCAAGTCGAGCGTGTCCGGCAACGTTTCCCGCATCTCTCGTACCCGGGCACGAGCCTTTCGAAAAACGGTAAGAAAAGGCAGCATATATCCGACTAACGCGCCAAAAGTTGCGAGCATCAAGAAGTCGCTCATCTCCGCTTGAGACAGCAACGCCATAGCCATCCCGCCAAACGCGAAAGCGATACAGAGAAATATGCGTAGGCCCCAAAAAATCCGTACCGCGCGATTACCGCGGTAACCCGCTTGATGTAAGCGCCGGCTGACAATATTGAAGCGCTCCGGCAGCTCTTTATCGCCAAAAAAGAAATTGGCGACACCTTCCCACAGGGTCGTCTCTTCGGTATCGTGAAGGCGAATCGGCGCTCTCGCTTCAGCTTGAATACCGATATTCTCGAGGCGCCGTTGAATGGCCTCTTCGGATACAGGTGCTCGAGAGGCTACGAAATAATAGACAACAGCGGATACCAAGCCAAAGAATCCGACGGCAATCAGCAGTTCCATAAGACTACCCTAGATATGAATTTTGATTAATTTGCGAAATGTGAGTATTCCGCAGATTTCCAATACTAAGGCCGCGGCTAACAAGCCACGACCAACAGGATTGACAAGCATCTGGTTCATCATTGCCGGCTCACGAATAAACATGAACACTGCGAGGAATGGCGCCACCGAGCATACCGTCCATGCGCTTATCCGGTTTTGCGCGGTTAAACTTTTGATCAATCGCTCGATACGGAAGCGGTCACGAATGATGTTGGCCAACTTGGTGAGCAATTCGGCCAAGCTGCCACCGACTTCCCGCTGCACCATAAGCGCCGTGTTGAACAGTCGAACTTCGGGCAGATTCATGCGCTCTTCGAACTTTTTTAACGCATCGCCGAGAGGCAGACCGAGATTGACCTCTTCGATAAATACCGAGAACTCCGTTCCCATCGGGTCGGGCATCTCCTTAGCGACGTAAACCATCGACTGCGTCAAACCAAGGCCAGCTTGGAGGCTCTGGCTGATCATATCGAGCCCGTCCGGAAATTGTTCGAGAAACTTCCTCAGGCGCTTCCAAATGACGAACTGGACATATCCATATGGACAGAACAAGGCAACTACAGCAAAAATCGAGGCGATTAGTATCGGCTGGCCCAACAGCGATGCAAGAAAAAAAGTCACGCCCGCAGCTCCGACCGAGCACAGCAGGAATAATCCCGGCGTCATGTCCACGTTGGCCCGCTCTAACATAAGATCAATGCGGTGCATGAATGTGAAACGCGATAAGAATTCATTAAGCCAAGGGACTTCGCTGTAAATCGAAGTCTTGAGAAGGCTCTGGACTTCAGCCTTGGATGCGTAATCGAGTCTTCCGATCGCCGTAAGCCGGCGCTTGATTCTTGCCTGCGGTGTATCCTGCACCGCCATTGGCAGCATGAACAGAATAACGATCAGCGAAACCGCTGATAGAAACGAAAATATCGCGATAAGCAGCAGGCTCATAACGCTCTTCTCTTCACTCCCATGGCAACGGGCAAAAAATGTGTGTTAGGAATTCTAAAACCATATCTTTCCAAACGGTCCATAAACGACGGCATGACACCGGTGGCGACAAATTCGCCGACAACTTTGCCGTTTTCGACACCGCGTTGTTCAAACTTGAAGATAGTCTGAGTAGTAATTGTACTGCCTTCCATACCTGTGACTTCAGCAAGCTCAATTACTTTTCTGCTGCCATCGCTCAGCCTAGTCAGCTGAATGATAACATCGATGGCAGAGGCTGCCTGCTCACGCAACGCTCTTTCCGGCAATGCAATTCCTGCCATGAGCATCATCGTCTCGAGACGAGAGAGCGCGTCACGCGCGCTGTTTGCATGTATTGTGCTTATTGAACCGTCGTGACCTGTATTCATCGCCTGCATCATGTCGAGCGCCTCGCCACCGCGGACCTCACCCACGACGATTCGGTCCGGTCTCATTCGCAGCGCGTTGCGAACCAGGTCCCTAGCCGTCACACTGCCCTGGCCCTCAATATTCGGCGGCCGGGTTTCGAGTCTTACCACGTGTTCCTGTTGCAACTTTAATTCAGCCGAGTCTTCAATGGTCACAATGCGTTCGTTTTCTGGGATGTAATTCGACAGACAATTGAGAAGCGTCGTTTTACCCGCCCCGGTGCCGCCGGAAACGATCATATTGAGTCGCGACTTGACGCAGGCGGCGGCAACTTCCGCCATTTGGGGCGGCATGGAATTGAACTGAATCAAATCATTGATGGTCAGACGTTCGGCGCCGAACCGCCGGATGGAAAGGATGGGGCCATCCAGTGCCAGCGGGGGAATGATCGCGTTCACGCGCGAGCCGTCGGCTAAACGGGCATCCACCATTGGCGAACTCTCATCGACGCGCCGGCCGACCCGAGTCACAATTCTCTCGATAATTTGCATAAGGTGCGCATCGTCGCGGAACCGCACATCGGTTTTTTCGAGCTTACCGTAGCGCTCGACATAGATTTGGCTTGAGGAATTGACCAGGATATCTGAAATCTCCGGATCCTTCATGAGTGTTTCCAAGGGACCCAATCCAAATACCTCGTGCTGAACTTCCATCACGAGGCGATCTCGGTCGGCACGACTAAGCGGGATCGCTTCCGCCATTACCATGTCTTCCAGAATATGGCGAATTTCTACCCTTACGCGCTCCATCTCCAAGTTAGACAGCTTGGACAGATCCAAGGTGTCGATGAGCCTTCGATGTATGCGGAGTCGCAAATCCTGGAGGATAATGTCCGGACTAGTTGTCTGTAGAGATCTGAATGGCATGCGCTGCCCATCCGCGGTGTTTCGATCAGCTTCCCAGCGGTCCTTTTCTGCGTCAAACGATGGATTCTTCATTCACTTACCCCTTACTTAATTAATCCACGAACTGGCGGTAGCAATCGACCGAAGAGACCTGACCTCTTGTCATCTTCGACTTCCGCCCGAGACGATCCCGAATATACAAAAGTATGCGACACTGCATTGGTTAGGCCGATGTAACTCTTGGCGATATCGGACCGTGTGTCACACTCTTGAATCGACAACCCTTGATTGACCGCTGCAATCGCGACGGGATAGTTATTTGGCAACGTCCAAAAAACTTTCACGCCGAGCGCTTTTTCCACGGACTCCAAAGTCATCAACTTGCTCTTCACGTACCGATTGAGAATCAACCGGATTTTCTTATCATAGATACCCATACGCTCGAAAAGTTCGAGGGCGCGGTGGGCGCTTTTAAGCGAAGGCACATCCATTTCGGTTATGAATAGAATCAAATTCGCCTTGTCGAGAACCAATGCGAGCATGTCATCGAATTCTTTTGGAGTATCGACGACGACAAAGTCAAAAGATTGCGCTAGTACATCCAAGATTTCGTCGATATCCGCTGGGGTAATACGCCTGGCATCCTCGGCATAAAAAGGCTCTGCAAGAACCCTAATTCCGGATGCGTGCTTTACAAGAGAGCCGTCGAGAAAAAGTGGATCGATACGTTTTAAATTTTTGACTAGATCGAGAATCGTGTAGGAAGCGTCAATGTTCAGAAAACTCGTCACCGAACCAAACTGCAACACGAGATCGACCAAACAAACTGATTTCTTCTGGGCCACTAAACACGCCGCCAAATTGGTCGCCGCAGTAGTTGACCCCACCCCTCCCTTATTGGACGAAATCGCTATGATGTGCCCGCGCTCCGTGCCTTTTGTTGCGTGCACATCGATTTTTTTGCGAATCGCATCAAACGATTTGAGAACTTCGTTCCAATTGAACGGCTGGGTGAGAAATTCCTCAGCTCCGGAACGCATGGCACGTAGAATCGTATCCGGCGCGCCTATTGGCGAAGTCATCACCAATCGCACGTTTGCGAGTCTAAGTTTGATCTGTTCCGCTACGGCAAAAGCCCTTTCTGAATCACGGTTGATGTCGACTACCGCAACAACGGGGCCGCTGCGGTTTTTGAGGCCGTCAAAGGCCTCCCCGTAGTTACAAATCCTCGGCTCCATCAAGACCGATGCTTCTTTCTCAAGCTGCTGCTTGAGCGACGCTAGGGCAAGGCTATCCTCCCCGATTAAACAAATCGCTAACTTCATGTCTTCCGCTTCCCAGTTGTCGTTTCAATCCGTTTCCCGAGACGCATGAGTTGATTTTGCCGCTCTAAGGAATCGATGCGCCTGGTGCCGCCGACTTCTTTTCTTCGGAATGGCCCGGTAAAGGAACTTGGCGGATATCCGGGTCATCATATTTTTCAAGAGACGGGAGTTGCGGCTTTTCACCCGGTTTCATTGTGCGAACAATCCTTGGCGTGATTACGAAAATAAGCTCCGATTCCTTGTTACTAAATTTGGTGCTTCTAAACAGCGCGCCTAAAATCGGGACATCGCCCAAGAAAGGAAATTTCGTCAGATCTTTAACAACTCTTTGATCTAACAAGCCCCCGATAATTAGGCTCTCACCCTCTTTCAATTCCACTCGGCTCACGGTACGGCGGACCACAAAACTAGGGGTACCTGTCCCTGCACCAGCAGCTATATCGCTGACCTCGGGAAACACCCGCAGATCAATTCTATCCGACAAAGTAATTGTGGGAATAAAATCAAGCCGAACACCGAACGGTTTAAAGATCACGCCAAACGTGTTTGCTGTGGTTGTGATGATGGGGACTTCTCCGCCAGATAAAAAGCCACCGCTCCTGCCGTTTTTCACCACAAGCCGGGGCTGAGCTAAAATTTGTGCGATGTCCTTGTTTTGTAACATGCGATACAGCGTCGCAAGGGAATACGCGCCGTTGACCCACTGGAAAACTCCGGTCGCGGGAGGAAAGGTGCCTACGCTACTAATGTCGTTCCCAGTAATTGACTGCGTTCCAAGCGAACCAAAAGCTGCGGTCCCGAGGGCGGTTATACTACGAACCTGGCCCTTGTAAGCCTGAGCGAAATCAAAGCCTATATCTCGCAGTTTGGTCATTGAAACATCGGCCACTACGACATCCAGTTCGATTTGGCGGATCTCCCTGATCACAAGCAAATCGATTACTCCCTCGATTGTCTTTTTATCGGCCCACCTGTAAGGGTCGGTTATTGAAGACTCTTCCTCGAAAGACAAGCTACCGCCACCGGCAAATCCCACACCCGACGATTTGATTTGCGCCACCGGAGTCGCTCCGAGCTGGACTGATTGGGAAGTTGATGGACTCACTGTTGCTGGCGGCTTCGGGGGCAAGTACGTTGCCACAATTTCTAAAACCCGATCATAGACGACTTCGTTTGATACCTCTCCTCGTAAAACTAGAGAAGCACCTGAGGTCGAGATATCGACCTTTTCATTCGGGAATACCGATCGTAGTTGACCGCGCAATGCAGCGATATCTGGAGCTACAATCAGATCGTAATTCGTCACTTCACCCTTTTCATCGAAAATAATAAGCGACGTGGTACCGACATTCTTGCCGTTAATCAAAAGCTGACTAGGTGCTACCACTAAGACGTCAGCGACTTGTGGTTGAGAGACGGAGACGCGCTTGGCCCGTTCGGCCAGCCGAAATACCATTGATTTATTGACCGTCACGGTGATAGTTGGCGTGACTTGCGTCTGCGCCGCCGTCCCGTTCCGAACTAACGCAAACAAGAATACCAGCGCGAACGCAATTCCATTTAGCCGCCCCCGGACTAAACAAATATTGATCATGTACGCTCCCCCTTCCCCTTCTCAGTTAGAATTCCACCACATTGCGATTGCTACCGTGGATAACTTCCACACGATATTTGTCCGGCACAGGCTGCGCGACTGCGCCGCCCGACACCTTCCGGGTTGCCGCAGCCAACGACAAGAGATCTCGCTTATTGCTGCCAATGGTTGCCGTTTCTTTGTCATCGCCAAGACCGCGCAATGCGAGTACGATCTGCCCTTCTTGGGATGCCAGCGACAGTTTCTCTGCTTCTTCTGGTGTAACTTCCAAGGTAATCGAACGCGCGAGCTGCGGCTTTCCTTCCTTTTGCTCGGTATTTTGCGCGACTGAAAGGACTCGTTTATTCTGCAACACAATTTTAGAGATCTTCATGTCCTGGCCAGCGCCCAGAGGAGTCGTGGTTAGAATGATGTCCACTCGATCATCGGGAACAATGAATCCGCTGACGCCAATAATTTCGTCGACCCGTACGGCCAACGCGCGCTTGCCGGCCTCAAGCCGAACAGTGAGCCCTGCCCCCTCCCCCGCGAGCCGCGACTCGAGTAAGGGTTCATTAGCTAAAATTTTAACCCGATTGACTTTGCCGACAACCTGTTGCGGGGAAGAAAATGCACCAGCAGGGATCGAAGTCTTTGGCCACGGCGTGGTCTTGATCAAACCTTTCTTAATAGCCTCGTCGTTTAGAGTTGTTCCGGGAGGTATATCGTGGGCGGCTACGACAATCTGTTGGTTTGCCGCCCGCAAAACATCAGCCTCTTTTTGTTGATAACTGAGAAAATTGTATATTCCATATGCCGCGATTAAACCGAAAAAGACCGCGACGACCAGGGCAATCTTAAGCCTATTCTGCATAGCAGCTCCTCATCAAACTAAATTATTTGCCAAAGAAATTACCGTCCACTCTCGGGATCCCCCGAAAACCACAGTGGCCGGGACCTAGAAACCGGCCCACTGGCCTTTCGGGTCTACATAGTACGCGATTATTGTTCCAGCTGCGAAGGCGACTCCCCACGGAACTGAATCGCCACGCTCACGAGGTCCTTGCACCGACTTCGGCAATACTTGCCCCATGCTCAGGATAGCTACTTTAATATCCAACCAAGATTGTTTGAAACGGGAGAGACGAACTAGTCCAAAACCTAGGTAGCTAATGGCAATCAATCCCGCGACCAGCGCAGAATAGAAAAAAACTCGAGGTAACCACGAAGCGCCCAAAAGTGCGCCGACAACGCCGAAATATTTGACGTCGCCAGCTCCCATCCATCCGAACGCAAATGGAAGAATCAGCACTGCGATTCCCACAGCAAATCCTGCAATACTTTGAACCAAATGACTGGTGCCCTGGAGTGCATTCAACATTACGCCGCAAAACAAGCCAATCACGATAAGCCAATTCGGAATTCTTCGGATTCTTAAATCGAAGAACGCCGAAAGACCGCTCACAGAAAAGATAACGGTATCTGAAAGTGTCAATTGTTTAAAACACTATTATTAACGGTCCAAAGCGTACACTTCATCAAAAAGCTTGTCAATTAAATTTCTGACTTTGACGGAAGCAGACACGTGGCTCGGGGGTACCCCCGAGCCACGCTTCCTTTGACAAAATGAAAGCCGAGCCTTACGACGAGGCATTGCAGGCCGAAGGATCGCCAACGCAAGCCGTTACCTTACTCCAGCCACTGGCCAACTGACTGCCAATATTGGTATTTTTAATCGCTACCCAGAAGACCAAGGCTACTAGAACGACGATCAAAGTATATTCCACCAAACCTTGACCCTCTTCCTCGACTAACAAACGTTTTAGAAGCTCCATGAATCGTTCACCCCCTTTCTTGGTTAGAGCTCGATTTCTACACTCCATGTCAACTAACATGCACGCTGGGGAAAGCAGAATGTGTGCCAGTACTAAGAAGCACAGAATTTCAAGTAATTAGCGTTCTCCCTCCCCGCGCTTCGGCGTCTGACTTGACAAATCTGACACCTGGCGTGAAGCTAGTGTCACAAAATGCACAGGCAACTGCGTCATTTACGTAGCCGGGCAGTGGCAGGGGAAGAGCACATATAAAGACGAAGAACCACTCGTATCTTAATTAGGTTTTGTCGAGGCATATGTGAGTCAAATGCTCCTTCTTGTACACGGCAGCTAACAGGTACACAATTTGCTTCTACCGAGGGATTAATTTCAACGGATTTGTGCGATTAGCGACAACCATCGCCCAAAAAACTTTGAAACGCGTCTACTGGCAGTCATCGTCTCAAGGAAAACTCGAAAATGAACAACGACCAAAAAGATAATGTTCCGCTAACTGTTCTCGTGATTGAAGACCATCCAGATCAGCGAGACCTTTTAGCTATAGTACTTCAGCGCGAGGGATATCGGGTAATTACCGCAGCAAACGGCTTAGAAGCACTCGAAAAGCTCGAGACGGAAAACGTACAAATTGCTCTTTCTGATATTATGATGCCGAAGATGGATGGGTTTGAATTGATCAAGCGCATCCGCGGCAACGCCGCTTTAAAGAGTATTTACCTCATCCTCATCACCGCGAGAATTCAAGAAGGCGACCGGGTCCGGGGACTAGACCTCGGCGCCGACGACTACATTACCAAGCCATTCTCGTTTTCCGAATTGCTCGCGCGGATACGAGTTGGGTCCCGAGTCGTCCAATATCAGCAGCATCTGGAATATCAGACTCAGGTCGACTCTCTTACCGGCCTTTTTAATCGCCGTGCCTTCGAAAAGAAAATTCACGAAGAGTTTGAGCGCTCCAAGCGCTATCACAATCCTTTGTCTCTGCTGATCTTGGATATCGACAATTTCAAAATGATTAACGATACCTATGGCCATCATGGTGGCGACGCCGCACTGGTAAAAATTTCTGAGACCTTTCGGGAAAAGACGCGGCAGAGCGATTTTTCTTCGAGATATGGCGGCGAAGAATTCGTCCTCGTTTTGCCCGAGTCGGATCAAGACAGCGCGCTTCAAGTAGCGAGCAAGATTCACGAAGCGATTCGCTCATGTTCGTTCGGCACCACCGCTCGTCCGTTTACTCTCACGGTGAGCATTGGAGTAAGTTCAACGTCTGCGAAATTGTATTCGGATTGGCGAGAACTGCTTGATGACGCCGATCGGGCGCTGTATCTTGCAAAGAATTCAGGCAAAGACCGTATTGAAATTTGGGAATCCGAAAAAAAAACTAGCCCCGTTCAGACTTCCGCACATCCCTGATTGAAATGTCACCACGGAACGTAATCCTCGCGGCTATAGCGTACGCCGGGTTAGCCGTGGCGCCCCCGTTGTTGGCCGACGAGAATTACATCAAGGCAAAATCGGTTTTCCAGGCGGGTCAGCCTCGAGAAGCCATGGTTCTTTCTCGCCCGGGAACAAAGCCGTCGCGAGAGGACATAACGTTAAGCCGGCTGGACTCGCTCTCAACATTGGTCTCGGGGAACAAAGAATTAATCATCTACGGGGGAATCGCGTCTTTTGGAATACTAATGATGGGGTTAGCCATCGGTAACGTCTCGTCAAATTCCAAAAGCAAAACAGCCGAACAGCTCGAACTTCTTAAACAAGAAAAGGAGAAAGCGGAAAATCTTGCCAAACTGAAGTCGGAGTTCTTGAATCAAGTATCCCATGAATTACGCACGCCATTGGCAGTTATCATCGGTTATATCGAGTGCATCACCGACGGACTCTATGGAGAAATAGAGACAAAACACCACGAAATTCTCCAAGTAGTCGCCAAACAATCAACTCACCTCAAGAATATGATCGATCAGATTCTGATCTACTCGCGCTTGGAGGCGGGTAAGCAACCGGTCCGATTAGAAGATCTACAATTGACCAAGATCGTCAGTGAGTTGAGAGAAACTTTCGAATTTCTTTGCCGGCAGAAAGGTATCGATCTTTATTGGGAACTGCCAAGGGATCCTTTGCCGGTCCGCAGTGACGCGGTTCGGCTAAAGGAAGTTGTAAGCAACCTTTTGCAGAACGCGGTTAAATACACCGACCGTGGATCGATTACCGTGCGCGTGGCGCCACTTCCATCAACCGATTCCGTCACCGTCGAGGTCAAAGACACTGGGATGGGAATTTCTGAGCATCATTTGACGAGCATCTTTGAGCCATTCATGCAGGCTCACAAGACATCTTCTGAAAACTCACGCGGGGGCATCGGATTGGGTTTGAGTATCGTAAAAAAACATCTCGAGCAAGTGAAGGGAACCATTGATGTTGAAAGCGAACTCGGCAAAGGGTCCACCTTCAGGGTCGTTCTTCCGAGAAACTACGAAAAGCAAAAATCACGAACGAGCCAATTGCTTCGTCTGTTAAGGCGAAACCCCACTCATCCCGAGCGTCGCAACTTGAAACTCAGTACCGAAACAAAAAGACGGAAGTCCGCAGCGGTTGGTTAGTTTCACTCCATATAAAAACGACTACACTTGTAAGGCGCATTTCGCGCATACTCCCGCACAAGAATCACGTAATGACTAGCGACGGCCTGACGGCATCGTCTAGAACGACGGCGACTTCCGCGATCCTGCTACCATCAATTGGTAATATGGTTTTCGTGGCGCTGCTCTTTGTTTTGATGTTCCATTCCGGCCAAGGACTGCTTGGGGACGGTGATACAGGGTACCACATCCGCACGGGCGAAATCATTTTACAAACCTGGCGCGTGCCACAACAAGATATTTATTCACTACATTCTCCGCCACTTAAATGGACGGCCCATGAATGGATGGCGGAAATTATAATGGCAGCCTTCTTCAGGGTAGGTGGATTGACTGGCGTCGTTACCTTCTTCGCCTTTCTGCTGGCAATAACTCACTGGCTTCTTTATCAAACGCTACGAAGCAAGTCCAAAGACATTCTGCTTTGCACGTTGGTTACCATACTCGCGACGGCGACCTCTTCCACTCACTGGCTGGCGCGTCCGCACGCCTTTTCACTGGTGCTTACAGTAATTTGGTGCCATTGCTTGGACCGTTTTCAATGTAAAAACGATCGCACGTTGATCTATCTGCCGCTACTCATGCTGCTTTGGGTCAATCTCCACGGCGGCTTTTTCTTTGGACTTGTTTTGCTCGCTTTCTATTTTATTGGCAACGTCTTCTACTCATTCGTTGGAAGCCCCAACCAGTTGCAGCAATATCGAACGAAAGCGAAGTCGTTTTTGCTAGTTCTTGTCGCAACCGTAGGCATCTGCGCGATGAACCCTTATGGAATCGAAATCCTATGGTTTCCGATTCGGGTTACATCTGACCGTTTTATACTGGATCGAGTCACGGAGTTCATGTCCCCCAACTTCCATGAAGTTCTGCCCTTTAAGTACATGCTTTTGGCGGCCATCGGCATGCTTGCTCTATCACGCTCCCCGCTGAATCTAATCGAAGCTGCGCTCATCACATTGGTGTCGTATATGGCTCTCTATTCAGCGAGACATGTCTCGTTATTCGCCATCGTTGCCGCGCCCCTGCTGCTAAGGACCGGAGAGAGTATCATTGACAGATTACCCGAACCTTTTCTCCAATTTTACCGAAACCGTAACCGAAATCTGACTGCGATCGAAGCAAACTTGAACGGTTACGTTTGGCCAACCATCGGCGCGCTCCTCGTCTTTGGACTCGTCTTAACTGGAGCCCTTAAGTACCAATTCAACGATAAAATCTTCCCCGTCGCAGCGGTCGAATTTCTCAAGAAAGAAATCATCACTGGAAACATGTTCAATAACGACGAATTTGGCGATTACATGATATTTACCGCCTGGCCAAACTATCTCGTCTTTATGGACGGACGGTCTGATATGTACGGAGAAAAACTCGGCAGCGCATATCTAAAGGTGGCCAATGTTCAACCAGGATGGAAAGATATTGTCAATAAATTTGACATCAGTTGGATAATTTTCGATACACACTCGGCGTTGACGGCAACTCTCCGCGATCAAACGGAGTGGCAACCGATCTATTCCGATCAAGTGGCCACCATATTTGTTAAGAAAGATGCGGCTCACGAGCCGTTGCTTGAAAAATATCCCGCCGTAACTCTTCCGTACACACGCTGATATTGCTGATATTGTGAACCATTGAGTTTCGCCCGTTTAGTGCGCCTTTTAAGACTGCGACGATGCGTCTATCCAGTGATTACGCTGTCGTGAGATGCTCGAGCATTTCTTCTACCTTTCGTTAATCCTTCAGTGAAATTCAGGACGATAAACGTCACCAGGTCTCTCAGGTACCAATGATGCGACATGGTTTCCCTGGGGAACTTTTCGGGTCATGACAGTTTTGTCTTGGAGCCTGACCGATTTTGCCATTCGCTGGGGTTGGGTGAAACTCTCAGATTGTCGCTTCGGTGGGTTAAGTATCGGAAACTCTGTGCTTCGCGCAAAGCGAATCGCTCGCTGGCATACCCATTGCTGGTTCCCATATCGGATCGCCCGACGACGTACGTAATTTCACATTATCTTCGGAACGAATGATGATTCGGAGCTAAAGTAAAAAGACGATTTCCCCTCAAGTTTTCAAAAGAACGCAATGGACAGCCCTCCTGCATCGGCCAGCAACTCTGAATTTGAATTGCGCGCTCGGCAAGCAATTCTATCGGCTAAACATAGCATTCCGCAGGTGGCGGTTCTTTTATTTGCGTTTGATACTGATAAGAGCGGACTGTATCCTGGCGACGCCAACTTTCTAGCTTTTTATAATTCAGTTTCGATGAGGTTAAAAGGTGCTCTTCGCGATTCTGATACGGTTTCGTTACTGAGCAGCGGTCGTATCGGAGTGCTCTTACAATCCGTCCAGGGGCCACACGATCTCGAACTGGTTACGAATCGCCTTCTGACCCGACTTGAGGAACCGGTACAGATCGACCACGGAACTTTCACCCTTGAGCCGCGGATAGGAGCATCTCTATTTCCAGAGCACGGCGACAGCGTCAGGAGTTTAATCGAACACGCAGAAAACGACCTCGCATTGGCCACAACAACTAGGAAACCCTTCACAATTTATACATCTCATCCCGGCGGTCTCGTCAGCGCCAGGCAATGGATGAGTGAGCTTCGGCAGGCGATCGTCTCGGATCAATTATTCCTTACGTTTCAACCCAAAGTGAGTCTGTTACAAGAACGCGTGACGGGCGTGGAGGTATTGCTTCGTTGGCAACATCCTCAACATGGAGTAATCGTGCCCGACCAATTCATACCCGTCGCGGAGCGGACAGGGTTAATCATTCCGTTGACGCTATGGGTTCTCCAGCAGTCGCTATTGCAGTGCCGCCAATGGAAAGAAATCGGTGTGGATATTGGTGTCGCGGTCAACCTCACAATGTGGAACCTCGAAGCACAAGAACTCCCGGAACAGATCGAGGCGCTGTTACGCGATACTGGCGTGTCACCAGAAAGCCTGGAACTGGAAATCACTGAGACCAGCATCATGAGCGATCCGCAACGAGTGATACGCACGCTGGACCAAATTCGCCGTTTGGGGGTTCGCTTCGCCATTGACGATTTTGGTACTGGTTATTCTTCGTTCGCATATCTTACGAAATTGCCCGTCTCATGCATTAAAATTGACAAGTCATTTATTCAAAACATCGAGAACGACCGTGATAGCTCTGTGATCGTTAAATCCATTATCGATCTAGGTCACAACCTGGGTCTAAAGATTGTTGCAGAGGGAGTTGAAACGATTGAGTCAAAAAAAATGCTCAGGGTTTTCCAATGCGACGAAGGACAAGGATACTATTTTTGCCGCCCGGTGCCCTCAGATGCGATGACGCAGTTTTTGTTGAGAGCTTCCACTACACCAATCAGGCCTCCGCTTATTACCAAAGTGACAGAGAAAAACGGCTTGCCACTCGCTCAGAGCTACGATCCGAACCCATAGCTTCAAGGGCGGAATCGCCGCAATGCCTCGATGCTGAGACTTGACTTAGCAACGGTTCCCGAGCACAATGTTGCGGTATATTAAAGACGGTATGACGAAAGGGATCGCGACTATGAAGAAACGTTTGCTCAACGGACTCTCTGTGGTAATTATCCTTATTGCCGTTTTGGCGTTGCCCGTTGCCGGCAGGACACAACAATCGCCGGCGCAGGAAGACAACGGAATATTCGTGCTAGGAAGCATTTTGATGTCGATCCTGCATGTGCCGCTTAAGTTAGTTACGTGTGTTGGGACTCAGGCGACCGCAGCGGTGGCATACACGGCGACCTATGACGTACGGGGTCACTACGACGGCGGAACCAACGGGAAAGATATCGGTGAAACGGCTCGTCGTAGTTGTACAGGGTCATGGTTCATAACTCCCTCTCAAATCAAAAACGACTACGGTAGCTAACTTTTTCTATCCCCTATTGGATAACCCCAGGGCCTCATTGATCTTTCTTCAATGAGGCCTTTTTTTCCAAAAATACCGGGTTTCCCTTGATAAAATCATGCTGCCGATCACTGCGCTAAAAGTTATCAATATAGATCCACGGGCAATCGGACCTAAGAACTCCAAGGAACTCTTAGGTCGAAAACCGTGTAGCCAATACCCTCAAATCGGGAAAAGAAGAAATGGACCCGCATTATCCCTATGCTCCCAAGTTTGTAATGATCATGGTAGAGATTGCACTCCATGAGACTTAGCTGGAAAAGCCGCAACCGGATCTGAGAGCACCCGGCGCTGAAAAACGGAGTTCCTAAATTTACGTCGATTGGCGCGAAACTTATGTTTTGAAATTTTACTTGAGCGCCGATTATTCCCCCAGCCCTTAAAACTCTTGAGCATCGTAATGCAGAGTACAGAAAGATTCTTTCATTGAAATTTTCCCTGGCATCCGTAGGTGTGAATTGCACTAGGCAACACCTTCCGCTCGATACCTCCTCAAGGCTTTCCTGAGGAGATGCGGAATTAAGAGATGAGGCCGCATTCGCAGCCAGTGCGCTCGGGCATAAAGTAGTCGCCGCGATATTTTGAGAATTAAGTCTTTGTCCCAAGGGCCAGCGGTGATCACTCGATCGACGATTGCATCCATTAAATAGGATGCTGGCCAAGCTGGTCGCCACGCTTTCGAATGCTCACTTACGCACGCCGGCACCGGTGTTTGCAGATAAAACTTTGAGTATCTAAGGGCATAATACAGCGGCCGGGAGAGTTCCAACTCATCCGCCCGATAGGCAAGCTGCTCCCAGAAGCTCGAATATGTCGCGCTAAAGTGGCTCAGGAGATCATCCATATCAACAACATCGCGCAACCCTCTCGTAAGATCACCGTCTTGGAACGCATGCGCCGCGCTATGCAGCACCATATCCGCAGGAGCTAGCACACTAAACTTGGTCCCGGTCAATGGCATGGATGCCGCCAACAATTTTTCTGGATCGGGATGCAGTCGGCCTGTCGGTGGTAAAATTGTGTGGTGGACGTCAACAATGGTCCCGCGGTCGCGGTGTTGCAATGGTGGCAACTCGTGAGACCAGCGGCGATAGAAAAATTGGTCATAATCGTCGACCTTGATGTGCCGCCAACCATGATCGATCAAAGCTTTTTCAACATTAGCAATGGAGACTTTGGGCACTAAGATATCGACGTCGGAGGAGAATCTGCCGCGAGCAACAGGCAGCTCCAACATTACATAGGCTGCGCCTTTTAACAGAACAACCGGAGCCTCGATATCTTCCAGAGCGCGGCAAATACGATTGATTTCCCAGCGCATCACGCGCTGCTCGTTTTCGGCTATGATACGAGCCGATTCGAGATGGGCCAGAACACGAGAGGGAACACCGCTAAAAGATTGATGCTCTTTCATTAAAACTTGAATTCGCCCGAGGAGACCGTTACGTTTCCCCTGTCGAATTAGTGTGTCCCACTGAAGTGAGCCGTAGTTGCTTAATTGGCTAGGCGCCATTAAAGCCCGAATCAATAGATCATTGCTATAATCCATCCGAGGAGTTCAGTCACACTCTACCAAACGATCAAACCAAGCGATCGCTTCGCCCAAATCACTATAAGTAAATTCGTAACAGTCCAATTCATCAATTAAGCTCGTCAGCAGATCAAATCCTGCCGAACCTAGGACTGTATAATTTACTAGCCCATCCGCGAGCCGAGAAAACGTTGCCGCCTTTCCTAAAGCGCTGAAGGAGAGATCGCCGTTGGAGGAAAACTGCGGATAAATTAACCAGCGCGGAATCGAGGGTTCAAGCATGCGCGCCACGCTTTCCGCCGGTGGGCGTAAATAGGCGACGGTACCTTTGGCTGTATTACAGCATTTGGCGGCGATTACGGACGAAGGAGCGAACTGTTGAATGATGTCAATGGCCTGGTTCTTCAAACTGATGGGGCGTGCTAGTGGAACAACTCTTTTCGTACTTAACGATACGAGCGTCAGCTCATCTGTAAGCAATCGCCAGCCCCGATGGATCAGTCCTGCTGTTAACGTGCTCTTGCCTGATCCCGGTGGTGCCGGCAAAATCGCCGCATGACCGCCCCGCTCAACGGCAGCCGCATGGATAATCAAATAGTTAAAAACTTCGGAATAGATCGACCAGTTAAGGCCGGTCTCGAAGAACGGAAACGCTTGCGTGCACGGTAGCGGTGGGAAAGGACTCTCACCATTATAACTGTATATCACTTGCGGTCTGATCCATCGCCGCAGAGTCCTTGGTAACCTGAGACTGATGTGAAAATCGGCAAATTCCTCATCGGGCAATAGCGGAAATTCGCCGTAAAGAATTCCGAGTCCCTCGACCACAGTCGCGAGCGAAGTTTGCAGGCGAACCACGAACGGACCTGTCTGAAATTTCAAGCCGTCGCCCGCGAGACGCTCACGTAAGCGTGCCGGCGTCAAATCGGAGATTTTCACTCGGAGGAAGGCTCGATCAAGCCCAGTTCTTCCAGATTAGCGACGAATTTTTCAATCGAGGCGAGCACTTCGCCATCGCTCGGGCCAATGTCCTGAGTGATACGTTCGAGCGCTTCGATAATATTTGCGGGATATTTTGCGAGGGCTTTAAGGATCTTTGCCGAAATCGGATTCAAAACATGCGTGCTTCCAGACGAGGCGTTATAGACGAGGATCCCGTCGTCCCATTCTTTCCAGTGAATCTCAACCGTCCTCCACCTACGATGAACCTCTGAGTGAGCCAAAGAGTTACTAATCACATGGGACAGTTGTTGTTCTTCGCTGCGTCTGCCGCTGCCTGTGGGGTAATACCCGGATGAAGAGATGTTCCGGCAATAACGGACCGAGCAACTGAGCAGTTAATGGGTTGACCAAAAGCCGATCGGCCAAAGATCGTGAGCATGACCGGAGTCGCAGCCAATCCCGCCAACAGCGCGCGGCGGCGCAAGACCCGGCCCGCGTCATTGGCGTCGAGGCTAGCTTCGCTTTGAACCCGCGGATGATCTGGGTCCGTGCTGCTATCTTTGATCTTCATGCGGCGTACTTTAGTTCAGTCACGATATGTTTGCAATACTATGGTTGCTGAACTGGACTGGGCGTTAGAAAACTTCGATCAATCCCCGAAATCAGACACTTCCAGATCGGCATGCATGTCGTCGACCCGGCACTACACAGCGCAACTGATATGCCAAAACCTAAGTAGCTGGAGGAAAGGAGGTTTTTTTATATCAAAACAGCAAAAGTGTAAGGCGAAAATACACTTTTTAGTGTTAGTCGTTTTGCTGGCCATAAGTCTCTATTTTCAAAACGAAAAGATATGCTTATAAACTGTAAATTCCTCTTATAAAAATATGTTACAAAACCGCTATTCCGCAGAGGAGGTTAGGGAAGCTCTTGCTCTCTGACGACGAACAAATGACAACGAAACCACGGAACCACTGATCAGTTACCGGCACTCCCTTCCCCTACTGCGCATCCTTCCCGCTGCCAATTGACTCGAGCAGCTTCTTGGCCTCGGTAGCTTCGGCGAAGTTGTCGCCCAATGCAAGGGCTTTTTGGAGCGCCTCTTTGGCGAGTTTTTCCTGTCGGTTTTTTTCATAAGCGAGGGCTAGGTGATAGAGAACCGTCGGATTTTGGTCTTTGAAGTTTTCGTTGCTTTCTTTCAATAAACCGAGTGCCGTCGCATAGGTCCCCTTTTTATAGTGGATCCACCCCAGCGTATCCGCAAAATTAGGATCGTTAGGGTTTGCCTCCCGAGCGCGTTGTGCCAGTCCTAGAGCGACATCGACATTGCCGCCATACTGAGCGTAGTTGTAAGCGAGATTATTGGCGGCGGGAGCGAAATTTTTGTTGAGATCCAAGACCTTCTGATAATATTCGTTGGCCTTTTTCGGCTCCTTTTTCAGATCATAGAGCATTCCGACCATCATCAGGGGTTGGACCGCTTGGGGACTTTTTTTGTTTACTTTTTTGTACTGCTCGATTGCGATATCGAATTTTTTTTGTGCTGCATAGGCGTTACCGATCAAGTAATAAGCAAACAATAGATCAGGGTTGAGATCAATCGCCTTCTCGAGATACTCAATGCCCCTGGCATACTCATTCGTACCAATGCTCAACTGACCCAAAAGCTCGTAGACGCCAGCGTGGTTTTCCGTCTTGCTCAGCTGCCGTTCGATGCGTTGAAAGGCTGACTTTGGGTTGCCTTGCAACACATACACCCGCGCCATCGAGCTTAGGGCGTCGATACGATTTGGGTCGATTTCCAAAGCTTGCTCGTATTCCTTCAACGCTTCGGGGTACTTTTTACTGACAGCATAGACGGCCGCGATATTGATATGCGGCGCTGGATTTTTCGGGCTGATCTTCTGAACTTCTCGAAATGTCGCTAACGCCTTATCATTCTCCCCGTTCCTCATAGCGATTGTGCCCTTCATTAATAGTGCCGTTTCGTTATGAGGTTGAGCCTTTAATATCTTCTCAACCTCTTCGGCAGCCAGCCCGCTGTCACCCGACGCAAGATGGAGTTGCGCTAATGTGACTTTCGGCTCAATCCAATTGGGCGCTAATTCAACCGCTTTGGTGATCGTCTTCTTGGCCTCATTAATCTCGTTTTGCCGAAGTTGCGCTTGCCCGAGAAGATAAAATCCCGGTGCGAATTTGGGCGCGTTGCGTGTCACGGTGGAAAGATCTTCGGCCGCTTTCTTCGGATCGTTCTGCGCCAAACTGAGCCGGCCGCGAAAGAACAAAC
>Ga0114129_10003494_pt1 | contig 22095 bp, 21 predicted proteins | sample RhiMetdeltSRZDD1_FD_80071 | JGI IMG/M metagenome (GOLD analysis project Ga0114129, IMG submission 80071) | Populus rhizosphere microbial communities from Tennessee, USA - Rhizosphere MetaG P. deltoides SRZDD1 (version 2) (version 2) | ecosystem: Host-associated > Plants > Roots > Rhizosphere >... | reverse complement strand
GCACATCCCGGCTGTTGATCAACGACCGCAGCGCGGCGATCTGATCCTCGGCAAGCTCAACCCGCACACCTGAGCCTAACCAACATCAGAAGACAACGGAATCAGGATCACGAGACACTAGATCTAAATATTGATGATATGCGTGTTACGCCTGCGCGTCCGGACAGCCGCCCTCGACACCGTCCCAAGGAAGGCAAGGCAGGTCCGCCGCAGCCCGATCAACACCCAGCCGCCAAGCTACTGCGGCAAGCCCGTCGCATATCCGGCACCGCCGACAGCATGAAGGACGGCATGATGAAACGGTATAAGTCGAACCTGGTAGTCGTTGTCGCGCTCGTCGTAGGATTGCTCACCGCGACGGCAGCGAACGCCGAGACCACACCGGTTCTAGCGCAACCGAACAGTGTCGGCGTGGTCGGCGGATCCATCACCAAACTCGCGGTACAGGGCTACCGGGACCATGGCGGCACCGTCATCTGGCCCCCGTACGCCATCGGCGGCGGCACGATCTTCGCCTGGCAGGACAACCCAACCTACTTCCAGCTTTACGAGCAGATGCTCAGCCAGTTCCCCACCACATCCAGAGTCTGGTGGCAGTTGGCAGCGCACGACCACGATCTGCAGGGGGTCACCCTTCAACAGATCTATGCGACGTCACTAGCAGTGCTAAACGGCATCCGGCAAAGGACCGGCCCCAACACCGTGGTAGACGCCTCCGTGATGGCGGACTACGCGCCCGACACCGGATGCTACCTGAACAACATAGTGGTACAGGCCCCCGCGAAGTTGCAGGCCGTCCTCGATCGTCTGGTCAGCGAGGGCCGCGTAGTGGCCGGCCCGCACATGCCGACGCTGCACCGCGACGAACTTCAAAACAACGGCGACAACTGCCACCAGAACACCCTCGGCCAACAACACCACGGCCAAGTCCTCCACGACTACTTCGGCTAACCTCAGCCGAAAGCGACGACGGATTCAGGCTGGGCTCTGGAGTGACGAAGATCAACTGGCCGCGAAGACGTGGCTGACCTTTGTGCCGACAGCACCTTCTGCGGCGTGATCGACTTCGGGCGACGCCGGCGTCCACGGCCGCCCCGGCGGCAAGCCCACCGGGGGCCGCCCACCCACGACGCCCGACAACGCCCCATCGCCACTCCGCGCCGCACGGTCACAGTGCCCCCTGCCCAGGCTCAAGCTCGATCCGGAAGCAGCCGTCGAACTTCTTCCAGGTGACCTTCGCAGGATTCTGTTTGACCAGCAGGAAACCCTGGGTGTCCGGTACCGAGTTGTACGCCAAGGTGAACGGCCCGCTGTTGATGGCGGCACCGACCGGATCGTGATCGCCGGGGAAGCTCATCTCCACCAGGATCGTCTCGTCGATCGTCTGGGTGCTGCCCGCCTCGACGAAGTGGACGGACATCGGGCGGGGGCGCTGCCAGCCAAGCCCGTACTGCCCGTCAGCCTCGTCGTCGGGGTGTCCGATGACAGAGAACCTCGTCGGCTGGACGAAGACCGCCTCGGCACCAGCGGTCCGGTTGTCCACGGTCGTGATCCGGAAGATGACGAAGGCGTGGTAGGTGCTTGGCTCGATGAGGCGGCCGTCCTCGCGGAACGAGCCGCAGGCACCCAATTGCTCGTAGTTGATGGTCGCGAACGGCTTGGGCTGGTCGCATTCGTCGACGGCGGCCAGTGGCATGGCCACGACCGTCACCAGAGCGGTCGCCCAGCGCCGCATTCTCATGGTGTTCATACCGCATCAGGGACGCGACCGGTGCCGTGGATACATCAACCGGCCAATGTCGCGCATCAGTCAGCCGAATGGTGAAGTCAGCAGGATAGAGCGCGGGTGGCGTACGGCGCTCCGTAATTCTGTTGAGCGCGGCGGGCGCGTCAGGGACGCTGACGAGACTTCCACACCCACATCGGGGGTCTCGTCATGCGTCTGTTCCGCGATCTTTGGGCCACGTCGCCGCGACGGGCGGCGATCATGGCCGCCCTCATCGCGCTCGGCGCTGCCGGCCAGGCCACTGCCGCGGCGCTCGCCGGTCCGGTGCTGCTCTATCGGTCCTGGACGCTGTTCGTGGTGCTCGCCGTCTCGCTTGTCGTCGGCGTACTCGGTGATCTCGCGGTCGGTCTGATCGCCGCCCGGCTGACCGCTGACTGGTCGGCCCGCGTACGCCGGGAGCTGTGCCGCGTCGCGTTCGGCCAGGATCTGTCCACGTTGGATGCTACGCCCGTCGGCGAGCTGCTGGACCGCATCGACGGCGACGTCTACCAGGTGGCGGGCTCGGTGCGCTCCCAGGGCGTACGCATCGGCCAGTCGGTGGCGCTGGGCGGGCTCTCGGCGGTGATCGCGCTCGTCGTATGGTGGCCGGCCGGTGTGGTCATGTTCGTGGTCTCGGCGCTGCTGGTGTGGCGCCTGCGCAAGCCGGTGCAGCGGATCGCTCCCGCCCGCATGGCCGAGGAGGAGGCGTGGTCGGACCTCGCCGCCGTGATGGAGGAGTCCATTCACGGCCAGGACGATGTGCGGACCAGCCTCGCCCGCCCCTATGTCCTGCGCCTGTACGCCCAGCGCGCCAGCGCCGTGCTCGAACGCGGCCGCCGGGTGTGGACCCGGTCGGCCCGGGTCAGCTCGACGGCCGCCTTCGTGACCCGGTCGAGCATCGCGGCGGTGGTGATCGGCGGCGCCTGGGCGCTGGCCACCGGCCGGGTCGACGGCGCCCGGCTGACCGCCATCTGGCTGCTGGCCCTGGCCTTCGGCGGCACGGTCGAACACATCAGCCGCATGGTGCCCGAGCTCCAGTACGCGCTGGGCGCGTGGGGCAGGGTCCTGCTGCTGCGCGACGCCGCCCAGGAGCCGGCCGACGGGGCCGCCCCAGTCGACGGCGACATCGAGATACGCGACCTCACCTTCCGGTACGCCGACCGCGACGACCGTCCGGCCGCGCTGCGCGAGGTGAGCCTGCACTTCGCCCGCGGCCGCTCGTACGCGCTGGTCGGCCGAACCGGCTCGGGCAAGTCGACGCTGGCGAAGGCGCTGACCCGGGCGGTTGAGCTGCGCCGGGGGAAGATCTTCCTCGGCGGCACCGACCTACTCGACCTCGACGTCGAACAGCTGCGCCGGTGGGTCGCGGTGGTGCCGCAGCGTACCGACATCCTCGCCGGGACCCTGGCCGAGAACATCGCGCTGTTCGACCCCGGCCTGCTGGAAAGGGCCGGTGACGCGCTCGACGAGCTGGATCTCGGTGAGTGGGTCCACGACCTCCCGAACGGGCTGCAGACCCGGCTCGGCGACGGCGGTCACGTGCTGTCGGCCGGTCAGGAGCAGCTGGTCGCCTTCGCTCGGATCCTCGTACGCGATCCGCACGTCGTCATCCTCGACGAGGCGACGGCGCGGCTGGACCCGGTGACGGAGGGGCGCGTCCAGCGAGCGACGGAGCGGCTGCTGCGGGGCCGGATCGGGATCGTGATCGCCCACCGGCTGTCATCGGTGCAGCACTGCGACGAAGTCGTGATCCTCGCCGACGGCCGGGTCGTGGAGGCCGGGCCGCTGCGCGAGTCCGAGCGGTTCGCCGCGCTGCTCGCCTCCAGCGTGAAATCCGGCGCGCTCGTACTGGCCGGCCGTGGCGGTGGCGGTGTCGCCATCGCCGAGGACCCCGCATCCGAAGCAGTGGTCCCGGTGGTCTCGATGGCGGCGCCGCCGAAGGCCGATCCGCCGCCTCTGCCACCCGCTCCGCGCACGCGTACGCTGTGGCAGATCGTCCGGCTCACCGTCAACGACCCTCGCTACGGGCTCGGTGCGGTCGCCGTGTTCCTCGCGATGGTGGTGCTGGGCCTGGACGGCTCGGCGCTGCCGTGGATGTGGTCGGACTTGGTCGACGGCGACGGCGGGTTGTTGTGGCCGGCGGCCGGCATCGTGGCCGCTTTGCTCATCACCGCGCCGATGCCCTACTACGCGGCCCGCTGGTTCCCCGAATGGTGGGTACGCCAGATGCTACGCATCAGCCTGCGCCTGGTACACGGGCAAACCGGGCCGCGGCGGGTCAGCCGGCACACCCCGGCCGAGGTGGTCGCGCAGGGCGGCGACACCGAGCGGGTCGTGATCCTGGCCGACAATCTCATCGACCAGGCGGCGTGCGTCGTGGCGATCGTGGCGATGACCGCGATCTCGGGCTCGCTCGTGCCAGCAGCATTCTTCACCGCGACGATGGTGGTGTCCGGGTTCGCGGCGACGTTGTTCGGTCCGCGGCTCGCACGGTCGGCCCGCAATACGGTGGCGGCGCGGGCGGCGTTCGCCACGGCGCTGGTGTCCTCGCTGACCGCGGCCCGCACGGTGAAGCTGGCCGGCGCCACCCAGCCTGTTCTGGCGCACCTCGCCCGGCTCGACCGCGATCGCAGCGAGCAGCAACGGCGGGAGATCTTCGTGCAGGTGTGGGCGCGTTCCACACCCTCGATCCTCAGCGGGCTGCTGCCGATTGGCGCGTGGGCGATGTTCCTCGGCGGCTCGCTCTCCTCGGGCGCGACCCTCGTCGTCGTGTCCACGCTAGGTGCTGCGCGCTGGTTCGCGTGGACCACGGCATCGCTCATCTCGCAGCTGCCGTCGGCTCGCGTGTGGACCCGCCGGACCGTCGAGATGGCCGGCGTCGGGGACTACGCCGCGAGTGTCCACGGCGTGGACATCTCGGCCGGCACCGCACCGGCGCCCGTCCCGGCCCAGCGCGAGCCGCTGCGGCAGCTTGAGCTGGACGCCTTCACGGCGGTGCACGAGGACGGTACGGTCGCCGCACGCGACATCTCCTTCACCGTGAACCGGGGAGAGCTGGTCCTCGTCGTCGGCCCGGTCGGTTCGGGCAAGTCGTCGTTGCTGCGCGCCCTGGCCGGGATCGTGCACCACACCGGCGCGCTGCGCTGGAACGGCGAGCGTGTCGCCGAACCGGAGCTGTTCCTGCGACCCAACCAGGTCGGGTACGTCGCGCAACTGCCGCGCGTGTTCTCTGGATCGGTCGCCGACAACATCCAGCTCGGCCACAACATCGAGGCGCAGGCGGCGGTGGCCACCGCCCAGCTCGACCACGACCTCGCAGCAGCCGGATCCGGTCTGGGGCTCGTCATTGGGCACAAGGGAACCCGGCTGTCGGGCGGCCAGCTCCAGCGGCTGGCCCTGGCACGGGCCCTCGCTCCGCGTACGGAACTGCTGGTGGCTGACGACGTCTCCTCGGCCCTGGACGTCACGACTGAGCTGGCGTTGTGGCGTGCTCTGCGCGATCGCGGTATCACCGTGATCGGCTCGACCTCCAAGCAGGCAGCGCTCGCCCAAGCCGACACGGTGATCGTGCTCATCGACGGTCTGGTCGCAGCTCGGGGTCCGTGGCCGTTACTGGAAGCGGAGTGGGGCCACCTCGCCGGCTGAACTGTCCAATCTGATCAGACGGACCCTGAATTGGGTTCCCGGCAGCGTCGTATCGACGGCTGCTTGTTAGTGCATCTTGACGGCAGGTCCGAAGCCGACGAACCACCTCCGGTGTTTGATTTCATGCTCGTCTGGTCACCGCTGGCGATGATTCACCGGGGTCCGACCTGGATCCAGGATTCGCGGTTTCCGAAAGTTGATGCGATCTGACCGGTTCCCGACCGAACCAATGTACGGGTGGCCGTGACTAACAGGTTGAAAGATCCCATCAACGAAGGAGCACCATCGTGAACCGCTCATCGGTACGCAACCTGACCGGCCTGGCCATCCTGGCGGTCACCACGCTGGCAACCGCGGCAGCCTGCACCACGCCATCCGTCCAAGCCCTGCCCACCCAGGCACCGAGCCCCTCGTCTTCCAGCATCGCGCCGCCGAGCCCGACCGCGAAACCCAGTGTGGCGCCGTCTGCCTCGCCGAGACGGTCGAAGCCGACCCCCAGACCGCCCACCTGCCTCGGCGCGGTCGTCTATACGTTCAACACACACACGGACGCGTCTCGTTGGCCCACGCTGTGCATCTCGGTCGGTGGCGTGCTGCGGCTAACCAACCACGGACCCGGAGGCGTCGGGATGACCCCCGCCGACAAGGTGTCCTGCGCTCCCTATGAGGCCGCCGTCCGCGAGTGCCGTCTGATCAGGACCGGAACCGTACGCATCACCGTCGACGAACCCACCCAGACGAATACCCTCACCCTGATCGTCGCCAGTTCGTCGCCAGGGCCGGCACCGGCCTGCGTACCTCAAGGCGAAACCTACGTGCTTGATGTGTGGGAGTACGGGATGCAGCCACCGGCGGTCTGTCTGAAGCTTGGTGCGGTGCTGAGGTTCGAAAATCACGGCCCGGACAACTTCTCCTTCGAACCGTCCGGCGCGGTCTCCTGCTTCTCCGAGGCGGGCGATCTGAAATGCCGGTTCACCAAGGCCGGAATCGCGACGTTCACCTTCACATTCACGACCCCGGGGCCGGAACAACGAACGCTTACGGTGGTCGCGATCAAGTAGACGCTCGGCCATCCCGCGCCCGCCCCACATCAGAAGCGTTCTGACCGGTCATCGCCTGCCGGCCGGTCAGAACGCCTTCACAATATGCTTGTCGCGTGGCGGACCACCCGTAGGGTGAGGGTACGCGTCCAGGATGGCCAGGCCGGTCGGGTTGCGTACCGATGAGCGGTTCACCGTGATGCTCCTCCGTTCACGGATCTTTCCGCCTGTTAGTCACGCCTACCGTGCTCTGGCGGCCGGCAGCCGGTCTGATCGCATCGACGTTCGGAGATCGCAATTCCTGAGCCAGGTCGGTCCGGCGAATCATCGTGGGGGTCGGTGCGGACACGCGCGCGGCCCCGCGCACACATACCGCCTAAGCCACCACGACTACGGTGAGGGTCCGAGTGTCTGTCTCACGCGTGATCGTGAACCGCACCGTTCCCGGTTCGAGGAACCGGCACTCGCGAACGGCGGCCTCATACATGCAGGCGACCTTCTCGGGCGGGTCCACCGATACACCATCCGGGCCGTGGTTCTCCAACCGCAACAGGGCGCCGACCGCGGCGCACAATGCCGGCCACGGCGGTCCGTCCTCGCCGGCATCGACTGTAAAGATCACCGCTCCCATGCACGCGGGTGCGCCAGTGGGCGAGGGAACCGGTGATGGAATGGTCGATGTCGGTGGTGTGCGCCGGGTCGGCTTCTTCGCCGAGGCACTGGGGCTCGCGGCGCTGGCGGTGACGGTGACGGCGGCACTAGGCATCTCCGCGGGCAGCGGAGAGACCGGTGGCGAAGGTCCGCACGCAGCGACCAGGCCGGACATACCCACGCCGGCAAGGGTGCCGATCGCGCCCGCGCGGCCGGCGACCACGTGCCGGAAGAGACCATTCATGTCGATCCCTAAGCGATAAAGTGCGATGTATGCCCGGCGCCGGAAACGACATCGAACATCTGGCCCGTACAGCTGCGGCCGGCGACGCGAAGGCGCTGAACGAGCTGCTTGCAGCCGTGCGACCGGAGGTGTTGCGGCTGTGCGCGCGGTTCCTGCCGCACCGGGAAGACGCTGAGGAAGCCTGTCAGGACACCCTCCTTGCCGTCGCCCGCGGCATCCGAACCTTCGAGTTCCGGGCGTCCTTCCACACGTGGCTCTACCGTATCGCGGCCAACCGCGCACGGTCGACGTACCAGGTGCTGCGCCGTCGCTTCGACAGCGAGTCCGCCGGGTTGCCGCTGCTGGATCGGCCCGACCCGCGGCGTACCAGCGTGGTGGCGGGCACGCGGCTGGACCTGCTCGACGCGCTCGACGCCTTGGGACCGCTGCTTGCCGAGCCGTTGGCGTTACGCGACGTGCTGGATCTGCCTTATAGCGAGATCGCGGTACTCCTGGAAACGCCGGAGGGGACGATCAAGTCTCGCATCCACGAGGGACGACGCCGGCTCCGCGAACATCTCACCGACGGTTCGCAGTAGTACCACCGCAGATGGCTTGAGCCGGCGTCACGGCCGGATGCGTACGCCGGCGAGCAGATCATCCACAAAGGACGAGGAACTGCCGGTCGGCGGCGCGATCTGTATGTACACGAGATCGGTACCACCAGCAGCGACGCCGGCGATCTCGACGATCTCAGGCTTGGTACTGGGACATCCGCTGAACTCCGCTACCACCCAGTCGATGCCCCCGACGGTCGTGGTCCGCACCGGCGCAGCGACACAACTAGCGTGCGGACGCTCGGCGACGAACCGCGCCGGCGTACCCCCAGCATCGGTAAGGCCGACAAATACCCCCGGCATGGCGGGATCTGAACGCCACCTGGCCGGATCTGGCGACATGACCAGCGCCGGCTCCAGGGCTCCGCCGTCCCTGTGCCAGCCCGAGCCGGCGATGCGCCAGCCCTCCGGCACAGTCACAGTGATCCGTCCAGTCGCGTCCGTACCTGCGGTGGGCCCGGCGTACGACCTAGACGGCATCGAGTCGCCAGCCGTCGCGGAGGCCAGGCCCGCCCAGGCAAGCAGTGCCGTTAGGGTGGCCGAAGTGCGAAGCCACCCGCGTGCCGGGGGGTACGCGCGGCCGGTGGACGGGGTTCCGATCGCACACGCGAGCGCAACGGAGAAGCCTGCTGCGTCACGGTAGCGATCCGCAGGCCTGTACGCAGTCGCCCTGCGCAGTACGTCAGCGACCCTTGCCGGTACGCCGCTTCGCAGCGGCGCCGAGGCATCCGACCGGCCCGGTACGCACAGGAGCACGGAACCAAGCCGGCCGAGGCCGAACACATCGGTACGGACGTCCACCATAGCCAGCGGATCATCCTGCTCCGGCGCCATATAGCCGGGCGTTCCCGCCCGCGCCGTCAGGCCCGAGGCCGCGGCGATCGCCTTGGCCAGACCGAGGTCGGAGATCACCACCTGACCGGCGGCGAACTCCTCCGGCTCGAAGCCCGGCGCGCTCCGAAACAGTACGTTTCCGGGAGTCAGGTCACGATGCACGACACCGTGGTCGTGGAGAACGGCCACGCCAGCGGCGATCTGGTGGAGTAGGGAAAGGCTCGCCCGCACACTCATCGGTCCCTCGGCGAGACGGTCGCGCAGGCTGCCACCCTGCGCCCACCCCATCACTATGTACGGCCGCCCATCGGGCAGCTCACCGACCGAGTGAACCCGGACCAGCCGCTCGTGGTCGAACCGCCACAGCATCCTGCCCTCATCCATGAACCGCTCCCGCACGCGCAGGTCATGGCTCCAGTTCTCGGCCAACACCTTGATCGCGACGCGAGCACCGAGAGCAGCGTCGAATCCAAGCCACACGGTTGCGAACGAGCCGACGCCAAGCAGTCGCTCGATGCTATACGACCCGATGTACGCAGACGCCTTCACGCTTCACTACACGGTCATTGGTCAGGGAGGTCACTCCTCACCGTACATCGATATCTGCGCCCCTGTCGCGGTAAGCGCATTGGCCGAAGCGCTAGTGTCTCGTGATCCTGGCTGTATTACTTAGCGTTGTTGTCACGAGCTTCTTGACGTTGGCCTGGACCCAGGCGACCTTGGCGAGGATCTCGTTGGCAGTGGCGGTCCACACGAACGGCGCCGCGTCGGCGTTCCAGCTGTTGATGTAAGTCGCGGATGGTGAAGACCAGGGCGTTGACCGTGCTGAAGGTGCCGCGGCGGCGATATCACCAGCATCTTCGAGACTGAGCAGATCGACCTCGCGGTCGGCAACCTCCGTTACCCTGACGGGCTGGGCCTACTCCCGCCGGTCATCCTGGTCGAGTGCAAGAACTGGGAACAGCCAGTAGACAGCCAGGCAGTGGGCTACTTCTTCAACATCCTCGCCAACCGGTCCGTCGAACTCGGCATCATCGTCGCAGCGCAAGGAGTCACCGGCGGCTTCTGCGTGCCCGACGAGATCGTCGACCGGTTCTGCGTCCTGGGCCCGGCGCAGGCCCACATCGAGAAGCTGAGCAGGCTCCAGGAAATCGGCGTCGACCAGTTCGCGGTGTATCTCCAGCACGACGACATGGAGCACACGCTCGCCGTCTACGGCGACACGGTGATCCCGGCGCTTTCGTGGGCTCCTTTTGAGGAGGTCCCACAATCGGGTGGCGGTGATCATATTGACGCCTGTGCTTGAATACCGGAGTGCCCAGGAGTAACACGGGGAATCCCGGCACATTGACTCTGGGGTCGGCGGCGCCGGACCGAACGCTGTCGCTTCCTTATCCGATCCTTCTTCTGGTCGCCGCGATCGCAGCCGGCGCCGTCGCCCAGGTGGCTTCCATCCCGCCGGCCGCTTGCTGGTGGCTGTCCTGACCGGACTCGCGCTGGCCGGTGCGCTGGCACGGAGAACGAATCGCTGGGACGGTCGTGACACATGGCCGGTCGCAATCACCTGCGCCGCGTTGGCCGCGTGGACCGGCGTCCGCGCGGCGGCCCAAGGCACGCCGTCCGCCGCTCTGCCCACGATCGCGACGCTGGCCTGCATCGTCGCCGCCATAGTGGTGCTGCGGCGGGCCGATGACAAGGAGCGGGAACTGTGCGCTCTGGCCGCCGTGGCGGTAGGCGTATCTGTTGCGGTCAGCGGCTGGATCGGCGTTGTATGGCGCGCGGAGCCGTCGGCGCTGCCGGGCGATGAGCGGCTGTGGCGAGCAACGTCGACCCTGACCTACGCCAACGCGGCCGCTGCGATGCTGGCCCCGCTCGCGCTTCTTACCATCGCCTCGCTCATCGCCCGGCCCGGGGCGTACACGCGGCAGGTGGCAGCGTTCCTTCTGCTCCTCGGCCCGGGGCGACGTTCAGCCGAGGCGGTCTGCTCGCATTGACCGTTGGACTGGTGGTGCTCGCGGCCCGGGTGGCCGCACTGGCCTCCATCGTCATCGGCGCGGCCGTGGCGTACGCCCTGCCGGCCGGCGCTGACGTCAGCATTTCTCACCGTCGGTAGCCGGGGTGCAGATCGGATCGCCCGTGACCATCGAGGCCAAAGGAGCGGCGGTGATAGTGCCGATCACAATCGTGTGCGCGGTCGGCACGCCGATTGCGGACCTGTCCGTGGATGTTGTCGAGGCTGTAGGGAGCAGCATCGCTCACGGACGTACGGGCCTGGTGGGCATCGCTTGTACCGGAGAGCCCGACACGATGGATGTGGTGGTTCTCGCCGAGAACAAGCCCTTCCGCCGGGGCACCGCGTTCGTGAGCGCGAACTTCGTCGTATACGATCGCGATGCGTGCCTAACGGCAACGGATGACCGTGAAGTACGCGTCCGCTAGGACGCCGCCGATGCCTTCCCCCGGGCGCTGTGCCGAGCGCGCGGTACCTCGGGGAAGTCGGCGGCTCAGCCCGTCATCGGTCGGCCATCGATCACCGCATCCGCCCGCCCCGCAAAGAATCGATGTGCCGAGGACGGCTCGCCCGGCGAGGCCCGTTCAGGACCGCCGGCGTGACCCGACTCAGTCTAGGCAGAATTCGTTGCCCTCGACGTCCCGCATCACCAGGCACGATTCGTTGTGCTCATCGGCCAGCAGGAGCTGGACGGGGGCCGCGCCGAGCGAGAGCAGCCGCGCGCACTCGGCCTGGTAACGCTGTGGGCCAATGACAAGCTGATCGGTGAGGGCAAGATGCCCCACACCGTACCCGTGGCCTTCTCAAGCTATGCCGGCATGGACATCGGTCGCGACAACGGCCTCGTGGTCGATCTGTCCTATGAGGACAAGGCGCCCTACCCGTTCACCGGAACCGTCAAGAGGGTGACCTTCGACCTCAAGCCGGCGACCCACGAGGATGAGAAGGCGCTGCACGAGCACGTCCAGGCGCAAGCTGTCGGCCAAGGCGCCGGAGGCTGAGCCCCGGCCTGACGCCGGGGAAGCGCGGGCGGCCGCGGGCGGAGGAATCGTGATCGTCCCCGCGCTGGTCTTACGCCGATGTCCACTTGGCCAGGTAGGGCGCCAGCAGGCCGACGAGAGTCGGCTCCGTGATCTCGGCGATCTCATAGGCGGCGTGGCGTACCGGGTGGCCGAGGTCGATCAGGCGGCCGAGGTCGACGGGTGTACCCACGACGACCACGTCGCAGGGCACTGCCCGGATCGTCGCTGCGAGGTCGTGCAGCTGCGCATCGCCGTACCCCATCGCCGGGAGCACCGGCCCGATGGCCGGATAGCGGGCGTAGACCTCGGCGATCGAGCCCGTCGCGTATGGGCGGGGATCGACGAAGTCGGTCGCGCCGGCCTGCCGGGCCGCCACCGTTCCGGCGCCGAACGGCATGCCGCCATGAGTGATCGTCGGCCCGTCCTCGACCACCAGAACCCGCTTGCCGTCCAAGGACGATGCGTCGTCCAGGCTCACCGGTGAGGCGGCCCGGATCACGACCGCACGGGGGTTGGCTGCGTGCACGTTGTCGAGGATCTGGGCGACGTCCTGGGGGTCAGCGCTGTCGATCTTGTTCACTACGACCGCGTCGGCCATCCGCAGATTCGTCTCGCCCGGGTGGTAGGCCAGCTCGTGGCCGGGGCGCAGCGGATCCACGACGGTGATGAGCAGATCCGGCACGTAGAACGGGAAGTCGTTGTTGCCGCCGTCCCACACGATGACATCGGCCGCACTCTCCGCCTGCGTGAGGATCTCCCGGTAGTCGACACCGGCGTACATCACCATGCCCATGCGTACCGGCGCCTCGTACTCCTCCCGCTCCTCGATCGTGGGGTGTGCGGCGTCGATGTCGTCCAGCGACGTGAACCGCTGCACTCGCATCCGTTGCAGGTCGCCGTACGGCATGGGGTGGCGTATCAGCGCGACCTTGAGCCCGGCGCGCAGCAGGATCTCCCCGATGCGGCGGGTGGTCTGGCTCTTGCCGCAGCCGGTACGCACGGCGCAGACGGCGATCACCGGACGCCGGCTGCGCAGCATGCTGGCCCGCGGCCCGATGAGCCGGAAGTCGGCCCCGGCGCTGAGCGCCAGCGAGGCTTTGTGCATGACATCCATGTGCGACAGATCCGAGTAGGCGAGGACGACCTCGTCCACCGTGGCCCGACGGAGCAGGTCGGGTAGCTGGTCCTCGGCCACGATCGGGATGCCGTCAGGATAGTTCGGCCCGGCCATCTCTGCCGGGTACGCGCGGTCCGCGATGCCTGGGATCTGAGCCGCGGTGAACGCTACGACGCGGACGGCCGGGTCGTCGCGGAATACCGTGGCGAAGGTGTGAAAGTCCCGCCCACCGGCTCCCATGATCACTACAGATCGCATGGCGGTTCTCCTATGGTGTCGACAGGGTTCATTCGCGTAGCGTACACATTGGACGGCGGCTGTCCGGACGTCGCGGAGTGGATGGAGTGGCCAGGTGAGCGGGCCGGAAGCGGGCAGGGACAACGCCGGCGCCTGTGCGTCACGGCTTGGCGACGTCCGTCTTTCTCGGCGGTTCGATGTGCGGCGAGGGCACGACAACGATGGGGCAGTGGGCGTGGCGGATGGAGTCCTCGCTGACCGAGCCGAGGACGGCGTTGTGCAGCCGACTATGGCCATGGCTGCCGACCACGAGCACGTCCGCGTCCTTGGACGCGTCGGCCAGTCTGTGGGCGGCGTTGCCGAGGAGCGCCTCGGTGGCGATCGGGACCTCCTTGTACTGTCCGCGTACGCCCTCGATCGCCTTGGCGAGGATCTCCTCCGCCCGTGCCGCCTCGCCTTCGGGGCCGAGTCCGGCCAGCATCGCCGCCTCCGTGCCCGGCCAGTCGTAGGCCATGATCGCCTGAACAGATCCGCCCCGGTCATGGGCCTCGCCGACCGCCCACAGCAGTGCCCGCAGGCTGCCCTCGGAGCCGTCGACGCCGACCACGATGCGATAGGTCGTCATGTCGTCAGCGTGCGCTCTCCTGACCCCGGCGGGCAGGGCCGGAAGACTCTTCCCGCCGGCGCGGTCGGCATCAGTGCCGCACGTCGGCGTAGCCGCGATGGCGTGCGGGACGGGAGTCGAGAGCCGCGAGCTCGATCGCGTGGATGATGTCGGACAGACTGAGCACACCGCACACGTGGCCGTCGGTGCACACTGTGGCAAGCTGTTGGCCCGTGTTGTGCAGCGATTGGGCGACCTCGGCCAGTGGTGTGTCCGGGGCGACGATGACCGTGCGGTCTCTCGGCGTCTGTATGGCGCCAAGGCGTACAACGGTCCGCGCGCTAGGCGTGATCGCCGTGATACGGGTGAGGGTGACCATTCCGGTGAGGAGGCCGTCGAGTCCCAGGACGGGGTAGCTGTGGTGCGGATGGTATCGGGCGATGTCGTTGATGAAGAAGTCGACGGTGTGGTGGGCGTAGCCGGAGACCGGCGGTGCCGTCATGGCGTCCTGGGCCTGCATGCCGTCGAGTTGGCTCTGCCACGCCGCGTCCAGCCCCTCCGCTCGGGCGGCGTTGAGGAGGAACCACCCCAGCAGCGCCAGCCAGAGTCCGTCCAGCGTGCTGGTCAGGAAGATCTCGACCACGCCGCCGCCGATGAGCAGCGTGCCGAGGACGGCTCCGGCGCGAGTCGCGACCTGCTGCGCCGCCGCCCGGTTGCCGGTGCGCCACCACACGATCGCGGCGAGGACGCGGCCGCCGTCCAACGGGGCTCCGGGAAGGAGGTTGAACACGGCGAGAACCAGATTGACCAGGGCCAGCCAGACCAGGGCGGAGATCGCAAGGTCGGTGGTTCCGGATGCGCTTGCGGCCACGGCGAGGCCACCGAACACGACCGCAGTACCGAGACTGGTCAGCGGGCCTGCGGCTGCGATCATCAGGTCGGCGTGCGCGTTCGGGGTCCGCCCGTCCAGTTCGGCGACGCCGCCGAGGAGCCACAGGGTAATCCGGCGTACGTGGAGCCCGAAGTGCCGGGCGGTGATGGCATGGGCGTACTCATGGGCCAGCAACGCGGCGAGGAAGACTGCGACGGACACGATCGCAACGGACCAGTAGGTCGCGACCGGCCGGCCTGGCGCCGCGGCCGGCAGCACCGACACGGCCAGAGTTTGCGTGATGAGCCCCGTGATCACCAGCACCGACCAGTGCAATCCGAGCGGAATCCCCGCGATACGGCCGAGCTTCACCGTGGCCCGCATAGTTGTTCATCCCCTTCGCACCGCGGCCGCGCGGGCGGGTGCTGGACGGGCGAGGCGATCCAACTCCCGCGTCACCTCGCGATCGCAGACCTGCGGGAAGCAGCGGTACGCCTGGCCGACCGCCTGGAGCCACCGGGGCGCGCTCAGGCAGACGACATCGTCGGCCACGAGTGACAGCCGTGGCAGCGCGTCGGGCGCTGCGACCGGCACCGCGAGAACCACCCTGGCAGCGCCGCGCAGGCGGGCGATCCGGCAGGCCGCTTCGGCGACCGCGCCGGTGGCGGCACCGTCGTCGACGACGATCGCGGTGTGCCCGGCCAGCCGCATGGGCCGGCGGCCTCGCCGCAGCGCTGCCGCCTGGCGTACCAACACCTCCCGCTCGACGCGCTCGATCTGGCCCAGCAGCGGCCGACCTACTCCGGCAAGGTGCAGCACGTGTTGGTTCACCACGCGTACGCCGGCTTCGCCGATCGCTGCGACCGCCAGATCTTCGTGCCCGGGAGTCCCCAGCTTGCGGACGACGAGCACATCCAGCGGCGCGCCGAGTGCGGCGGCCACCAGACGATCGTGGCGCCAATGCAGATCAGCCCGGTGGCGTCGTTCGCGATGTTCGCCGACCCGACCGGCAACATCGTCGGCCTGCTGCGCCAGACCGGCCCGGTCGCCGGCTGAGCCGGATCGGTAGAGGGGTAGACACGTCTCGGCGTCGGGCCAGCGTGAGCCGGCGGGTACGACAGGACTTCCGTCCCTGACCGCCGGTGTTCCTGTGCGATGTACTGGAAGCGGACCTAGAGACGAGCGGGAGAGTGCGACCGACGACGGCCGCACTGAGAGGCCGGAGGGTGAGAAGCCCAGGAGATCCCCAAGCCGCCTGATCCGGGCAACGCCCGGCGGAGGGAAATCGCCTCGTAGGCCAACCACGTGTCCGGGTACTGCGGCCGTCGCCCCAGGACCTTCGTCCCTGGTGCTCGGGCCCGCACGAGCAGAAGGTCAGAGGTATGACCGGGTTCCCTTCGGCGTCGCTGACCGTGGGCGCGATAACGGACCTCGCGTCCTATCAAGGTCTATGCGCGACGTTTCACTGGGCCGACGCGAGACCGATGTTGGTCGGACAACGGGGCGGCGGTCTGAACATCGGCTACGAGGCGGTCGACCGGCACGCGACCGGACCCTTGCGCGACAAGTCAGCCCTACGGTGCGTCTCCAAGGACGGCGTCACCGACATCTCGTATGCCGAACTGCTGCGGCGTACCTCCCGGTTCGCCAACCTGCTGGAGGCGTTGGGTGTCGGCCGCGGTGACCGGGTCTTCTCCTTGCTGGGCCGTGGACCCCAGCTGTACATCGCGGCGCTGGGAACGCTGCGCCACGCGAGCGTCTTCTCGCCGCTGTTCTCCGCGTTCGGCCCGGAGCCGATCCGCGAACGGCTGCAGCGCGGCGACGGCGTGGCCCTGATGACCACCCCGGAGTTCTACGCGCGCAAGATCGCACCGATCCGATCCGAGCTGCCGGCGCTCAAACACGTCTTGGTGACCGGCGGCCCGGCGCCGGCCGGAACGCTGGATCTGGACGGCGAACTGGCCCGGATGTCCGACGAGTTCACGGTGCCGCGGACCGAGCCGGACGAGATGGCCCTGCTGCACTTCACAAGCGGCACGACCGGTCGGCCCAAGGGCGCCGTCCACGTTCACGAGGCAGTCGTGGCACACCATTGGACCGCGGCGCTCGCTCTCGATCTGCGTGAGGACGACGTGTTCTGGTGCACCGCCGATCCCGGCTGGGTCACCGGAACCTCGTACGGCATCATCGCACCGCTCACGCACGGCGCGACGGTCATCGTCGACGCCGAGGAGTTCGACGCTCGGCGCTGGTATGCCCGGCTGGCCGAGCAGCGTGTGACGGTCTGGTACACCGCACCGACCGCGCTGCGGATGCTCATGCGCTACCCGGAGAGCCTGCCCGCCGAGTACGACCTGTCGGCGTTGCGCCACATAGCATCCGTCGGCGAACCATTGAATCCCGAAGCGGTAGTATGGGGCCAGCGTGTGCTGGGCCGGGCCATCCACGACAACTGGTGGCAGACCGAGACCGGCGCCATCATGATCAGCAACTTCGCCGGCGTGCCGATCCGGCCCGGCTCCATGGGCCTCGCCATGCCAGGCGTAACCGCCGGGGTGGCCGAGCGCGCCGAAGACGGCCGAGCCCTAGTCCGCGACGGCCGCATCCGGCTGCTCGACCAGCCCGACGCCGTCGGCGAGCTCGTGCTGCACCGCGGCTGGCCGTCGATGTTCCGCGGCTACCTTCACGATCAGGAGCGCTACGACAAGTGCTTCGCCGGTGACTGGTACCTGACCGGCGATCTCGCCCGCCGCGACGCCGACGGCTACTTCTGGTTCGTCGGCCGGGCCGACGACGTCATCAAGTCGGCCGGGCACCTCATCGGCCCGTTCGAGGTCGAAAGCGCCCTGATGGAGCACCCAGCGGTCGCCGAAGCCGGCGTCATCGGCAAACCCGACCCGGTGGTCGGCGCGATCGTCAAGGCCTTCATCACGGTGCGGCCCGGCATCGAACCGACCGAGGAGCTACGCCTGGACATCCTCGGATTCGGACGCCGCAGGCTCGGGGCGGTCGCGCCCAAGGAGATCGCGTTCGACCAGCACCTACCGCACACCCGCAGCGGCAAGGTCATGCGCCGGCTGCTGAGGGCCCGGGAACTCGGGCTCCCCGAAGGAGATCTGTCCACTCTGGAGACGATGGAGAAGCCATGAAGACCGCGGCGACGGTCGCCGTCACCGTCGACGACCAGACGGCACCGCAGCGCGAACTGCTGCGCCAGATGCTGCGCATCCGGCGGTTCGAGGAGCGCTGCGTCGAGCTGTACAGCGCCATGAAGATCCGTGGCTTCCTGCACCTGTACATCGGTGAGGAGGCCGTCGCCGCCGGCGCCATGGCCGCCCTGTCGCCCGACGACGCGATCGTCTCAACCTACCGCGAGCACGGGCATGCCCTGGCCCGCGGCGTACCGATGAATGCGGTGATGGCCGAGATGTTCGGCCGGGTGACCGGCTGCAGCCGAGGCCGCGGCGGATCGATGCACCTGTTCGACGCCTCCCGCCGGTTCTACGGCGGCAACGCCATCGTGGGCGGTGGCCTGCCGGTGGCCGTCGGGCTCGCCCTGGCCGACCGGGCCCAGGGCCGCGACTGCGTGACCGCCTGCTTCTTCGGCGACGGCGCGGTGGCCGAGGGCGAGTTCCACGAGAGCCTCAACCTCGCCGCCCTCTGGCGGCTGCCCGTCGTGTTCTGCTGCGAGAACAACCGCTACGCCATGGGTACGCGCATCGACCGCGCCCAGGCCAACATCGACCTGGCGTCGCGGGCCGCCACCTACGGGATGCCGGCGCATGTGGCCGACGGTATGGACGTGCTGGCGGTACGCGACGCCGTCGAGAAGGCCGTCGCAGCCGTCCGGTCGACCGGCGGACCGGTCTTCCTGGAGCTGCAGACCTACCGGTACCGGGCGCACTCGATGTACGACCCGGATCGCTACCGCACGAAGACCGAGATCGCGGCGTGGCAGGAGCGGGATCCCATCGAGACCTTCCGTCAGGCGATGACCGCGGCGGGGCGGCTCGACGACGAGGCGTACGCCGCCCTCGACCGCGAAGCCGAATCCGAAGTGGACGCCGCCGTCACGTACGCCGAGAACTCCGCGCTGGAGCCGATCGACGACCTGACACGCTTCGTGTACGCCGAATCGGCGGTGACGTCATGACGACTACGACCGACACGGCCGAGATGACCTACCGCGACGCGATGCGGGAGGCGATCCGTGACGCGATGCGCCGCGACGACCGGGTCTTCCTGATGGGCGAGGACGTCGGACCCTACGGCGGCGCGTTCGGCGTCAGCATGGGCCTGCTGGAGGAGTTCGGGCCCGATCGCATCCGCGACACCCCGCTGTCGGAGTCGGCGTTCGTCGGTACCGGCATCGGCGCCGCCATGGGCGGGTTGCGGCCCATCGTCGAGGTCATGACGGTCAACTTCAGCCTGCTCGCGCTCGACCAGATCCTCAACAACGCCGCCACTTTGCTGCACATGTCCGGTGGGCAACTGCCCGTGCCGCTCGTCATACGGATGACCACCGGCGCCGGGCGGCAGCTGGCCGCCCAGCACTCGCACAGCCTCGAAGCCTGGTACGCCCACATCCCCGGCCTGCGGGTGGTGTCCCCGGCCACGGTCGCCGACGCCCGCGGCATGCTGTGGCCCGCATTGCAGTCACCCGACCCGGTGATCATCTTCGAGCACGGGAGCCTGTACAACGCGAGCGGCCCGACGGCCGGGTGGGAGGCCGCCGACCTTGCCAGCGCGGCCGTACGCCGGCCCGGCGAGGACATCACGATCGTGGCGTACGGCGGGACGGTGCCGGTGGCGCTGGCGGCTGCGGACCAGCTGTCGGCGAACGGCGTCGACGCCGAGGTCATCGATCTCAGATCGTTGCGGCCGCTCGACGACGCCACGATCCTGGGCTCGGCCAGCCGCACGCACCGGGCCGTGATCGTGGACGAGGGCTGGCGTACCGGCAGCCTCGCGGCGGAGATCAGCGCGCGCATCACCGAACGGATCTTCTACGACCTCGACGCCCCGGTCGGCCGCGTCTGCTCCGCCGAGGTACCCATTCCGTACGCCAAACATCTTGAGCAGGCCGCGCTGCCGCAGCCGGAGGACGTCGTCGCGGCGGTGAAGGCGGCGATGACATGACGGTCGCCGAGTTCCGCATGCCGTCCCTCGGCGCCGACATGGAGTTCGGCACGGTGGTCGAGTGGCTGGTACACCCCGGCGACCCCGTCAGCAAAGGTGACGTGGTGGCCGTCGTGGACACGTCGAAGGCCAATGTGGAGGTCGAATGCTTCGACAGCGGCGTCGTCGAGCGGCTGATCGTGGAGCCGGGTACGCGCGTACCCGTCGGTGAGGTCCTAGCCACCATTGCGACCAGCGGACCGGCCGCGGAACCCGATGTACCCGTCCTATCTGTCGAGCAGCATCGGCCGGTCGCGCCGGCGCCCGCCGCCGTCGCACCCGCGGTAGGGGAATCACCGATCACCTCACCGCTCGTGCGAAGGCTGGCGACCCAGCGGCACGTCGACCTCGCCGCCGTTCACGGCACCGGACCCGGTGGACGGGTCACGCACGCCGACGTCGAGGCGGCCAGCGTCCGGCCGCACCGGGTCCGCTCGTCGCCCCTGGCGCGAAGGCGCGCCGGCGAACTCGGCATCGATCTGTCGTCGGTACAAGGCAGCGGTGCCGAGGGAACGATCCACGCGCGTGATGTCGAGCGGGCCGCAACCGTGCCCGTGCCGCGACGGGACAAGGCCGCCGACCGCGCCGCGGCGATGCGTACGCAGATCGCCGTCTCCATGGCCCGCTCCAAGCGGGAGATCCCGCACTACTACCTGTCCGAGACGATCGATCTCGACGTCGCGCTGCGCTGGCTGCGCGAGCGCAACCGGCAACTGCCGGTGCCCGAGCGCCTAGTGGCAGCGGCCCTGCTGCTGAAGGCGGCCGCGCTGGCGCTGCGGACGGTTCCCGACCTCAACGGCCACTTCGTGGACGGCGCGTTCCGAAGGTCACAGCGCATCCATCTGGGCGTAGCGGTGTCATTGCGCGGCGGCGGTCTGGTCGCACCGGCTATTCACGACGCCGACCAGCTGCCGCTCGGCGATCTCATGGCGGCCCTCAAGGACCTGGTGGCGCGGACGCGATCGGGCCGCCTGCGGGCCACCGAACTCGCCGATCCGACCATCACCGTATCGAACCTCGGCGAACAAGGCGTCGAGTCGATTCTCGGCGTCATCTACCCGCCGCAGGTCGCACTGGTCGGCTTCGGCACGATCGCCGACCGGCCCTGGGCCGTCGACGGCATGCTCGGCGTACGCCCCCTCGTGGTGGCCAGCCTGGCCGCCGACCACCGCGTGACCGACGGCGCGACCGGTGCCCGTTACCTGCTGACCATCCGGCAGCTGCTGCGCCGACCCGAGGAGTTGTGATGACCACCGACATCGAAACAATCATCAGGCAGGCCGTGCACGAGGTGGCACCAGATGCCGATCTCGACCAGCTGGCTCCCGACGACGACCTGCGCGAGACGCTGGGACTGGACTCGCTGGACTTCCTGAGGCTCGTCGAGCTGCTCAGCGAGCGAACCGGCCACCGCATCGACGAGGAGGACTACCCGAGGCTGGCCACCGTCGGCCAGGCGGCCGCCTTCCTCGGCCAGCCCGTCCACGGATGACGGCGAAGCACCCGTCACCCCGATCGACGATGGACCGGACCTGGCCCGGCCGTCGGCGGCGTTGGCAATCCTGAGATGGGAGGCACTGTGTGGCGCCCGGACCGGGGGCCGGCTCTTGGCGTACAACGGAAATGAGGCCGCAATGGCGCGAACCGCGACCGGAGCGCGAATCCCAGCCCGGTGGCTGGCGGCGGCAAGCCTCGCCGCAGTCGTGGGATGCCAACTTGCGCGCAGCATCAGCGGACGGCTCGTCGAAATCGACCTGCGCCGGCAACTGCTGCTGGTGGTCTCCGGCGGGTCGACGCTCTGGGCGTTCGGGTTCGACACCACCACCGGGCAGGTTGTCGGCGACTGCTACCCGCGGCGCACCGGCCGCGAGTTCCTGGCGTTTCTGCGCAAGGCCGTCAAACCTCATGCCGGCCGGGAGGTCCACGTGGTGCTGGACAATCTGTCCACCCACGACACCCCGGCGGTGCGGGCCTGGCTCGCGGCGCATCCCAACGTCAGCTTTCACTTCACGCCGATCGGCTCGTCCTGGCTGAATATGATCGAGACCTGGTTTTCGATCATCACCCGGCAGGAGATCCGCCGCGGCACGTTCAGCTCGGTCAACGCCTTGGTGTTCGCCATCCGTGACTACATCACCGCCTGGAATGCTGACGCCGCACCGTTCGTGTGGACCGCGACCGCCGACGAGATCCTGGCCAAGGTCGCCTGGGTCCAAGCCAACGTCAGAAAGCTTGTCGACAACAACGCTAAGTAACACAATCAGAATCACGAGACACTAG